>Ga0209257_1001008_pt1 | contig 38052 bp, 34 predicted proteins | sample AraplaCvi_mCL_r2_FD_184277 | JGI IMG/M metagenome (GOLD analysis project Ga0209257, IMG submission 184277) | Arabidopsis root microbial communities from North Carolina, USA - plate scrape MF_Cvi_mCL_r2 (SPAdes) (version 2) | ecosystem: Host-associated > Plants > Roots > Endosphere | place: USA...
GCGCCATCATGCCGAGTTCTATGTCGAGTATTTCGCCATCGACCTCATCATGGATGAGAGCGGTGCCTGCGTCGGCGTCGTCGCCTGGAATCTCGACGATGGCACGATCCACCGTTTCCACGCCAAGCTGGTGGTGCTGGCGACCGGCGGCTACGGCCGGGTCTATTTCTCCTGCACCTCGGCCCATACCTGCACCGGCGACGGCAATGCCATGGCCCTGCGCGCCGGCCTGCCGCTCCAGGACATGGAGTTCATCCAGTTCCACCCGACCGGCATCTACGGGGCCGGCTGTCTCATCACCGAAGGTGTACGCGGCGAAGGCGGCTATCTCACCAATTCCGAGGGCGAGCGCTTCATGGAGCGCTATGCGCCCTCGGCGAAAGACCTCGCCTCGCGCGACGTGGTCAGCCGCTCGATGACTGTCGAGATCCGCGAAGGCCGCGGCGTCGGCGAGCACAAGGACCACATCCATCTCCATATCGAGCACCTCGATCCGAAGATCATCCACGAGCGCCTGCCCGGCATCGCCGAGACGGCGCGGATCTTCGCCGGCGTCGATGTGACCCGCGAGCCGATCCCGGTGCTGCCCACCTGCCACTACAACATGGGCGGCGTGCCGACCAACTACCGCGGCGAGGTCGTGACCAAGAGCGGCGACGACGCCAATGCGATCGTTCCCGGCCTGATGGCGATCGGCGAGGCGGCCTGCGTTTCGGTGCATGGCGCGAACCGCCTCGGTTCCAACTCGCTGCTCGATCTCGTCGTGTTCGGCCGTGCCGCCGCGATCCGTGCCGCGGAGATTCTCTCCAAGAACGAACCGCACCGGCCGATGCCGAAAGATGGCGGGCAATATGCGCTGAGCCGCTTCGACCGGCTCCGCCATGCCAAGGGCGACATCCCGACCGCGAAGCTCCGGCTCGACATGCAGAAGACCATGCAGAACGACTGCGCGGTGTTCCGCACCGGTGAAAGCCTGGGCCAGGGTGTGAAGAAGATCCGCGACATCTTCGGCCAGCGCGACCGGGTGAAGGTCGAGGACCGCTCGCTCATTTGGAACAGCGATCTCATGGAGACGCTGGAGCTCGACAATCTGATGGTTCAGGCCGTGGTCTCGATCGAATCCGCGCAGAACCGGAAGGAGAGCCGCGGCGCCCATGCCCGCGAGGACTTCCCGGACCGGGACGACAAGACCTGGATGAAGCACACCGTGTCCTGGCTCGACGACAAGGGTGCGACGAGGATCGATTATCGCCCTGTCCATCTGCAGCCCTTGTCCAACGACGTGCAATCCTTCCCGCCCAAGGCGCGGGTTTACTGAGCACAAGAACATGGCCGAACTCGTACTGCCTGCTGAGAGTCGTCCCAAGCCCGGCAAGAGCTTCAAGGCGCCGGACGGGGCGAAGCGCGTCAAGACCTTCAAGATCTATCGCTGGGATCCGGATCAGGGCGGCAACCCGACGATCGATTGCTACGAGATCGATCTCGATCAGTGCGGCCCGATGGTCCTCGATGCGATCATCAAGATCAAGAACGAGATCGATTCCACGCTCACCTTCCGCCGCTCCTGCCGCGAGGGCGTATGCGGCTCCTGCTCGATGAACATTGACGGCACCAACACGCTCGCCTGCACCAAGTTCATCTCAGAGATCAAAGGCGACGTGAAGATCTACCCGCTGCCGCACATGCCGGTGATCAAGGACCTGGTGCCGGATCTTTCCACGATCTTCGCCCAATACCAGTTGATCGAGCCCTGGCTCAAAACCGAGACCCCGGCGCCGGAGCGCGAGCGGCCGCAGACGCCGCAGGAGCGCGCCAAGCTCGACGGGTTGTGGGAATGCATCCTCTGTTTCTCCTGCTCGACCGCCTGTCCCAGCTACTGGTGGAACGGCGACCGCTACCTCGGTCCGGCGATCCTGCTGCAGGCCTATCGCTGGATCGCCGACAGCCGCGACGAGGCGATCGGCGAGCGGCTGGACCAGCTTGAGGATCCGTTCCGGCTCTACCGGTGCCACACCATCATGAACTGCACCAAGACCTGCCCCAAGGGCCTCAATCCCGCCAAGGCGATCGCAGAGATCAAGAAGCTGATGGTGGAGCGGCGCTGATCGCCGGACCCGCGATGGCACGGGCGGCGGTTAGAAAAGCGAGCAGGCAGGATCCGGCGGGTCGCGCCTTCGGCGACCGGATCCGGCAGATCCGGGAGCAGGCCGGGTTGACGCTGGAACAGGTCGCGAAGCTCTCGGGCGTCAGCCGAGCGATGCTGTCCAAGGTCGAGCGCGGCGAAAAGAGCCCGACCATCGGCGTCGCCAAGCACATCGCTCACGGGTTGGGCGTCTCCTTTTCGGCCTTGGTGAGCGACGAAGTGCCGAGCCGCCGCGCCTTCGCGCTGGTGCGCAAAGACCAAAGGCAGGTGTTCCGGGATCCGGAAACCGGGTTCGAGCGCCATCTGCTTTCGCCGCTCATGACCGGGATGGCGGTCGAGGTCGTGCTGCATCACCTCCCGCCCAAAGCCTCGACCGGCAAGACCCCGCCCCATCCGGCGGGCGTGACCAAGCACGTGCTGGTTTCCAAAGGCCGCATCGTCGTCGGAGTCGATCAGGTCGAGACCGTGCTGGAAGAGGGCGACTCGCTCTATTTCGAGGCCGATGTCGACCACTGGTTCGAGAACCGGACCGCTCGCGCCGCCGAGTATTATCTCGTCATCTCCGCGGCACGGGCATTGTCCCGCCGGAGCTGAGCTTAGAGCAGCGTGAAACGATAGCCTTCACCCGCTTCGGCCACCGTGCCGATGCCGGGAAAGTCGAGGTGGGCGCCCGCCACGAAGATGTTCGGCTGGACCAGGCGGCGCAACAGCGCGAGCCGGGTCGCGCGGGCCTGATCCTGATCCTCGTCGAATTCCCAGGTCAGTTCCGGTCGCGCGAACTGGATCGAGGGGACATGGATGACGTCGCCCCAGATCAGCAGGGTCTCGCCGGCGCTGGAGATCTCGAAGGCTGTATGGCCGACCTCATGTCCGCGGGCTCGGACGGCCATAACGTTCGCGCTCAGCTTGACGCCGTCGCTCAAGGGCAGGCGACGATGCCGGAACCGCGCCAGCCGCGGTTCCCGGTCGAACAGCGGAACTTCCTCTTGCGGAATCAGCAGCCGCTCGAGATTGGGGAAAGCATCGGATCCGTCCGCCGCCACCAGGCCGTTGATATGGTCGCCGTGCGTGTGCGTGCAGGTCACGGTGCGGACGCTTTCACGCGCCACTCCCGCTTCGGCCAACGCATCAGGCAGCGCGCCCATCGACGGGTCCAGGGCGTTCGCGGCGCCGGTATCGATCAGGATGTGCTGCTCCCCGTCGATGATCAGAAAGGCATTGACCGAGAGCCGAAGCATTCCGTCCACCAATTCGACCTCGGCTGGCAGATCCGATCCAAAGGGCCGGTCGCCCGCCTGCCGCAATCGGCTGGACGGCATGTCGATATAACCGTCGCGCAGCGCGATGACGGTGATTTCGCCCAAGGCATATCGCGCATGGTGCATTCCAGAATCGTGCTTCTTCATGGGCCACTCCTCGCCGATGGTCACCGCGTATTTCTACTATAGAAGAAATAATTCTACAAGCCTGGTGGCGCCATCGCAGGCGACATCCGGTTACAGGCGATCGGCGAGATCCAGAAGCTGATGGTAGGATATCGCTGAGGGTGCTGACGCGCGCCATGGTCAGTCCCTTCCAATCCGGTCGATCAAGGCTGAGGAGCGGCAGAATGCTGAAAGGCTCTTGTGCTTGCGGGCGTGTCTCCTACGAGGTCCACGGGCCGCTGCTCGGGCCGGTCACCTATTGCCACTGCTGGCGCTGCCGAAAGCAGTCCGGGGCAAGTTTCGGCACCACCGCGGGCGTCGCGGCCGCGGACCTGAAGTTCGTGACAGGCGAAAGCTTGATGGACAGCTGGGAGTCGAGCCCCGGCGTTTATCGTTTCTTTGCCCGATGCTGTGGATCGCCGATCTACAAGCGTGACCGCTCCGATCCGGAGGAACTGGGCTTTCGGCTGGGCACGCTCGACGCCAATCCACACATGACAGCGGAACTGCATTATCTGGTGGGTTCGAAGGCGCCGTGGGTGGAAATCTCGGACAATCTTCCGCAGACGGAAGGCGGCCCGCCTTTCGGTACCCGCGACTGATCGGTCGACTTGGCGGCTCAGACGGTCGCCAGGCTCTCGATGGCCCGCCGTGCCGCATCGATGCCGGAGAAATGCGCGCCGTGCACGTCGCCGCAATAGCGCGTATGCACCGCCTCGCCAGCGAAGTGTATGCGCTCGGCGACCGGCCGGTTGAGCGCCGCCCGTGCATCGGCATGGCCGGGCTTCGCGACGGCATAGCAGCCGGCCGTGAAAGGATTGGCATCCCAGTCGACCAGCAGCGACCGAGGGTCCAACGCGGCGCGGACATCGCTGCCGAAGAGGTCGCAAAGCGCCGAGACGAGATAGTCGGCCATTGCGTCCGCACCGGCGGCGGCCAGCGCCTTGCCGAACGGCCCGCCGACCATCCCGACCACGATGTTCTCGCCGCCCGGCCGGATCACGCATTCGACGGCTTGGCGCCCGGCGGCGCAGGACATCCAGAGACTGTGGTCGAGATCGCCGAATACGTTGCGGCGGAACGCGACGACGATCTTGTTCATATTGCCCATGAGAAGACCGTCGATCGCGGTCTGCGCCCAACCTGGCAAGGCGGGATCGAAAGCGATCGCGCCGCTCTGCAGCACGCCCATCGAGACCGTGACGATAACCTGCCTCGCTTCGATGGTGCCGCGATCCGTCTCGACTGCAATCCGGTCGGCCCGCCGCCAATCGATCCGCCGCGCCGGTGTCGAGACCGTGGCGACGACGCCTTCAGCCGAGCGCGCCACGAGATCGCCGAGGCCGTCGACCACCGGCCAGTCGTCGCCCTCCCAGACATAGGCGCCGAAGTCATGAGCCGAAGCGACGCGCGCCGGCAGGCCCTGTTTCAGCAGGAACGCCTCCTCGAACATCCCATGCCAGGTGTCGGGATCGGGAAACAGCGCCGCGACCGGGCAATCCGGCGCGGCGCGGGCGGCGATGATGCGGTCGAAGCAGGCCTCGACATAGGCCGAGGCTTCGGCGAACTGTTCCGCGTCGAGCTGCGCGCGGTTCCAGGCATAGGCTTCCGACTGCTCGTCTCTCCGGACGCGGAAGCCGAACCGCTCGGCCGCCGCGGTGAACGGGTTCTGGGCCGGAGAATGCAGCCAATGGCAGCCGAGATCGACCGGAATGCCGAACGTCGCGCGATCGGTGCGCGCGCGGCCGCCGATCTGCGGCGCCGCCTCGATCAGGCAATAGCTGCGTCCCGCGCGGGCGACTTCCGCCGCGGCTGCCAGCCCGGCGGCCCCGGCACCGATGATGACGACGTCCTTCATGGCGCGGATCTATAGGGGGTCCGATCCCAATGACACAAGCGTCACCGGAAGAAGTTCTTCGTGAACCATTCGCGCGCGGCCGCGACTTTTATGAAACTTGGCGGCGGGTGGTCGCCGGTTAACCAAGTCCGGAGCCGAATCTCGAGAGTGACGGGTGTCGCTAGGCTGAGACCAAGCCTTTGCTATAGTGCCGCCCGAATCGGTGAATGAATCGATGAACGCAGCCTGGCCCGGTTCCAGGCTTTTTCTTTGGCCACGCTTTTAACTTGAGGGTGCGGAATGCATTGGATGACGAAACAGAACCTTCGCCGCGGCGCGGTCAGCGCGGCACTTGCCGGCCTGCTGCTCGCCGGCTGCGGCGATTCCGCCGCCGAGAAGCAGAAGGAGGCGAGCGAGATCGCCAAGGGCGTCGAGGATTACCTGGCGCTGGTCGAAGGTCCGAGCCAGCCGATCCGCATCCGGCACGACAAGGTCACGGTCACGCCGGCCGAGGACGGCAAGAGCTTTCTCGTCGCCATCACCGGTATCCGCTATGGCAGCGACAAGGAAGCCATGGCGACCTTCGGCGAGGTGGATTATCGCCTGACGCCGGCAGGCGAGGACCAGTACCAGGTCAGCGACCTGAAGACGCCGAAGGAAATCGCTTTCACCGCGGCCGACGGCACGCCGGAAGCCGGCCTCAAATTCGAGACCACCGCCTTCACCGCGACCTGGTCGAAGCCGCTGCAGAATTTCCTGAAGTTCGATTGGCAGCTGAAGGACATCGCGCTCAACAATGCCAAGGAGCCCGGCGAGGTCCTCCAGATCGCCTCGGCCGCGATGACCGGCGACGGCAAGGAGAACGGCAAGGGCCTGCTGGATCAGGTCTCCAAGATCACCTTCAACGGCATCTCGGGCACCGATCCGAAGGACGGCACCACGGTGAAGCTCGAGAAGCTCACCGGCAATGTGACGGTGGAGAAGCTGGACTTCCCCGCCTATCGCCAGGTGATGGCCAAGGTCAACGAGTTCTCTGCCAAATATGCGCCGCAGGTGGCGGTCGGCACTGAGGCACCGCCCGCGCCCACGATCAGCGAGGAGGATCGCAAGGCCCTGGCCGAGCTGGTGCGCGGCTTCCCGAAGCTGATGTCGGCCTATGGTTATGACTTCAGCGCCGAGGGCGTGACCGCCACCGATGCCCAGGGCGCCGTCACCATGCATCTCACCCAGGGCGGCATGGCGCTCGGCCTCAAAGGAATCGACACCGACAAGGCCGAGATGAACTTCAGCATCAAGCACGACGGGCTCACCGTGAACGATCCGGCCTTCGAGGATCCGATTGCCAAGGCGGTGTTGCCGAAATCCGGCAACCTCGCCCTGCGCGCGACCGACCTGCCGATCCCGAGTCTGGTCGAAAGCATCGCCCAGGCGATGCCGGAGCTGACCAATCCCGATCCGCAGATCGCCGAGGGCGGCAAGTTCATGATGATGGGCGCCATGATGTCGGCGCTGTCAAAATCCACCATCAAGCTTCAGATCGAGCCGTCCGCGATCGAGACCGAGAAGGCGAAGCTCTCGGCCGATGGCGAACTGAAGCTCGCGATGCAGACGCCGCAGAAGGCGGTGGGGGTCATCAACTTCGCGCTGCTCGGCCTCGACGACCTGATCGCCCTCGCAAGCGGCCTCGCCGGCCAGAGTCCCGATGCGCAGCAGGCGATGGGCATGCTCTCCATGCTGCAGGCCCTGGCGCAGCGCGAAACCGGCGCCGACGGCAAGCCGGTCGATAAGTACAAGGTCGATTTGACCGAAACCGGCTCCGTGCTGGTCAACGGCAAGCCGCTGGATGGCATGATGCCGTAAACTCGCGGCAATTTAATCCTGTATTTGCAACAAGATGATCGGCAACGGTGCTAACGCCTTCTTCATGTCTCGGGCGTGCAATTGATCTCGGTCAGCGGGTCTTCCCCGCATGGAGGTTGAGATGTTGCGCGCATCGAGGATGACGATCATCCGCGTGCTGTTCATCACCGTGACGATGCTGATCGCCGGCTGCGGCGATCCCGTGAAGGAGGCAAAGACCGCGGCGCAGCTCCGCGGTCAGATCGAGAAGGCGCTCACGCGCATGGAGGCGACCGGCGCGGTCCCCGGGCTCGCGCATCGCCATGTCACCGTCGATCCGGATTCCGACGTGGATGGTTTCTCGATCAAGATCTACGACGTGAAGCTCGGAACGCCGGAGATCGGCTTCCAGGCGTTCAATGCCATGACCTTCAGCCTGTCGCGCAGCGACGACACGCATTTCACAGCGTCGAACTTCAAGCTCAACCCGCCGCCGGTCGCCAACGGACCGAAGACCAGCGCCGAGACGCTGTTCGAGCATCTGAAGAGCGAGACCGCGATCCTTCAGGTCACCAACTAGCAAGCAAAACGATCGACGCGCGTGAGTCCTGCGCGTCGATCGCGCGCTCTCCCGACGATTCTGTTGCCGCGATGACTCATGCGCGACGCTTTCGCATCGAACCGGAAAGCGTTTGTTAACTTCGCAATGGATAAAAATAAAAAAATATGTTCACATCTGCGCAATATGCATATTGACCGAGTCGCATCTCTGCACTCCTTCGGACCGCTGGTCGCTTCAATGACGGAAGACGGACCGCTCGCCGCCTATCGCGCCTTGAAGTCGAGCGGACGATTGGAACATGACGCGGCGCAGGAGCTGGCCGCTGCAAAGCTGCAGTCGGTCGCCAATGCGCTGAAGGATTATCAGCCGAGCGGCAATGCCGGCTGGCTGGAGCGCTGGGGTGCGCGTCTCGGGATCGGCCGCCGCCATGACGACGAAGGCGATGCGCCGAGCCAGGGCCTCTACATCTACGGTGCCGTCGGCCGCGGCAAGTCGATGCTGATGGACATCTTCTTCTCGACGGCGCCCGTCGATAAGAAGCGCCGGGTCCATTTCCACGCCTTCATGCTGGAAGTGCACGAGACCCTGCATCGCTGGCGCCAGCAGAAGCCGAAGGAGCTCGACCTCATCCCGGCCTTGGCCGACAAAATCGCGGCCGACACCTGGCTGCTCTGCTTCGACGAGTTCCATGTCACCAACATCGCCGACGCGATGATCCTCGGGCGGCTCTTCGCCGAGCTGTTCGAGCGCGGCGTCGTGGTGGTCGCGACCTCGAACTGGGCGCCCGACGAGCTCTATTCCGGCGGGCTGCAGCGCGATCGCTTCCTGCCTTTCATCGATCTTCTGAAGCAGAAGCTCGACGTGCTCGAGCTCGATGGCGCGCGGGACTACCGGCTGGCCCGGCTCAAGGATCTCTCGCTCTACCATTCGCCGCTGGGATCGATGTCCGAGGAGAAGATGCGCGCGGCCTTCACCCGCCTCTCCGGCGGCCTCGTGCCGCAGTCCGGCTCGCTGACCGTGCAGGGGCGTCGACTCGACGTGCCGCGGCAGGCGGGACCGGTCGCCTGGTTCGACTTCGAGGAGCTTTGCGCTCGGCCTTTGGGTGCTGCCGACTATCTCGCGCTCGCGACCCATTATCCGGTGATCCTGATCGACCGCGTGCCGCGTCTTTCGGCGGACAAGCGCGACCAGGCGCGGCGCTTCATGACGCTCGTCGATGCGCTCTACGAACATCGCGTGACAGCCGTGATTTCCGCGGCTGATAGACCGGAACGGCTCTATCCGGAAGGCGATGGCGCGCTCGAGTTTCAGCGCACGGTTTCGCGGCTCAACGAGATGCAGTCGGCCGACTATTTGAGCCGACCGCATTTGACGTGACGAACGCGGTTGACGGTAGGTTGATGGCGGGAATGGAACAGACTCTGTTAATACGTCTTGCTCTTGTGGTGAAATGAGAGTATCTACTCTAGATCTAGGGTCATCTAACATGGGGCGGAATGCCTTGCCGTTTTGGGGATACGGCAATGCGTAAGCTGATCGGAATCAAACCCTAATGGCACGTAAGAAAATCGCGCTCATCGGCGCCGGGCAAATCGGCGGCACTCTGGCGCTCCTGGCTGGCTTGAAGGAATTGGGCGACATCGTCCTGTTCGACGTCGTCGACGGCGTCCCCCAGGGCAAAGCGCTCGACATCGCCGAGGCTTCGCCGGTCGAAGGCTTCGACGCCGTCTATTCGGGCGGCAGCAACTATGCCGGCATCAAGAATGCCGACGTGGTGATCGTCACCGCCGGCATCCCGCGCAAGCCGGGCATGAGCCGCGACGATCTCATCTCCACCAACGCGAAGGTGATGGACACCGTCGGCGCGGCGATCAAGAAGCATTGCCCGAAGGCCTTCGTCATCTGCATCACCAATCCGCTCGACGTCATGGTCTATGTGCTGCAGCAGGCCTCGGGCCTGCCGGCCAACCGGGTCGTCGGCATGGCGGGCGTGCTGGATTCGGCGCGCTTCCGCTACTTCCTCGCCGAGGAATTCAAGGTCTCCGTCGAAGACGTCACCGCCTTCGTGATGGGTGGGCATGGCGACACGATGGTGCCGTTGACGCGCTATTCCACGGTCGCCGGCATTCCGGTCCCCGATCTGGTGAAGATGGGCTGGACCACCAAGGAAAAGCTGGATGCGATCGTGCAGCGGACCCGCGATGGCGGGGCCGAGATCGTCAATCTCCTGAAGACGGGTTCCGCCTTCTATGCGCCGGCTGCGTCGGCGATCCAGATGGCCGAGTCCTATCTCAAGGACAAGAGACGCGTGCTTCCCTGTGCCGCCATGCTGAATGGCGAATACGGGGTCAAGGGACTCTATGTCGGCGTGCCGGTCGTGATCGGTGCTGGCGGCGTAGAGCGAGTGGTCGAAATCGACTTGAACAAGGCCGAGAAGGCCATGTTCGACAAGTCGGTTGCGGCCGTTAGGGGCCTCATCGATGTGGTGAGGAAGCTTCAAAGAGGAGAGAAGTAAATGGCACAGTTGATGGAACTGGCGGCGAAGAAGGCTGCCAAGAAGTCGGGCAAGAAGGTGGCGAAGAAGGCTGCCAAGAAGTCCGCGAAGAAGAAGAAGAAGTAGTAACGACGCGACGCCCTTCTTCTGGGCGTCGCACCTGCTTCGCGACGGCGACAGCCCTGCTATCCTGAGGGCGGGTTCGAGTTCAATTGGCTTGAACCCGTCGGTCAAGGTGGTAGAGTGCGGCAATGCTGCACCACAGCATGCCGCCGGTTGTCGCCGTCGTTTGCTTTTTGAGGGGTCGCGTCTCGCGAGCAGAAAGCAGATCGGCCCGACCAGGATCGCCCGGCGGAACCACCCAGCTTTTTGGGATGACGTCTTCGGTTCGCTTCTCGGGATATAAAGCCGCATGAACATCCACGAGTATCAGGCCAAGGCCCTGATCAGTAAGTATGGCGTCGCGACGCCGCCCGGCCACGTGGCCTACACGCCGGAAGAGGCGGTGCAAGCCGCCCAGAAACTCGGCGGCAATGTCTGGGTGGTAAAGGCCCAGATCCACGCCGGCGGCCGCGGCAAGGCGGGCGGCGTCAAGGTCGTGAAATCCGTCGAGGACGTGAAGGCGACCGCGCAGAAAATGCTCGGCATGACCCTGGTCACGCACCAGACCGGCCCGGCCGGCAAGGTGGTGAAGCGGATCTATGTCGAGGGCGGCTGCGACATCAAGCGCGAGCTCTATCTCGGCATGCTGGTCGATCGCGCGACCTCGCGGATCACCATCATGGCCTCGGCCGAAGGCGGCGTGGAGATCGAAGAGGTCGCCGCCAAGACGCCGGAGAAGATCCTGAAAGTCGCGGTCGATCCCGCGACCGGCATCCAGCCCTTCCACACCCGCAAGATCGCGTTCTTCCTCGGCCTCGAAGGCAACCAGATCGCCTCGGCCGCGAAGTTCATCACTGCCATGTACAGCGCCTTCAATGCGCTCGACTGCTCGATCGTCGAGATCAACCCGCTGGTCGTCACAGGTGCGGGCGAGGTTCTTGCGCTCGACGCCAAGGTGAACTTCGACGACAACGCGCTCTTCCGCCATAAGGACATCGAAGAGCTGCGCGATCCCGATGAAGAGGATCCGGCCGAGCTCGAGGCCGCCAAGCACAGCCTCAACTACATCAAGCTCGACGGCTCGATCGGCTGCATGGTGAACGGCGCCGGCCTGGCAATGGCCACAATGGACATCATCAAGCTCTATGGCGGATCGCCGGCCAACTTCCTCGATGTCGGCGGCGGCGCCACGAAAGAGCGCGTCACCACCGCCTTCAAGATCATCCTCTCGGATTCCAACGTCGAAGGCATCCTGGTCAACATCTTCGGCGGCATCATGCGCTGCGACGTGATTGCCGAAGGCGTCGTCGCCGCGGCGCGCGAAGTCTCGCTGCACGTGCCGCTGGTCGTGCGCTTGGAAGGCACCAATGTCGAGCTGGGCAAGAAAATCCTGGCGCAATCGGGGCTGAAGATTCTCTCCGCCGACAATCTGGCGGACGCCGCTGAGAAAGTGGTCAAAGCGGTGAAGGAGGCCTGAGAATGTCGGTTCTGGTCGACAAGAACACCAAGGTCATCTGCCAAGGCTTCACCGGCGCGCAGGGCACCTTCCACTCCGAGCAGGCGATCGCCTACGGCACCAAGATGGTCGGCGGCGTCACGCCCGGCAAGGGCGGCACCAAGCATCTCGATCTCCCGGTCTTCGACACGGTCGGCGAGGCGGTCGCCAAGACCGGCGCCAATGCCAGCGTCATCTACGTGCCGCCGCCGTTCGCGGCCGATGCGATCCTCGAGGCGATCGACGCCCGGATCCCGCTGGTAGTCTGCATCACCGAAGGCATTCCGGTGCTCGACATGCTGCGCGTCAAACGCGCGTTGTCGGGCTCCGGCACGCGGCTGATCGGCCCGAACTGCCCCGGCATCATCACGCCGGAAGAATGCAAGATCGGCATCATGCCCGGCCATATCCACAAGAAGGGCAAGATCGGCATCGTCTCCCGCTCCGGCACCTTGACCTATGAGGCGGTGGCCCAGACCACGGCGGCCGGGCTCGGCCAGAGCACCTGCATCGGCATCGGCGGCGATCCGGTCAACGGCACGAACTTCGTCGATTGCCTCGACCTGTTCCTCGGCGATCCCGAGACCCAGGGCATCGTCATGATCGGCGAGATCGGCGGCAGCGCCGAGGAAGAGGCCGCGACCTTCCTGAAAGCCTCCAAGGTGAAAAAGCCGGTGGTCGGCTTCATCGCCGGCGTGACCGCGCCGCCTGGCCGGCGCATGGGCCATGCCGGGGCGATCATCTCCGGCGGCAAGGGCGGGGCGGGCGACAAGATCGAAGCCATGAAGTCGGCGGGCATCAGCGTTGCGGAATCCCCCGCCTCGCTGGGCAGCGCCATGGTCAAGGCTATGGGCAAGTAGCCCGGCGCGCCGTTCGCCTGTCGGATTTGTACGGCAAAAGGGGCTAAAATCGCGCAGGACAGTCGAAAAACCGTCGCGATTTACCTATATTTAATCAAACCGCCGTCTTGTGACGTGCAGGGGTAACATACCTGTTCGACCATTGAATCCGTTGTCGCCCGGAGCCCGTCCGGCGATAACCGCCTCCGCCACCGGAACTCACTGCCAACGCACGAGTGTCCTCCATGAGCACCATTCCCGCATCATTCCTGTCCGGCCCCAACGCCCCGTTCATCGAAGAGCTCTACGCCAAGTATCTGGAGAACGCGAACGCGGTCGATCCCAGCTGGCGCAAGTTCTTCGCCGAGCTCGAAGACGACAGCACGATCGTCCTCCAGGACATCCGCGGCGCCTCCTGGGCGCCCCGTGACCGCTCGGTCGAGATCGGCAACGGCCACGAAGACACCTACGCCACGACCGAGACCAGCGTCCGCCCGGCGCCCGCGGTCAAGGATCTGACCCGCGCCGCCCGCGACAGCCTGCGCGCCATGATGCTGATCCGCGCCTATCGCGTGCGCGGCCATCTGGAATCCAATCTCGATCCGCTGGAATTGAAGCCGCGGCACAAGCATTCGGAGCTCGATCCGCGCTCCTATGGATTCAGCGATGCCGACATGGATCGCGAGATCTATATCGACAACGTGTTCGGCTATCAGCATGCGACCTTGCGCCAGATCGTCCACGCCGTGCGCGAGACCTACTGCGGCTCGATCGGCGTCGAATACATGCACATCGAGAATCCCGAGCAGAAGAAGTGGCTGCAGCAGCGCATCGAAGGCAGCCGCAACCAGCGGGAATTCACCCCGCGCGGCAAGCAGGCGATCCTGGAACGCCTGACCGCGGCCGAGATGTTCGAGAAGTTCCTCGACAAGAAATACACCGGTACCAAGCGCTTCGGCCTCGACGGCGGCGAGACCACGATCCCGGCCTTGGAGCAGATCATCAAGCGCGGCAGCCAGCTCGGCGTCAAAGAGGTGGTGATCGGCATGGCGCATCGCGGGCGCCTGAACGTGCTCGCGAACTTCATGAACAAGCGCTTCGCCGCGATCTTCTCCGAGTTCCAGGGCAATGCCGCGAATCCGGAGGATGTCCAGGGCTCGGCCGACGTGAAGTACCATCTCGGCACCTCGGCCGACCGCGAGTTCGACGGCCGCGTGGTCCATCTCTCGTTGACCGCCAACCCCTCGCACCTGGAATGCGTGAACACCGTCGTTCTCGGCAAGGTCCGGGCGAAGCAGGAGCAGCGCAAGGACAAGAACCGGCAAGAGGTCATGGGCCTGCTGCTGCACGGCGATGCGTCTTTCGCCGGCCAGGGCCTGGTCCCGGAATCGCTCGATCTCTCGGAGCTCGACGGCTACAAGACCGGCGGCACGATCCATTTCATCATCAACAACCAGATCGGCTTCACCACCAATCCGGTCGCCTCGCGCTCCGGTCCCTATTGCTCGGACATCGCCAAGGGCGTGCAGGCGCCGATCTTCCATGTGAATGCCGACGATCCGGAAGCGGTGCTGTTCTGCGCAGGCCTCGCCATGGAGTTCCGCCAGGAATTCCAGCGCGACGTGGTGATCGATCTCTTCTGCTATCGCCGCTTCGGCCATAACGAGAGCGACGAGCCGGCCTTCACCCAGCCGCTGATGTATCAGAAGATCGCCACCCATCCGACCACGCGGCAGATCTACGCCCAGCGTCTCCTGGAGGAAGGCTCGATCTCTCAGGAAGAGGCGGACAAGATCGTCCAGGATTTCCAGGCGCGTCTCGATTCCGAGCTCGAAGTCTCGCAGAGCTTCAAGCCGAACAAGGCCGACTGGCTGGAAGGCGCCTGGAGCGGGCTGGAGATCGCCTCCGGCGACGACCGTCGCGGCCAGACCTCCGCCGAGATCGACAGACTGCAGCTGGTCGGCAAGGCGCTGACCACGGTGCCCGCGACCTTCAACGCCAACCGAAAGATCGCCCGCCAGCTCGCCCAGAAGGAAGAAGTCCTGAAGAAGGGCGAGGGCATCGACTGGTCGACGGCGGAGGCGCTCGCCTTCGGCACCTTGCTCGACGAGGGTTTCACGGTCCGCATGTCGGGCCAGGACTGCAAGCGCGGCACCTTCAGCCAGCGCCATGCGGTGCTGGTCGATCAGGAGACCGAGGAAGAATACATCCCGCTCAACAACATCCGCGAAGGCCAGGCGAAGCTCGAAATCATCAACTCGCCGCTCTCGGAAGCGGGCGTGCTCGGCTTCGAATACGGCTTCAGCCTCGCCGATCCCAAGGCGCTGGTGCTCTGGGAAGCGCAGTTCGGCGACTTCGCCAACGGCGCCCAGGTGATCATCGACCAGTTCATCTCGTCCGGCGAAAGCAAGTGGCTGCGCATGTCGGGCCTGGTCATGCTGCTGCCCCACGGCTACGAAGGCCAGGGTCCGGAGCATTCCTCGGCCCGGCTCGAGCGCTACCTGCAGCTCTGCGCCGAGGACAACATGCAGGTCGTGAACGCGACCACCCCGGCCAACTATTTCCATGTGCTGCGGCGGCAGCTCCACCGCGCCTTCCGCAAGCCGCTGATCATGATGACGCCGAAATCGCTGCTCCGGCACAAGAACGCCGTCTCGAAGCTATCGGAAATGGGCCCGAACACCAGCTTCCACCGCGTGCTCTGGGACGACCGCGCCGGCCTCGACGAGAAGCGAATCCGCCGCGTCGTGCTCTGCTCCGGCAAGGTCTATTACGACCTCCTGGCCGAAGCCGAGACCCGCGAGCAGGACCAGGTCTACATCATGCGCGTCGAGCAGCTTTATCCGTTCCCGCACAAGGCGCTGGCGGCGGAGCTCGCGCGCTTCCCCGGTGCCGAGATCGTCTGGTGCCAGGAAGAGCCGAAGAACATGGGACCCTGGACTTTCGTGATGCCCGAGATCGAGAGCGTGATGGAGAGCCTGGGTTCGAAGCAGGCGCGGCTGCGCTATGCCGGCCGCCCCGCCGCAGCCTCGCCCGCGACCGGCCTCTTCAAGCGGCACGTCAAGGAACAGAACAAGCTGGTCAGCGAAGCGCTGACGTTGAGCTGAGATGCCGTTCGATGGCTGAGACTGTGGACATACTTGTTGACGGGTTGGGCTCAGCGAGCCAAGCAAGGGTCCGCCGTTGGTTGAAAGAAGTTGGCGAACCGGTGCTGGCGTTCGAACCACTCGTCGAGATCGAGACGGATCAGGCTACGATAGAGCTGCGGGCGCGCTCAGTTGGAACGTTGATCGGAGCAACCGCACAGTCCGGCGACATCGTGTCGGCCGGTGCGGTCATTGGAGGCATCATCCCGGGGCGCTCGCAGACCGCGGAGTCGGTCTACCGCGAACCGGCTTGGAGAAACGATTTCCCACTCTTGTCGCAGGTTGCGGCTTGGCTGGGCTGGAAGAGGTGAGTCGATGAGCGTTCAGATCGTGGTGCCCGCCTTGGGCGAATCCGTCACGGAAGCGACGGTCTCTAAGTGGATGAAGAAGGTCGGCGAGGCGGTGAAGGCCGACGAGCCGCTGCTGGAGCTCGAGACCGACAAGGTGACCCAGGAAGTCTACGCGCCTTCCGCCGGAACGCTCGGCACCATCAACGCCGAAGCCGGCGCCGTGGTCCCGATCGGCGCCGTGCTGGGCGTGATCAGCGAAGGCGGTGCCGCCGCCGCGCCGGCGCCGCAAGCGGCCGCCGCACCCGCACCGGCCGCAGCGCCCGTATCAGCCGCAGCGCCGGCGCCCGCGGCAGCCCCGGTTGCTGCCGCCGCGCCGGCTGCCAATGACGACCGCAACGGCCCGGCCGTGCGCAAGATGACCGCCGAAGCCGGCATCAATCCGGCCGAAGTTCCCGGCACCGGCAAGGACGGCCGCGTCACCAAGGCCGACGTGATCGACTTCAAGGCGAAGCCCGCCGCTCCCGCTGCCGCACCGGCGCCCGCCGCGCGTCCGGCGGCACCCGCACCGGCCCCCGCCGAGCCGCATGTGCCGCGCCCGCTGGCCGAGCGCGAGGAGCGCGTGCCGATGTCGCGGCTCCGCCGCCGGATCGCCGAGCGGTTGAAGCAGGCCCAGAACACCGCGGCCATGCTCACCACCTTCAACGAGGTGGACATGGGCGCCGTCATGGCGCTCCGCGAGAAATACAAGGACAGCTTCGAGAAGCGCCACAAGACCAAGCTCGGCTTCATGGGCTTCTTCGTCCGCGCCTGCATCCAGGCCTTGAAGGAGATCCCGGCGGTCAACGGCGAGATCGACGGCAACGACATCATCTTCAAGAACCACTATGACATCGGCGTTGCGGTCGGCACCGAGCAGGGCCTCGTGGTGCCGGTGGTGCGCGATGCGGATCATCTGTCCCTCGCCGAGATCGAAGGCAAGATCGCCGAATTGGGCCGCCGCGCCCGCGAAGGCAAGCTCTCGATCGACGAGCTGACCGGCGGCACCTTCACCATCACCAATGGCGGCGTGTTCGGCTCGCTGATGTCGACGCCGATCCTGAACCCGCCGCAATCCGGCATCCTCGGCATGCACAAGATCCAGCAGCGGCCGATGGCGGTCGACGGCAAGGTCGAGATCCGCCCGATGATGTACCTGGCGCTCTCCTACGATCACCGCATCATCGACGGCCGCGAAGCGGTCACCTTCCTCGTGCGAGTCAAGGAATGTCTCGAAGATCCGCAGCGGCTGCTGCTCGAACTCTGAAGTCAAAAGGCGCCAAGCTCGCGGCTGGACAAGTCGTCGGCCGCAAGCTGCCCTATTACAACCAGAGCACCGATTTCACCTGCGGGCCCTCGTCGCTGATGATGGCGATGACGGCGCTCGACAAGTCGCAGCCGATCGACCGCGCCCACGAGCTGCAGCTGTGGCGCGAGGCCAACACTGTCTTCATGGGCAAGGGCCATCCGGGTTCCAGCCCCTATGGTCTGGCACTCGCCGGCTGGCGGCGTGGTTTTGCCATTACCCTCTGGCTCAGCAAGCGCGGCCCCTATCTGCTGAAGTATCAGAACAAGGCCGATCTCCGGAAAGTCTCGGACCTGATCCAGCGTGAGGACGAGAAGCTGGTCAAGGCGGCGCAGATTCCGATGCTGCTGAAGAAGTGGTCGGTGATGGATCTGAAGGCGGCGATCGAAACCGGCGCGGTGCCCCTGGTCCTGGTCTCGACCAATGTGTTCCACGGCGACAACGGCCCGCATTGGGTCGCGATCTCTGGCGTCGATGACGCGCACGTGTACGTCAACGATCCCTGGATCACGAAGAAGAAGCGCCAGACCGCGAAATCCCAGACCGCGCGTCCGGCCAGTCATGCCGATTTCCTGAAGATGGCGGAGTACGACGGCGAACGCGCGGTCGTGCTGGTGTCGAACTGAAAGAACAAGAAATGGCCGAACAATCTTTCGACGTGGTGATCATCGGTGGCGGGCCGGGCGGCTATGTCTGCGCCATCAAATGCGCGCAGCTCGGGCTGAAGACCGCCTGCATCGAGAATCGCGGTGCTCTCGGCGGCACCTGCCTCAATGTCGGCTGCATCCCGTCCAAGGCCTTGCTCTCCTCGTCGGAGGAATTCGACAAGGTCTCGCATCATCTCGCGGCCCATGGCATCACCGCGGAGAAGGTCGGACTCGACCTTCCGAAGATGCTCGGCCGCAAGGACAAGGTCGTCACCGACCTCACCAAGGGCGTCGAGTTTCTCTTCAAGAAATACAAGGTGACCTATCTCAAGGGCACCGGCCGCCTGCTCGGCGGCGGGCGCGTCGAGATCCTGACCGCGCCCGGCCAGGCCGAGCAGGTCTCGGCCAAGCACATCGTCATCGCCACCGGCTCCGAGCCGACCCCGCTCCCCGGCATCGAGATCGACGAGAAGAAGGTCGTCTCCTCGACCGGCGCGCTCAGCCTGGAGAAAGTGCCGAACCACCTGGTGGTGATCGGCGGCGGCGTGATCGGGCTTGAGCTGGGCTCGGTCTGGCGCCGCCTCGGCGCCAAGGTGACCGTGGTCGAGTTCCTCGACCGTATTGTGCCGACCATGGATCTCGAGATCGGCCAGCAGTTTCAGAAAATCCTCACCAAACAGGGCCTCGCCTTCAAGCTTTCGACCAAGGTGACGGGCGTGAAGCCGAGCGGTGATGCGCTCGACGTCACCATCGAGCCCGCCAAAGGCGGTCCGGCGGAGACCATGCAAGCCGATGTCGTGCTGGTCGCCATCGGCCGTCGTCCCTATGTCATGGGCGTGGGCCTGGAAATGGCCGGCGTCCAGCGCGACGAGAAGGGCCGCGTGAAAGTCGACGGCCACTTCAAGACCAACATCGACGGCATCTATGCAATCGGCGACGTGATCGCCGGTCCGATGCTGGCCCACAAGGCCGAGGAGGAGGGCGTCGCTCTGGCCGAGATGCTGGCCGGCCAGAAAGGCCATGTGAATTACGAGACCTGCCCGAACATCGTCTACACCGCGCCCGAACTGGCCTCGGTCGGCAAGACCGAGGAGGAGCTCAAGGCCGCCGGCATCGACTACAAGATCGGCAAGTTCCCCTTCATCGCCAACGGCCGCGCCAAGGCGGCGGGCGAAACCGACGGCCTGGTGAAGCTCCTCGCCGACGCCAAGACGGATCGCCTGCTCGGCGCACATATCCTCGGCCCCCAAGCCGGCACCATGATCCACGAATGCGTCATGGCGATGGAATTCGCCGGCTCGGCGGAAGACGTCGCCCGCGCCTTCCACGGCCACCCCACGCACAGCGAAGCGATCAAGGAAGCCGCGCTGGCGATATCGAGCTCGACGATTCATCTCTAGCGCTGGATCCTCCGCCGCGCGAAGCTGGAAGCATCACGGCTGCAATGCCCCCACCCAACCCTCCCCCTGAAGAGGGGAGGGCTTCCACCGAGTGGCCAGTCGAACAGCGTGAAGTCGGCTGCCAGGGCTCTTCTCCCACCTTCAGGGGGGAGTAAGAGGGGGGCACGTGCAGCCGCAATGTTTGCCGAGTTCGCACCGATGAAGATCCAGCGCACCGTTCTTCAGGGAAGCCCGCCTCATGCGCATCGCCACCTACAACATCAACGGTATCACCGCCCGCCTGGACAACCTGCTCGGCTGGCTGAAGGAAACGCAGCCCGACATCGCCTGCCTGCAGGAGCTGAAATGCCCCGATGACCGCTTCCCCGCAGCGGCGCTGAAGAAGGCCGGCTACGGCGCCGTCTGGCACGGGCAGAAGTCGTGGAACGGCGTCGCCATCCTGGCGCGCGGCCAGCAGCCTGAAGAGATCCGCCGCGGCCTGCCCGGCGATCCCGACGACACCCACAGCCGCTACCTCGAGGCCGAAGTCGGCGGCCTTACAGTCGCCTGCCTCTATCTCCCCAACGGCAATCCCGCACCGGGGCCGAAGTTCGACTACAAGCTCATGTGGTTCGCGCGCCTGCTGGTGCATGCGAAGTCACTGCTGAAGAGCAAACAGCCGGTGGTGCTTTGCGGCGACTTCAACGTCATGCCGACCGACCTCGACGTCTACAAGCCGGAGAACTGGGAGGGCGACGCGCTGTTCCGCCCAGAGGTGCGCGAGGCCTATCGCCGCCTGATCGCCCAGGGCTGGACCGATGCCATCCGCAAGAAGCATCCGAAGGAGCGTATCTACACCTTCTGGAAATACTGGCGGAACTCCTTCGCCCGCGACGCGGGCCTCCGCATCGACCATCTGCTGCTGACCCCCGACCTTGCGAAGAAGCTGAAAGCCGCCGGCGTCGATAAGGCGACCCGCGGCCAGCCGCACAGCAGCGACCACGCGCCCGCCTGGATCGAGCTTGGTGTTGCGCCGAAGAAAGCCCGCGCTGCTGCTCCCAAATCACGCAGGTAGCAACGACCCGTGGTCGCTCACTGGCTCATGGCACCGATCAGGCCATTGACCAGCTGTGCCTCCGGAATAAGTCCGTCTTCGTCCGTGGGTACCGCCCCAGGTGCCGGACTGATAGCGGCAGCGGGTTTACTGGCCATGGCGGCAGCGGCGGCGGCGATTGCATTGTTCCGATCATTATTCGACACCGCCTTGGCTTTAAGTTTGCCCTTCGCAGCCGCTAGCATCTCCAAGGATTGATTCGTTAGCGCAGATTGCATGACGGTTGTCTGGACCCCCACCGGGATTGCCTTCTCCTGGCCGGCGGCAACGGGTGCCATCGCGGGCTGAGGTAGCGCCTTTGCCTGCTTGTAGGACTTCACAATCGCCTGCACGAACGGTATTAACGCCTTTGCGCGCTCGATCGGTGAAAGGCCTTGGCTCAATTTGTTGAATTTGGCCACCACGTCGCGAAAGGTCTTGTCGTCGACCGCGGGTGGGCTGAATTCCGGCAGCGGCGCCATCAGCACGAAAGGGGCAGACTTCGTTATCTCTGCGTCCGAGGTCAGTGCGACCATGGCCTTTAGAAGCTGCTCGGAGTCGTCCGATTTGTCGCCCTGCCATGTCGCGACGTGTCGCTTCGTGTCTGCCAGGTCGACCTGAGAGCCGACATTCAGCGCTGCGACGACGGACTCGACCTGCTCGTGATGCTTGCTCTGCGTTGCAATCGAGTCCTTCGTAACTCGGTGCATGTCGCCGGTAAAGCCGGCCGCTTTCTTCGCAACCCTCTGGGCATCGCCGAGATCTCCGGCGCATCCAGCCGTCAACCCGCACAGAACCAGCGCCAAGCCTGTCGCTGTCGTGCGCCATATCCTCTTTGATTTCATGACGGTCCTCATTTTGCCACCGCTGCTATGATGCCGAGATTGGACAAGACTTCGGCGAGTGTGTCCGGCGTGATTCCGCCCTTCCCATAGGCCGCCAGCGCGTCGGCGATTGGCTGTACCAGTGCCTTATAGTTCGAGGCCGAAGCAGCGGCCTTATCCAGCTCGAGCTTCCGTTCCGCCTGATGAAGCCGGAAATCAATCAGGGCTGCCGGTGTGCGGCCGTAGTTCCAGGCGCCGATATAGCTGCTGAGCGCGAGCGAAGCGCCGCGCTTCCTCGTCTCCGTGTTGTCTTTTCGAAGATCGGCGAAACGCGGATAGCCACCGGCATCGGCTATTGCAACCTGCGACTGGCGCAACAGCCGGTATTCCGTCAGCAGCGCGTAGAGCTGGCCGGTGAAAAGGCGTTGCCGCACGGCTTCATAATCAACGGTCAGCTTCGCTTCGGTCAGCTTCTGCCGAAGATCGGCGAGCGCCAGGATGTTTGCATCGATCCGCTTCAGCCGGTTGACCGTTTCGGCATCATCCAGTTGGTCGACGAACAGCTTGATGACGCTCGACAGCGCCTTGGCCTGGTGCTCGCCACCGAGGGCCGCATTCGTGGTCTCCGCGGTGCAAGTCGGCTTCTCCTCTTCCTTTTCCTTCGCTTTGTCTGCTTCGTCGTCGTCTTCAATAGACGCCGCTTTCAGATCCACGATCAAGCCGCATTCTAGGAAGGTGTTGATGGCATCCAGACCGGCGAACTTCGCAGCGGCCGAAACGGTTTCGAGGTTCTTTATGGCCGCCTTGATCTGTTCGCCGACACCCTTGTCGCCGATTTTCTCCAAGAGATCCTCGATCTCCTTCTTTTTTTCCGCGGCCTCTTCGCTCGCCTTTTGCTGATTCTCGATCGAAATCCGGTATCCGTTCACGGCCTCGCCGATCTGACCTGTCATGTCCGCGCTTTGAAAGTCCATCAGCAAGGCAGCGACCTTGGTTGGCCGATCGGGTGCCGCTTCCGCCGCCTGAAGGCTCTTCGCCCCGGACATGAGAATCTTGTCGCTGTCGCTGTTGGGATCCGAGGCTGGCGCCAGTACGCGAATATCGGTCGTCTGCAGGAATGCGAGGCGCTCTTTTGCTGTCGCGCCGGCAGCCTCCAAAGGATCGCCCGAGATCGGATCGATGAGCTGAACGAGATAGGCATTTCGCATCGAGATCATCGAGTTCACAACTGCCGCATCTTCATCTTTTGCCAAGGCTTCGCCTGAGGAAGAGAGCGTCGAGAAAGCCGCCGTAACATCCAGGCCGTCGACTTGCTTCTTGAGCTCGGTCGTCGCGTCCTCGTATCCCTGGTTGTGGAAGTAGAGGCTCCAACTGCTGCAGGCGCCGAGACTGGCGGTGCAGATTGCTGCAAGAAGCACTTTCTTGAAGAAGCGGAGGGCAGGCAAAAACGCAGCCGTGCCCGACACCGATCGTGTCGGAGTTATCATGAGAGTCCCCCTGTGATGCCGTGACTAGGCGCCCGGCTTTTATTGATTGATACTTCTGTCACTAAAAGTAGTTGTTGCGAGCGCCGAGAGTCAACAAGCAACGCTCACCGTAAGGTTGTATCCAGATGCGATGCCGGCCACTCGCGCTTCGCGCCGTTCCGACCGGTGTTGAGGTTTACAAGCGCTCCGCGATGCCCCGATGACCTCTGTTCTGCCTGGGAAGCGCGAGATGCCTATCGACCAATTGCCGCTCACCCCCGACCTCGTGAAGAAACTGAAAGCCGCCGGCGTCGACAAGGCGACCCGCGGCCAGCCGCACAGCAGCGACCACGCGCCGGCCTGGATCGAGCTCGGGGTGAAGAAGGCTGCGAAGCGCGCTGGCGCGTCGCAGCCGAGAAAGCGGGTTTGACGCGCGTTGCTGGTCCGGAACAAAACTGGTACAATCAGCCCGCAGTTAACGATCCGGACGGCGGGGTTTTGCTGCACTGCATCGCAGACAGGACGCAGACGGAGTAATTTTTTTCCAGGCACCGGTTTTCGAATTTTCTGCGGGAGTTTCAATGACTTGATGAACGCAGACGAAGCCGGGCCGTCTGCGTTGGCGCTTAAAGCACCTTCGCCAGATAGCCCGCCGTCCGGCTCCCCTTGGCCGCGGCGAGCATCGCCGGCGGGCCGGAGGCGACCAGCTTGCCGCCTTCGTCGCCCGAGCCCGGGCCGATGTCGATCACCCAGTCCGCCGCCGCCACCAGGGTCATGTCATGCTCGACCACCACGACCGTGTTCCCGGCCTCGACCAAGCGGCGCAGCTGCTCGATCAGCCGGATGACGTCGGAGGGGTGCAGGCCGGTGGTCGGCTCGTCCAGCACATAGAGCGTGTTGCCGTGCTGGATCCGCTGCAGCTCGGTCGCGAGCTTGATGCGCTGCGCCTCGCCGCCGGAAAGCTCGGTCGCCGGCTGTCCGAGGCGCAGATAACCGAGCCCCACCTCCTGCACCACGGCGAGCGCCCGTGCCAAGGTCGGCTCTTCCGCGAAGAACGCCGCCGCCTCGTCGACCCGCATGCCCAGCACGTCGGCGATGTTCTTTTCCCTGTATCGGATCTCCAGCGTGGCCTGGTTGTAGCGCGTGCCCTGGCAGACCGGGCAGGGCGCATAGACGCTGGGGAGAAACAGCAGTTCAACCATCACCCAGCCTTCGCCTTTGCAATTCTCGCAGCGCCCCTTGGCGACGTTGAACGAGAACCGCCCGGCATCGTAGCGCTTGGCCTTCGCCGCCTTGGTCGCCGCGAAGAGCTTGCGCACGTGGTCGAACAACCCGGTATAGGTCGCGAGGTTGGAGCGCGGCGTGCGCCCGATCGGCTTCTGGTCCACGACGACCAGCCGCTTGATCCGCGCGAGATCGCCGCCGATCCGCCCCTCGGTCGGAATCGCGGCCTCTTGTTCCAGGAGATCGACCTCTTCCTCCTCGCCTTGTGCATGGCCGAGCTTGGCCGCGACCAGCTCGACCATGGCCTGGCTGATCAGGCTCGACTTGCCGGAACCGGAAATGCCGGTGACGGCGGTCAGCACGCCGATCGGCACATCGACATCGAGCTTCTCCAGATTATTCCGGGTGATGCCTTCGAGCTTCAGCCATTGCTGCGGCGCGATCGGCGCGCGTTGCGGCGGCGCCTTCCCGGCAAAGAGGTAGCGCCGCGTCTGCGAATCCTCGACCGCCTTCAACCCCTCCAGCGGCCCGCTGTAGAGGATGCGCCCGCCCTTCTCGCCGGCGCCCGGTCCGACATCGACGATCCAGTCGGCGGCGCGCATGACATCGACCTCGTGCTCGACCACGAACAGCGAATTGCCGGCGGCCTTGAGCTTGGCGAGGGCACGCAGCAAGGCCTCGGTATCGGCGGGATGCAACCCCGCCGAGGGCTCGTCCAGCACATAGACCACGCCGAAGAGATTGGACTTCACCTGCGTCGCGAGCCGCAGCCGCTGCAGCTCTCCTGGGGAAAGCGTCGGCGTGCTGCGCTCCAGCGTCAGATACCCAAGCCCGAGATCGAGAATGACGCCGATCCGCCCGACCAGGTCCTCGGCGATTCGCTGCACCACGGTGGCCTGCTCGGGATGATCGTGCTCCATCTTCGGCACGGTCTTCCCCGCCGCGTAAGGGGCGAAAACGGCGGCAACGCGCTTCAGCGGCAGCCGCGACATCTCGGTGATGTCCAGCCCTGCGAACTTGACCGAGAGCGCCTCCCGCTTCAGCCTTTTCCCCTGGCAGAGCGTGCAGGCGCTGTTGATCATGTACTGCATCGCCCGCCTCTTCATCATCGGGCTTTCGGTGTTCGCGAAGCTGGTTAGCACATGCCGCCGCGCGCTGGTGAAGGTGCCCATATAGCCCGGCTCCTCCTTGCGCTTCAGCGCGCGCCTGGTCTCGGCCGGCGTATAGCCGGGATAGACCGGCACCACCGGCTGCTCCTCGCTGAACAGCAGGAAATCGCGGTCCTTCTTCGGCAGGTCGCGCCAGGGAATATCGACATCGATCCCCATGGTGACCGCGATGTCGCGCTGGTTCTGCCCTCCCCAGGCCAAGGGCCAGGCGGCGATGGCGCGCTCGCGAATGGTCTTCGATGGATCCGGCACCATCGACTTCTCGGTGACGTCGTAGATCCGCCCCAGCCCATGGCATTTCGGGCAGGCACCCTCCGCGGTGTTGGGCGAGAAGCTCTCCGCATAGAGCAGCGGCTGGCCCTTGGGATAATCGCCGGCCCGCGAATAGAGCATGCGCAGGAGGTTCGAGAGCGTGGTCACGCTGCCGACCGAGGACCGCGTGGTCGGCGAGCCGCGCTGCTGCTGCAGGGCGACGGCCGGCGGCAGCCCGTCGATCTCATCGACCTCCGGCACCGACATCTGGTGGAACAGCCGCCGCGCATAGGGCGAGACCGATTCCAGATAGCGCCGCTGCGCCTCGGCATAGAGGGTCGAGAAAGCAAGCGACGACTTGCCCGATCCCGAGACGCCGGTGAAGACCACCAGCTTTTCCCGCGGGATCTCGACGTCGATGTTCTTCAAATTGTGCTGCCGCGCGCCGCGGACCCGCACCATCCCGTGGTCTATTGGTTTCTGAGATCGATCGGACATGTCGTCGAAATGCTCTGCCGGAAAGGCGGGCATCCTATTGGGTCGGATCGCCGGTTTCCACAGTCCGAATCAGCGGAACCAAACAACCGGAAAGCGGGTTTCCTCTGGACCGCCGCGCGGACGGCGCGGCCAATTCGCGTCTATAGCGAAAGCATTGGGAGGACCTCTATGTTGCGCGCCGGATTCGTGCTCGCTTCGCTGCTGCTCTCGGCCAGCTTCACCCAGGTCGCGCAAGCCAAGGTCACGGTTTCGATCTCTTGCTCGTCGCTCGGCATCGAGATGGAGCTCTGCCGCGACGGCGCCGAAGCTTGGGCCAAGAAGACCGGCAACGAGGTGAAGCTGGTCTCCACGCCGGCCGATGCGCAGGAGCGCCTGGCCCTCTATCAGAGCCTGCTCGCGTCGAAATCGAACAAGGTCGATGTGTTCCAGATCGACGTGGTCTGGCCCGGCATCCTCGCCAACCAGTTTCTCGATCTCAATCAGTTCATCGAGCCCGGCAAGCTCGACGGCTATTTCCAGACCCTGATCGCCAACAACACGGTGGATGGCAAGCTGGTCGCGGTGCCCTGGTTCGTCGATGCCGGCATGCTCTATTACCGCAAGGACCTGCTCGACAAATACGGCTTGAAGGCACCGGAAACCTGGGCCGATCTCGAAGCCGCAGCCAAGAAGGTGATGGAAGGCGAGAAGGGGATCGAAGGCTATGTCTGGCAGGGCCGCGCCTATGAGGGCCTAGTCTGCAATGCGCTGGAATGGATCGTCAGCAACGGCGGCGGCAACCTGCTCGACAATGCCGGCAAGGCGAGCTTCAACAACCCGCAGGCGACGGCGGCGATCGACCGCGCCAAGACCTGGATCGGCACGATTTCGCCGCAGGGCGTGCTCGGCTATGACGAGGAGCAGGCGCGCGGCGCCTTCCAATCCGGCAAGGCGGTGTTCATGCGCAATTGGCCTTATGCCTGGGCGCTGGTGAACGCCGCCGATTCTCCGGTCAAGGACAAGGTGGGCGTGGTGCCGCTGCCCAAGGGCGATGGCGAGAAGGGAGTGCATACCGGCGCCCTTGGCGGCCAGTCGCTGGCGGTCTCGAAGTATTCCGCCAATCCTAAGGAAGCGGTCGATCTCGTCCTCTATCTGACCGGTGCCGAGGAGGAGAAGCGCCGCGCCTTGAAAGGCGCGTTCAATCCGTCCCTGAAGAGCGTCTACAACGAGCCCGAGCTCAAGGGCGACGCCTTCTTCTCGACCTTCAGCAAGATCATCGAGAGCATCGCGACCCGGCCCTCGACGGTCGCCGGCAAGGGCTACAACCAGTTCTCCAGCCAGTTCGTGCGTGCGGTCCACGCGACCTTGCAAGGCCAAGGTGCCGCCGCCGATAACTTCTCCAGCATCCGCACCAGCTGGAAGTAGCCATGCGCACTCTGGCCCAGCGGCGCGCCGTCACCGCCTGGGCCTTCTTGACACCGATGCTGGTCGTGCTGGCGCTGGTCGCCGGCTGGCCGCTCATTCGCACGATCCTGCTCGGCTTCACCGATGCAGGCCTCGGCGACTTCACGGAATCGCAGTTCGTCGGCCTCGCCAATTACCGCGGCCTTGCCTCGGATCCCGCTTGGTGGCGCGCGGTCTGGAACACATTGGGCTTCACGCTGATCTCGGTCTCGATCGAGACCATCCTCGGCCTGATCATCGCGCTCACCCTGAACACGCATTTGAAGGGCCGCGGCCTGGTGCGCGCCGCTGTGTTGATCCCCTGGGCGATCCCGACCGTAGTCTCGGCGCGGATGTGGGGCTGGATGCTGAACGACCTCTACGGCGTGGTGAACGCCGTGCTGCTGGGCTTGGGCCTGATCGACAAGCCCTGGGCCTGGCTCGCCGATCCGGTGCTCTCGATCGCCTCGGTGATCGCGGTTGATGTTTGGAAGGGCACGCCCTTCATGGCGCTGCTGAGCCTCGCGGCGCTCCAGGTCCTGCCGCGCGAGATCTATGAGGCGGCGCGGGTCGACGGTGTCTCGCCGGTCAAGGTGTTCTTCCAGGTGACCCTGCCGCTGATCCGCCCGCCGCTGCTGGTCGCGATCGTCTTCCGCAGCCTCGACGCGCTCCGTGTGTTCGATGTCATCTATGTGCTGACCGGCGACAACCCCTCCACCGCCTCGATGTCGGTCTATGCAAGGCAGCAGCTCATCGACTTCCAGCAGGGCGGCATGGGCTCGGCGGCGGCCACGGCTCTGTTCCTGATCGTCGCGGTCTTCGCCACGATCGTGGTCACCGCCGGCCGGCTCAGAATCGGCGGGGTGGCGCGATGAAGATCCTCGGTCGCATCGCCTTCTATCTACTGGTCGCCCTGATCGTGTTCTACGCAGTCTTCCCGTTCTATTGGGCGATCGTCTCGTCGCTGAAGACCGGCAGCGCACTCTTCACCGCCGATCTCATTCCGACCAGCCCGACCTTCGAGAACTACATCGCCCTGTTCCGCGAACAGCCCTTCGCCCATAACATCATCAACTCCGCGATCGTCGCGATTGTGACCACGGCGATCTCCCTCAGTCTGGCGGCGACCGCGGCCTATGCGCTGGGCCGGATGGCGTTTCGCGGTCGCACCGTGGTCTCGTTCCTGATCCTCAGCGTCTCGATGTTCCCGCAGATCGCGGTCCTAACCGGCATGTTCGAGCTGATCCAGGTCACCGGCCTCTACGACAGCTTGAGCGGCCTGATCCTCGCGGACCTCATCCTCACCCTGCCGTTTTCGACCTGGGTGCTCACCGCCTTCATGGGCGATCTGCCGCGCGAGCTGGAGGAGGCGGCCATCATCGACGGCGCCCCGCCCTTGCGGATCCTGACCGACGTCTTCCTGCCGGTGATGGCTCCGGCCCTGGTGGCGACGGGTCTTCTCGCCTTCATCCTGGCCTGGAACGAGTTCCTGTTCGCCCTGACCTTTACCCTCTCCGAGGAGCAGCGCACCGTCCCGGTCGCAATCGCGCTCATCTCGGGCGCGGGCGGCTACGAGATTCCCTGGGGCCGCATCATGGCCGCCTCGGTCATCGTCACGGCCCCCCTGATCGTGCTGGTCCTGGCGCTCCAGCGCCGGATCGTGTCGGGCCTGACAGCGGGTGCGGTGAAGGGTTAGGACACCCGCGGCAGTCGGGTCCGGGCTTCCAGATCGTCCAGCACGACGTTGTTGCGCATATAGGCGGTGCCGGCGTCGCGGATCGGCTGGTAGTCCCAGCTGCGGTGCTGGCCCTTGGCGAGCGCGTCGTAAACGATGCGGCGGCGGCGCTGGCTGTCGATCACCTGGTCCTTCAGCTTCGCGAGATTCCAGCGCTGCTTCACTTCCTTGCGGAACGCATCGACCGTCGCCGTATGCTTCGGATCTGCCGCGAGGTTCTGCTTCTCCAAGGGATCGGCGTGCAAGTCATAGAGCTGGTCGGGATCGCTCGGCGTGTGGACGAACTTCCAATTGGCGCGGCGGACCATCACCAGCGGCGCGATGGCGCCTTCGCCGCAATATTCGCCGATCGCTTCGTCATGGCCTTTGCCGCCCGACAGCGTGCCCAAGAGGCTTTTGCCGTCAATTTCGGCGGCGGGTTCGAAACCGCGTCCATCGGCAGCGATCTCCGCCAGAGTCGGCAGCAAGTCGAGATGCGAGGCATTGGTGGTGATGCGTCCGCCGCTCTTGAACTTGCCGGGTGCGGAGACGATCAGCGGAATGCGGCAGGCATTCTCGAACCAGGTCATCTTGTACCAGAGCCCACGCTCACCCAGCATGTCGCCATGGTCGGCGGTCAGCATCACCACCGTGTTGTCCTCCAGCCCGGATTCCTTCAACGCCTTGAGGACGATGCCCACCTGGCGGTCCACATAGGAGATCGAGGCGAAATAGGCGCGCCGCGCGCGGCGGATGTCGGCCTCGGTGATGGTATAGTTGTCCATGTCCGAGACATGGCGCAGCCGCGCGCTGTGCGGATCGAGCGGCACGTCGCTCTGCTTCACCGCCGGCATCGGGATGTCTTCGTCGCGATAGAGATCGAAGAGCTCCGGCAGGTTGGCATAGGGGTCGTGCGGATGGGTCCAGGACACGGTCAGGAAGAACGGCCGGTCTTCGCTCGAACGGGCGAGGTCATAGATGTGCCGGCGGGCGGCATAGGTGACCTCGTCGTCGAAATCGAGCTGGTTCGAGCGCACGCAGGTGCCGCTCTCGGTGACCGAGCCCATGTTGTGGTACCAGCTCGGCCGCACACCCGGCTGCTCCCAATCCGGGGTCCAGCCGAAATCGGCCGGGTAGATGTCGGTGGTCAGCCGCTCCTCGAAACCGTGCAGCTGGTCCGGCCCGCAGAAATGCATCTTGCCGGCGAGGGCAGTGCGATAGCCTGCCGCCCGCATGTAATGGGCAAAGGTCGGGATTTCGGAAGCGAACTCCGCGGCATTGTCATAGGCGCCGATCCGCGAGACCGACGCGCCGGCCATCATGGTGAATCGCGAGGGGGCACAGAGCGGGCTCGCGCAATAGAAACTGTCGAAAGTGACACCCGTCTCGGCCAAAGCGTCGATATTGGGCGCCTTCACCACTTGGTTGCCATAGGCCGGCAGGAACGCGGCCGCGAGCTGATCCGCCTGAAGCAAAAGAATGTTGAGCCGCTTAGCCATTGCTCGGATGATCCCGTCATGAGTTATGCTCATGAGTGTATCGGGCGGAATCAGGGCGATCCAGGCATGGCCGGCTCATGAGGGATATGATTAAGGATTATGTCAGGGGCGATTTGCCGTCGCTCTCGTCCCTGCTGGCCGTGGTCGCCGCGGGCGAGCGCGGCGGCTTCACCGCGGCGGCCCAAGCGCTCGGCGTCACCCAATCCGCGGTCAGCCGTGAGATCCGGCAGATCGAGCAGCGCCTGGGCTGCGCCCTGTTCCGCCGCTCGCCGCGCGGGGTCGACCTGACACCCGAAGGGAAGCAGTTCCTGGAAGCGGCACAGGCGGGCCTGCAGGCCATCGGCGAGGCTGTCGCGCGGGTCCGGGCCCATGATGCGCCGCGGCAATTGACCATCGGCGCCGATTTCGCCTTCTCCGCCCATTGGCTGGTGCCGCGGCTGCCGACGTTCACCGCGCTCGAGCCGCAAGCCGATGTCCGTATCATCACGGCCCAGCATGTGGACCGGGTGATCGCGGATTGCGATGTCGCCATCATCTTCGGCGCCGGATCCTGGCCGGGGATCGAAGTGAAGCGGCTCAATCAGGAATCGGTCTTCCCGGTCTGCGCGCCCAGCTATCCGACCGGTCCCGCCGACGGCAAGCCGGACTGGCTGGCCGAAGCCAATCTCCTGCGCCTGATCGACACCGCCGACGGCAGCGACTGGTTCGACTGGGCCGGCTATTTCAGCGCCGCCGGTGTGATGACGCCGGAGCGGCTGCGCGGCCAAGCCTATGGCAATTATCCGCTGGTGCTGCAGGCTGCTTTGGCCGGCACCGGCATCGCGCTTTCCTGGTCGCCGTCGATCGATGCGCTTCTGGAAGCGGGACAGCTGAAGCGCGCGCATAATTTCGCCGCGCGCTCGACCCGGGGCTATTTCCTGGCCCGTCCGCAGAATGCCGGACCCAACCCAATGGTCGATGCCTTCGAACGCTGGGTGCTGAAGGAGTTCGGCGCCCAGGGTTGATGGCTAGAGTTTCAGGACCATCCAGTCGAGATCGCCGGTCTCCTCGCCGCCGAGCTTGTCGTAGAACGCCCTTGCCAAGGTGTTCGGCTTATAGACCGACCAGAGCAGGAAATTGCCGCCGCGCGCTTTTGCGAGATCGCCGGCCGCGCCCATGAGCTTGCGACCGACGCCGAGGCGCCGGGTCCAGGGCCGCACCCAGAGATCGATCACGAAGATCCCGCGCTGCGCCGTGTCGGAATCGTAGGTCGGCGTGTAAAGGAGATAGCCGAGCGGCTGATCCGCTTCTTCCGCGATGAAGCCGAAGAACGCCGGATCCGGCCCGAACCCGTCCTCGACGAATCGCTCTTCCGTGAATTTCGGGTCCCAGTGGTCGCCCAGCGAGATCAGGTAGGCACCGAACTCCTTGGTCATGCCGACGACGGCTTCGGCGTCTTCGCGCCGGATCGGGCGAATGGTGACGGTCATGGCAGGCTCTCGCTACCGGGCTCGTGGATGGGCCGCGTTATAGACGGCGAGAAGATGCGCCGCGTCAACCTCGGTGTAGCGCTGGGTGGTGGAGAGCGAGGCGTGGCCGAGCAACTCCTGGATGGCCCGGAGATCGGCGCCGCCGGCCAGGAGATGCGTCGCGAAGGAATGGCGCAAAGCGTGCGGCGTGGCGGTTTCCGGCAGGCCCAATTGCATGCGCAACTTCTGCATCGCGAGCTGCACCAGGCGCGGGCTGAGGCGCTTGCCTTTGGCGCCGAGGAAGAGTGGGCCTTCCGGCTCGCAAGAGATCGGCAGCGCCTTCAAGTAATCCTGGATCGCCTCGGCGACCACGGGCAGCACCGGCACCATGCGGGTCTTGTTGCCCTTGCCACGGATGCGCAGGCTCCCACCCGGTTTCGGCGCATCGCGCCGCGCGAGCTCCAGCGCTTCGGAAATGCGCAGCCCACAACCGTAAAGCAGAGTCAGCACTGCGAGATCGCGGCGGCCGATCCAGTCGGTCTCGTGGAGCCCGGCAACCGCGTCCAGCGCATCGTCGGCCTCGACCGCGTTCAAGGGTTTCGGCACCGAACGCGGCAGCTTCGGATTGTGGATCGCTGTCACCGCCCCGTTCTGGCCGAGACCGTGCTTGGCGATGAAGCGGGCGAAGTTCTTGATGGCGCTCAGCGCCCGCGCGGTGGAAGCCGGCTCCAGGCTGCGCTGGTTGCGATCGGCCATCCAGGCGCGGAAGTCGTTGCGATCGGCGGAAGAGAAGGCGGCGAGGGTCGGTGTCTCGCCCTGATACTGTTCCAAGAACTTGAGCAGGTCTTTAAGATCGCGGGCATAGCCGTCCACGGTATGCGCCGACCCGCGGCGCTCATGCGCGAGCCAGTTCAGCCATTGCTCGATTGCGGAGGCAAGATCCGGGCGCGCCGCGAAACGCAGATCGCGGGCGCTCTCTTCTTCTACGGTTTCGGCAGGTCCAGCCATGTCCGGATGCCGAACTCGATCACCCGTCCGAGGAAGCTCATGAGCTCCGTGCCCTGGCCGGCATGGAAATAACCGGGATGCCGCGCGCCGAAGGCGATCAGTCCTGCGGGTGCGTGCGAGCTGATATTCAGGCGCAGCAGCGCGTCGGAGCGAACAAGTTCTGCGCCGGCGCCGAACACCTCCGGATCGCCGACCGCTTCATCGCGCAGCACGACATGCTTGTCCTTGCCGCCAAGGATGCGATCGACCGCGCCCCGGCCGAGGAACTGGATACCTTCATGCCTCGGGCGTTTCGCCGTGTGGTCGGAAAGCTCGACGCAGAGGCTGACCACATCGACCTCCAGCAACAGGCCGAGGTCGCCGGTGATGATGTCGATGAACTGCTCGAAGCTCTCGGCTTCCAGCAGCTCTACCACCGCCTTGTGGATGCGTTCCTGGGTCGAGAGATTGTCCCGGGTGTTGGCGAGGATCTCGTCCTGGTCGTTGCGGAGCTTGTTGATCTCGTTCCTGAGGCGCTCGACCATGAACTGCTGCAGATCGACCACGCCCTCGCCGCCATGGCGGCCGGGCGAGAGCTGCAGATCCAGAAGCTCCGGATGGCGGGCGAGGAAATCGGGATTGCGCCGCAGATAGGCGACCACCTGCGCGGCGGTCGCGCTCGTGGTCCCGGTCTTGCTGCTGCGTTCCGGTGCCTGATCCGCCACAGTGGTCCCCGAGCGCTTCGCCATCTAGAGGATCGACTGCCCGGTTTTCGCCCAATCCGCCAGGAAGGCCGCGAGGCCCTTATCGGTCAGCGGATGGTGGAACAGCTGGCGCAACACCGCAGGCGGCAAGGTCGCGACATGCGCGCCCATCTTCGCACTCTCGATGATGTGGATTGGGTGCCGCACCGAGGCGACCAGCACCTCGGTCTCCAGGTTGTCATAGGCATTGTAGATCTGGACGATGTCCGAGATCAGCAGCAGGCCTTCCTGGCCGATGTCGTCCAAGCGGCCGACGAAGGGCGAGATGAAGGTGGCGCCGGCTTTGGCGGCGAGCAGGGCCTGCGCCGCCGAGAAGCACAGAGTCACGTTCACCTTGGTGCCGTTGTCCGAGAGCGCCTTGCAGGTCTTCAGCCCATCGACTGTGAGCGGCACCTTCACGCAGACGTTCTTCGCGATCTTCGCCAGCTTCTGCCCTTCGGCCAGCATCGTCTTATGATCGGTCGCGGTGACTTCCGCGCTGACCGGTCCCTCGACCACTTCGCAGATTTGCTTGATCACATCCAGGAACTTGCCGCCCGACTTCGCGATCAGGGAAGGGTTCGTGGTGACGCCGTCCACCAATCCGGTGGCGGCGAGGTCCTTGATCTCGTTGATGTCGGCGGTGTCGATGAAGAACTTCATCCGTCTGCTATCCGTGTATGAGAACCGAGGTTATGCCCACTCATCTCACCGGCTTTGCAGTCTCGCTTGCCGGGGGCCGCGAATCGGGAAAGATTCTAGACGATGGATTCCGAAACCGCCAGTTCGATACCGCGTGAAATCAGAATGTTGGGACGCGTGAGCGTCCTGATACCTCTAGCGCTGTTCACGGCGTATGACTATTCCGTTCCGGAAGGACAACTCGTGGCACCGGGCGACTTCGTCGCGGTCCCGCTCGGGCGGCGCACGGTCATGGGTGTCGTCTGGGGCGAAGGCGACACGAGCGTGCCCGCGGCGAAGCTGCGCATGATCGAAGCGCGGCTCGAGATTCCCGCGCTGCCAGAGGTTTCGCGGCGTTTCATCGACTGGGTCGCGAACTATTGCATGACACCGGTCGGCTCGGTGCTGCGCATGGCGATGAGCGTACCCGAAGCGCTCGAGCCGGAAAAGCCGATCAAGGCCTGGCAGATCGGCGATCCGGATTCGGGGAAAATGACAGCGGCGCGTCAACGCGTGATCGATGCGCTGGCCGACGGACCACCGCTGACAACAGGCGACCTTGCGCGCGCCGCGAGTTCTTCTCCAGGCGTTGTTGCCGAAATGGCACGGTCGGGCATGCTGCGCGCCGTCGCTCTGCCGGTGCGGCGCCCATTCGGCCGGCCGGATGCGGAGCGGCCGGGGCCTGTCCTCTCTCCGGCACAGCAGGAAGCGGTCGATGATCTGCGGGCGTTGACGCCGGGTGTCACTTTGCTCAACGGCGTCACCGGTTCCGGCAAGACCGAGGTTTATTTCGAGGCGATCGCCGCCTGTCTCCGCACCGGCCGCCAGGCGCTCGTGCTCTTGCCGGAGATCGCGCTCAGCGCACAATGGCTCGGACGGTTCGAAGAGCGCTTTGGCGCCGTGCCGGCGCAATGGCATTCCGAATTGACGCAAGTCGAGCGCCGCGTGACCTGGCGCGCGGTGCTGGACGGCGAGGCCAAGGTCGTGGTCGGCGCGCGCTCGGCGCTCTTCCTGCCCTTTGCGGACCTCGGCCTGATCGTGGTCGACGAGGAGCATGAATCCGCCTTCAAGCAGGAGGACGGTGTCATCTACCAGGCGCGCGACATGGCGGTGGTGCGCGGGCATCTGGCGAAGATCCCCGTCGTGCTCGCTTCGGCGACGCCGTCGCTGGAATCCACCGTCAATGCCGAGCAAGGCCGCTACCGCTTCCTGGAATTGCCCGATCGGCACGGCGGTGCCGAATTGCCGGAGGTGACCTTGATCGATCTCCGGCGCGACAAGCCGGAGCGCCAGCAATGGCTCAGCCCGAGCCTGATCCGCGCCGTGAACGAAACACTGGCCGAGGAGGGGCAGGCGATCCTGTTCCTCAATCGCCGGGGCTATGCGCCGCTCACCCTCTGCCGCGATTGCGGGCATCGGATGCAATGCCCGAACTGCACCACCTGGCTGGTCGAGCATCGTTACTCGCAGCGCCTGCAATGCCACCACTGTGGCTATCAGATCCAGATGCCGAAGGCCTGTCCGGCCTGCCAGCACGAAGGCACCTTCGCCGCCTGCGGCCCCGGCGTCGAGCGGCTGGCCGAGGAGGCGGCCACCCTCTTCCCCAATGCCCGCCGTCTCATTCTGACCAGTGACACCGTCGGCGGACCGAAGAAAGCGACCGAATTGATCCGCATGGTGACCGACCGCGAGGTCGATCTCATCATCGGCACCCAGATCATCGCCAAGGGACATCATTTTCCCCATCTCACCCTGGTCGGCGTGGTCGATGCCGATCTCGGCCTCTCCGGTGGCGATCTCCGCGCGGCGGAGCGGACCTATCAACTGCTGCACCAGGTGGCGGGGCGGGCCGGAAGGGCGGAGCGCGCGGGCCGCGTCCTGGTCCAGACCTATGATCCCGCCCGGCCGGTGATGCAGGCCCTCAAGGACCACGACCAGGCTCGCTTTCTGAAGATCGAGGAGGAGGACAGGCGCGTCGCCGGCATGCCGCCCTTCGGCCGGCTCGCCGCTCTTATCGTGTCCGGCAGCAATGATGCCGCAGTGGAGTCTCAAGTGCGGGCGATGGCGGCCAACGCGCCGCGGATGGAGGGCGTTTCCGTGCTCGGCCCGGCGCCGGCGCCGCTCGCAATGTTGCGAGGGCGACATCGCCGCCGCTTCCTGGTCAAATGCCGCCGCGACGTCGCGCCGCAGGCCTTCATCCGCAGCTGGTTGCGGGGCTTGAAATGGCCCGGCGACCTGCGACTTCAGGTCGATATCGATCCCTATAGTTTCTTATAAGAATCAGATTCTTAGGGCGCCTGCCGCAGTGCGTTAAAAGAAGCTTTACGCGCGGTTGATCAGCGCCAATCGTTATGTTACACACCGCGCGCCTGACGCGGGGAGCTCGCGCCAGGGCGTGCAAATTGCGGCCACGGTCGATCACCGATAAGGCCGCATCGAACAACGATTTTTAGACCGGAAGTTCCTGCAAAAAGGGATGGGGGCATAGTGGCGGCCCAGACTTCAGAACACGGCGGGCTGGCGACGCGGTATGCCGCGGCGCTGTTCGAACTGGCGGATTCCAAGAAGGCGCTCGACGCCGTCGCGGCCGATCTGGCCTCGCTTCAGAAGATGATCGCGGATTCGGACGACCTTCGTCGTCTGATGAACTCGCCGGTCCTCGACCGCGAGCAGCAGACCAAGGCCATGGGCGCCGTGGTCAAGGCCGCGGGCTTCAACGATCTCACGCAGAAATTCGTCGGCCTGGTGGCGCAGAACCGCCGCCTGTTTACGCTCGCGGCGATGATCAAGGCCTTCCTGAAGCTGCTGGCCGACCGCCGCGGCGAGATGACGGCGGAAGTGACCGCTGCGCGTCCGCTGACCGCGGAACAGCAGGCTTCCGTCGCCGAGGCGATCAAGCGCGCCGTCGGCTCCAAGGTTTCGATCGACGTCAAGGTCGATCCCAGCTTGCTCGGCGGACTCGTCGTTCGGGTCGGCAGCCGCATGATTGATTCTTCGCTCAAGACGAAGCTGCAGAAGCTGCAGCTTGCCATGAAAGGGGTTGCCTAATGGAAATCCGCGCCGCCGAAATCTCTGCAATCCTCAAGCAGCAGATCGAGAATTTCGGCAACGAGGCCGATGTCACCGAAGTGGGCCAGGTGCTCTCGGTCGGCGACGGCGTCGCCCGCGTGCATGGTCTGGACAAGGTCCAGGCCGGTGAGATGGTCGAGTTCCCGGGCGGGATCCGCGGCATGGCGCTCAACCTCGAGAGCGACAATGTCGGCGTGGTGATCTTCGGCGACGACCGCACCATCAAGGAAGGCGACACGGTGAAGCGCACCGGCGCCATCGTGGACGTGCCGGTCGGCCGCGGCCTCCTCGGCCGCGTGGTCGATGGCCTCGGCAACCCGATCGACGGCAAGGGCCCGATCCAGGGCGCCGAGCGCAAGCGCGTCGAAGTGAAGGCTCCGGGCATCATCCCGCGTAAATCCGTGCATGAGCCGATGCAGACCGG
>Ga0209257_1001009_pt1 | contig 38044 bp, 38 predicted proteins | sample AraplaCvi_mCL_r2_FD_184277 | JGI IMG/M metagenome (GOLD analysis project Ga0209257, IMG submission 184277) | Arabidopsis root microbial communities from North Carolina, USA - plate scrape MF_Cvi_mCL_r2 (SPAdes) (version 2) | ecosystem: Host-associated > Plants > Roots > Endosphere | place: USA...
AGCGTCGTGGCTTGGGAGAACAGCAGCGTCGAGGCGCGGGAGAACAGCAGCGTCGAGGCGCGGGAGAACAGCAGCGTCGAGGCTTGGGAGAACAGCAGCGTCGTGGCTTGGGGCCACGTCTTTGTGCGCCTCTGGGGCGCATTCAAGATCAAAGCAACTGCACTGGTCATCATCGCCAAACACGGTGCCGCCAAATCAATCGAGGGCGGCCGTGTGCTCGACATGCCGCGACCGACCACACCGCAGGGATGGTGCGACTTCTACGGTGTCCCGGTCGTGGATGGCGTCGCCGTGCTCTACAAGGCCGTGACCGGCGACTTCAGGTCCGGCGCCCGCTGGAATTTCCCGTATGAGCCGGGCACAACGCCTGTTGCACCGGATTGGGACGGCGGGCGGGAAGAATGCGGCGGCGGACTGCATTTCTCACCGTCGCCTGTGGCCGCGTTGCAGTTCCATCCCGAGGCCAAGAAGTTCGTCGGCTGCCCGGTTGCGCTCGCCGATATCGCCGTGCATCCCGACGGTCAGTATCCAGAGAAGGTGAAGGCGCGCGGATGCTGCGGGCCGGTGTTCGAGGTTGACCGCAAGGGTAATCCGGTCGTGCCGCAGCAGAACGGAGCCGCAGCGTGACCCGCCGCTACCTCCAAACCCAAACCGAATGCCTGTTTCGCACACTCTATGCGATGCGGCAACCGACCGTGCAGCGCGAAGTGAAGGCGACGGCGGAACGGCAACTGAAAGCCTACGCCGTGATGGGCGCGACGTGCGCTATCCGGCTCCGCGCGATCGATGCCTTGAAGCGGAACGGGATGCTGGCGCCGCAGGTGTTCGGCGGAACGGGAGGCGATGCGGCATGAAGAGGTCCGACCTCATCCTCGCCATGCGCCTCTCCTTCCGCGTCGAAGGCGAGTTCGTCAACGCCTACATGGCGAAGCCCGACACGATGGAAGGCGCGACGCTGCTCGGATCGTTCCGGAAATCCATGCTCGAGGAATCCCCCGAGATCTGGGAACGCTGGAAAGACCTGATGCGTGACAGCTTCGGCCTGATGATCAAGGGCGCGCTCGGTATCGACGCCGAATGGGGCGGGGAGAAGCCGGCGCCTGAGCACGAGCGGAGTGGGCGCGCATGAAAAACCTGCTCCCCTACCCGCTGCGCGCCACCAAGATCAGCATCGATCTGAACCCCTTCGGCTTCTGGTGGCCTGAGTTCGTCTGGCGCCGCGACCTGATCGAGGCAGCCAAAGAAGGTGGCGCTCGCAACTGGTGGATCCGCTTCGCCTGGTTCCAAATCAGCTATAGCAGGTGGGTGTGATGATCATCGCCATGATCGAAGGTTGCACCCGCATCATCGGCAAGAGCCAAGGCTATCTCGGCCTGCCGCTGCGCGACGGGGTGGTCAACTGCAGCGTCAACGGACCGACCGCGGCGATGGAAACCGCATGGGAACCGACGCCGGATGAGCTGGCCAAGCTGAACGCTGGTGCTCCGGTCATCCTTCGCGTGCTGGGGACGCAGCATCCGCCCGTTTACCTTGATGTTGGCGAGGTCCCGAAATGACCCCCGAACAGCAAGCCGCCTACATCATCGCGCAGTCAGCCTGCATGCTGGCCGAGCTGGAGGCGATGAAGGCTTCGAACGCGATGCCGTTCGCCGGCACGCAAACGATCCTCTATTCGCCCGCAGATTTTGAAGCTCTGCCGGGCAGGTACGGGCTGCACCACAACGCCGTCATCGGCATGTTCACGGGGAGATAGCGCATGACAATCGAACGCATCGGCACCGTCGATAGCTGCGCCTGCTCCGCTTGCTGCAGCGCATGTCGGCGAAAGCCTGGATGGTTTGTGCCGGAAGAAATCGCGCCGCTCGCTGAGGCAATGGGCCTGACCCCGCAGCAGCTTTTCGACCGCCACCTTGCTGTCGATTGGTGGGAGGGAGATGACGCCAACGTGTTTGTCCTCTCGCCTGCTATTAAGGGCGAACCCACCGGCGACATGTTCCCCGGCGATCCCCGCGGCGAATGTGCCTTCTTCAAGGACGAGCGGTGCACCATCCACGATCACGGCAAACCGTTCGAATGCCGGAAGACGTGGCATCTGAACGATGGTCGCGCGCTGCACAAGCGCACCGCCGATGCGTGGAACGCGCCTCAGCACCAACAGATGATCCGTGACTTGCTCGGTCGCGAGCCGGTTGCCGAGGAGTATGAGGGCGATGGCCTGTTCAGCATGCTTGGGTTGCTCTCATGACCCGCCAACCCGACCTGATGCCGGCCGCCGTTCTGCTCGGCGCCGTGCTCGGGCTGCTGGCGGCTTTGCCGAGCATTCCGGGGGTGCTGTGGTGAAAACCCCCTTCCTCTGCACCGTTTACCCTGACATCGGCCGCATCGTCGTTCACGACATGGGCGAGCGCGAGCCTGACCCGGATGAGGTTGAGGCAGTGAGAGACGCGCTGCCCGCGCCAGCGATATCCGTATGGTGGGCGGTTTTGTCGATCGTGCTTGGGGTCGGCGCCCTCGTCTGGCTGGGGCATGGGATTGGGAAGGGAATTGGATCATGATGCCGAAGGAACTGCAGACCGAGGCGCAGGCGATCAAGGCGCTCGTCGGATCGAAGGCGGATATTGCGCTGAGTGTCAACGTCGATGGCCTCAACGGAAGCCAGCCATGCCAGTTCGGCATCTGGCCGAACGGGCTGACGAGCAGCGGCTGCCTTTTCATTTACGCCGACGACTGGCCCGGTCTCTTCGCCAAGGTCCGAGCGGAATGGGCGCAACGTGCCGCCATCTATGACGCCGAGCTGGTCGAGCGGATGGCGCTGGCAATTATCTCTATCACGGCGCGGACCGGCGGCTGCTCCGAAGCGGCCTTGCGCGCCGAGTTTGATAGTTCAGAGATCGCGCGCGTCGGTGAAGCGGCGGTCGAGAAAGCCAACGCCATGGCCGCCAATGGGCCGTTCTCGATCGAGCGCAGCGCGAACAGCAATGCGCCGGAGGGTGAGGCAGCGTGAGCGACCAAGCCCAATGGTTCGATAGCCTCGGCAAGTGTCGCTGCGGGAAGCCTGCGACCGGCAAGGTCATGAGCGTGCACAACGCTCCGATGGGCGCGTCCTGCGAGAAGTGCGCGACCAAGCGGATCAAGGCAGCAAAGGCCGAGCGGGCAGCCGAAGCGGCGAAAGCGGGGCGACCGTTCCTGCGGGATGGTTCGCAATGACCGACGCCCCTGCCATGCTCTGCTGGGCCGTGGACGTCGAAACCACCGGCCAGAAAGAACCGGTCGAGGTAATCGAGTTCGCCCGCGCCGAGGTGTTCGCCCGGCCCGGCCCGACGTTCGAGCTTGGCGAGCCGACCATAGAGCGATTCCGGCCGTCGAAGCAGATCGAGCTCGGCGCGCTGGCGACGCACCACATATTGCCGGAAGAACTGGCAGACTGCCCGCCGGTGCCGGAGCGCTTCGAGTTGCCGCGCTACGTGCTTGGCCACAACGTCGATTATGACTGGGCAGCGCTAGGCTCTCAGGAATCCGTCAAGCGCATTGACACGCTCGCGCTGGCGCGGGAAGCCTGGCCGATACTGGACAGCTACAAGCTCGGCGCGCTGGTCTATCACCTTTTCCCGGCCGCTGAAGCGCGGGCACTGCTGAAGGACGCTCACAGCGCGGGTGCCGATATCCGGCTGTGCTTCCAAGTGTTCGCTGCGGCGATGCTCACAATTCCGACCGAGAAGCCGATCGGATCCTGGGGTGCCGTCTGGCGGCTCAGTGAAGCGGCGCGCGTCCCGAAGATCATGCCGATCAGCAAAGAGCACAAGGGCAAGCCGATCGCCGAAGTGCCGGCTGACTTTGCGCAGTGGTACGCGCGCCAGAAGGACACCGACCCCTATCTGATCCAGGCCTTCCGAAACGCCGGCCTCATCCCAACGGAGAACGCAGCATGACCGAGCCTATCGCCCCGGAAGGCATGTTCGAACACGTGGATGCCGAGGTCTATCACGGCCACACGTTCGATCCCGAGCCCTCCCTATCCTCCAGCACGCTGAAGAAGCTGATCGGCAAGAAGACGTGCCCGGCGAAGTTCTGGGAAATGTCGGCGATGAATCCGAACCGCGTGCCGGTCAAGGAAACGCCAGCGCTGACGTTCGGCCGCGCCGTGCATGCGCTGGCGCTGGGCGAGCCCGAGTTCGCGAAGGACTTCATCGTTTGCCCTTACGACAATCTGTCGAAGAAGCCCGGCTATGACTGGAACATCGAATACAAAGCCAGGGTCGAGGCTGGCACAGAGACCAGGAAGCTGATCCGCGCGCCCGAGTTCGCCATGATTGAGCAGATGACCAAGGCGCTGAAGCGGTCTCCGCAGGTTGCTGGCGCCTTCGCCGCAGGCCGTCCGGAGATCTCGTTCTTCCACCGCGATCCCGAGACAGGCGTCATTCTGAAGGTCCGGGTCGATTGGTGGCCGGATGATCCGGTCAATCATCCCGTCCAGGAGTTCAAGTCGGCCCTGACGATCGAGCCGGAAGCGATGAGCTTCGACGTGTTCGATCTCGGGTATCACTTGCAGTCCGCCCTGCAGATCGACGTGATCAAGGCCGTGACCGGGATCGACGTTTCGGTCGCTCATATCGTCCAGGAAAAAGAACCGCCCTTCCTGGCCGAGCTCCGCATGTTCTCGCCCGATCAGATCGAACACGGCCGGCGCCGGTACCGACAAGCCCTCTGGCTCTTCGCGGAATGCTGGGAACGGCACCTGGCCGGCAAGCCGCCCCGCGAGGCATGGCCGGGCTACACGACCGAGCCGCAATACTTCCTCACCCCGTATCGCATCCAGAAGGAAATGGAGAACGACAATGCCGACTTCAGCAGCAGTGGCGACGAGGGCACCGACGACGCAACCCGCTATCTCCGCGCCGGGTAAGGCGCAGTCGCCGCAGGCGCTGATCGCCCAAGGACTGGAGCAGATCGGCGGGCAGCTACAAACCGCGCTCCCGCAGCACATCACGGTCGATCGGTTCAAGCGTGTCGTCATGACAGCCGTGAACATGACGCCTGCCCTGGCCGCCGCCGACCGTCGCAGTCTGTTCAATGCCTGCATCAAGTGTGCGACCGACGGCCTGGTGCCGGACGGCCGGGAGGCGGCACTAGTCACTTTCGGCAACCAGTGCACATACATGCCGATGGTGTTCGGCATCATCAAGAAGCTGCGCCAGTCAGGCGAGATCGCCAGCATTTCGGCCCGGCTGGTCTACGAGAATGAGATCAAGGGCGGCCTGTTCAAATTCGCGATCGAGGACGGCGAGGAGAAGCTTTCGCACCAACCGATGCTGATGGGTGAGCGCGGCCGGGTTGCGCTGGCCTACGCGACGGCGCGGTTCAAGGATGGCACCGTGCAAAACGAGGTCATGACCTTCGCGGATATCGAGAAGGTCAGAAACGTCAGCCGCTCCAAGGATCGCGGCCCCTGGAAAGACTGGTGGGATGAAATGGCCCGCAAGACCGTGGTGCGGCGCTTGTCGAAGTACCTGCCGCTCTCGGCCGAGGATATGCGCCTGTTCGACGCCGACCACGAGGCGAGCGAGTTTGACGCGATGAAAGAGGCGGCAAAGAAGGCCGGGCCGCAATCCATCGCCAGCGCCGCAGCCGCCCTCTCCGCTCCCGCCGTCACGATCGATGCTGGCGACGGCGAGCGCGCCGATGTGGAAACCGGCGAGATCATCGAGGGCGAGGCGGAAGTCACCGGCGGCGAGCCGGGCGACGACGAAGGCACGTTCACCGAAGACGGCGCCGCCGCACCGCAGATCACCCACATCCCCTGCCCCGAGATCGACGGCGCCAGGCACTGGAAGGGCTGGGCCGATCTCGCCAAGGGCGCGATCCCGCTGCTCGACCCGGCGCACGTCGAGGACTGGGCGCGCGCGCATGGCGACGAGCTGTCCGGGCTGCAGGCCGCGTCGAAGAAGCTGCACGGCGAGATCGATGCGGCGCTGACGGCGAAGGCGAAGGAATAGGAAACGGCTCTGGGCCGATCGTCAGCGTATCCGTCCGGACGCAAACAAGACGGAGTTGGAGACCGCTATTGCGAGGTCTCTGCGACCAGGGATGCCCCTGGTTACCGAGCCGGAAGGCCAGGAGAACGCGAACTATACCCAGCCCGCAGCACGGGTGAACGCAATGAAGCGGGGAGCGTGACAAGCCGGGAGAGACCGGCACCACAAGCGAGGATGAGACGATGACCACAGCCCGCCAGTTCTTCGACCAGATCGACAACTACAACAATCGCGTCCATGAGGTCGCGCAGCACATGCAGGCGCTCAAGGCCCTGCAGGAGGAGCGCGAGATCCTGCGCGCCCAGGCCAGCGACTACATGCGCCTGTCGCAGTTCGACGCCGAGATCGCGACCTTCATCATGCCGAAGTTCACGTTCCCGGAAGGCTACAAGCCCCCACAGGTCGAGGCGCCGGCCGAACCCGCCAAGCCCGACGACGGCGCGCCCATCATCCGGCACGGCGAGCAGGCGGCGGAATAGCCATGGCAACGATCGAAACCGCTCCAAACACCGGCGGTGACCCGACCCTTGAGCCCTATGTCGGCGAGGACGGGCAGCCGCTCAACCCGGCCTTCTCCTGGGCCGTGATCGAGATTTTCGGACATCGCCGCCACGCGGGCGCGGTCGCCGAAGTCGAGAAGTTCGGCTCGAAGCTGCTGCGGATCGACATTCCAAAAACCGGCGAGGATGGCACGGCCGATTACACCTATGGCTTCGAAAGCCACTTCTACGGCGGCGCGGCGATCTTCTCGATGACGCTGACCGACTTGCCGTCGGTGTTGGCCGCGAACAAGCGATGGGTGCCGGCTGCTCGAAAGTCACTGCCGCCGGCTGATGATCCGTATGTCGGTCCCGAAGACGAAGACGATCCGGACGAGCCGTTCTAAGCCGCCACATCGACAAGGGGGAAAGCGCGTGAAAATCCAACTCGGCGCCGTCAGTCTCGACGTCAGCGACATCGCCAGCCAAGGCAATGCGATCCTGGGAATCCGGGACAGCGGCAAGACGTGGGCAGCGATCCTGCTGGCGGAAAAGCTGATCACGGCTGGCATTCCGATCATCGCCTTCGACCCGATCGGCCGCTGGCGGCATCTCGGCACGCCTGGGACCGGCAAGGGCTTCCCCATTGTCGTGGCAGGCGGCGAGCATGGCGACCTGCCGCTGACCCCGCAGAGCGCTCCGGAGATCGTCCGTGCGGCGATGCGTGAGCGCGTCTCGCTGGTCCTGGATCTCTATTCGATGGAGCTCAGCAAGGCGGATTGGCGTCGGATCGTCGCAAGCGCCGTGCAAACGCTGCTCTATGAGAACAAGGCGCATGGGCTGCGGCACCTCTTCATCGAAGAAGCTGCCGAATTTTGCCCGCAGATCGTCGGGCCGGATGCGGGCAAGGTCTATGACCAGATCGAGCGCCTGGCGCGCATGGGCGGAAACGCGCTGCTCGGCTACACGCTGATCAACCAGCGCGCCGAGCAGGTCAACAAGGCCGTGCTCGAGCTCTGCGACAACCTGCTGCTGTTCCGCCAGAAGGGCAAGAACTCGCTCACGTCGCTTTCGAAGTGGCTCGACATCGGATCGGCGGCGCAGGGAAAGGAGATCATCGGCAGCCTACCGACCCTGCCGCAGGGGACCTGCTGGATCTGGGCAGCCGGGACGGATCACCCGGTCAAGGTCAAGATGCCTGGCATTCAGACGTTCTCGCCGGATCGCAGGTCGCAGCACGGCGCCGCCGGAAAAGCCATGCCGGCGCGCGTGGACGTGGGGAAGTTCGTCGAGGGAATGAAGGGCGCGCTGGAGAAGGTGCTTGCCGAGGCTGCGGCGAACGATCCTGCCGTCTTGAAAAGGCGCATCGCCGAACTGGAGCGGCAGGTTGGGCAGCAGGGGGCGAGCCTTGCCGAATTGGAGGCTGCGACGCTGGATGGTCATGCCGCCGGCCATGCTGACGCGGTCAAGGCAATGCGGCCGCTCGTGGATCGGATCGAAGAAGCGCTCTTGGCCGTGTCGGCACAGATCGTTGCCGTGCGGGAGGTGTTCATTTCTTCGCCCTCACCCGAGGCGCCAAAAATGAACACCCCACGCCCGTTCCCGCCTGTCCCGGTCCGCAACGCCCGGCCGGCGCCGATGCCGAACCGTCCGACCAGCAAGCCATCCGACCTCCCCCGCGGCGAGCTCGCCACCCTGAAGGCCATTGCCCAATACCCGGCAGGCGCGACCCGCGAACAGCTTTCGGTGCTGACCGGATACAAGCGATCATCGCGCGATGCCTACATCCAGCGGCTTAAGGAAAAGGGCCTGGTCGAAATCATGCCAGACGGCGCCCTGATCGCGACGGGCCATGGCATCGACGCGCTGGGGTCCGACTATGAGCCGCTCCCGACCGGCGCAGCACTCCAAGACTATTGGCTCGGCCGCCTGCCCGAAGGCGAGCGCAAGGTCCTCGAATACCTGCTTGGCGTCTATCCCGCCGCCGCACCGCGCGAAGGCATCGACGAGGCGACCAGCTACAAGCGCAGCAGCCGGGACGCCTATATCCAGCGCCTAAAGTCTCGGCAGCTCGTCGTGATCGAGAGCGGCAAGGTGCGCGCCAGCGATCATCTGTTCGGGAGCCAGCGATGACCGAAGCCGAAGCCGTCGAGATCGCGGATCTCGTGAAGATGAAAGCCGAAGCCAAGGAATGGCTGGAGACCGTGATCGACCAGCCTGACGACGCGGACATGTGGACTCTGCATCTGATCGGCTACAGCAAACATGAGGACGGCAACCGGCGCGTTCATGAGTTCGAGCCGACCGGGCGCGAGTTTGGCGAGAAGACGATGCACGGCGCCATGCACGTTCGCAGCCGCCAGATGAAGAAATGGCTGCTGGAGGCTCAGCGGCGTGAAGAGCGGGCGCGCGACGTGCTGTTCAGGACGTGGGGCGTGGTCAAGGTGCAGGCGGGCGAGCAAGTGATGGGAGTGACCGGGTGATGGGCAGTCTAGCGGGCGTCATCAAAGTGGCAGCGAAACGGGCGGGCGTTTCGCTGCAGGTATACCGCCACAAGATCGCCGCCGGCTTGAAGCGTTGCACAGACTGCAAGGTCTGGCTGCCGGCAGACCGTTTCGGGATCGATCGATCGCGATGGGACAAGCGGTTTTCGCGGTGCCGAGAATGCAAAAACCGGAGAGAGCGCGAGTTGTATCCAGCGAGGAACAAGTATGGGCGCTAAGACCAAGATCGAATGGAGCGACGCCACTTGGAACCCGATCCGCGGCTGCTCTCGCGTATCGCCCGGCTGCGGCGGCCCTGGCAAAGCTGGCGGCTGCTATGCCGAGAAGATCGCGGCGCGGTTCTCTGGTCCGGGCATGGCATTCGACGGGTTCGCTAGGCGTGTCAACGGCGAGGCGCGATGGACCGGAAAGATGGCCATAGTCGAGAGTGCGCTGACGCTGCCTCTGCGCTGGAAGAAGCCGCGCCGCATCTTCGTCAACAGCATGTCCGACCTGTTCCACGAGAACCTGCCGGACGAGGCGATCGACAAAGTCTTCGCCGTCATGGCGCTCTGCCCGCAGCATACGTTCCAGGTACTGACCAAGCGCGCGGCTCGGATGCGCGGCTATTTCACAGCCGTCGATCTCTTCGTTCGATTGGGCGCCGCCATTCACGCGGTCGCCAATTGGAATGATCCCGGACAGAAGGTGCGCGCTTTCATGGTGATCGAAAGCCTGAAGACTGGCGTGGCCGATCTCTGGCCGCTGCCAAATGTCTGGCTCGGCGTCTCGGTCGAAGACCAGGCGCGCGCCGACGAGCGGATTCCGCTGCTGCTGGAGACGCCGGCGGCGAAACGGTTTCTGTCGTGCGAGCCGCTGCTGGGGTCGGTCTGGATCCGCGAGCACCTGGTCGGCCGTGAGATCGCCGGCCTTGTCGGGAATGCCGTCGGTTGGATTCCTCCGATCGACCTCGTAATCATCGGCGGCGAGAGCGGCCCCAATGCCCGGCCGTTCAATGTCTCCTGGGCGCGCAGCCTGATCGAGCAGTGCCGGGGCAGCGACGCCGTGCCGTTCGTCAAGCAGCTTGGCCGGCGGCCATATTGGGATCTGCTCAACGGCTGCGGCAAGTGGGCGAAGCTGACCAGGATCGATCTCGACGGCAAGCAGGTCGATGCGATCACGCTCAAGGACAAGAAGGGCGGCGACTGGGGCGAGTGGGCGGAGGATTTGCGGGTGCGGGAGATGCCGGCATGACCAAGCCCGTCCGCCTCCAGCTCTCCCGCCGTAAGGGCTTCAACCTGCAGGCACTGTCGCAGCAGACGAATGGGCTGCCGGCGGTGAACGTCGCGCGGCCGTCGAAGTGGGGGAATCCGTTCATCCCCGGCCGGGATTCCAAGGTGATCCCCGGCCGCAAGGTCGAGGACAAGCGCCATGCTGCTTCGCTGTTCCTTGGCTTCGCGCCGCAAATGCCGAAAGTGGTCGAGGCAGCACAAGCTGAATTGAGAGGCAAGAACGTCGCCTGCTGGTGCGGCCTCTGCGACATGCACAAGATCACGGGGAAACCTCTCGGTAGCAATTGCCCATATTGCGACCGCTGCCATGCCGACGTGCTGCTGGAGCTTGCTAACCGATGAAAGCCCTGACTATCTGGCAGAGCGCGCACCCGAGCGAGATCGAGGAGATTGCGGGTTGAGCAAAGCCAACCGCATTCCTGCCCCGCCCGATTCCGACGAACCGCACCCAGCGATTCTCGCTCTCGCCCGCCTGCTTGCGCGCGCCGCGGCCCGGGATACACTGGCGAGCCGCAACGATCAGCGCGAACGGGACCAAAGGGAGTCCGATGCCGCTCTACCTCGTGGAAATTAAGGATATCGACGCGCTGGCGGAAGCCAGCCAGGACGACGACCGTGGATCCTTTGGCGGGTGGACCGATCTCCGCGGCGTCGTCGTTGTGGCAGAATCCGAAGCCGAAGCGCGCAAGGCAGCCCGGGCTGAATCCTCCCCCGCCGGCGACGACTGGTGGTGGGAAGATGCGGCGCATGTTTCCTGCGAGTGCATCGTCGATGACGGCAAGACCCGCATCGTCATGGGCAATTGGCCGACGGGCTGACCATGACCCAACGCGCGGCGATCTATGCCCGCTACAGCAGCGACCTGCAGTCGCCGACCTCGATCGAGGATCAGATCCGGCTCTGCCGTGAGAAGGCGGCGCAGCTCGGCGTGTCGGTCGTCGCGGACCATGTCTATGCCGATGCCGCGCTCTCGGGCGCGGCGCTGCTGAACCGGCCCGGCATCGTCGCTTTGGTCGAGGCTGCCGGCCGCGGCGCCTTCGACATCATCCTGGCCGAGGCCCAGGACCGGCTCAGTCGCGACATGGAGGACATCGCCGGCCTCTACAAGCGCGTCACCTTTGCCGGGGTCCGCATCCTCACCCTGGCCGAGGGCGAGCTCTCGCCGCTGCATATCGGCCTGAAGGGGGCCATGAACGCCCTCTTCCTCGAGGACATGAAGAAGAAGGTGCGCCGCGGCCAGCGGGGTCAGGTCGAGCGCGGCCGCGCTGCCGGCGGGCTCTCGTACGGCTATCGCGTGGTGCGCCGGTTCGGCGCCGACGGCAAGCCGGAGAACGGGTTGCGCGAGATCCATCCCGGAGAAGCCGCCGTGATCCGGCGCGTCCTTGCGCTCACGATCGCGGGGACGTCGCCGCGCGCGATCGCCGGCCTCTTCAACGCCGAGGGGATCAAGCCGCCGCGCGGCCGCTGGTGGAATGCATCCACCATCAACGGCAACCCGGGCCGCGGGAACGGCATCCTGCACAACGCGCTCTATATCGGCTGCATCATCTACAACCGGCAGACCAAGGTGACCGACCCCGCGACCGGCCGGCGCCAGGCGCGGTTCAATCCGCCCGCGGACTGGATCCGCGTTGAGGCGCCGGAGCTCCGCATCATCGACCAGGCCAGCTGGGATGCCGTGCATGCGATGCGGACGCAGATCGGCGCCGGCGCGCCGCGTGGCGAGCGCCTGGCCCATGCCCGCGCCGCGCGCCGGCCGAAGCATCTGCTGTCCGGCCTGCTGCGCTGCGGCGCCTGCCATGGCGCCTATGTCGTCGTGGGCAAGGGCGTCGCCGGCTGCGCCAACCGCAAGGAGCGGAAGACCTGCGACAACGCCCGGACGGTCCGCCTCGACCATCTCGAGGCGCGGACGCTCGCCCATCTGCGCGAACACCTGCTCGCGCCCAAGGTGGTGGCGGCGGCGATCCGCGAGTATCGCGCGGCCATGGACCAGGTCCTGGGCCAGGCCGAGCAGCGCCGCGCCGATCGCGTGCGGCGGCTGGCCCGCCTGGATGCCCAGATCGGCCGCATCGTGTCGGCGATCGCCGAAGGCACCGACACGCCGGCGCTGCGCGGCCGCATGGTCGAGATGGAGGCGGAGAAGTCGGCGATCGCGCGCCAGGCCCGCATGGAAGAGCGGCCGGGCGCGATCGCGCTGCACCCCGACGCCGCCGAGAAATACGCCGCCATGGTCGCCGACCTCGCCGCCGCGCTGAACCGCGAAGACACCCGCGGCGAGGCGATGCTGATCCTGCGGCAACTGATCGCCGCCGTCACGCTGCATCCCGGACCGCGCAAGGGCGCGCTCGAGGCCGAGCTCACGGCCAAGCCCGAAGCGATCTACGAGGCGGTGATGGGGGCGACCGGCACGGACGGCGGGCGCCCGGCCCTATTGCTGAACGCAACCCGGTTTTTAGTGGCGACCCCAAGGGGATTTGAACCCCTGTTCTAGCCGTGAGAGGGCTATGTCCTAGGCCACTAGACGATGGGGTCGTCCTGGCGCGCTGCGGCCGTCTTGATAGAGGAAGCCGCCGCGCCGATCAAGTCTTGTCTTAATTGCCCTAAGTCCAGGAAATCGGCCGAAAATCGACGTCCCGCCGCCCTGCCCTCATGCGGCCGCCGCGGCGGCAAGCTTGGTCGCGGTGGCGACGAAGGCGTCCACATGGGCGGGATCCGTGTTGAAGGCGAGCACCAGGCGGATGGTGCCGGGTGCGGCGTCGGTCCAGTCGTAGAAATTGAAGCCGGCGGCCCTGAGACCGGCGACCACGTCCGGCGGCAGGCGGATGAAGATCTCGTTGGCCTCGACCGGGTGCAGCAGCGAGACCTGCGGCATCCGCTGCAGGCCTTGGCTCAGACGGGTCGCCATCGCGTTAGCATGGCGCGCAAGCTCCAGCCAGCGATCGCCCTTCAGATAGGCCTCGAGCTGGGCCGAGACGAAGCGCATCTTTGAGAGGAGCTGCCCGGCCCGCTTGCGGCGCACCGCGAACATCTCGGCGAGCGCCAAATCGAAGAACACCACGACCTCGGCGCCGAGCGCGCCGTTCTTGGTGGCGCCGAAGGACAGCACATCGACGCCCGCCTTCCAGGTGATCTCCGCCGGCGCGACCCCGAGATGCGCGACGGCATTGGCGAAGCGCGCGCCGTCCATATGCACCTTCATCTTGCGGCCGCGGGCGACCTCGGTGAGCGCCGCGATCTCGGCCGGGCGATAGCAGGTGCCGGCCTCGGTCGCCTGCGTCAGGCTCAGCGCCGCGGGCTGCACGCGATGCGGATCGCCGGTCAGCGTCTGCTCCAGCACCCGGCGGACGCCGGCCGGCGTCAGCTTGCCGTTCGGCCCAGGGATCGGCACCAGCTTGGCGCCGCCGGTGAAGAGTTCCGGCGCGCCGCATTCGTCGAGCTGGATATGTGCTTCCTCATGGCAGAGCACCGCGCCAAAGGGTGGCGTCAGCGCGGCGAGGGCCAGCGCATTGCAGGCGGTGCCGGTCGCGACGGCGAAGGCCTTGACCGGCTTCTCGAAGATCTCGGCGAGGCGCTGCTCGACGCGTTCGGAATAGGGATCGGCACCATAGGACGTGGCGGTGCCGGCATTGGCCGCGATCACCGCCTGGAGGATGTCCGGCGCCGCGCCGGCCACGTTGTCGCTGCGAAAATCCATCGCCTCTCACCTTCAAGAAATCTGTAATGTCCGGCCGATGAACGAGACCACCGGCAGCACCCAAATCGAGATCGCCATCGCCGAGACCGCAGCCGGCGAGCGGCTGGACCGCGCCCTCGCCGCCGCCCGCCCCGAGCTCTCGCGGAGCCGGATCAAGGCCTTGATCGAACAGGGACATCTCACTTTGAGCGGCGGGACGATAAAGGACCCCTCGCTCAGGGTCAAACCGGGCCAGGTCTTCACCCTCGCGATCCCGGCCGCGATCCCCGCCGCGCCGCAGGGCCAGGCGATCGACCTCGACATCGTCTATGAGGACGACGACCTCATCGTCATCGACAAGCCGGCCGGCATGGTGGTGCATCCGGCGCCCGGCAATCCCGACAGCACGCTGGTGAATGCGCTGATCGCCCATTGTGGCGACTCCTTGAGCGGCATCGGCGGCGAGCGGCGGCCGGGGATCGTGCACCGCATCGACAAGGACACCAGCGGCCTCATCGTCGCGGCGAAGAACGATGCCGCGCATCAGAAGCTCTCCGCCGCCTTCGCCGCGCATGACATCGAGCGCGCCTATCTCTGCCTGGTCTGGGGCGTGCCCTCGCCGCCGGCGGGCGAGATCACCGGCAATATCGGGCGGCATCCCATCGATCGCAAACGCATGGCGGTCGTGACGCGAGGTGGCAAGCCGGCGGTGACGCGCTATCGCGTGCTGCAGCGCTTCGGCCTCGGCGCGGCGCTGGTGGAGTGCCGGCTGCTGACCGGCCGCACCCACCAGATCCGGGTGCATATGGCGAAGATCGGGCATCCGCTGATCGGCGATCCCATCTATGGCCGGCCGACCCCGGCGCGGCGGGCGCGGCTCGCCCCGACGGCCCGCCAGGCGGCCGAGGCCTTTCCGCGCCAGGCGCTGCACGCAACCCTGCTCGGCTTCGACCATCCGCGGACCGGCAAGCATCTGGTCTGGCAGTCCGAATCGCCCGAGGATTTCCGCCGCCTGGAACGGACCCTCGCCGCCTCCGTTGGGCCAATATCGGTCTGATGTGAAGGACTTAGCGAAGCGGGCCGGCGGTTCGTACCGCCCTCTTGAATTGCCGGCCTGTTAACCTATTTTAACTCAGTGGTTGACCGTCCTACTCAGGTATACCCCCTCCTTAGATTGCGGGGGAGTATACGAGTGGATAATGGGAGACCGCACGGAAACGCGCCTATCCTCGTATCAGTTGGATAGGGCGTGCCCGAGGCTCGTTCGGATGGGGATTGAAGACATGGCGACAGCATTGCGTACCTTACCTGCCCTCAGCAGCGACAGCGGCCTCTCGCGGTATCTCTCGGAGATCCGCAAGTTTCCCATGCTGGAGCCCGAAGAGGAGTTCATGCTGGCGAAGCGCTTTCGCGAGCATGAGGACGCCGAGGCGGCTCATCGCATGGTCACGAGCCACCTCCGCCTCGTGGCGAAGATCGCCATGGGCTATCGCGGCTACGGCCTGCCCATTTCCGAGATCATCTCGGAGGGCAATGTCGGCCTGATGCAGGCGGTCAAACGCTTCGATCCCGATCGCGGCTTCCGCCTGGCTACCTACGCCATGTGGTGGATCCGTGCGGCGATTCAAGAATATATCCTGCATTCCTGGAGCCTGGTGAAGATCGGCACCACCGCGGCGCAGAAGAAGCTGTTCTTCAACCTGCGCAAAGTGAAGGGCCAGTTGAAGGCGATCGAGGAAGGCGACCTGCCGCCGGAGACGGTGAAGGAGATCGCGACCCGGCTCGACGTGCCGGAGAGCGACGTCGTCGACATGAACCGGCGGCTCGGCAGCCACGATCATTCGCTGAACGCCCCGCTCCGCATCGACGGCGACGGCGAATGGCAGGATTGGCTGGTCGATGAGACCGAGAGCCAGGAGACCCGCCTCGCCGACGACCAGGAGTTCGGCCGCCGCTCGAAGCTGCTGGAGCGCGCGATGGGCATCCTCAATCCGCGCGAGCGCCGCATCCTGGTCGAGCGCCGCCTGAAGGAAGAGCCGGCGACGCTGGACGACCTCTCGAAGGAGTTCAACATCTCGCGCGAGCGCGTGCGCCAGATCGAGGTCCGCGCCTTCGAGAAGATCCAGCGCTCGATCCGCAACTCCGCGATCGAGGAACGGCTGACCACCGAGTAAAGCGCGGCGACGAACGCATCGACCCACCGAGGACGACAGGGGCCGCAATTGCGACCCCTGTTGCTTTGGGGGATGCGGTCCGGTTGCCATGCGCACGCCGACATTTCTGGGTCGAGCATTTCCGGCGACCCGGACGCTGCGAACGGCGTCAAGCCGGCTAAGGCTTTGACGCGCTTGCCTGTGTTCATCGATGCGCGTCCTGGCAAATCGCATTCTGTAAACGTCCGGTCAACGTTCGCGGCCTTCGATTGCATGAGTTCGGACCCGAATCGCAGGTCATGCCGGAATAGGCGCGCGGCCGATCCGTTCTCAACATGCCGCCGCGGTCCCCCTGACATAACCCGGCGGCGATCCAGCGGCCGTCTGCCGGCCGTCCATCTCGGCAAACCCTGAGCCCCGGCCCTGTCTGTCAGCGGCCGGGGTATTTTTTTGCGGTCCGGCGGCGCGCATGCATCCTCGTTTCTGTCCGGGTCCCGTCCGGGTCGGGGTTCTGTCGGTGCTGCAAATCCGTCCGGGTCCCGTCCGGGTTGGGATTCTGTCCGTGTTGCAAATCTGTCCGGGTCCCGTCCGGGTTGGGGGCTCTGCCCGGGCTGCAAATCTGTCCGGGTCCCGTCCGGGTTTGGTAGTCAGTCGTCCGGGGCCTGTCCGGGTTGAACCCCTGTCCGCGCCGTCCGGCATGAGCGGCCTGTCCGGATGGAAAGCCTGTCGGGAGCCACGCGACGCACGGCACGGCGCGCCGTGCTTGCCAGTTCAACGGCAAAAGCCGCGCTCCGCCGGAAGCGAGCGTTCGGGCCGACGGTTCTGGCTGAACAGCGGCTGCAGGTCGCAGTATAGTTCACCTTATGTTCCAGGGCAAGCTTTGCGTGAGACAAGTTGTCCCCGCCGGGACGGTGGCTTGAGGTCGCAATTGGGGTTGCCGGTCCGGAGACCTCATTCGGTCACGGCGTCTCTGACATTGATCCGCCAGCGCCAAGCGAACGCCATGATATGACGGAATTCGATCCGATCGCGAAGAGAAACCATGGCCCCGGCCGTGATGGTGCGGATGGAGTTGACAGATCAGCCGCGATTAGAGAACCCCGATTCTTTAGGCATGGAGTGCGACGCCGTATTCCGCCGCGGCGGCACCCAGCCACGCGAGATAGTGCCGATAATCGTCGGGCGCGAAGAACACCGGCTCCCGATTGTTGCCGCGCTGGATCACATGCAACGGCTGATCGGGTAGGAGCATCCCCTATGAGTGGCGCGTCCGCCTCGGGACCTCGTAGCCTAGGGGAAACCAAATCCCACGAATGGTGGCGTCTCCGATGTTCGGGAGAATATGCTTTTGATCCAGCGCAGTTTGCTCGATATTTTCGATGCATTCCATCATGCGAGGGATTTCGTTTTCGCCGAACACATGGTCTTGGAGCAGATATAGGGCGTCTTCGTAGGAGTAGGCAGTGACGCCGCACCCCATGTTAAGGGGACTGGGCTTCGGAAAGGGTTCAAAGCGGAACCAAAATTTCTTCAGGCGCACGACAATAACTACTCCGGCTCGAAACGAATGACTGGCCCGATATTTGGGTTTCCGTACCCGGGTATTATACCGTGGCTGGGATCGATCGAAGGCAGCTGATGTTCGAGCCCTTCAAAATACGGATGGCTTGATGGCGGAGCAATGTAATCTATGTCGCTTCCAGCCTTTCGCGCGCCCCGCGCCGCTGAACCCACGACCTCGAGCGGTCTACCTGCCTGATTGACGACTGACTGAATAGCGCCGATTTCCGCGGGAGTGAGGTCGCCGGTCTTACACGCCGGCCCCTTTAACGAGCTTCCTCCACCGCCCATGCCGCCGCCGGAGATGCTGGTGCTGCGTCCTCCGCCACCAACACTCAAATGCCCTCCTAACCCCCCTCCTTCGAGCATAGGATTCGTGCTGCATATGCCGTTGCCCATAACGTTAGGAATATCAAGACAGTGGAGTCCGTTCGGATCTGTCATCCGGATCGGATTCCCCCCGACATATGCATACTGATTGATGCCCGCGGCCAGCCCGATCGGATCCTCCGAGATGAACCGACCCCAGACCGGGTTGTAGTACCGCGCACGGTAGTAATAGAGCCCGGTGTTGTCGTTCTGGCGGCCGGTGAACTGGTACGGGTTGTCGTTGGCTGCGCCGGTCTGCGATGTGACGCCGTAGGGGTCGTAGCCGTAGCTGGTCTGCACCACGCCCGCGGTGTCGGCCAGCGCCACGGTCGAGCCGAGCAGGTCGGTGAGATAGGTCGAGGTCGCCCCGCCCTTGGTGCGGGTGAAGCGCTGATCGATGCCGAGGCCGATCTGCAGGTTGGCTGAGACCGTGCCGGTCGGCGATTGCTCCTGCACCGGGTCGTATCCGTCGTAGAGCGCGGTCGTCGTGACGGCGCTTTGCGTCGCCGACTGCCGCCGCCCGACCCCGTCATAGACGAAGCTCGCCACCCCGGTGATCGCGGTCAGCCGGTTGCGCGCATCCCAGGTGAAGCTGCGCGTGCCGTCGCTGGTGAGATTGCCGTTGAGGTCATAGGCGTTCGTGGTGCCGTTCCAGCTCGTGAGCTGGCTGTCGGCATTGTAGACCGCCGTAGCCGTGGTCGCCGCCGGCAGCACCGCTTTGAACAGGCTCCCGCCCCGGCTCGCGATCCGGCCCGCCGCGTCGTAGGTGTAGGTGAGATCGCCGATGGTCGGCGTTCCCTTCTTGTGGGTGATGCTGAGCACCTGGTCGGCATCGTCATAGGCATAGTTCGCGGAGATGAGGGCCTGGGCGACCTTCTGGAGCCGATTGGCGTCGTCATAGGTGAAGGTCTGCAGCGTGACGGTGCCGGTCGCACAGTTGGTCCCGGTTCCCTGCTTGATGCTCGTGAGGCGGTCGGCATTGTCATAGACATAGCAAAGCTGCGTCTGGCCGGGCACCGTCATGGACGTGCGGCGGCTGGCCTTGTCGTAGGTATAGCCGACCGTGCCGATCGTCGCCGGTGATGCCACCGGCCCCTGCTTCACCGTCTCCGAAGTGAGGCGATCCAGATCGTCATAGACCCGGATCACCTGGTTCTTGGTGCCGGAGACCGTGTCGTCGATCTGCGTCAGCCGGTCGCCATCGTCCCAGGTGTACACGAGGCTATGCCCGTCCGCCAGAGTCGCCGTCGCGACCCTGCCGAGGGGATCGTAGGTGTAGGTCGCGTTCTGGCTCTTGCGGTCCGTCGTCGTCAGCGGGTTGTTGAAGCCGTCATAGGAGTTGATCGTATCGTTGTGGCTGAGCGGATCGGTCCGCGTGATCAGCCGGTCCTTGATGTCATAGGCGTATTGCGTGCTGAAGCTGGCGTTCCGTGGATCGACCACGCTGGAGACCACGCCATCGGCGTTATAGTTCGTGGTGACGGCGTTGTTGTTTGCGTCGGTCGCGATCTTCACGCCCCAGATCTTGTCGTAGGTCCATTGCCAGAGATTGGCGCGAGGGTCTTGCGCCCGGATTGTCCGTCCGAGGCTGTCCGGAAAGAGCTTGCTCACCCGGTTCAGGGGATCCGTCACCTGGACGAGATCGCCATGGTCGTAGCCGAAGCTCGTGGTGTGACTGAGCGGATCGGTGATCGAGCCGATCTGCCCATTGGCATTCGGCGAGATCGTCCAGGTATGAGTCAGCGCATCCTGGATCGAGGTCGCCCGTCCGAGAGAGTCAAGTCCAATCGTGGTCGTATGATTCAGTGGATCGGTGACACTCGCCAACTGCCCATACACACCATAGGTGTAGGTGTAGGTCACGGCATTCGCCGTGCCGGCGAGCAATGTCCGGGTGAGGATGCTGCCGGAGCCGTTATAGGTCTGGCAGGTCAGGCGGCCCAAGGGATCGGTGACGGCGATCAGTGCATTGGTCGGCGAGTTCGCCGGCGTGTTTCCGGTACAGGCCGCCGGCGGCGTTTGACCGCCCCGCACCGCCGTCGTGTCCTGTTGTTGCGCAGTTCCGAACGCGAGTTGGTCGGTCAGCCAATAGCCGTCGCCGTTGAAGGTCATCTTGCGGAGGATGCCGCCAGGATGTGCGGCATCCACCATCGTCATATCGGTCGCGGTGACCTTGTTGTTTGCATCGGTCGTATAGGCGTAGTTGAAGACCGTACCATCCACGAGCGTCTGCTGGATAAGCCGTGGCCGCAGCGGGTCGACCGGAGCCGATTCATAGACATTCGTGAGCGCGACCGGGCCGGACGGCTGTTGCCGCGGATTGCGAACCGAGGTGATTCGGTTCTTGGACGTATCCCAGATATACGTCGTCACGCCGCCGTTCGGATCGGTGACCGTCGTCAGGCGATTTGACGAGTCGTATCCGTAGGCCACCGTGCGGCCGGTATTGTCCGTCGCTGAATCGATCACGTTGTTGGCGTTGTAGGAGAACTTCAGCCAGCGGCCGTTTGGCGAACTCACGCCCTTGACCAGCCCAGCGGGCGTATCGCGAATCAGCGATGTGCGATTTCCGAACCGATCCTGGAAGTACTGTAGGGGAGCATTCTCGCCGAAGACGTACAGCGAACCATCGGTCAACTTCATATCCCAACCATCGCCATTCCAGACGATGGTCGAGTTGAAGTAGATCCCCGGAGCCGCGGTGGACGCAAACGCAGCGTCAGTCCAAGTCGTTCCCGGCGAAGTCCGCTCATAGTGGATGCGGCCTCCGCTCGGGGTGATGAGGTCGACCTCCTGATATGGGGCGGCCGACCACAGATATGTTTCATAGTTCAGCGTCATGCCGACGCCGAAAGAACGCTTGTTGATGTCGCCTTGGCGATAGGTGCGCCCGACAACGATCGGGGTGACATCGGCGATGCTCAGGTCGGTCTCGGTAAAGGTCCAGAGACCCGAACTCGGATCGATCGGTTCGCCACAGCCTGAGCTGCCTGGAGGTGTCGGGCACCCGCCACCGCCTGCGCCGCCGCACCCCGCAGGACACGGCGGCTTGTCACCTGGATTGGGCCCAGGAGTTCCACCACCACCACCACCCAGCCAGCCGGGCAACCAGCCAGGGAGCCACCCTGGAAGACCAGCCAGCCAAGTCGGGGGAGTCCAGAAATTGAACATCGCAGAAGTGAAGTCGTAGAGCCGCGTGCCAGGATCGGGCACGACGTGCTTCATGTCTTCGGACACAGTGCCTATGCCGTAGGTGAGCCAACCGGGCCCATAGGCGTCATACTTCCAGAACGTCGCCTTCGCTCCCGGGAGCTCGTTGTTGTAGTTCGGATACCAGACCTGGATGCCGACCCACTCGCCGTTGACCCCGGAGAGCGTTGCGTTTCCAGGTTGGATCGTGAAGTACTGCGGCACTTTGACGTTGTTCGGCAGCGGAACGGGAGTCCTGTCGCTCGGCATCGGCGTCAAACTGACGTTGGTCACCGGCTTATGGTCGGCCCCGGTGATGACAGTTCCGGCCGGGATGTGGATCTCGATGCCCGGCAGATCCGGGTTGGTCACCACGACCTCGGAAATTGTCGGAGATGGGATTGCCACGTCGTGCGCGTGATCGATCTTCGGAAGCCAGTGCTTGTAGGGCAGAACGTTGGTGACACCCTCATTCGCCGTCACCTTGATCAGATAATACCCGTAGTCGGTTCTTCCGTCGGGGCCAGACAGACGCGCGTCAATGCTCATGACGCTGTCACCGACCTTTACGCCCGGCAGAATGTAACGGCCGAGCGCGTCCGTCACGCTGGCGGCATCACCATCACTGACAGAGACGCCCTGCAGCGGGAAGCCGTCCGTGTTGACCACCTGCCCCGAGATCGCCGTCACGCCTTGACCGGCTGTCAGAAGATTTACCGCTTCCTTGAGCTCAGGCCCCGCAACCAACGCCTTGGGCTCGCCGTTCGGCTTTACAATCCGGTCAGGCTGGACAGAGCGAACCTGCGGCTCCAGCGAGTTGGCAGATGAAGTCTGAGCGGCAGCCGCTCCGGCCAGCAGAGCACCTATCCCGATCAAGGCTGCAGCGAAGGTCAGACTCCGGATACCCGAGATGCCAAACAGCATCATTATCTCCTTGTCCGAACGCGTCTTTCTAAGAAGCGGTAGCGCAGAACTCAGGTGAGCCGAATCGTCACGGGACGGATACGACACTCGCATCGACCCATCCGGTGCCCGCAGAGAACCATGAGGCGGCGTCACCGCTTTGAAGTTGCGGGGTGTCAATGAATTGGTAGACGCCGGTCTGCCCAAGCGTCAGCGTAGCGGAGGTGAAGCTCGCATTGCATGTCGCCGTCGCTGTCACGAGAGTAGTGCCGTCCGGGTTCAATACCGAGAACGTGTTGCAGGTCGACATCCGACGGAAGTCCATTTGAAGGATGACCTTCTGGCCGCTGGTACCTGTGAAAGTGAAGGCTGCACGTTGGCCCGGGGTCGAGACGTAAGCGGACAAAGTCGGCCCACCCACAGTGAGCGCAGCCGAAGCATCCGGGGGAACGCTGAAGACAGCGTCCAGAATCTGCCCGGTGCCGGAGATCTTTACCGAATTGATATCCGGCACGTGGGTCAGGGAATAGATCCCCGTCTGCGGGAGCGTAATAGGCGCTCCCGACAGGTATCGTCGGTCGCAGTTGTTCACAGCGGCGACAAGGATCGACGCGTCCGGATTGAGCAGAGATGACTTGTCACAAGACGTGATCTCGTATGCATTGAGATTGATTGTCACCTTCTGTCCGGTTGTCCCGGGAAACGTTTGAACTCCCTGCTGACCGGGAGTGCCGATTTGAAACGGAGTGACCGTTCCAAATGCTACGGTGCTGGTCACGTCCGCAGGCACATCGTAGACAGCAAGAAGCACTTTCCCGGTTCCGGAGATCATCGAGTCGGTAAGGTCGGGTTCGAGCACGACGGTGTAGGTGCCGGTCTGTGACAGGGGGATCTGTGCATCGGTCAGGTATGCCGTCGAGCAGAAGGTCTGCTTCGGGATAAGCACGCTTCCGTCCGGATTCTTCAGCGTAACGCCAACGCAGGACGTCAGGTGTATCGGTGTCACCCAAATACTGACCGCATGACCCGCCGTCTCCGAGAATGTCACGGAGCCGCTCTGGCCAGGCGCCGTGAAGGCCAGCGATTTTGGGTCTCCGGTGACAGCTAAAGAGGTCGTTGCATCGGCCGGAATGTTGTAGAGACGGGTCAGGATGAAACCAGTGCCGTCCGTCTGTCTGGAGGATATAGTCGGCACGTAGTCGATCTGATAGGTCCCGGTCTGCGGGAGGACGATGGGCGCATCCGTCAAATATAAGTTGGAATCTGATGCACCGGTCGGCACGAGAATGCTCCCGTCCGGGTTCGTGACAGAGTACTTCACACCCGTGGTCATCTGACTGAAGCCGGAAAAGATCGAGATTTTCTGGCCAGTCGTTCCACTGAAGGTCAAGCGTCCCTTTTGGCCAGGTGTCGTTAGCTTGAGCGCAACTTCGTTGCCGCCAATGGTTGGCGCACCTGTTGCGCTCCCCGGAACGCTGAAGACGCGCGCAAGCAGAAACGCTCGGCCCGCGGAGCCCTTGTTGGTCGCCAGTTCCTGCGTCACGCTGAGCTTGTATTGGCCCGTCTGCGGAAAGGAGAACGGGGCGCCGCTGTCATGAAAGAAGGCGCCCGAGCAGGTCCTGAGCGGCGTCTGCAAGTAGGTCCCATCCGGGTTCAGGATCGAATAGGTATTGCATCCGATGCTCTGTGCAAACGACATCCACAGCATTGCCGATTGTCCGGCCGTGGCGTTGAACAGAAAGACTCCTTGCTGTCCCGGCGTGGCAACCGCCACCGCGCCCGTGGCACCACCGACGGTCAATGTCTGGACGACGGGCGCTGGAACGTCGTAGACAACCGTCGTCAGACGTCCACTCGTCCCGCTGGTCGGGGCTTCGACGAGACTGTAAGTACCTGCGTCGCTGAGATTGACCGGTCCATACCAAAGGTTGCTCGAACCCTGGGCGGTGGACGGGTAAATGGCTGTACCATTCGGAGCGAGCAGAGAGACTTTCGGATTGCCAGACACATCCGCCTGATTGATGAAGACCGAGATCGTCTTCCCCGCTGTCACATCGAACATCGTAAGCGAGAAAGTGCCTGTTGCGCCGGTCGTCGTCGTAACTGGCGGAGCGCCCAGTGTTGTGCGGACGGCGGAGAAAAGCGCAGTCGCGGCGAATGTAGGCGGAGGGACTATGAGGTCGGAATTGCTCGTTGCCGATCCGACAGGCGTTGAGATACTGACTTTGCCCGATGACGACAGAGGAACCAGGAACGTCAGAGAGCTCGTCGTTGCTGCTGTGACCTGGGCTACCTGTCCGTTAACATAAGCTTTGCTGAGGATCGGATCGAAGCCGGACCCGCTCACCGTGACCGATGAACCTTGGACCTGCGTCGTTGGCGTAAAACTCGTGATCGTGGGGGCCGCGAGAGGCGACGCAACGGTGAACGAAGTCGGGGTCGTGACGGAACCTGCCGGCGATGTTCGGGATATGTTGATCGCTACAGCGCCTGAAACCCCCGACGGAACCGGGACGACGATCGTGTTGGCCGTCACCGAAGTCGGCGTTGCCGTGATGGTGCCGAACTTGACGGTGGTGGTGCCTCCCGTGAAGGCCGTCCCGGAGATGGTGACGGACGTACCGACCGGCCCACGTGTGGGGAAGAACTGAACCACACCCATTGTCGTGGATGGTGTTCGCGCGATCGACGTGATGTTCCCTGCCTGGTCGTAGTTGTACGTCGCGCTGCCGTTGACCGGGTCGATCATGCCGATCAGGCGTCCGCCGGGATCGTAGAAATACTGCGCATTGTCGGCCTGCGCCGGCAGGGTGGACGCCGGCAGCAGCAAAGCGACGGCGAGCAGCAGAGCTGCTGCGGCTTTGCCGGCAGCATCAACGCAATGACGCACGAATCTCCAAAGGGCCACTATGCGCCTCCCTGTCTGGCGGAGAAGTTGGCTCAAGACACGACGGTTCGTTCGCCCGCGCGGGTTGGCGGCGGGAGTTCGGCGATATATTCGATGTGTCGCGGCGGAAAGATGAGAAATCGCGTCGACACTCTCATAGGGTGAGTTTCAGGTCAACGCCACTTCGTGCCGGTCGCGAAGAATCCACGATTCAGCGCAGAAACGCCGCAATTGGCGCCGAATTCAGGCTATCCTCCTCAGATGAAATGCATCGCAATTGCCACTGCGGATAGTATTCCTTTATGGGTCGCGCCTGCGCCGTAAACATTTCCGCGCTCCTCCTGATGCGCGTGTGCGGATCGCTGCTGGCGCTTGGCCTCATGTCATCGGGCGCAACCCCGGACGATTATCCTGTAGCCGCGCCGCGTCCCGTCGTGACTCTGCCGCTCGGACTCCCGCCCTTTCCTGTGCGCAACAATGATCCCGCGCTGGTCGCTTACGGCGCCTTCCTGTTCGGATCGCAGCTCTTGTCGTCCGATCGGACCATCGCCTGCGTCAGCTGCCATGTTCCGGCGCTGGGTTTCTCCGGCGCCAGTCCCACGGTCATCGGCGTCCGTGCGCAGCAGGGACGCCGCCATGCGCCGCCGATCTTCAATCTGTATCTCGGCAAGCGCTTCATGCTGGACGGCCGGGCGGAGAGCCTCGCCGATCAAGTTTCCATGCCGATCGAGTCACCGACCGAGATGGATGCGGACTGGCCGGCCGTGCTGGCACGGCTGGAGCCATTGCCCGAAACGCGCAGCTTCCTGCAAACGCGGTCGCAGCAATCGCTCGACAAGACGCTGGTGGTGCAGTCGCTGGCCGCCTATGTCCGGACCCTGGTTTCCGGCGGCAGTCCGTTCGATCGGTTCTATTATGGCGGCGACGAGCAGGCGATCAGTGCCGAGGCGAAGGAAGGCTTGCTGCTGTTCGTCCGCAAGGGCCGGTGTTCGGGATGCCACCTGATCACCGGCTATGCCGCGCCGCTTACCGACGGGTCGTTTCATGCGATCGGCATCGGCGTCGACAACGGCGCCTATCGCGACGCCGGCCGCGCCGCCGTGACCGGCAAGGACTCCGATCGCGGCGCCTTCAAGACGCCGACGCTGCGGAACGTCGCCGAACGCCGCTATTTCATGCACGACGGCAGCATGAGCTCCTTGAGAGAGGTCATCGCTTATTACAACAAAGGTGGGAACCGGGACGCACCGAATGTCGATGGCCGGATCCGACCCCTCTTCCTCACGGAGCCCGAAATCGATGCGATGATCGCGTTCCTGGAAACACTGAGCGCGCCGGTCGCGAGCTACCGCGCGGCGCCGTGAGGCGCGCGTCTACTCCTGCCCGGTCTTCGCCGGCAGGGTGAAGCCGCCGCGGACCGGGTCGCCCCATTGCTCGACCAGGTCTTCCTGGGATTTGCGGATGGAGCGGAGGCGCAGGTTGCTCTTGGTGGTGGCGATGCTGCGCGAGACGATGGGCATCAGCGAATAAATCGCCCAGCCGAGGCCGGCGCCGACCAGCGCCGACAGCCAGCCGATCATGTCGCCCAAGGTCGGCATGATCGCGGAGAAGCCCTGCCCGGCGGTCCAGAGGCTGTGCATGAACCACAGCGCACCGGCGAAGTTCAAGCTGCCGACGGTGATGGTGAGGTGACGGCCGGGCGACGGATCGACGATCCGCGCGACCAGGGTCGGCACCATCGCCACCATCAGCACCAGGGTGGACGGCAGCAGCAGCAGGGCGACCGGCATCACCAGGCAGATCAGCAGCCAGGGACGCTTCTTCTTCGCGGGCTGGGCCGACGCCACGGCTTTGGCGGCGGGCTTCGCGCCCGGTGCGGCTTTCGCGGCGGCGTTGCTTGCAGCCATCAGAACCTCACAGCACCATGGCGACGGTGAACGCCGCCAGCACGCCGCTGGCCAGGAAGGCGGCGGTGATCGCCGCGCTGACCCGTGCCGAGGCCGCGACCTTCTCCGGGCCGGTCAAGCCGCCGGCTTCCAGCCACTGCGCCTCCTTTTCCAGATCGGCGTAGCTGCGCTGTGCCTGCTCGAAACCATGGACGTCGGCCTGGCGCTGCGGACCGTCCTCGTCGAGGAGCTCCGCCATCTGCGTCAGATCCGAATGCGCCGCCAGCTGCTCCAGCTTGTTGCGCAGCTCGCTGCGCGCCTGCAGGCGATGGAAGCTCTCGACCACCGGCTTCATCAGCTCGAGCATCGTCTCGGCGAGCCGGGGCAGATCATTGGTCGGATGCTGGCGCTGCACGGCGGCGAGCAGGCGCAGGATCCCCATCCGGTAAGCCGCCGGGTCGGCGGTGTTGGCGAGCTGCGCCAGCTCGCGCTCGACCGGGCGCGAGAGCCTGGAGGCGGCGAAGGCGGCGATGTGGCGATCGACCGGCATGGTGCCCGGCTCGGCCCCGGGCAGCGCCGCATCGATCGCCGGCAGCAGGTCCTTGAGGCTGGTCACATAGAAGTCGCCGATCAGCTCGCTGCGGCAGGGCATCCCGGTATCGAGCTCGTAGAGCACGCGTTCGACGCTGTAGCCGGGACCGGGCCGCTCGATCACCTTCTCGATGCCGTCGAGGGCGCGGGCGATCCGCACCAGATCCGGCGTCAGCTTCGGCTGCTGCTCGACCCAGCCTTGCGGCAGGCGGCCGCGCAGCATTTCGACGAACTCGGTGCGCAGCGCCGGCTGATCGATGACTGCGGCCAGCATGGTGCCGAGCGCGGAGGGACTGACGCGGATGCTCTTGTAGGCGATCGGCAGGTTCGGCCCCATGAACTGGATCAGCCGCGACACCATGCGGTGCTTGGCGCCGGTGGAAGGGCCGTAGCTCATCGAGACGCCGCGGATGTGATGCAGCGGCTCGGCCACCTTCTCGTCGTTGAAGCCGCGCTTCAGCCAGCTTTCCATGGTGCCGTTGTCGACGACGCTCAACGCCTCGTCCCAATGCATCGCCATCGCATAGGCGGCGGCGGGCCGGTTCATATGCTCGCCGCCGCCGAGCCGCATCGGGCGGGTCGCGCGCTGCGGCAGGTTGGGCAGCACCGGATTGAAGTACTGGCCCAGCATCCACATCTCGAGGTTCCGCAGGGTCCAGCGGTCGGAGACCTTGTCGCACAAAAGGCCCCGCAGCATCTCCGCCATGGTCGGCGAGACCTTCTCGCCGCCGGCCAGCGCGGAGAAGGTGCCGAAGTTGATCTTGGCGGCGAGGATCGCCTCATCGCTCTGGCCGCCGAGCGTGTTACCCATATGCAGGAACAGGACCAGCACGCCGAGGGCATAGAGATCATCGGCCTGGGTGCCGGGCGCGCGGCCCATCGGATGCGCCGATCCGTTCTCGATCGTCTCATAAACCGCCGGCTGGTCGCTGCCGGGGACCGCGGCAAAGCAATCGCCGAAGATGATCTCGCCGCTGCTGCCGAGCGCGTAGAAGATGTTGCCGGGGCGGATCGCACGATGGGCGATGCCGAGATGGCCGAGCTCCTTCAGCATCGCCATCGCCGGCTTGATGACGTTGCGGGCAATCATCTGCTCGCTGAGCACCGGCAGCGGCAGGCCGGCATCCTTCTGCATCCGTTCGCCGGCCGGCTGGGGATAGACCAGGACCGGACGCCGGCCCCAGACCGCAGCGCCGTCGGCCGCGGCCACCGGCCAATCGGTGACGCCGCTCGCCTCCGGCCACAGCATCGGGATGGCGGAGCGCCGCTCCGGCGGGTTGAGACCGCGGCAGGGCATGGTGCCGGAGCAGACCAGCGCGAACAATTTGCGGCCGCTGTGACTGAGGTCCTCGACTCCATAGGCCAGGGCGGCGCCCTGGTCGAATTGCGGCAGCCGGGTCTGCGGCTTGATCTCAAACCGATCCCGCAGCATCACCCGGTCGCTGTTATCCGCCATCGTCCAAGACCTGTTGAGAGCAGAACGGTATTTTGACCGGCGTTGGTTAACAGGCGGTAACCAATCGTGCCATTATCTCCGAAACGACGGCATTCCGGTTCTCCGTGCAAGATACATTCGACTATCTCATCATCGGCGCCGGTTCGGCGGGCTGCACCCTCGCCAACCGGCTGACGGCATCCGGCCGGCATCGGGTCCTGCTGCTCGAAGCCGGCGGCAAGGACGACTGGATCTGGTTCCACATCCCGGTCGGCTATCTCTATGCGATGGGCAATCCCCGCGCCGACTGGTGCTTCAAGACCGAGCCGGAGCCGGGCTTGAACGGCCGCGCGCTGAACTATCCGCGCGGCAAGGTGATCGGCGGCTGCTCCGCCATCAACGGCATGATCTATATGCGCGGCCAGGCGGCGGACTACGACCATTGGCGCCAGCTCGGCAATCCCGGCTGGGGCTGGGACGACGTGCTCCCCAATTTCATCAAGAGCGAGCACCGCGAAGGCCCTAAGGACCAGGGGTCGCATCCGCAGCATGGCAGCGGCGGCGAATGGCGGGTCGAGCGCCAGCGTCTGCGTTGGAAGATCCTCGACGTGTTCCGCGCCGCGGCCGGCGAGCAGGGCATCCCGCCGGTCGATGACTTCAACACCGGCGACAACGAGGGCGCCGGCTATTTCGAGGTCAACCAGAAGAAGGGCGTGCGCTGGTCGGCCGCGCGCGGATTCCTGCGGCCGGCGCTGAAACGCCCCAACCTCACGCTCTGGACCGGTGCGCAGGTGCTGCGGCTGACGGTCGAAGGCGGACGCGTCACCGGTGCGGAGGTCCGATACCAAGGGCGAGTCCATACGGTCCGCGCCGGACGCGAGGTCGTCCTCTCGGCCGGCGCGGTCAACTCACCGCATCTCCTGCAGCTTTCCGGCATCGGCGAGCCGGCGCTGCTGCAGCGCCATGGCATCGACGTGGTGCATGCGTTGCCGGGCGTCGGCGAGAACCTGCAGGATCATCTGCAGCTCCGCCTGATCTTCGGCGTCGAAGGCCTGCCGACGCTCAACATGACGGCGAACAAGCTCATCGGCCGGATCGGCATGGGGCTGCAATACGCCGCGTTCCGGCGCGGGCCGATGACCATGGCGCCGTCGCAGATGGGCGCCTTCGCCAAGTCGTCGCCGGAACACGCGACCGCCAATGTCGAATACCATGTGCAGCCCTTGAGCCTCGACCGGTTCGGCGCGCCACTGCACCCCTACCCCGCCTTCACCGCTTCGGTCTGCAACCTGCGACCGCAGAGCCGCGGGCATATCCGGCTGAAGAGCGCGGATCCGACGCTGCCGCCGGCGATCCAGCCGAACTATCTCTCGGCCGAAGCGGACCAGCGCGTTGCGGTCGATGCGATCAAGCTCACCCGCCGCATCGTCCTGGAGAGCCGCGCCTTCGCGCCCTATCGCCCGAAGGAGCTGATGCCGGGGCCGACATACAACAGCGACGAAGAGCTGGTGCATGCGGCCGGACAGATCGGCACCACGATCTTCCACCCGGTCGGCACCTGCCGGATGGGCGACGATCCGATGGCGGTGGTCGATGCAAGGCTGCGCCTGCGCGGGATGGCGGGGCTCAGGATCGCCGATGCTTCGATCATGCCGACGATCACATCGGGCAACACCAATTCGCCGACCATCATGATCGCCGAGAAGGCGGCGGATATGATCCTGGAAGACGCGGCGGTTTAGTCTAGGCCGGGACTGCGCCGGGCATTCCGCCGCGCTTCCGCGCCCAGGCGCCGAGACCGATCGCGCCGAGTGCGGTGAGGAAGAGCGGCAGTCCCGCGGGCAGCGGTGTGGTCGCCACCGGGCCACCGGCGGTCACGAAGATGAAACCATCAGCCGGACTGCCACCCTGCGGGTTGTAGAACTGCGTGTCCGGCAGGCGGGTCTGGGCGAAGCCGAGCTGCCACATCAGCGGCGAGGCGCTCGAGAAGGCGTGGATCTGGAGATAGAAATCGTTCTCGGTCGGACCGGAATAATGAATGGTGCCCGAACCGTTCGACGACCCGCCAATGACCAGGATGTCGTTGGTCTTGTCATAGGTGAAGGACCAGGGCGAGTCGATCTGGAACGGGAACGGATTGCCGCCGAGCGTATTCGAGGCGCTGATCGCCGTGTTGTGCAGGCCGGCCGTGGTGTCGGCCGGCACATTGGTGCCGATATCGAGGTCGATGTCGAAGGATCCGGTCACCAGCAGCGGCGGCTCGGTGCCGGCCGGCGAGGACGTGAAATTCCCGGCGCCGAAGGCCACGTGATACTGGATCGGCACCGCCGAAGCGCCGCCGGCACTCAGGCCCAGCAAGATGGTCGCGAGCAGAACGTTCCGGATGCGCATGAGGCCTGTCCCCGATCTGTGAGATGGAAGTCGTGGCGCAGCTTAGGCCGCTCCCCGGAAACCCCGCCCCCGCCATTTGGGGGTGGACGCATAAGGTTGACGGCTCCCCGTGCAAGCCCCGACAATCTCCAGTCTTCAACTGCCCCGGGGGTTTCCAATGAACAACGCCCAATTGCGACGGGCTATCGGCGCGATCCTGCTTCTGGTCGCGGTCGCAGCCTCCGGTCCGGCCCTGGCGGCCTGCGCAGCGCCCGATGCCGCGCCCGGCGACCTGCCGGCGGCAACGCCCGAGAGCGTGAGCATGGCGCCGGAACCGCTCTGCGCTCTGGATGCCATGCTGGATCAGGAGACCGCGCTCAATGTCCACGGCCTGCTGATCCTGCGCCACGGCAAGCTGGTGTTCGAGAAATACCTCGCGCGCAAGGATGCCCCTTGGGGCAAGGACCCAGGCGTCTATCCTTACGATGCCGCAGCGCTGCACGACATGCGTTCGATCAGCAAAAGCGTGGTCGGGCTGCTGGTCGGGATTGCCATCGACCGCGGGCTCATCAAGAGCGTGGACGATCCGGTCTTCGACTACCTGCCCGCCTATGCCGATCTCAAGACACCGGAGAACAGTGCGATCCGGATCAGCGACCTGCTGACGATGACGGCGGGGCTGAAGGCCGATGAGGACGTGCCTTATCAGCATCCGGTCAACAGCGAGCGGCTGGTGGCGACGGCGCCCGACCCCTATCGCTTCGCGCTCGGCCGCGAGCTCACCTTCAAGCCCGGCACGCACTGGGTCTATGACGGCGGCAGCACCATGATTCTCTCCAAGGTGCTGCAGCAGGTGAGCGGCAAGTCGCTGACCGGGTTCGCCGAGGAGTCACTGTTCTCGCCGCTCGGCATCACCACGTTCGAATGGATCGGCCTGAAGAAGAGCGGAGAACCCGCCGCCTATGGCAGCCTGCGGCTGCGCCCGCGCGATCTCGCGAAGATCGGGCAACTGGTGCTGGACAATGGCGCTTGGCAGGGCAAACAGATCGTCTCGGCGGACTGGATCAAGGCGGCGACGACCGCGCGGCAGGACGGCTGGTTTCCGATGCGCTACGGCTACCACTGGTGGGTGGGCACGGAGATGGGCGCCAAGCGCACCAAGGTCGACTGGGTCGGCGGGATCGGAATCGGCGGTCAGCGCGTGTTCGTCCTGCCGAAACAGGATGTGGTCGTCGTGGTGACGGCCGGCATGTACGACGAAGACCGCCAGATGGCGGTCCCCTTCGACATCACGACGCAATACGTGCTGCCGGCCGTGACGCCGTAGCGGAGCGTCGGCCTCAATCCGCGAAGGGATCGGTCACCAGGATCGTGTCTTCGCGTTCCGGGCTGGTGGAGAGCAAGGCGACCGGGGCTTCGATCAGCTCCTCGACGCGGCGGATGTACTTGATCGCCTGGGCGGGAAGCTGGGCCCAGGAACGTGCGCCCTTGGTCGATTCCGCCCAGCCTTCTATGGTTTCGTAGACCGGCTTCGCCTTGGCCTGGAGCTGAGTCGCCGCGGGGAGGTGATCGAAGGCCTCGCCGTCGATCGTGTAGCCGGTGCAGATCTTCAATTCCTCGAAGCCGTCGAGGATGTCGAGCTTGGTGAGCGCGATGCCGTCGATGCCGGAGACCTTGATCGACTGGCGCACCAGCGCCGCGTCGAACCAGCCGCAGCGGCGGCGGCGGCCGGTGACGGTGCCGAACTCGCGGCCGCGCTCGCCGATCAGCTCGCCGATCTTGTCGTGGAGCTCGCTCGGGAACGGGCCGGAACCGACGCGGGTCGTATAGGCCTTGGTGATGCCGAGCACGTAGCCGACGGCGCGGGGGCCGATCCCGGCACCCGCCGCGATCTGCCCGGCGACGGTGTTGGACGAGGTGACATAGGGTGAGGTGCCGTGGTCGATGTCCAGCATCACGCCTTGGGCGCCTTCGAACAGGATCCGGTCGCCGCGGCGGCGCCGGTCGTTGAGCTCCTTCCAGACCACGCGGATGAACGGCGTGATCTTGGGTGCCACCTCCTTGAGCTGATCGATGAGCGCGCGACCGTCGACTTCCGGCGCACCCATGCCCTTGAGCAGCGCGTTGTGATGCAGCAGCAGCGCCTCGACCTTGGGCGGCAGGCTGTCGAGATCCTGGAGATCGCAGGCGCGGATCGCGCGGCGGCCGACCTTGTCCTCATAGGCTGGACCGATGCCGCGGCCGGTGGTGCCGATCTTGGCGGCACCCCGCGCTTCCTCGCGCAGGAGGTCGAGCTTGGCATGCAGCGGCAGGATGAGCGCCGCGTTCTCGGCGAGCGCCAGATTGTCCGGCGTCACCTTCACGCCCTGCCCGCGCAGGGTCTCGATCTCTTTCAAGAGCGCCCAGGGATCGACCACGACGCCGTTGCCGATCACCGAAAGCTTGGAGCGCACGATGCCCGACGGCAAGAGCGACAGCTTGTAGGTCTGGTTGCCGATGACGAGGGTATGACCGGCATTGTGCCCGCCCTGGAAACGCACGACGACATCGGCGCGCTCCGAGAGCCAGTCCACAATCTTGCCCTTGCCCTCGTCGCCCCATTGCGAGCCGATCACTGCAACGTTTGCCACTCTTAAAACTCCGCTACTTGAGTTCGGCCAGCTGGCCCTTGCGCCAGAGTCGCGTGCAGCCGAGCCGCCGCGCTTCCGCCGCATCATCCTTGGTGGGCTCGAGGCCCTGGATCGTCACCCAGCCTTCGCCGCGCAGCTTCTGCGCTTCGGCCGGCGGCGTTCCGTTCGGAACGAAGATCCGGTTGGCTGCCGCCGGCGCCGGCAGGGCGCGCTGCAAGGTGTCGAGATAAAGCGTGAAGCCGGTCGCCGGTTCGCCGGCCTGGTTCACATAGCGGCCGCCGCGCCCGAAATCGCCGCGCACCGCCGGTGCCAGCAGCGAGAAGGTGACGCCGGTGTGATACTCGAAGCCGCGGTGATCGGTGGGATCGATGGTGAGGGTGAGATCCGGCCGCGCGGCGCGGATCAAGGCGACGACCTCGCGCAGGCGTTCGCGCTGCGTGGCCGCGTCACCCTTGAGTGCCAGCGCGTTCAGCGCGGCGATCGCGGTGTCCGCCGGACCGACGGCGTGGATCAGCGCCTCGAGCAGTGCCGTGAGGCCGCCGGCCGATTCTCCGACCGCGGTCATATCCTTGCGGTCGAGTGCGGCGATCAGCGCCTGGGGATCGGCGATGCCCGCATCGCGCAGGATTGCCGGCGCCAGGGTCGGCACGTTGAGATCGACCACGAGCTGCTGCACGCCGACGGCGCTCAGCGCTTCGGCGCCGAGCAGGATGACCTCGGCATCGGCCGCCGCCGCAGTGGTGCCGATCAGCTCGACGCCGGCCTGGCCGATCTGGCGCTCGGGCCGCATCTGCTCGCCCTTCACACGCAGCACCTGTCCGGCATAAGAGAGGCGAATTGGCCGCGGCGCCTTGGTGAGTCGGCTGGCGGCGATTCGGCCGACCTGGGGGGTGATGTCGGCGCGGAGCCCCATCATCCGCTGGGAGACCGGGTCCATCAGGCGGAAGGTGTCCGCCGCCATGGCCTCGCCGGGGCCGGAAAGCAAGCTGTCCTCGAACTCGATCAGCGGCGGCTTGACTCGCTCGTAACCCCAGGCGGCAAAGGCCGCCATGAGCCGTTCGACGATCGCCGCCTCGAATCCGGCTTCCGGCGGCAGGCCGTCGGAAAGGCCTGCAGGCAAAAGGAATCTTTCGCCGGGTGAGGACATCGGGCGCCCGATCTCTGGGTCAAGGTTGATATTGCGCCCAATATTATGGGCAAATGGCTGTCGGAGGGGTGGTAACCCATTTCCCCCGCCCCGGCAAGCGGCCGCCAACCCCTTCCGTCCCCAGGGAAATCCCAATTTTCCCCGATCTGACATATTCCCGTCTAATCACTGTCATCAAAGTGCAACTGATCCTGCCTAGCTTCCGCCCCATCGCGTGGGTCGCTGTAAGGAACGTCGTTCCAACCGGCGGTCGTTGATGGGGACCGGCGCGCAGATTTCTGCGTTCCGAAAACGGAGGAGAGGCTCCTATGAAACTGGATTTGACCCGCTTTATCGCGGCAGCTGCTTTGTTCAGCTCCGCGGCGCTCGCCATCCCGGCGGTCGCCACCGCAGCCGACATCTCGGGTGCCGGCGCGACCTTCCCCTACCCGATCTATGCCAAGTGGGCCGATGCCTACCACAAGGAGACCGGTATCGGACTGAACTATCAGTCGATCGGCTCCGGCGGCGGCATCAAGCAGATCAAGGCCGACACCGTGACCTTCGGCGCCAGCGACATGCCGCTGAAGCCCGAAGACCTTGAGAAGTCCGGCCTCACCCAGTTCCCGACCGTGATGGGCGGCGTCGTGCCGGTGGTCAACCTCGAAGGCATCAAGCCGGGCGACCTGGTCCTGGACGGCCAGACCCTCGCCGAGATCTTCCAGGGCACGATCACGACCTGGAACGACCCGAAGATCCAGTCGCACAATCCCTCGGTGAAGCTGCCGGACCAGGCGATCGCCGTCGTGCACCGCTCGGACGGATCGGGCACCACCTTCGTCTTCTCCACCTACCTCTCCCAGGTCAGCGCTGACTGGAAGGGCAAGGTCGGTGCGAACTCGGCTCTGGAATGGCCGACCGGCATCGGCGCGAAGGGCAACGAAGGCGTCGCCGGCAACGTCGCGCAGACCGGCGGCTCGATCGGCTACGTCGAGTATGCCTACGCCAAGCAGAACAACATGACCTACACCAAGCTGGTGAACAAGGACGGCAAGGCGGTCGCTCCGTCAGCGGCGGCCTTCCAGGCGGCTTCCAACGCGGTCGATTGGTCGAAGGCGCCGGGCTTCTACATGCTGCTGACCAACGAGCCGGGTGCGGACACTTGGCCGATCTCGGCGGCGACCTTCATCATCGTCCACAAGGAGCCGAAGGATCCGGCCGCGGTGGCCGAAGCCCTGAAGTTCTTCGACTGGGCCTACAAGAACGGCGACGGCATGGCGGACGAGCTCGCCTACGTGCCGCTGCCGGACAGCCTGGTGGACCTGATCAAGAAGAGCTGGGCTGCCAACATCACCTCCGGCGGCAAGCCGGTCTATGCGGGGATGTAAGGTCATCCGCTCGTAGGAAAAGAGACGCGCGGGGAGTCGGCGCGAGCCGGCTCCCCCGTTTCGTTCGCTACCCGCCTCCATTCCAACCTGCTATGGATCAAGCGTCGAGATGACCGAGATGTCCTTGAGCGGAACGTTGACTGCGACGGGCCAGACCAAACCCCGAGCCACCATCAGCCCGGTGGGAGATCGCGTGCTGCACGCCCTGACCTTCGGGTCGGCGGTCACGGTGCTGCTCGTGCTGGGCGGCGTGTTCATCTCGCTGATCCACGGCTCCATCCCGGCGCTGCAGGCCTTCGGCTTCGAATTCCTGATCAGTCAGACCTGGAACCCGGCAACCGACGTGTTCGGCGCCGCGGCGCCGATCTACGGCACCTTGCTCACCTCGGTGATCGCGCTGGTGATCGCGGTCCCGGTCGGGCTCGGAATCTCGGTCTTCCTGACCGAGCTCTGCCCCAACTGGCTCGCGCGGCCGATCGCCATCGCGATCGAGCTCCTGGCCGGCATCCCCTCGATCATCTACGGCATCTGGGGCCTGTTCGTGCTGGCGCCTTTCCTGCAGAAGCATTTCCAGCCGGGCGTCATCTGGTTCTTCCACGACATTCCCGGCCTCAACAAGCTGTTCGCCGGCCCGCCCTACGGCATTGGCGTCCTCACCGCGGCGCTCATCCTCGCGATCATGATCCTGCCGTTCATTTCCTCGGTAACGCGGGACGTGTTCGAGACCGTTCCACCGGTGCTGAAGGAAGCGGCCTACGGCCTCGGCTGCACCACCTGGGAGGTGGTCCGCCGCGTCGTCATCCCGCATACGCGCGCCGGCGTCATCGGCGCGATCATGCTGGCGCTCGGCCGCGCGCTCGGCGAAACCATGGCGGTCACCTTCGTGATCGGCAACGCGCATAAGATCGCCGTCTCGATCATGGCGCCAGGGACCACGATCTCCGCCACCATCGCCAACGAGTTCACCGAAGCGACCGGCGACATCTACACCTCGTCGCTGATCGCCCTCGGCCTCATCCTCTTCATCGTCACCTTCATCGTGCTCGCCGCCGCGCGCTTCATGCTGCACCGCATGGAAAGCCAGGGGAAGTAAGCCATGGCCAACACCATCAGCGCCCTTCCTGTCCGCCGCCGGGCCCGCAGCAAGCTCATGATGGGTCTCGCCATCGGCTCGGCCGGCCTCGGCCTGGTCATGCTCGCGATCATCCTCGGCACGCTGCTCTACAAGGGTGTGAGCGGCCTCAATCTCGCGGTCTTCACCGAGATGACCCCGCCGCCCGGCGAGGAAGGCGGTCTCTTGAACGCCATCTTCGGCAGCGTGGTCATGACGGTGATCGGCATCCTCATCGGCACGCCGATCAGCATTCTGGCCGGCACCTATCTCGCCGAATACGGCCGCTATCGCCGCCTCGCCCACATCGTGCGCTTCATCAACGACATCCTGCTGTCGGCCCCCTCGATCGTGGTCGGCCTGTTCGTTTATGAACTCCTTGTGACAACCCTGGGACACTTCTCCGGCATTGCCGGTGCGATGGCCCTCGCCATCCTGGTGATCCCGATCGTCGTTCGCACCACCGAGGACATGCTGCGCCTGGTGC
>Ga0209257_1001015_pt1 | contig 37763 bp, 30 predicted proteins | sample AraplaCvi_mCL_r2_FD_184277 | JGI IMG/M metagenome (GOLD analysis project Ga0209257, IMG submission 184277) | Arabidopsis root microbial communities from North Carolina, USA - plate scrape MF_Cvi_mCL_r2 (SPAdes) (version 2) | ecosystem: Host-associated > Plants > Roots > Endosphere | place: USA...
CGATCTCCATGCCGGTGAGCTCGGCGCACATCGTCTGGAAGTTGATCAGCGCTTCCATGCGGCCCTGCGAGATCTCCGCCTGGTACGGCGTGTAGGCCGTGTACCACGCCGGGTTCTCCAGGATGTTGCGCAGGATGACGTTCGGCGTGTGCGTGCCGTAGTAACCCTGGCCGATGAAACTGCGGAAGACCTGGTTCTTGTCGGCGATCGCACGGATCTTGGCGATGGCCTCGACTTCCGTGATGGGCGCCGGCAGCGCGAGAGGGTTCGGCGACTTGATGGACGCCGGCACGATCGCGTCGGTCATCGCTTCCAGCGAATCGAAACCGACCGCGCGCAGCATCTGCACGATCTCGGCGTCGTTGGGGCCGATGTGGCGTTCGAGGAAAGCGTCGTGATGCTCGAGGTCGCGCAGGGAAGGGGTCTTCTGGCTCATGCAGGGGCGTCCGGTCGTGGCTCAAAGCCGGGCGTGCGCGTTTGCGCACGTGGATGCCCCTCTGTCCTTTTGCCTGAGAGTTTCAAAGCGCGGGTAAAGACCGCCAGCTTCTTGCCCCTTCGGCGCCGGTTCTGCCGCAAAGCAGTCGGTCTCTCCAGAGTGTGAGCCTACGGCGGTAATGGGGCCTGAGCGATTCCGGGCGTTTGCGCCTTCGGCAGCGGCACCAGCCTCAGGCTGATCCGCTTCTCCCACCGTGTGCTGGCGCAAGTATACCCGTCCTGTATGAGGGCCCGCACGCGGGCGCCAGGGCGCCATCCGTTAGGTCCGGGCGTTCGCAGCGCATCATCTGGAAGACAGTGCCGAAGATGCCGCTGCCGGAGGCGCCCAGAACGGGCCACTAGTGCTGGACCTGCCTCCGCAGCAGCCGACACCCGGCCTTACGGCCATTTGGTGGAGCCACCCGAACTACGCGGTTTCGATCTCACGCAGAGTGGTACGAAACGCACCAGCACACGGATTCAGGGTTAACGTTTGGTACCCGCCCTATGACGGAGCGTCTGAGACTCGACACCAAACTCTGAACGTCCGATCACAACACAGTGGTCCTCAGAGGTCCCTTCTAGCCCCCACCGCATGCGTGTCCTTGAGATCTCGGCTGGACCGCTGCCCCGCTCTCTCTCTGTTAAGGTCTATCAATCTCGTCAGTCAATTAGCGATTTGAGTGATCAACCGGATTAGAGCGTTACGGGAGGCCCGGGGCCTGTCCCTGGAGGCGCTGGCAGAGCTTGTCGGGACAACAAACCAGCAGATCAGCAACCTGGAGACAGGGAAGCGACGTCTGACCGTCGATTGGCTGAGCCGGCTTGGGGAGGCGCTCTCCTGTCACCCTTGGACTCTCGTCAGCGATGACCACCGGTCAGAAGCTGCGGGGGGTTCTGTCCCTCCCGACGAAAGGCTGCTTCTCGAGGCATTCCGGAAGCTCAATAGGGAACAGCGGCGGGCGGTTCTGACCCTTCTCGCGATACACAAGACGGGTCGGTCTAGCGCTCAAACGAAATAGTTGACTTAATCCAACACATTGTGTGAATCTCAACACCCCTACCCGCGGAATCCGTGGAAATGGGCGCATGGCGTACTCGATCAAAGCGCAGGCAGGACGGCGCGCTCGCTGTCGCGCAGTACGTGCGCATGTCGACCGATCATCAGCGTTACTCGACTGAGAACCAACGCGACGCCATCCAGCAATACGCCGTGCAGCACGGGATGGCCATCGTTCGGACCTACGCCGATGAAGGCAAGAGCGGGCTCAGCCTCGAGCACCGCGAGGGACTGAAGCAACTCATTCGGGACGTCGAGTCGGGCGAGACCGACTTCGAAGCCATCCTCGTGTACGACATCAGTCGGTGGGGGCGCTTCCAAGATGCGGATGAGAGCGCCTATTACGAATACCTCTGCCGACGTGCCGGCATTCGTGTTCACTACTGCGCGGAGCCCTTCGAGAACGACGGCAGCCCGATGACCGTCGTCATCAAGAGCGTGAAGCGAGTAATGGCCGCCGAATACAGCCGCGAGCTCTCGACCAAAGTCTTCATGGGGCAGTGCCGACTGATCGAACTCGGTTTCCGGCAAGGTGGTCCGGCAGGCTTCGGGTTGCGTCGAATGCTTATGGCTGAAGGCGGGTCATCCAAGGGCGAGCTCCGAATGGGCGAGCGCAAAAGCCTCCAAACCGATCGCGTAATCCTCACGCCAGGACCGGCTCAAGAAACAGCGATTGTCAGGCGAATCTACGAACAATTCGCACTGCAACAACGATCAGAGCGTGAAATCGCCGACGAACTTAATGCCGCGGGTATACCCACAGACCGTGACCGCAAGTGGACCCGCGGCACGGTTCACCAACTACTGATCAACGAGAAGTACGTTGGCAACAACGTATACAACCGCGTCTCCTTCAAGCTCAAGGAAAAGCGGGTGCGAAATCCGCCGGAGATGTGGGTGCGATCCAATGGCGTGTTCGAGCCAGTCGTTTCCTTAGACTTGTTCTCGAGGGCCAACGCCCTGATTGCGGCTAGATCGGAGCACCTTGACGACGAATGCATGCTTGAAAGACTTCGAAAGCTGCTCGACCGGACGGGGTCACTGTCCGGACTGCTGATCGACGAACAAGACGATATGCCCTCGAGTAGCAGCTACCGCCAACGGTTCGGCGGTCTCGTGCGCGCCTACTCCTTGATCGGGTTCGAGCCGGAACGTGACTTCGCGTACGTCGAAATCAACCGAAACCTGCGTGCGCGACGGCCAGATCTGATTGCCGAGATCAGCACTGGGCTCATCCAAGCTGGCGGCAGCGTTGACCAGAATCCGACCAGCGACCTGCTGACAGTCAATGGAGAGTTCACGATCTCTATCGTCCTGGCTCGATGCCTTAGGACACCCGGGAATGCCTATCGTTGGCATATCCGCTTCGACACAAGCCGGCATCCAGACATCACGGTCGCCATTCGGCTGGCGGAAGATCAGGAGACGATCCTCGACTACTACCTATTCCCGCGAATCGATATTCCGCCTCGCAGGGTTCGTCTTGCGGAGGAGAACAATGGATTCATCCTCGACGCTTACCGATTCGAATCACTGGAAGCGCTATACGGGCTCGCAGAGAGAGTGCCATTCCAACTCGCTGCCTAAGCGAGGAAGCGACTATGCGCCAGATCGTTCTCATCCCTACCGATCAGATTCGCATCCTAAATCCACGGAGACGGAACCGCGCTCACCATAAGGAGATCATCGACAACATAGCGTCCATCGGTCTCAAAAGGCCAATCACCGTTACTCGGCTCGGTACGGACGATGGCGGCACAGCTTACGCGCTGGTCTGTGGTCAGGGTCGACTCGAAGCGTTCAGGGAGCTGGGCATTTCGGACATACCGGCCGTAGTCGCGGATGCCGACGAAGCCGAAAGCATGGTGATGAGTCTGGTCGAGAACGTGGCCCGTCGCCATCATCCCGCGATTGAGAGCATGCGCGAGATAGGGGCTCTCCGTAAGCATGGCTACAACAATGAGGAGATCGCCGCCAAGATCGGAGCTACAAGTTCTTGGGTTGGCATGATTCTCTTGCTACTCGAGAAGGGTGAAGAACGCCTGGTCGCCGCAGTCGAGACAGGACTCATCCCGATCACCTTGGCTATCGACATCGCGCGTAGCGATGATGCCGGAACGCAGCAGCTACTTACCGAGGCTTACACAAACGGCATGCTTCGCGGCCGCAAGCTGGGAGTGGTTCGAAGACTGCTGGCAAGGCGAGCGCGCGGGGGAAAGGCGCCAAAGCCGGGCACCTCAGGGCCGCACATCCGCGGTCGAACCTTAAAGGCTGAACAGCTCAAGCGTGTCTACGAGCGGGAGGTCGAGAAGCAGCAGCTGCTCGTAAAGAAGGCGGACATCACGCAGGCACGCCTCATGTTCCTGATCAGGGCTCTAAAGGATCTCCGCTCCGACCGGCAGTTCTCATTGCTACTGAAGAACGAGGGCATGGATACCCTGCCCAAGGTCCTCGCAGAGCGGATGCTGGGGCAACTGCCATGACACACCAGAAGCCTCAGCCACGCGAGCCTCGATTCGAGCTAAAAAGTCGCGTGATCTCGATGAGCGCCATACGGTCGCTTAGGCCACCCAGCTCGCACGTGAAGCAGACGCAGAAGTATCGACAGATTGCCGCGTCGGTCCAGGCGGTTGGGCTCGTCGAGCTTCCGGTTGTAGTGCCTGCCGCGGACGCGCCGAACTCATACTACTTACTCGATGGACAGCTACGGATCGAGGCGTTACGGGATCTTGGCGCTACAGAAGTCGAGTGCATCATCTCGATGGATGACGAGGCGTACACCTTCAACAAAAGGATCAGCCGCCTTGCGGCCGTACAAGAACATCACATGATTGCTCGCGCCGTCGAGCGCGGCGTGCCCGAGGATCGCATCGCGGCCGCGCTGAATCTCAGCGTTTCGACAATCAGGCAACGATTCCGGATGCTCGATGGCATCTGTCCAGAAGCCGTGTCGCTGCTTTCGGACAAGCCTTGTCCGATGATTGTCTTCAATGTGATGAAGCGTATGAAACCTCTGCGGCAGATCCAGGCGGCGGAGCTGCTAGTTGGCCAGAACAATTACTCCTCTGGATTCGCCAAATCCATACTCGCGGCCACCCACCAAGATCAACTGGTCGCTCCCAGGCCGGGTGATCAGGACCGAGACGGAGCGAGGGAGCAGATTGCGCGACTTGAAAGGGAGCTTGAGGCAACCCAAAAGCGCACACGCTTCGTGGAGGACACGTATGGCGACGACAACCTCTGCCTAACTGTTGCCCAGACCTATCTGAATCGACTGTTAGCGAAACCGCGTCTGGTCCAGTGGCTATCCGCCAACCATGCTGACTTTCTCGTGGAGTTCCAGTCAATCGCAGGACTGACGTCCCTTTCGCCGCAGGTTAGCGCGCGTCGCGACGGGTAACGGACCATCGGTAACCCAGGCCGTCGGAGTGGACTCCAGTTTCGGCTAGAGTTTGCCGGGACACGATCCCGGATGACAGCCTACTGCAAGAAGAGGTGTGCTCGGCGGCTCTCAATGTCTCGTATGACGGAACGGAACGCGTTAGTAGCAGCGGACTCGCGCTCGCCTGAACGAAGCAACTCAAGGACCTCCGTTTCATAGGCATCGAGCTGGCGAATCGTCATCTGCGCAATCGCGCGGGATAGGCACATAGTGAGTGCCCCAAAGATCTCGAGCATTGATTCCCCTTCGTCCGACATCGCGCCGCCCTCAACTGAATGGCCGTACTCGCATGTGGCGAGCGTAGTGCAAACCAAGCCCGCTATCGGTCAGCAGCGGACATTCTCTAACGCTGAAGTAGCACGCCCGGCGTGATGGCTTTTGATGATTCCGCACGCAACCCTAGCTTCCTTGGCGCACTACTCCGGTAGCCACTAGCCCAAAGAGAGCAGACTCACCACGACACCAGCAGCAGCAATGATCGCCGTATACCACCAATGGCGCTCCTGTTGATGCTTAATCTCGCGCTCGTGCAAACTGATCGCTATGTCGATTAGCTTCGAAATCTCGTCTGAGTCAAGTGGCGGACGGGATAGCCGAGAAGCCATGGGCTCGGGATCGCTTTCCTTCAACTCAAATGCCACTTCCCTAGTGACGATACAGCCTGTGTACGTATCGTAGTTGCGCTCTTTGTTGCGTCTCCATACGAGAGATATCAGCCCTAGATCGTCCTTGGTGAAGAACTCCGGGTGTTCCTGAAAAACATCAACCCATGTGCTGGCGCTAACCGGCTTCCTGCCGAGACGTTTCAACCATCGATCAGCGGGGCGGCTTGAAAACTTATAGGTGCCAAGCACTTGTATGGCCGCAATCAGGTCTGCGAGGCGCCTCGGATCGCGAAGATATGTGGTTGTTCCGAACTTCAGCAGGGACATGTGTCAGCTCTGCGACTGGAGATCGATCCGGAAGACCTTCTGCAGATCATAACGAAACTCGCGAATCGCCACTGGCGCATCGGGCCGTGGACTCTGATTGGTGTCCGCTTCGGGTCGAAAGCAGACATTCGCACCATTCCGCCATGCGACGAGCACGCGACCGCGACCCGTGGAACGATGGGAACTGGCCGCGTCGGCGCGGCGTGGCCGCCGGCGGCTGCGTCACTTGCGAAGATGGTCCAACGCCACGCAGTCACTGGATAGGCTCTGGTACCTCCCCCACACCGTCGCGTCCGGCGGCGCATCCCACTTGGCGAAGTGAAGCAGGGCGTTGCAGTTCATGGCACGGGCCAAATCCGCTGCCTCACCTGTAGCCGCGTTCATCTGAACGCTACCGGATGCGGCCATGTACTGACCGGCGTTGGCGAAAACCGCGCTCTCTCCGAACAGTTCTGCGCTCCGCGCCATCTGCGAGTCCATCGCCCCGAGATTTCCGGCCCGTCCATCCGCCAAGCCAGCGCGCCCGGCTTGCATGGCATCTCTTCCAGCGCTCACCTGCGCGGCCACACTCAACACCTGCCCGAATACCGCCAGCCACTTCATCTTCTCAGCGCGTTTCAGCTTGGCCTCGCGGTCGCGAGTTCCCTCCTCCGACAGCGGCGCGAGGAACAGGAGATAAAATTCAGAAGGCGCAACCGTGAAGTTCTTCGTCTTGTACTCGACGTCGGCCAGATAGGCCTCGCAAAACGCGCTGCGTTGGCCTTCATCGAGCGACTGCCAGACGTGCTCATACGTCGCGACGTTACGATCGACCGCCTCGGAGAAGGGCTGCATGTAGTCGGGGCGAACGTTTGGACCGAAAATTCCCATGTATGCCAGCGCGTAACTTGACCTTTTGAACGCCGACGGGCCGGGACACTTGCTTGCAGCGAACAGCGTCTGGCCCTTCAGCATCGCGAGCGCGCGACTCGGCACGCCCGAGTAGCTCACCGACCCATCCCATCCGAAGTCGATCCCGAACGGGTTCGTCTGGGTCACCGGACGAACGCGGTTGCAGCCCAGCCCACTGCAGTCGCGTGCTGCTTGTGCAGCAACTTCGATGGGCTGCGGCGCTAACAGCCCCTGGGCGACGGTCGCGCCATGCGGCACGCACAGCAGCGATAAGGCCAAAACGATCGACTTCAATGTCACGTTTCCTTCCTGCTTGTTAGCGATCAGTATTCGCGGCACGTCACGATGTCGTCTATAGCGTTGCACGTCACCCTCTTGGTCGCTGCTGCTCGATCTGGACGGGGTCCGATCTGGGTCGAAGCGGACGTGGCCATGGCCGGCGCCCACTTCCGAGCCGAACGTCCGCTAGCGGCCAGAAGTGGACAAGCCTGATTGAGCTGGCAGCCTCATCGAGCAAGAAGAGTTTCTGGTTCCACTCCTGCTCGGACGCATGCGCCGGACACGACCATCCCGAAAGGGACGTTATAGAGGAGCATCTATCCGATAGGGAAGCCCTTCCATCGCATCGAGCCAAGCCTGCGTCCACCTACATCCGCACTTACGAAGGCCTCTTGTACCTGGCTGTCGCGCTGGATCTGGTCTCGCGCCAAGTGGTGGGCTGGGGCACGCGTCCGACGCAGCACACAGATCTGGTGTTGCAGGCGTTGCTTGCCGCGGTATCGCGACACAAGCATGTACACGGCGCTGAAGCTTGACCTGCCGCGGCGCGGAAAGCGGCGGCGGCCGGAGCAGATCGGCGAGCCGCTGGAGATCCCGTCGGCATCCACACCTGGTCGGCCGATTTCATCGCCTATGTGCTGTGGTCGGGGCGCTGCTTTCCTCGAAGACCTGGCATCGATTTCGGACAAGTATCGTTACAAGGAAGCGATCGGTCGCCCGAGGACTTGGAGGAGTGATCTAGTTGTAACCATCAAGGGCAATGCCTCGGCACCCTTTGATGAGTGGGAGACCCCATCCAAAATTTCCGATCCTGCGAAGCAGCGGATTGCTGAGCTTCTGGTGTCGTTGCTCACCGGCAGCATTAACGACATAGAACGGGTCAAGGCTGAAGGTCAGCCCCTATTCCTAGACAAGCCTCGCCCTACGGACCTCATAAACGTATTCAGGCGCGTTCGCATACTGCAGCGCCTTGTCCCACAGCGGGTCCGTGCGGTCGTGAAGGTTGTTCGCGAGCGCCTTGATCTCCGGCGGCGCGTCTTCACGGAAGAAACCCTTGTTGTCTCGGTTCTTGTCGTAACTCACGCCAGTCACTTCAAAGTTCAGGGGACGGACCTTCCTGGCCTTCTGCTGTCCGATGTCCATGTGCGCGGCTTCCCAAGTAATGGCCCGGACCAGCTGGTAGTACCTCTCCTCATCGAACTTCCCGTCGACGACGCAGGTCGATTTTTGCGGGTACTGCGGCTGTAGGGTCCGCCTGTACAAGCCGCCCCTGACGAAGCGGAAGTGCAGATTGTCCGGGGACATTTCGTAGCGTCGGTAGTCGACTGCGTCGACCCAGTGCTCCTTCGCTTGGACAAGATGCTTCCTGACGAAGATAACGGCGAAAGCCTCGTCCGAACTCGCGTACTTGCGATATCTGTCTAGAAGCTTATTGTCCATTCGCCTGCCAACGCGTCCGCTCGGGTCGAAAGCGCACATTAGCATCGAGCCGAGCACCGCGCTGGCCCGCGTCCGGCACACGCCAAGGTTGGACTTGATAGGGCGATCGTTCCGCGTGACCTCGCACACCTCGACGTCATGCCCTTATCAAAGTAAAGATAGCCATCCGGGTGAGCCGTTGGGGGCTGGCCTCGCCTAACGGACGGCTGCTACGCACGTCCAATTCGCCGGCGTTAGGTCGCGCGGACGACTCGAAGCCGCAAATGCCGGGGCGCGCCTAGATTTCGACAATCAGGTTCGGGCTGAACTTGGCATTCTCTGGGAGCCCAGTCCTTCTTGATGGATAGCCCAGTGGATTGCATACCACTCGCCCTCGTCCTATTCGGTAGTCTGCTGATGAATGTGTGTGCCCATGTACCCACACGTCGACTTTCTCGACAAGGTGATCGAGGTTAGAGGCGAACGCGGCAGACAGTTCCATCCCTCGAAAGGTCTCGGATATTGATAGGCGCGAGGGAGCCATGTGCGTGACTACGACGGTCTTGCCCTCGTGAGGTTGTGCCAAAGCCGCTTCAAGCCAGGCAACGTCCGCAAGGTGGAGGGTCTCCGTGTCTAGCGGCGTGAGGTAGCGACCAGCTCCACTGGAGAAGCGGATGGAGCGGTAATCATTCATACGAGCTCCGGCTTCAATCGATGCCTCTTTGTATCGCTCGTCGCCGTAGAGCCGGAAGTCCGTCCACAACGTGACCCCGAGAAACCGCACGTCCTCGATTATGAGCTCCTTCCGATGAAGGTAGTGAACGTTACTACTCCTCGCGCACGCAGCGCCAATCTCCCGCTGCACTTCCTCGAGGTCGCCGCCATACGCCTCATGATTGCCGTGGATGTATAGCACCGGAGAATTTCCGAATTCCTTTTCTGCCCATGCGACAGCTCGGTCACCGGTATCGATGTCCCCAGCCAGCACGACCACGTCTGGCCGGGACACAGCAGGGTCGATCGTCGGAAAGTGATCGACTCGCCCTTCGTGGTACGTTTGCTCGCGGTACCAGACTTCGCGATGTAAGTCAGACAGGATCAAGAGTCGCATACCAGCTCCTGGTGTGGATTGATCTCCGGTCAGCTCTGCGGCGTTGGCTCCATGCACCCGAGACCGATGGATGGCTTCAATGCATCGATGGACGGTTCTGACGCGTTATCAGGCCAAGCCCAATTTCTGTACCAAGCGACCTGCCCAGCCCTTTGCCAACGCAGTGAACTGGTCTCTCGGGACGAGCAGCTTCGGCAGGCGTAGGCATCGGCATGTGCCGACTAGCTGCTCCTCAACCTCGGAAGCCCAGCATCCACCTGATTTGACCCAACCATCCAGCATCATTTGGATCGCACGCTTCTGCAGATCCTCTAAAACAACGTCGACGAATTGCATTGACATTATGGAAAGCGCGGCAATTCCCGTGCGTTCGACGTCAATCAGAACCGCAGGCGGCTTGAGGGGTGGGCGAATCGTCACCACCATCGCCACGCGCGCGCTCGACCCGACGCTGGCCGCTGCCCGTCCCTGCGTCAGTTCCACCAGCCCCATGGAGAATTCGACATCGGGCAAGAGGTCTCGCATATGGCGGATTGTTTCGTCCAAGGCCTCAAGGTCACCCATGCGGGCGAACGGCGCCGGCGCAAGGGCCTTGAACTCCAGCGGAGGAAGCCTTGCTTTGCCTGCGCGCTCGCCTGCGGTAACCGGAATGCTCCTTGACTCTTTCGCCGCGGGCGACCTGTGTTTTTGACCGTTGTTTTGTTTGTGCCCCGTCGCCTCTTGCTCCAGTTTCACCACCTTGACATTGGTCGTGAAGACGGCATTTCGATTGGTCATCCCCACGACTTTTGCGCCGCCATAACTCGTACTGCCCTCTTCGCCGCCATCGACGTCGTAGTCATTAGTTGCCGAGGCCTTTTTGCTCGGCCGGGACGAATTCTGTGCAGCAGCGTGCCTTCCTGATTCCTCGGCCACCTGAACTGCTTTCCGAAACTTGGGATGTGAGTATTCAAGGGAATTGAAGGGCGCTTGACGACCTCCGACGTACCGCAGCTCGAGTACCAGCCATTGGTCCTCATGTTGGACTCCTCTGAATGTCCACACCGAGTTTTGAATCGGAGGGGGGTCGAGGAGTACGTAGCTTTGTCCTTGTGAAAGACGTCGAACGCTGTCCCAAGCTCGACGCGCATGTTCTTCCAGAGCAATCCATGCGACGTCCATCGCCAGGTTGCGCCCGATGGCGCTAGACGGCATTTCTTTGGTGAACTTCAGCGTCGCCGTGTCCCGGTGCCCCGGCTCCATGGGTGCAATGAGCTGCTCTAGTCCGGAGGGACGCATCAGGGCCAGCGCGAGCGCTCGATTGCTGACGAAGAGGGCACGGACAAGCTCGATAGCCGGAATCAGGACATCACCCGTGCCTGTCCGATACCGGAGCAGCCGCTGGTTACCCGCCTTGCCCGGCGGGAGGCCGTAGAGTTCGAAAGGGAGTTCCGCGGAGGTGATGACCTCAGGCTCACCGACATTCGGGACGATCGTTTCAACCCAGTCACCCGGCAGACCATCGGTCTTCAATACCCCGTGATCGAACCAAATGCCAAGTTTGAGCATTGGCAGCATGCCAATAGGCTCAAGCACCGGCACCAACTCGCCGGTTCGCTTGTTCCGATAAATGACCCGGACCTTCCACTCGTTGTTTTCAGTGCATTGAAATCCTGCCAGCCAGAAGACTTCGACGTGTTCATGGTCCGTCAGGTTTGCCACGGAGCGAAACACCATGCGTTTCATGTCGTCAGCCTCCGCGCAGAGGCGAAGTGCTCCTCCAGAAGTGTATTCACCAGTCCCGCGTGCTGGGGGCCCAGCCCTGCTTTCCGCAGGATCCGCCAGATGCGCAAGGGCACATCGGTCTCGTCCATCTCACGAATGACCCATTCGATCCTGCGGCGCTGAAACTTCTGGACTGATTCGGAGACAGCACGCAAGCGCCGCATAGCCTTAGGCAGCTTGCCGGCACGCTTGCTAAGCCAGCCTCTGCTCCAATGCCGACGTTCTATCTGGAGGGTGCAGATGCGCACCGGCGGCACTTGACCGCGAATCACCTTCGCGGCGCGAAGGATCTGCCGACTCACTTGTCTGTCGCGTTCGGGCCAGTCGACGCGCTGGCACGGCCTATTCTCGGACCCTGCACCGAGCCTCCGCCCCGGCTGGCGGGAGGTCTCCACTGACCTGACACGGTCATGTCGCTTCCCCTCGGCACGCGGCTTCCACGGTGTGGCAAGCCCCAGATCATTGGCCAGCTTGACGGCAGTCTTGGGATCCAGTTTCAGGCGATCCGCTACCCTGCGCAGCGAATCCCCCAAGCTGATCATTTTGCGGAGCGCTGGGGCTAACAGTGGCCCGTAGGCTTGGAAGCGCGGGAGGCCCACTTTCCCTCCAACTTCGAAGTAACTGCGGGTGTAAACGTAGCCGCAGTCACATGCGAACACCCCGACCCGATGGTCGTGGTTTCGATGAAGCTCGACTGTTGAAATGACTGCGCTCCCCGAGTGCTCGGCCAAGGGATTCAAGCAGGGCCACGGGCCTTCGCCAAACGGCCCCGAATGCGGCTCCTGATGATTGAGAAAGTCCTGAAGGAGGACGTGCTGTAGCGGGTGAAATGCGCCGCGGGCCTTTCGTGCCATGGCAGCAAGCCAGTCGCCGCGGAAGCCTTTCCCCGCCATCAGATCGGGCAGATGCTCTAGCGCGTTACGATGGTGATGTTGGAAATCCTCCCGCAGCCGTTGCTGGTCGATCCGACGTGCTGAGTGTGCGAGACCGATGCGTTGCAGGCTTTGTCGGTAGTACCGGGTCCATCCCATGTGAGGCCTGGCGGCCCGGGGACGCTCCAGTAGGGCACGGCTGGCAATCGCCACCCGTTGGAGATCCGCGAGAGCTTCGTCGCTTCTGCAACTGATCAAAGGCGGCGCACCCTTCGGACAGGTTCTGTCATCCGCAGCTATATAGATGTGTCGCCCTCGCGTCGGCAGCGATACTGTGCTGGCCCGCAGCGGGCAACCGTGGTCCGGGCATACCAGCACGCCAGGGAGCTGATGGTCTCGACGCCAGTAGTACTCCTCGTACTGGCCACGCATGTCCCGAAGACACGACGCACAGAACTGGAGTGTGGTAACCCTCTTTACTCGGAATGTCGCCATGCCTAGCCGCATCAGCAAACCGTCCATTTGGCCTTGCAGCATCGCGTCGCGCGCCTGCCGCCCCACGGCTGATGGCTGGAATGCCGTGTAGTAGGGCAGCAGGGTCAACTGTCGGGCTATGCGTACGCCTGTCCAGCCAGCGCCCGCCGACAGGTGATCCGCTAGCGCCAGAAGATGTCCGGGTAAGTCCAAGCTGGCCACGACCAGGCGCTCGCCATACAGGGCCTCCATGGTGTGAATCGGCGACAGCGCGCCCATGTACTGGTGGTAGCGCGCCATCAGGCTATACAGCAGCTCCCCAGGATAGGCCGCTGGAAAATAGGCCAGTGTCGTCATGCTGCAAAATCCAGCATCGGCGGTCGCACGACGCCGGCGTCAAGCAATGCGTCGTAGGCCGACTGGCCTTTTTCCCTGCCGACCTGAACCAGCCTGCGCAGGTCGTCCGGCGGCAACTCTGGGGGCGATAGGGACTTGGCCTTCCTTCGTTTCAGCGAAGGGGGACTGGCCGCCAACGTTGCCGCCATCCGCCCCATCAACACCAAGGGGTCACCTGAAGGCTCCTTCGCCAAAGTCTCACTAACGAGTTGCTGCGCGACGTCTGCTGCAACGCCGAGCGAGGTCAGCGAGGTGAGTAATAGCGCCTCGATCGAGGTCTGAGACGCTGCAGGCTCCGCGACGGCGGAGGGGGGAGCGGAAGCTGTTGTCACTTCTGGCGTGTCGCGATTCAACGCGCGTCCCAGAACTAGTCCGATGTGGTCACTCAAGGACCTCAGGTCGTCATACTTCTTCAGGTCCTGTGGATCATTCGTCCGAAGTGCCTGGATCATAGGAGCCACCATGGCGAACTCTTCCTTGGCCACGGTTCGGATCAGCATTGCAGTCAGCGTCTCCGATGCCTCCTTGCGCATCTCGCTGATGCCGACCAACCGAAGCTGCGCCAGCATGAACAACTTGACCGCGAGGTCCGCCACGCCTTGGCTTTCGTCATAGAGCGCCGCGTTCAACTCGTCAGACAGTTCCGTTCTGGGGTACGTCCACTGATACTTCCAGAGTTGTCCGATAAATTGATCCCAAGCAGGGCCGGGCTCCATGCGATCCCATAGCAACGAACCCAATCCCGTGCTCCTGCGCGCCTGACTGAAACTTCCTTGCAGAAGCGGCAGCGCTCCAAGTGTTCCAATCGGAACTACCGGGACGCCAATGGTGTTGACCAGCTTCACCAGGAACTTCATCAGGGGCTCGGCGCCTACCTTGGCACCACGCAGGTTCTGGATCTCGTCGATAACGAGCACTCCGAGCGCATGCAGATGCGCCACGTGAGCCATATGCACCAGCATCTGCTCCACTGAAGTGCCAATCGCGTAGCGCTTGACATAGTCAGTACCAATCAACGTGTCGATTGACTGGAAAAAGTCCAGGCACAGTTGTTTCAGTGAGCCCAATGCCGGAGCCTCAAGGCGCAGCCACACGATCTGGATCAGACTGAAGGGGGTGTCGTGCTGGATTGTCTGCGGGTACTGGCCCAGCACACGATTCACGGCAAGCGTCTTTCCAACGCCAGGGCATCCCAGCAGTGCGAAACTGCTGGCCGTGTTCTGCACAGGCTGCGATACCTTGGCGTCCAGCGACTTCCCTTCGATACGCTCGATGCCATTGTGCAGATGCCGAAGGTAGTCGTGCGTCAACGGGTCACGCCCGAGGTAACCCTGCCGGAGCAGCAACGCGAACCGATCGGCCAACTCGACCTGCCGGGCCTGCGGAAGGAAACATTTAGCAAGTCGAGCAATGCAATGCTTACGTATGAATGGAGGGTAGTTGCGCTCCTTCTCGTCGAAGAGTGGTGCATCGAGCAGGTCTCCGTATATCGCCTTCTGTTTTTTCAGCGACGGCAGCTTGGCAATAAATAGATTTCTGGCGTACTCCGGCAGAGTCACGGCTTCCTCATGCGTCGTCATCGCCCGCTCCCAGAATCTCGTCGATGGATGGCAGGCTGTAGTCGGGCAGTGGGGTCAACGCCTTGCTCGGGAAGGGCAACACTTCCGCACTGTCTCTTTCCTGAGCGGATGACGCGTGTCCGGGGCGGAAGACTTCGCGCTCACGGTTCGCCTCCTTCTCCGCTGCGCGGTTGCCGCGTATGTTCTTGGTACGACTGGCGGCGCTGGCTTGGCTTGGCGGGCCCTGCCGCTGCTTGGCCTGCGCGACAACCTGCTCGTTGGCCGCATCGGTGTCAGCTTTGGCCAAAATGGCGTCTGTACGACGATCCGCGCGACCATGCTTGTCGCGCTGGTCTACCTGGTCAAGTTCCCAAGAGGAGAGGTGCCGGTCAGCGCGACTGCGATCCGTTAACGTGCATGGAACGAACCCGATGCGTGTCCCGGGCGTGTGCAGGTACACCGTATCCATATCACGGGGGTCATACGAGACGGGGACTTCCCACCGGCCGTTCTGGCGGGCCCTGTCGAACCAACGCCCCTCCATCGCCAATTGACAGGTATAGAGCCGTCCCCGAAAGGCAAGGCCGTTGGTCGTCACCGACGCGGTGCCGGTCGGCATCAAGCTGAATTGAACTAGGTCCTGGGGAAACTCGCGCAGGACACCGGAACGATGGCGCACGCCCCACTCCCATAGGTCGACGGGGATCGGCGGTACTCCATCAGCGCTGACGTCACGATCGGCGTCGTAGCTCTTGATCTCATGGACGTTGTTGAAGTGCAACACGCAATTAATGATGATCTTGGTGAAGTCGTCCAGATTCAGCGTGGCATCAAGTCGATAATCCGATCCGCCGCGTTTCCTGTAGTCGACATCGATATAGCCGGGCGTGAAAGGCTTGAAGGCTGCCGGCAGCAATCGGAAGCGCGTTTCGACAATGCCCTTCCAGTCCGCACGATATGAACTGGTGTTCTCTACCTTGACGTTGAAGCTATTGATCAGGGTGTCGACCTTTTCACCCTCCATCTCGCCGCGATCACCGAGCAACGTTCCGGGTAGGAAGTGAGCGGGCCAGTCTTCAGGCTCAATGGCAATCCCGTATTGAGCGCAGAAGGCCACCTTATCCATGGCGGTGTTGGCCAACGCCATCATGGCGGCCACCCAGGATGGGCCTTCCAAGCCAATGTAGAGGCCGACGATCAGCCGGCTGAACACGTCTATCACCACGTACAGGATCGGCCGACCAATGATCAAGTTCGGATCCAGACGAGACACGAGGTAAACGTCGGCGATCGTGGCGTCGATTTGGTATCGGCTGCCCGGCCCCATGACCTCAGCATTCGACGTTCCTAACAGGCCGCGCAGGTCCTTGTCGTAGAGCTTGGCGCCCAAGCGCTTTCGCTTGACGTCGAGGCGCAGGTGGTCCTTGTTCGACCAGTACTGGAACTGTTCGAACGAAGGGATGCCACCCTGCTTCTCGACTTCCTCTTTCCTGAGGTGCACGACTCGTCCGGTGTCAGCATCGATGCTCGCGACGGAGAAGGACTCCCGGATCATCCGGTCGTAAGCGCCTTTCAGGGTGTACTTGCCTTTTATCGTGCTAGCGTAGTATCGGTCGTGCGCTACTGAGAACACCCGGCGCATCTCGGGCGTGACATTGACGCCCGCTTGAGTGCCGAATTTTCGCGGTCGACCTCGCTTCTTCTCGCCAACCGGTCTCACCTTTCCTGGCGCGCCGCAATTGTGGAAATCCGGGAGCAAGGCATTGGCGGTCATCCCGCGTTGCCAGTAGCGCCGGAGATAGGTGTAGATCTGCGCGACGGTCGTGCGCTTGAATTGCGGATTCGTGCCGTTCCGCGCCTCGTCTACGGCTTCTTTCACTAACGGGCCGCGACGGTGCGCACTGAAGATGTTGGGCGTGTCTTCGACAAGAGGCTTGATCAGCTCCCATGCCCGATCACGCCTGCGCTTGTCGCCCTTCTTAAGGTTCGCTTCTGTTGCAATCACCTGGAACGGGTCGTCCGCCACAAGGCGAACTTCCAAGGCGCGCAATCGCTGCTCGAGAGGAGCGGTCGGAGTCAGCACCGGAAAAGCCCTGGCATCGGTCAGGCGATACAAAGCTGCCGTCCCACCGTCGGGCGAGAGCCATACCACACGCACCAGGTCCACGGTTTCCGGGGCCAGGTCGAGGACATCCCCCAGCTTGAGCATCATGCGCGAACCACCGCGAGGTTCACGCGCTCGGTAGTAACCAAGTGCAGCGTCTGCACCGGGCTCCGCGTCGAGAACTCGGTATCCAGATCGAGGCCGATTCGCTTGTTCGCTGCCAGGTGGCGAAGCACCGTCAACGGCTCGCCGGTCGCGAAGCCACACCGACGCTCAAGATGTTGGAAAAAGTCTTGGATCAAGCCGCCGTGCGAGCGACTTAGTTCGCCGACGAACCGGTCACAGCGGTCCGACCAGTAGTCGGGTTGTTTGACCTGCAGTTGGTCAAGTGATCGCATTTCATGCAGCCACGCCAGGTTGAGGATGCGCTGCTTGGGAAGATCCCGATCCGTCACCAGAAACCAGGGCACGCCTTTCATCGCCCAGTACCGGCGTTCCAGCTCGAGCTTTTCGAGAGTTCTTGGGTGGTCCAGCTTTGAAGCTGGCTTTACCGAGTAGGCGGCACACGCCGACTGACCTTGGCCCCGAACGTCGACCAGAAAGTCGGTGGTCATCACCAGATCCACTGCCGTACGGCTTTCCCGCGGATGCGCGATGCCCATCTCGGCAGCTAGACGCAGAGTGGTATCCCGGGGCAGCGGAAACTGCTCACGAATGTCGGTGACGCGTTCCGACCAATCCAGCAGGTGGAACAGGCCGGTCTCCAGGTCGGACAGGCAGTGGTGCTCGCGCCCGGTCTTGAAACTGTGGACACGCGTCACCCGCCCGAGGGACGGCACGTCTTGGATGGTCAGCCACGGCACGTAGTCCTGACCATGACCTTCCCCTCGCCCCTCCTTATGGAAACGGGCGATCTTGGCTTCATCAAAGTCGTAGCGACGTTTGGCCATGCCTCACCTCGGCTCGAGGTGATCGGCATATGTAGATAGCTCGCACATGTGTTGCCTCTCTGGGATGGGATCCAATCCCTCGGGGAGGCTTGACACGAAAGCAGGAGTCAAACAGACTCCTGATCAAGCCCGCCAGCTTGATTCATGTTTTGCCAAGAAGCCGCCCCTGCCAGGGCGGTTTTCTTTTGCCCGAGTTTTTCCGACTGAGTCGAGGATCAGCGCATAGCGCCCTCCACTGCGGCAGCCATGCCGGGCGCTGAATCGCTACATGCGCCGATGTCGGCCACTGAACCAATCACCCCGGGCTTCAAACCGAGCCGCACCGCGATCGCATGGGACTTCCCGCGCAAGCAACGCTTGCGGCCGGCCAGCACCTGATAGACCAATTGCACGGGGTAGCCGTGGGCGAGGGCCCACTGCCGTATCGAGACGCCACTGCGGACGAATTCCTGCCGCTTCTGTTCGAGCCGCTCAGGGACTATCGTTGTATCCGGTGCGGGACTCATTAGTTCACATTAGTAAACATTTGATATATCTTTTACCGAACCCGCTTTGGGTTGGCAACCCCGGAGGGTCCAAGTCATGAGCTTCGGAACTCGACTCAGAGCGGAGAGAGAGACCCGCCGGCTAACTCAGGAGCAGTTCGCGGCCTGGGGCGGGGTGAAACGTGTTTCCCAGCACCTGTACGAGCAGGATGTCCGAGTTCCGGATCTCAACTACCTGCTTCGCCTGCAGGCGCACGGCGTCGATATCGGTGCCCTTGTGTTGGGGCAGACATCGGCCCACGCCGGTCGGGCGAGCGCGGTAGCACTTGAGATGTGCGTGGCCGCCTTTCGGACCGTCGACGAGTTCGCGCGGACCCCCAGCGGTGATCCGCTCCCCTACCCGGAGCGGGAACGGTTCTTTGCCTTCCTTTGCTCGACCTTGATGCAGGACGATTCGAACGAATCGACCACAACGCTCAAGGAACGCCTGATCAGGTTGATGAGCGCATGAGCTATCGCCAAGCATTCCAGCGAGCGATCGTCGCCTTTCCCAGAGTGCTCCGCGACGCCAGGGTCGGTGTCTTTGCACCGCTATTCGCGAAGGGGCCGAGAACCCTGCGGCGCTCTTTTGCAGCCATCGGAAGCAAACTGGACACATTCTTCTCTGGCGTCTGGTGGTGGCATGCACGCCGATACGTGATGGAGAAACGACTCGGCCACGCACTCGAACGATTCGGGGATAAATCGATCGCTGCCCGCTGGGCAACCGAGCGATACCGCGAGATACATTTCGCGGTGACGTACTGGCGAAGCGCACCCGCGCTCGTCCGACGCGTGGCACTCGCCGCACGCGAAGCCGGCGTGTCCGTGAGCGACCTTCGACTGATCGTGCTCAATACCGACCTGCGCATGCGGCGCAACAAGGTCTTTCTTCGCCGATCGACCCTCATGCGCGTGCTATCCGCCGCATTCGCCACGATCGTATGCGTGCATTGGGTTCTGATGAACTGCCTCGTCGTGCTTGCACCTGGGGCGGCATGGCCCAAAGTCCTCGCGATCGTGGGCACCTTCGTCGTCTATGCGACGCTGTATCGAGGCTGGAGCCTCTTCGGTTACCGCGCGATAGCTGCCGTCGACCGATCAGGGAATCTGCTGGATCAGGTTTGCGTACAAACCCAGAATGCACACGCCGCAGATCCGCAACCAACTTCGCTCAAACGCCGCTGATTATCACATCGGAAGCAAGGGGGATCCATGTTCGGTTTGCGCTACGCCAAAGCCAGTCCAAGCACTTACCTCATTCAATACCGCAACGGGCAGCCGGTACGAGAAGGCACAGGACTGGCCTTCTTCTACTTCGCACCCAATGCCTCGCTGGTCTCAGTACCTTTGGAAAGCGTGGACGTTGCCTTCATGTTCAACGAGGTCAGCAGCGACTTCCAGGCAGTAACGGTGCAGGGGCAGGTGACCTATCGCGTCGCCGATGCCAAGGTCCTGGCCAGCCTGATGAACTTCACCCTCAAGCCTAACGGTGAGTACGTCTCGGAGGACCCTTCGCGACTGCCACAGCGCGTAGTCAACGCTGCACAGGTGCAGTTACGCTCGGTCCTGTCCGGGCAGACCCTGCAAGAACTGCTGCGCGGCTCCGAACGACTGGTGCAAACCGTGCGCGACGGTCTTCGTCAGTCGGATGGGCTTCCTAGCCTTGGTCTCGAACTGGTCAACCTCTCCGTGCTGGCCGTGCGTCCGAATCCGGAAACCGCGCGCGCACTAGAAGCGACGGTTCGCGAGCAGATCCTCAAGCAGGCTGATGACGCCACGTACCTGCGTCGTAACTCGGCCATCGAGCAGGAACGCGCGATCAAAGAGAACGAACTAAACACCGAGATCGCGGTGGAGACCAAGAAGCGCCAGATCCGGGAAACCCAGTTGGAAGCCGAGCGCGCTGCTCTCGAGAAGCGTCAGCAGATCCAGCACCAGGAGATGGCCGGCCGGATCGAACTTGAGGATAGGAACAAGGCACTGACGTCCCTGCGTATGGAGAACGCCCAGAAGGAAGCCGATGCCAAAGCGTATGCAGTGGCTGCCGTTATGAAGGCAGTCCAAGGCATTGACCCGAAGGTGTTGCAGGCGCTGAACGTCGGCAACGCCGATCCGGGCGCCCTGATCGCCATGGCCTTCCAAGGGCTGGCCGAGAACGCCGAGCGCATTGGCGAACTCAACATCACCCCTGACCTGCTGCAACAACTGACCGAGAAAGGGCGCGCGCAAGCTCGGGGTTAAGCCATGGAGCCCATGAGCCAGCGCATCGTCCTCGTGGTGCGCAAGACACGCCTGGAAGACTTGGTGGCGCGCTTCAATACGGTCGAACAGGCGCGCTTCTACGTTGAGCACCTCGGTGCGGACTTCAGCGACTACGAGACAGAGCACCGTACCTATCAGCAGGCGGTGCTGGTCGCGGAGGCAACTCTCCGGCGGCTTGGCCGGGTGCACCGACTCGATCGAGGATTCCTCCCCAACTTCCTGTTCGCGCCGGATGCGTTGATCGTAGTGCTCGGTCAAGACGGTTTGGTCGCAAACACGTTGAAGTACCTGTCCGGCCAGCCCGTCATTGGGGTCAATCCTGACCCGGCTCGCTGGGATGGCGTGCTTCTCCCCTTCAAAGTGGACGACCTGGCTACCATCACGTCCGCTGCCCTGGCCGGTAAGCGCCCGATTTGTAAGATCACGATGGCACGCGTTCGACTGAGCGATGGGCAAGAATTGCATGCTGTGAACGATCTTTTTATCGGCCCGCGGTCGCATGTGTCCGCCCGCTATGAGATCCAACTTGGCGATCACCGAGAGGTACATTCCTCCAGCGGCGTGATTGTCTCCACGGGGCTAGGCTCGACAGGCTGGTTTCGCAGCCTCCTAGCGGGAGCTGCTGGCGTAGCGGGGCGGCCGCTTAGCGCGCAGCTGAGGCACCTGCGTGAGGAGGGCTTCCCGTGGGAATCAGATCACTTGCACTTCACTGTTCGGGAGCCTTTCCCCAGCCGTACGACACAGACCGACTTGGTCTTCGGGAGGGTGACCCGGGACCAATCTCTCACGCTTGTATCCCAGATGGCTGGTCACGGCGTGATATTCAGCGATGGCGTCGAAGCAGATTTTCTCGAGTTCAACAATGGAATGGTAGCGATCATCGACGTCGCCCAACGTCACGGCAATCTCGTGTCTTGAGAGCGCTGTAGATTGCCTGCTGCTCTTCTTCTTGCCCCACCACAATTCAACGGTGGACCGATGCGTGAGTGTGACCTTTAGTGCTTGCGCTATCAGCCGCATACGCGACGATTGTCTGCAAACATTGTGGCCCGATGTGCAACCTAGTACTGGCACCCTCGTCCCGCCCCCCCTTAAAGAGCCCAAACGACCGGAGTACTGGCCGAACCCGGGTCAAAATCCAAGCGGCGTCGCAGCTGACGAGACTGTGCACGCGTACCTTGATTTTGTCCTCAGGCATCCTCATGTGACGCCAAGGGGTCATCCAACTTTCAGGGGGTGGACGAGTGAACAAGGACCTGTTGCTCAAAGATATTGCCGAGAGCGGCTACAACATCGGTTACGCAGCAAAGAAGCACCTTGCGACTTATGACATTGTCGAGAAGGCACCGGGCTGGATCAGCATCCTCAGCTTTGCTTTTGGCGTGCTCGCACTCGTCATTCCACAGCTCGATAACAGCACTCTGGCGGCATTCCTGCTCATCGTCTCCTACGCAGTTTTCTACTTCAACTCATACCAAGACGGCCGACACGAATATTCCAAGGCCGGAAGCCGTTTGACGACCCTCTTTACCACACTCCGCACTTTGTACTACGAGGTTAAGAGCCGAGACGATGCGGCCAACCTGGATGATTTAGCAGCGCGATATCGCGAGCTGCTCAATGAATCGCAAAGTATCGGGATCAGCAAGCAAATTTTCCTGAGTGATTGGTACGCGCACTACAAATTCTTTTGGCAAGCGGAACGAAGCTGGCTGGAAGAAAAGCGACCTTTCACGTTCTGGCGAGACAAGATTCCGCTTTCGGCAACATTGACGGGGATCTTTTTGATCGTCGCCATTGTTTTTAGCGCCGTTTATTGTTTCGCCCGAGAGGTATGCCTGTGAGCGAGGCATCGCCCTTTTCCTCCAGGCGACGCGAAGGCAAGAGCCAGCATGAATCTTCTCCCCAGCGCGGCAAAGGCAGGCGAATGGCTGGAGCGCGTCGCCTCGACCCTCGATCTTCCTGCAGCCAAGTACGAAGCAGCTGAACGTAGCTACCGCTCACTTGCCGAATGGCTGGACAGGCCGGAGTCTAGATTTTCTGAAGACGACGTCTCGGTCTATCTGCAGGGGTCGTTCCGCATGGGAACGGCTATCGCACCGATCCGAGGCGATGAGTACGACTTGGACGTAGTGTGTGAGGTCCAGTGGTCCAAGGACCACCGAACCCAAAAGCAGTTGCATGATGCATTGGGCTTGGAAGTAACGGCCTACGCCGAACGCTACGGCATGCAGGCGCCAGACGAATGGGACCGCTGTTGGACGTTGAACTACGCCGAAACAGCGAAGTTCCACATGGACGTGTTGCCCTGCGTTCCGGACGCTGCACGTCAGCGGCTCTTGCGCGAGGCAGCATCGATGAGCCTGGATCACGTGGAGCAGGCCGTATCGATCACCGACCGCACGCACGACCAGTACCGCTTCATCACGCAAGACTGGCCCACAAGCAATCCCAATGGTTACGCCGACTGGTTTTATGGTCGGATGCGAACCGTGTTCAATGCGCGCCGAGAATATCTGCGACTGGCCGAGGCCAAGGTCGATGTTGCGGACATCCCTACCTTCCGAGTTCGCACACCGCTGCAGTTGGTGATCCAGCTACTAAAGCGCCACCGGGATTTGCAGTTTTCCGAGCAGCAGACCTCGGTCAAGCCGTCCTCAATCATCATCACGACGTTGGCGGCGTTGGCCTATCAGCAAGAGGCAACCGTCGCCGAAGCGCTGGACCGTATTTTGACGGACATGGACACCTTCATCCGCAAGAACAGCCGCGGATATTGGATCGCGAATCCAGCCGATCCCAGGGAAAATTTCGCCGATGCCTGGAACGAAGATCCAACAAAGGCCGAGGCGTTTCACAGTTGGCTCGATACAGTACGCCAGGACTTTCGATGCGCCCTAGCGAGCGATTCTAGCGCCGAATTCTTGGACGTCTTGGCGCCGCGGCTGGGTCGAGCGGTCGTCGAGGCCGCTCTAAGGCCAGTGTCAACGACGGTGGGATCGACAATCCGCAACGGCTTGGCGCGTTTGGGACTGCGGGATGCCCCGCATCGTCGCCCGGTGCGGTGGCCGGTAGTCACCAGCGGCCAGGTCGCCATAAGTTCCGCGCAGGCTCTCCGAAATGGCTTCCGGCCCCAAACGTTGACCTCTGATAGTAGCCCGGTGCCACGCGGTTGCACCCTTGTTTTCAGCGCGAGCACCAATATTGCTGAACCATTTGACGTCTACTGGCAGGTGGTCAATACCGGGACTGCGGCACAAGCCGCGAACGATCTACGTGGCGAGTTTGAACGACCACGTGCCGAACATGGTTACCTCACGAGGCGTGAATCCACCTCTTATCCTGGGACGCATAGCATCGAGTGCTTCATCGTAAAAGGCGGCTATTGCGTTGCGCGTTCGGGCATCTTCGTTGTAAACGTGGTCTAAATCGGGTGCGGCGCTAATGGGACTGGCGAACTGGTTCGAAACGTTTTGCACTGCGCTTCAAGTCGACAATTCCGCGACGATATCGAACCGATATAGCTCATTGACGACGCGCCTTAACACTGACTTTTGGAGCACGACTTCAGCCACGGCGCACAGCCTTTACGTCGGATCATATGGCCGAAACACCGCGATCCGCGGTTTTAGCGACGTCGACATGGTCTTCGAGCTGCCGTGGGCCATGTACAGCAGATACGATGACTACATCGGAAATGGGCAGTCGGCGTTGCTGCAAGCGGTCAAGTCCTCGATTGAAAAGACCTATTCGCAAACAGGCATTCGCGGAGATGGCCAGGTTATCCAAGTTAACTTCTGGGATATGACCTTCGAAGTGGTTCCCGTCTTCCCGCACGCAGACGGCTCTTTCACTTTCCCCGACGCTAATGGTGGAGGTTCCTGGCGAACGACGAACCCGCGAGCGGAGATCTCCGCGATCAGGAACCGGAACATCCTGTGCAACTACAATCTCGTACCCTTGTGTCGCATGATGCGGCAATGGAAGCACCATTGGGACGTGCCGATCGGCGGTTTGCTGATTGACACGCTTGCGTACCAGTTCATTGAAACTTGGGCGCACCGGGACAAGTCTTACTTGTATTACGACTTCATGTGCCGAGACTTTTTTCGGTTTATGGCCGATCAAAGCCGGACTCAAACGTACTGTCGCGCGCCTGGTAGCGGCCAGTCGGTTTACGGCGGCGAATTGTTCCAGTGCAAGGCCATGCGTTGCTATAACCTGAGTCTTGAGGCGATCGAGCATGAAATGGCGATGCCAAAACGCGAGTGGTCAGCGAAGCAGAAATGGCGCGAGATTCTTGGGACGAAATTCCCCGGCTAGGTGAGTAAAAACGTCTGTTCCTATCGGCTCACGCTCCTCACTATGAGGCGGCATAGGTTGTACTCCAACCAAAGTTTGGCTAGAAAAATAGCATTGAGCTATTTTGATTCCGCGGTTCTGAGCCAGTTCAGCACGGGCGCTGGACCAATCACGCTGAGATGAACTCGAGCGCGTGAAAGAGCCACATAGGCAAGCTCCGGAGCGTCAGATATATCGCGCGTTGCAAGCACCACTACAAAGCGTCGTTCAAGACCCTTGAAGTCGGCAATCGTTGTGATGGCAAGACCTTCGTAGATTTCGTCACGGAGCGGAGATTCCAAACCTTGCACACCACTGGGACTAGCGCCCAGCACCGCAATGTCGCTTGGCAGCACTTTTTCGGCATAAATCAATCTTCGAATTTCGTCTAACGCAATTCTCTCAATGCGATCATCGCTGCTCGAAATCCACTGCACCTCAGCCCCCAAGGGGCCGTCGGCTATCAAGGCCGGTCCTCGATAGAAGCGCTGCGTTGCATCGTGAATGTTCTGAGTATTGCGCAGATTTCGGCTCAGGCGGATGGGAAGCAAGGTGTAAGAGTCGAAATGGCTTCGCAGCTCCCCATAGATTCGCTGATTGCTGTCGAAGTAGGCATGCAGGATGGAAGACTCGGTCCGGCTGGCCAGTGCGTCGATCGCCACCCAGGCTGTCGGCGCGAAGTCCTGTGCCTCATCGACCACGACCGCGTCATAGGCGATTTCAGGTTGCGCCGCCAAGCAGTCGAACACGATCTCAGGAGTATGCTCCGCTCTCTGTACTTCCCCGTTGTGAAGGCCCATCCGCTTGCCAAGACGACTGGCGAGTTCGGCAAAGGTTGCGACCTCGACGGGACTGTCATGCAGGATTGTGCGAAGGTGCTCGGCGAGCCGCGCAGAGCCGCAGGTGAGTAGCGTACGCTGACCTTTTTCGGCAAGGCGGCGGGCATCCTCGCAGGCGAGGACGGTTTTGCCGGTGCCAGCGCCACCGGAGACAGCGACTCGCCGCAGTTCCTCGAATGCAGTCAGGATGTGGAACTGCTGCGGCGTCAGGCTTTCGATAGCCTCGTCATCGTCCGCGCTTGAATAGGAGAGCGGCGAATGCAGCTGAATAGGGCGCGCGAGTAGATGTTCCAGCACTCGCATGCCGTGGTGTCCCAAGGAACTTTCGTTCCCTCCCGATAGCCGCTGGTTGACCCAGTCCGTCAGTCGTTCGAGGTCAGGACGCGTTGCGAAAAGCTCTCGTGGCCGGTCAGGGCCCATATTTTGTGGCACGGCTGGGATATCGGGGAAAATCACGCCATGGCGGAAGCGAATGAAGCCACTGGGCCAGCCGCGCTCTGCTTGTGCTTTCGCCAGGAGGGTATGCTTGCTGTCTATGGCTTGTTTGACTGGGTTCTTGATTCGGTGGCGGATGCCATAACGATCAGTGCTGTGCCAGCGGTCTTCTGCCGGGTCGTAGCTGATGGCTCCGCCCTTTACTTCGATAAAAAGCACGCCGTGATCAGGATGTGCCACGACGAAGTCAGACTCGCCATCGATCTCCGCGCCTGAAGGGGTCTCACCAAGCCAAGGGCGGGAATAGAAGACGGTCCAAGCCGGACCAAGTTGATCGGCAAATGTGTCGTAGATGCGAATCTCGGCCGCGCGGCGGGACTCACCACGTATCGCTGCCGGAAGCTGCCGTGGCCACATGGTCGGCATAGCTAGTGACGCTCCGTCAAGATGTTACGAAAGAAGCCGAGCGATGGGTCCTTTGGCGACCCCACCAGCAGCGCACGATCAAGGAACTGGTTGAATTCCTCACAAGAAGTTTCGGGTGAAAGCACGCAGGCATGGCAGGCAGCAAGCGACATGCCGCCGTCACCCGCGAGGAGATCCTCTATGCAAAGCGGATCCGAAGAGCACCACGCCTGCGCTTGGATGGCAGCGACGATCGTGCGCTCCATACGCTCAGGTGTACCTTCGCGCTGCAAACCGCCTAGGGTGCCGTCATCGTCAGTCGTAGCCGTGTAGATCAGTAGCCCTGCCATCGGCGCATCCCCGTCGCCTACGTACAGGCGCTCGCGAAGCGCGGTTGAGGAGTAGCCACAATCCAGTGTGAGCTGACGCATCAGAGCATGGGCAAGGGTATGAACGAGCACACGCCGGGGCGTGATGGCGGGCGCTGGCTTTGCGTCGCCAAAGCGCTCGCGCCAGCTGGCCTGATGGCGCTCATCCAGCACGCGAATGCGCTCGACAACAGAAGCCTTCTTCTCCCACTCTGAAAGCGCACGTGAATCGATCTCGAGGAAGATGCCTTCGCCGCGCACTTCGATGGCGGGGAGCCAATCAAGGCGCCGCACCGAGATCGGCGCGACATTGGGAGAGTCAGGATCACCAGGTGGGTGGATGCGAGTGAACCCGGTGAGCGCGCTCACCTCGCGCAGGCGCACGACGCGCACGAGATGGGAGAACCAATAAGCAACTGGCGCCGGAATGGTCTGAGGACGCATCTCGAACTCGCGATCTGGTCCGTGATCCGCAATCCCACTGGTGAACTGACGGTGCTCCTCGCCTCTGAGGTCCTCGGTATTGATCTGTTCGTGCGAATCGAGACGCCGGTTGAGCTGCTCAACGAAAGCTTCCGGCGTTAGACCAAGCTCGGCGAGCACCGGCCTCAATTCACCCTTCGCGAGGATGCGAACAAGTTGTGCGCGATCGTCAGGATCTTCAACATTCACGAACTGATCCCACATCACCCCCAGCGCCTCCTGGAGCTGATCCGACCAGGGCGGGATGCTGAGCGCAGAGACCACCACCGGGAAGTATAGGTTCGACGCGCCGCGCTGAACGGCGCGAGCCTTGTGCTCGCACGTCTCATCCGCGCCTGCCAGCCACGGTCGCCGGCCGCGGCAGTTCGGAAAGGTCTCCCAAGTATCTTCGGAGAACACCCGATCCATTGAACGCCGGGCATGGCAGCTTGGGCAACTGAGGATGAGGCCTGCGAGACCAGCGCGCTCGGAAACAAGGCTGAGGAAGGTGCGCTTCTGACAGCCCTCGTTGTGTCGCACCCATGCATGCCATGGAAATTCGTCCAGATGGCCTGATTCGCACGCCATCACGAAACGGACTGGCACCACCCATACCTTGCGGCGCCCTGGCATGCGCTGTGTGCACTGAGCGCAGTAGAGCCCGGGCTGACCAGATTCGTCAGACCATGCACGCGACTCCGCAAGCCGATTGCATTGCGGGCACTGCAACCAGTTCGGAAAGCGAACAGCCACTAGTGCTTTGTTATCGGGGCGATCGAACTCTTCGGCCGAGACGGGTGGAAGGCGGAAGCCCTGTACACCCAGCTTCTTTTGCAGGCGTGCTTCGAGCACCGTCTGCTCGTTCCTCATGCCTGCAGGAGGGAAGTTGCGATCCCACTCTTCCAAGCCCGCGGCCACTGCCGAAATCGGTGCGTCTCCGGCCCGGAAGTCGATCACGGCTCCGGGGCCGAACAGGGATGCAGCAGCGCTGCGGCGAAGATCCCCGAGCTTATTGCGTGACATCGGCGTTCCTCAGGCCAAGGGCAAGGCGATAGGGCGTAGCGGGTTCAACACCGCGCATGGAGTTCGGTGTGGGCCATGCCTGTCCCACGACCCTGCCAGTTGCGCGCCTCGCGGCGGCTTCCTCTGCGCTCTGCATGAGACAGGAGGAACGTGACCCCTTCTTCTTCCAGTAGATCTCAGGCGCGCGGCGGATCCATGCGTCGAGACGGCGACCGAGCTCGTCGCGCACATCCTTCTCGTCCGCGTCAATGCGCGCGGCACGAGCCGCGACAAGTTCAATGAGACTGCGCGCCCGGTCGATCGAGGCATCCGACCACATCGGGTCTTCAAGCATCTCCGGAATCAGGTGCCGGACGAGCGCAACCAGCACTGCATGGAGTGCACGATCGCGCGCTCGAGAGGCGAAAGGGGTGGCGCTCGTCGCTTCGACGAACCGATACAACATCGAGTGCCATGTGCTGAATGTCTCGTAGTGCGAGCGGTCGCGTGGTTTGGCATTGTTGAGGAGGGTAACCACTAAACCCTCAACCTTGCCGCGACCCACTCGGCTCGTTGCCTGGATGTATTCAGCCATGGTCTTCGGCTGGCCATTCACGAGCATGAGCCCAAGCCGCGGTATGTCGACACCGACGCTGACCATATTGGTAGCCAGCACGACGTCAACGGCGCCCGGTTGGTCGACGCGCACGGCCAACTTCTCCAGCATGTCGCGGATCTCGGCCTGCGTGCGGCGCGAGGTCAGCTCTTCGATCTCCGATAGCTGTCGAGCCTGCGTGCCTGTGCGCGCCGCGAGGAGCGAGAGCGTGTCAGATACGTCGTCTTGCATCAGAACAAGCGCACCACCCAGCTCGCGTAGTGAGTTGAAGTAGGCAAGAAGCGTCCAGTACGGATCTCGGTCTTTCTCGTCCAGTGCATGCAACGCGCCGTTGAGGAGCGAAGCGGACACCGCTTGGAGGGTGAACTTGGCGGATCTGCCGGCTGTCGTGAGCCCGATGTAGAGACGCCCCGCCAGCTTCTTGTCCAGTACGGCGAAGCCGGAATCGTCTGCATCAAGCCCCGGTGGTGGAAACTGGCAGGTGTCGCGATCAAACAACGCGCGCACCTGTTCTTGCGCCCGGCGGATGGTCGCGGTTGAACCCACGATCTTGGGCGGACGCCCGTTGGCCGAAAGTATGATGTCGATCGCAGTCTCGTAAAGGCCCGTAAGCGTGCCCAGCGGGCCGGCGATCAGGTGCAGCTCATCCTGCAAAATGAGCTGCGGTTGCATGGGCGTGCCCACGCCAAAGAGCGCGCGTGAGTCAGGGTTTCGGACGATTTGCGCGAATTTGTCGACGGTACCCAGCAGCATGGTTGGGCGCTGCTGATAGATGTCCTCATCAACAGCGAAAACGGGGATGGGGGCCTTCGAGAGCGCGCAATGCCCAGTGCGGCACATCACAATGACCGGATCCGCTGCACGCCGCTGCACGTAATCGAGGTCGGCGTTGCAGCAGGGGCACTTCGTGAGCTGCCGGGCCGAGGGCTTGAACGGATCGCCCCGGTTGTCGAACGCATCCTTACGCGTGTTTGGCGTAGCGTCTCCTCCGACCCATAGGCCCAACGAGAACGGCGTCTTGCCGAGGGCTACCCTGCGCCCGGGATCCACGGTGCCGCGGCGGATCGCCTCACAGGCGCAGATCGTGGCCGCAGCGCGGATGAATTGCTGAGTGGTGAGCAGGCGCAGGGTGTAGCGCATGATGCAGGCCACGCCATCGCCGTCTTCGGGCCTGTCGCCTGCCAGCCGGCGATGGAACGCGACCATGGCAACGAGGCCGAGATAGGCCTCGGTCTTGCCGCCACCGGTGGGGAACCAGAGAAGATCCATCACCGCGCGATCGGGGTGCTGCGCGTCGAGTGTCGACTCCATGGAGAGGAGCAGAAAGCCAAGCTGAAACGGTCGCCAGACGAGGGAAGACCCGCCCCAAACGCGCTGAGTCTCCATGGCGAGATTGGCGAGGCGGAACGCCTCGGCCATTGCGCCGTCTGCGCGGAGGCGATCGACACCGCTGCGCATCCGCCCGAGCACATGCGCGACTTCCTCAAGATGAGCCTCCGCCGTGTCCAGAAGCGGCTGCGGAACTCCAGCAAGCGCCTTCCTCTGGTCGTCAAGCCAGGCGCCGTAGGCATCGCACAGACTGCCGAGATGCACGGCCAGTTCGGCGTCGGAGCTTCGCGCCAGCGTGGCGGCCGCGAGCGCGTTATTGCTGGCCAGCGCCGCAAAGTGCGGTGAACCCTCGGGACTGACTGCCGAGGCAGTGGCCTGCGGGATCCAGACCGTTCGCACCGCTTCGATCTCCCCCCCGTCATTGCAGGCGTCCCATTGCGCCGAGCAGGTGTGGCCGGTCGCGTACTCACGTGAGCGCCGGAAGAGGAGCGCGTTTGAGCGATCGTCGGAGTCAATGGCCGCCTTTTGACTCGGGCGCGTGATTAGCCGGGAGCCATTGGCGGCACGTATCACGAGCCCGGTCTGAAACAGCGTCGCGCACTCAATGGCTTCGCGGCTCCGCTCTGGCGTTGAGCCATTGACCAAGGTAACGGTGGCGAGCACGCCGGCTTCGAAGGAGAGCACGCGCACGTTGAGACGAACACCCTCCACGCCTACGGCCGCAAGGGAGATGTCGTGGGTGCCGGGCGTGAGTTCGATTTCGATTGGTGGCACCACACATGGCGTACGGACCCATCTGTCCTTCACTTCCGAATGCGGCTCGTAGCGACCGCACGCGACCTCAACAACCACTCGAGGCGAGGCCTCATCCGACGCGCACGCAAAAGAAATGCCAGCCGTGGAAGGGCGGCGCATCTGGGCCGCCGGGGGCTGCGATGCCTCGTCGGTTTCTTCGTTGCTGTCGCCGTCGCCGCCGGCAACTGCAAGGCGCTCGTCCTGGTCAGGTGGGATAGCAGTGTTCTGGGGCCAGAGTATTCCGGTGAGATAGACGTCAGACGGCCTCGCGTCGATGGTCTCATCGGGGGCGAAAGGCCCGACAAGGTCGACCGCGAGTCGGTCGATGATGGTGTCGCGAGCAGACATCAGCGAGAACTCGGTTTGGCGAGTGAGAGAGATGCAAGGAGGGGCGCGAACAGGAATCCGCTCGACTTCCAGGGTTCGAGCATGCTATCCAGGTGAGGGCTGTCGGGGGCCACAACCATCGATCGCAGGCCAATCGATCGGCCATGGCCAAGCCAGCTAATTCGCTTATTCATGAACCAAGCGATCTGTCCGATATCCGCTCGAAAGCGCTCGCTCATGCCAGCCAGTCGCTGCTCACCGTCATTGAGCGTGAACTGCCATCCCACGTTTTCCTCAGCGCGCAGCATCATGCGTTGGCGTAGCGGTTGTGAGGACCACGCCATCTGCGCAGTCATCGCGTCATCTTGACGTGTGAAGAACGGCCGTCCAACAAGGCCGGGCGGCTCGATATCATAGGGTCGCCCCACTTCCACCTGGATGGAGATGCCGATGCGACGCCACACACGCCCATTCGTATTCGTGCCGCCGGGCGCGCCAGTGGTGCCGACGAACAGGCGCTCACGCGGTCTGGTAGCGCCTACGAACATTACGCGCGACTCCTCGCCCGTCTCGTCTGCTGCGGCCCGCTCCTGCAGGTAGAGATAGACCGTCGGTGCCTCGCGCCCTTTGCTCGCGTGGATGGTCCCGAGAATTGGCCCTGCCGTGCCGAACTCGGGCGTGCAGAACATCATTGGCGGGTTGGCGCGGGCGAGCACCTTGCGCAGCTTGTGGAGGTCGACCAACACGGCAGAATCGCCGGCCACTTCAACGCAGTGGCTCCAGGCTTCTGTGCAATTGAAAGGTGCCTGGATGTTGCGCTCATGCCAGCGCATCTCGAACTCGTCCCGCGAGATGCGCCGCTGCACGTAGTCCCAGAGCAGCTGCGCGACCCACGTACGCACGCAGATCGGCAAGCCCGAGAGGCGAAGGCGGTGCGGCAGCAGCCCGGCGCGACTTGATGCGACGAGCACATCCAGCCGGTTCCGCATGAGGACGAGAGAATCGTCCGGTAAATCAGCTAGATCGAGCTTGGTCACCTCGCCGACGTCGGCGTGCGCCAGTCGCTGGATCTCGCTCCGGACATACTTTTCCATATTCGAGCGCCGTCCTTCCAGAAGGTTGCGGCGCAGATCGGTAAAGATCGCGAGGAGGTTCGGATCAGCGGTGCGGTGCACTTGCGTCAGACGCATCTGTTGGAAGCCACGCGCCAACAGTTCGTCGAGGAGGTTGGTGCCCCCCGCTTCGTCCTCTCCCTCCGAGAACGCATAGATCGCCTGTGCCCGATCAGCGAAGACGGTGATGCCGCTTTCCGGGTAGAGCGCATCGATCATCGCAAGCACCAGATCGGCACGAGGCCCAACGATGTCCTGGGCTTCATCGACAATGAGATGCTCGATGCGTGCCAGGTCGTCGCGCACATCGGGATCATCCCGGATCAGCCGATGCGCGGCATTGATGTTGTCTTCGAAGCTCCCGGTGAGACGCGCCTCTTGTGAGAAGCCGGACTGGACGGCCCACGCGAACGCATCGAGAGTAATGATGCGGACGCTGGCGGCATCGGCAGGGTCTTCGAGCGCTTTGGCGATGCGGTTGCGGATCTCCACAATGGCCGTGCGCGTGAAGCTCACAAGGCAAATGCGCGTGGCGGGGATACCACCATTCACCATCGCGGCGACACGCGCGCAGGCAGCGTGTGTCTTGCCTGTCCCCGGACCGGCATCGACGATCAGCCGCGCGTCCGGTGGCTCTGGAACGGGATCGTCCTGCCAAGTCGACGCGTCCTCACCGAGACTCTCGGTCTCGGGTGGGAGTGTGGGTGGCGGTGGCGGCAAGGCCGGCAGGGGCTCATCAGTGGACACAGTCGGCCCCACCGATGAAGGTGTAACAGGCGACGCAGGTGGAGCGGCACATACGCCGCTCAGGATTTCAATTGACCCTGCAACCAGCGGCCAAAGCTGCCCCTTGTAGGTGACCGCCGGCATGCCTCCCAGCTCCCGCAGGGGGCGCTTGATGGTGGCGATGATTGATCCGTTACGTCGGACGCGGACATCCACTTCCCCTGTCACCAGTCCCCCCTAACACAAGCTCCATGTTCGCGTCGGTCGAGCGTATCCCGTTTCGGGACATCCTCCTACAGGCACGTCTCAAGCGCAGCGACGGTGGAGTGAGATTGTCCCGCCCATTGATATAGATGGCACGGCCCGCTCAGGCCGCGGGCATCTCACGTCCGTTAGCCGTTATTCCGAGTTGAACAGACTGGTCGCAGATTTTGAGACGAAATTCGGACATAATGTCCGCATTCCGTCCCGCCGAGGCTGCCCATGCATGACACCCGCCAGCTCCTGACCACCCTTCGAGGGCGCTACAACCAACGCGAGCTGGCCGAAGCCTTGGGTATCACGACTAGGACCCTACGCCGCTGGGAGGTCGGGGAAACAGAGCCGCCGCCGTACGCTGCCGATGCCATCCGGCAGCGCCTGCTGCCCTTGGTCAATCTCACTGATGAGGGAGACTTCCGCTTCATCGACCTCTTCGCCGGCATCGGCGGCATCCGCATGGCCTTCGAGGCTCACGGCGGGCGGTGTGTATTCACCAGTGAGTGGAACCCCTATGCGCAGAAGACCTATCTGGCCAATTTCCCCGAGGCGGCGCACGCGCTGGAAGGCGACATCACCAAGGTTGATGCACGCGACATACCCGACCACGACGTACTCCTGGCTGGCTTCCCCTGCCAGCCTTTCAGCATCGCCGGCGTGAGCAAGAAGAACGCGCTGGGGCGCGCCCATGGCTTCGCCGACGAAACGCAGGGAACTCTGTTCTTCGACGTGGCGCGGATCATTGCCGCCAAGCGGCCAACCGCGTTCCTGTTGGAAAACGTCAAGAATCTTGTCAGCCACGACAAGGGAAACACCTTCCGGGTCATCAAGAAGGTCTTGGAAGAAGAACTTGGCTATCACATCACCTGCAAGGTGGTGGATGGCGCGCACTTCGTGCCGCAGCACCGCGAACGCATCCTGATCGTCGGCTTCCGCGAAAAGACCGATTTCACCTTTGACGACATGTATCTGCCGGAGCACAAGCCGCGGATGAAAGACATCCTGCATCCGCAGGACGGAAGCGAGGAGCCGGAGGGGCACTACACCGTTGGCCCGAAGGCCAAGGTGGACGACCGCTACACGCTTACCCCGAAGCTCTGGGCCTACCTGCAGGCATACGCGGAGAAGCATCGCGCCGCCGGCAACGGCTTCGGCTTCGGGCTGGTCGGCCCGGACAGCGTGTCCCGCACGCTCTCGGCCCGCTACTACAAGGACGGCTCCGAAATCCTGGTCTCCCAAGGCCCGCGCAAGCGTCCCCGCAGGCTCACGCCGCGCGAATGCGCCCGCCTGATGGGCTTCCCAGACGACTTCATCATCCCGGTCAGCGACACGCAGGCCTACAAGCAGTTCGGGAACAGCGTGGTCATGCCGGTCATGCGCGAGGTCGCCCGCGTGATGAAGCCGCGGCTCATGGAACTGCTCGACCCGGAACTGGCCAAGCAGAAGTCCCTGCTGGCCGCCTGACAATGGACATCGTGGACCGTGCCACGCGAAGCCGGATGATGTCCGGCATCCGTGGTAGGAACACCAAGCCCGAACTGATCGTGCGCAGCTACCTGCATCGTGCAGGGCTGCGCTTCCGGCTGCATGCCAAATTGCCGGGCAAGCCCGACCTTGTCTTGCCCAGGCACAGGACCGCGGTTTTCGTGCACGGCTGCTTCTGGCATCGGCACGAAGGCTGCCGTTATGCCACAACGCCAGCCAGCAACGTCGAGTTCTGGCAGGAGAAGTTCGCGGGCAACGTGCGCCGCGACGCAAGAGCAAAGCAGCAGCTGGAAGAACTGGGCTGGCACGTCCAGGTTATCTGGGCCTGCCAGTTGAATGACCGCGAGCTGGACAAGCTCGCGGCTACAATCCGGAAAAAAGCCGCCAAGGGGGACAGGAATGGCAAGGGCCGATGATGCGGATCAGTGGCTGTCGGAAATCGACTTGGCCACCGTCTTTGCCATGCTCCGCGACAACGGCGTGACCGAGGTGCTCTACAAGGTTCTGCCGCGGAATGCCAACAGCAAGAATCAGGTGTATCTGGCCCCCGACCTGTCCCAGCTGGGCAAGATCCCCTCCGGCGAAGTGACCGCCCACGAATCCACTTCACAAAAGAACGGCGGCGAGGAAGCGGTGTTTCGGGCTGGGCTGGATTTTTATTGGCTCAACCGGAACGGCGACCCGGTGCACGCGCCGGAAGCGAAGCTGATCTTCTACCCACAGTATCCCGAAGTACGCTTCTCCGGCTTCCTGAAAGGATGCAAGGAGGCGCCTTCTTCGCTGTGGACGAAGGAAATGCGCGGCCAAGAGCAAGATCGAATCCTTGTGCTGGGCGTGGGGAATGGCCGCAAGGTCATTGCCATTACGCTGCCGCCGGAATCGCCAGCAGCAAAGGAAATCCGCGCCGAAGAGCCACACGAGCCATACGGCGTGCTCAACATCATTCCTATGCCGGGACAGGAAGAAGGCGACGGCTTCCTGGAGTTGATGCGCGAGCTGTGCGCCATCCATCGTCGGGGCTGGGTGCCTTCGACCAGACTTGCCCCCAATGGAAATCTTGTCCCCTGCAACGCGCCTAACTGCAATGGCAACACCTTGGAATCATTGCTGGGCATTCGCTCGAATGGGTATTCGCTCCCGGACTTCCGCGGCTGGGAAGTGAAGGCCCGGCAGGTTCCGAACGCCGACAAGCCGGGTGCCAGCGTGGTTACCCTGTTTACCCCCGAACCGAACGCAGGAATTTATACGGATGAAGGTGTTATCGAATTCATCCGTCGCTATGGTTATGCGGACACCTTGGGACGGGATGACCGCCTGAATTTCGGAGGGATCTATCGCGCGCACAAGCCTGCGCATGACCGCACCGGTTTACGCCTCGTCTTGGACGGGTTTGAAGCCGCGAGCGGAAAATTCTCTGCAACAGGAGCGATCCAGCTTCTCGACCCGAAGGAAAAACTGGCAGCAGCTTGGCCCTTCGTGAAACTTCTGGACCATTGGAAGGCAAAGCACGCACATGCTGCCTTCGTTCCATCGCAGGCAGGAGGGAGGATCGGTGACAGGCAATACCGATACGGGCGCAGCATTCTGTTAGGAGAAGGAGCGGAATTTCGCCTGTTCTTGAATGCCGTCCACGAAGGAAAGGTCTATTACGACCCGGGTATCAAGCTGGAAGGAGTTTCCACCGACAAGCCCAAGGCCAAAAAACGCAGCCAATTCCGGGTCAACAGCAAGGATCTGTCCGGTCTGTACGTTTCCAGTCGCATCGTGGATGCATGTCAGGAAAATGGGCGTAACATCGGACAGCGACCTAATGCATGGTCGCTAGGTTGCCCGAGATATTGACCCTCGTTGAATCGTCTGCCATAGGGATTCGTTTCGGCGGGGGCGCGCGTGAAACAGCGGTATGTTGCCTTCCGAAAGTCGAGGATTCCCTTTTGATTGGTATTTGAGAGCGCCGGCGACGAACACGTAAACGTCGCAGCCAAGATATCGCCTCGCCCAAGACCAGGAGTTGGAACCGGGCTCCAGCGCGGCTGCAGGATCCACCATTCCCTTGGTCAAACCTTCCTTCAAGATGAGTGCGGGCAACGAATGCCCGCGGACGTCCTGATGGACAGACAGGTGCGGCAGGGTCAGAAGGAAGTCGCTGAAGCTCCAACTTACCGGATCCCGCCTGAAGGCAGCCACCAGCCGAACAAGCCGATCTGTTGGCCCGGTGGCGGGCAGCCCCAAGTTCTTTGCGATGCGCTGAAGTTCGGGTCGGCTCATCCATTGAATGTAGCAGCGCCGGGCCCGGGAGGATGCGCGAACAAGATCTTGCTTTCGCCGCGGAAGATTCTTGAGCCCCATGATTAGCGCTTGCGGTCCCACACACAGCTCGACGTCCACGGATTGACCCGAGTTGCGCGCATACCCCCGATCATCGCGGCACGGATGACGACGCCGCAGGCCAATCCAAGAGGCCACGATTCATTGTGGCCGCTCCTTAAAACCATCAGGACACAATCAACAGCTGGGCGCTATCTGGCCCCGGGGGACAGAACGTTAATCGATCGGAATAGAGCTTTATTAACTGAAATAGCACTTTATTACTTGAGATCGGACTTTTTTACTTCTACACACCAAGACGCTGGCTGTGACAGCCTTACTCCACCGTCACCGACTTCGCCAGATTGCGCGGCTTGTCCACGTCGGTCCCGCGCGCGAGTGCGGCGTGGTACGCCAGCAGCTGCACCGGGATCGCATGC
>Ga0209257_1001017_pt1 | contig 37734 bp, 40 predicted proteins | sample AraplaCvi_mCL_r2_FD_184277 | JGI IMG/M metagenome (GOLD analysis project Ga0209257, IMG submission 184277) | Arabidopsis root microbial communities from North Carolina, USA - plate scrape MF_Cvi_mCL_r2 (SPAdes) (version 2) | ecosystem: Host-associated > Plants > Roots > Endosphere | place: USA...
GGGCCTGATGGGCTTCCACAGCTTCCTGCAGAGCCAGAACGTGCCGTTCGAGAGCGCCCTGGCCAAGAGCTGGAACATGCGGATGTTCAAGCACCTGCGCCGCGAGGCCGACAAGGCGTCGATCGCCATCGGCCAGGAGAAGGGCCCGTGCCCTGACGCCGCCGAGCGCGGTTCGCTGGAGCGTTTCTCGCACAAGCTGGCCATCGCCCCGACCGCCTCGATCTCGATCATCTGCGGCGGCACGTCGGCCGGCATCGAGCCGATCCCGGCCAACATCTACACCCACAAGACCCTGTCGGGCTCGTTCGCGGTGAAGAACCCCTATCTGGAGCGGCTGCTCGAGGAGAAGGGCCAGAACACCGACGCGGTCTGGGGTTCGATCCTGGAGAACGAGGGCTCGGTCCAGCACCTGGACTTCCTCAGCCAGGACGACAAGGACGTCTACAAGACCGCCTTCGAGCTGGACCAGCGCTGGGTGGTCGAGCTGGCCGCCGACCGCACGCCGGAAATCTGCCAGAGCCAGTCGGTGAACATCTTCCTGCCCGGCGACGTCGACAAATGGGACCTGCACATGCTGCACTGGCAGGCCTGGGAGCGCGGCGTGAAGTCGCTGTACTACCTGCGCTCCAAGTCGGTGCAACGGGCGTCCTACGCCGGGTCCGACGTCGCGGTGGCGGGGCCCGCCAACGGCTTCGACGCGCCGTCCAAGACCGACTACGAGGAATGCCTGGCCTGCCAGTAGGCGGGCCGAGAGCGGGTCTCCCAGAGCCCTCGAGACCGACGGCGTCGCGGACCTCCGCGACGCCGTTTTCGCGTCGGGAACCTTAGCCTGCAAGAAATGTTGATGACGTGGGGATTTGTCCCATGGACGTCATTCGAATTCCGAGTAGGCTTCCAATGGGGAAAAGGGTTCTGGGGACCTGAATGCGTGCTTGCACGGCATTTGTCGCGATCTTGGGGGTGAGCGCGCTGGCTGTCGCCGGCGCCCAGGCCCATCCGACTAGGTCCGCCCCGACTAAGTCCGCCAAGACGTCCAGGCCTTCAGATAGGGCGTCCAGCGCCCCCCGCAAGACCGCCTCGCCCAGTTTCGTCGTCGACCTGCGTCCCGGCGCCGCCATGGACCTGGGCGTGCGCAATGCGCGGCCCGCCGCCGCCGTCGGCTTTGCCGAGGCGCCAGCCACCAAGGCCGGACGCATCAGCGACCCCAGCTTCGCGCTGTCGCCGGCCGGCGCCTATGGCGACGCCGGCCTGCTGGACGCCAACCGCTATTACGAGGGCCGCGGCCCGGTCACCTGGCGGTCCAACGCCTTCGTGGTCGGCGAGGGCGCCCACGCGGTCGACTCGGTGCGCGTGTCGGTGGCCAGCGTCGCGGCGCAGGGCCGGACCCGGCCCCTGGCCCTGGTGCGGCCCGAGCAGGACAGCTTCGAGGACCGCGACGTCGACGTCACCGTCACCCGCGGCTGGCCCGCGGCGGTGTCGGTGGGCGCGGGCAAATACGCCCTGGACGTCACGCCGCACGCGGGCCTGGGCTTCGGCGGGGCCGGCGGCTCGGCCGAGGCCGGGGCGACGGTGCGGTTCGGCAAGAAGGTGGGCGACCGGGTCGTCGACTCCCTGGGCGTCGAGGACGGCCGCCAGTTCGGCCAGCGCGGGCGCTGGTACATGTTCGCCGCCGCCAGCGGCCAGGCCGTCGGCCTGAACATGTTGCGCAGCGGCGACGGGGACTGGAGCCGGGCCGGCGTCACCACCGACGCCAGCAGCAAGCTGGTCGGCGACGGCCAGGCGGGCCTGGCCTGGCGCAAGGGGCCGATGCAGGCGTCGTTCGGCTATGTGCACCGCAAGATCAGGGCCAAGGACCAGATCATGGGCATGGCCACCCAGAAGGACGAGATGGTGGCCTTCTCGTTCAGCCTGAGGCCGCACTGGTAGGACCGTCGCGCCGGCGTTTGACGCTTCGGCGCTTGAGTTTCGGGCTCAGATCATGCAGCTAGCGCCCGTCCTTCACCGAAGCCTGCAGCCGGGCCTCCAGCCGAGCCATCGAGCGCCATGAGCGATAGCGAGCCTCCTCGCCGCAAGATCCTGAGCCTGAAGAGCGGCGTCGCCGCGCCGGGCGGCCCGCCGCCGCTGGAGCGCATCGCACGGCCGGCCGGCGCCAAGCGCGTCGTGGTGATCGCTCCCGAGCCGCCGCCGCCGCCCGCCCCGCCGCCGCCCACGGGCGACTTCAAGTGCAAGCCCTGCGGCACGCGCTTCGACCCCCCGGCCGCGCTGGCCGACGACGAGTCGGTGCGCTGCCCGTCTTGCAACGCCCGCCTGGGTCTGGCCTCGGACTTCCGCGCCGTGCCGCCGAACGTCGACAAGCTGCGCGCCCGCTACCTCAAGAAATAGGCTCTTCCAGGTCGGGCCCCCGACGGGACGCGAGGTCGACGGACGCTTCGCCCGTGGGCGACAGGTCGGTCGACGGCACGAGAATGGGATCCTTGACGGTCCGGTCCCGCGTCGACGGCGGGCGCTTGAACAGGCCGCGCCACAGCGGTTCGGGGGTCGGTACGGCGCTGGACCACAGCCGCCCGCTGATCGCCAGGGCCTCGGCGTCGTCGAAGGTCTGCCGCATGACCGCGGTCTCGAACTTCATCATGTTGAAGTGCGAGAAGCTGGCCGGGACCGAGGCGGACCAGAGCGGCAGGTTGTGGCGGGCGCAGAAGCCGGCGGCCACGCTCAGCGCCTGGCGATACGAGAACCGTAGCATGGTCTCGAAACTGCGCCCCATGATCGAGGTGACGCCCGGCGGGGTGGTGAGGGGCGAGGGATCGAGCACGGTGTTGAAGATCACATAGACCCGGCCCCGTCGCAGGCGCTGGCCCAGTTCGCGCCAGCGCAGCAGGGCGTCGGGCATCAGGAACAGCGGCGCGGCGATGCCGCCGTCGGCGTGCATTTCCTGGTATCGGGTGAAGCCGCCCTCGCCGTCGGGAACCTCGACGTCGAACAGCTTGGGCGGGAACAGGCCGGGCAGGGTGGCCGAGGCCACCAGCACGTCGCGAAACAGCCGCACGGCCTCTTCGCCGCCCCGGGTGGCGATCTCGCCCATGTCCCAGATCGTCGCCTTCTGGCTGTCCAGATTGGTGGTGGCGATCAGCAGGCGGCGACCGCGGGCGTGCTCGGCGGCGATGGCCTGGATCAGCTCCAGGTCGATGAACGGCGCGACCAGCCCGTCTAGGGAGTCGCCGCGGAACAGGCTGGGGCCCAGGGTCGGGCCCAGGCGCTTGAGGCTGAGCAGCTCGGAGGCGTGCCCCCCGACATAGGCGTCGGCCAGGCGGTCGTCCCAGGCCGGGCCGAGGAAGGCGAACGGCGCGATCAGGGCGCCGGTGCTGACGCCGGTGACGATGGCGAACTCCGGCCGCGCCCCGGCCTTGGTCAGGCCGACCAGGGCCCCGGCCCCGAAGGCCCCGCCCGCCGCCCCGCCGGACAGGGCCAGGATGTTGAAGTCGTCGCGGCCCAGCAGCGGCCGCATCGGGGCCAGGCGGTCGGCGACGCTGCGCAGGGCCTCGTCGGCCTCGTCGATGCTGAGCCGCACGCCCGGGAAGCCGACCGCCTCGATCGCGTTGTCGGGATGGGCCAGCGGGGCGGGCAGGCGCTTGCCGCGCTGGCCATTGGCCGTGCGATCCCGGAAGAAGCTCTGGACGGTCTTTTTGGGATCGGTCGGGGTGTTCAAGGCAGGCTCGATGGACGTGCGGTCAGGGGTGACCGCTGGAGGCCAGGACCACCCCGACCAGCACGGCGGCGTAGTGCAGGCCGGCGCCGCCGATCACGTGACCGTGCCAGATCGCCCGCCGGAACTTCAGCCGCTTCATCAGGTAGAACACCGTACCGGTGGAATAGATCACGCCGCCGATGGCCAAAAGCAGCAGGGCCACCCAGCCCATGCCAGCGATCATCGGCTTGATGGCCACCAGCACCAGCCAGCCCAGGGCCAGGTACAGTCCGACCCAGAAGCGCTTGTCCAGGCCCGGCAGGAACAGCTTGGCGGCGACGCCGATCCCGGCCACCGACCAGACCGCCGTGGTCATGCCGATCGCCCACCAGCCGTGCAGGTTCTGGGTGGTGAACGGGGTGTAGGACGCGGCGATCATCACGAAGATGCCGGCGTGGTCGAAGCGGCGCAGCAGCGGCCGCCAGCGGGCGGTGGAGAAATTGTAGGCGGTCGACAGCGACAGCATGGTGATCAGGCCGACGGTGTAGACGGCGATGGCCGCCACCTGGCTCAGCGAGCCCAGGCCGAAGGCCAGGCCCAGCATGATGCCGCCGCCCAGCAGGGCGCAGGCCAGCCCGGCCAGGTGCACCACCAGGTCGGCGCACTTGGCGCCCGGCGTCGGATAGTGCGTGGCCGGAACGATCGCCGGAACCGGCGTCGGAAGAATGCTGGTCGTCTCGCTCATGGCCCCCACTCTACGCTCAATCGGTGACATATAAACGCCGATCATCGTGGCTGGGATAGGGCGCCCGGACGAGGGCTTCCGAAGACAAATCCGTTGTCATCCCGGACAGCGCTACGCGCTTCCGGGATGACAACTTTTGGGGAGGCCGTGAAGCTAGTCCCTAACCCAGCAGGCCGTGCGCCCCGTCCCAGGCCAGCTTGGTCCCGACCGCGATCAGCAGGACATAGATTACCCGGTAGAAGCCCTCGGCGGGCACGCGGCGCACCAGCCAGACCCCGGCCCAGGTCGAGGCCAGGGCCAGGGGCAGCAGCACGGCCGCCGTGGCCAGCACCTGGGGCGTGAACTGGCCCAGGGCGACATAGGCCGGCACCTTCATCCAGTTGACGGTCGCGAAGAAGATGGCGCTGGTGCCGATGAACACGTCGCGCGGCAGGCGGCGGGGCAGGACGTAGATCTGGAACGGCGGGCCGCCGGCGTGGGCGACCTGGCTGGTGAAGCCGGCCGCCGCGCCGCACAGGGCGCCCAGCCAGGGCCGGGCCGGCCCGGCCTCCACCGCCTCGGCCGCCTTGACCGCCCGCTCGGCCCACAGCCGCTGCAGCGAGAAGGCGATCGAGATCAGGCCGATCGACAGCTCGACCGCCGCCACCGACACCCGGGCCGCCAGCAGCCAGCCCAGGAAGATGCCGACCGCCGCCGCCGGCAGCATCAGCACCAGCAGGCCCTTGTCCCAGGTCCGGCGGAACGACCAGACGCTGACCACGTCCTGGACCAGCAGGATCGGCAGGGTGATCGAGGCGGCCAGCACCGGCGAGATCACCAGCGCCATCAGCGGCACCGCCACCACCCCGATCCCCGCGAACCCGCCCTTGGCCAGGCCCAGCAGGATCACGGCGGGGATGGCGACGGCGTAGAACAGGGGATCGGTCAGCATGGAGAGGGGCTTAGCAGGATCGTGGGCAGTTTCCCAAGGGGGCGTCATCCGCCGCGGGCCCCCTCCGGCCCTTCGGGCCACCTCCTCCAGAGGGGGAGGATCTACGCCGCGGCCGCGCAGATGCTCCCCCTCTGGGGGAGCTGTCGGCGACGCCGACCGAGGGGGTTTTCCCGCGCCTACCCCGCCCCGTTGCTCTCCCACCCCTCCACGAACGGAAACCGTTCCGCCCAGAAGGCCGCCAGTCGCGGATCGGCGTCCACCCGGCGCACCACCTCGCTCATCCTCGGCGCCGCCTCATAGAACCGCTGGCGCCGAGGTCCCCAGCGGCTGACCACGGCGACATACAGATCGAGCACCGTCAGGTCGTCTCCCAGTAGATACTGCCCGGGCGTCAGCTGGCGCTCCATCATCCCCCAGCAGTCGGCGATGCGCTCGGCGGTCGCGGCCTTGATCCGGGCCTGGGCCTCGGGATCGGGCCCGCCCAGGCGTGAGGGATCGTCGCGCACCCAGAACAGCGAATAGATCGCCGCCGGCACGAACACCATCCAGCGCAGGAACTGGCCGCGCAGGGGCGAATCGAGCGACGGGGCCAGCCGCGCCTCGGGATGGCGGTCGGCCAGCCACAGCAGGATGGCGGCGCTTTCGGTGATCGTCTCGCCGTCGGGGGTGACCAGGGCCGGGATCTGGCGCAGCGGATTGACGCCCGCCACCTTGGCCTGCTCGGCCTCGCCCTCCCAGGTCGGCGCCTCGACGACCGTGTAGGACAGGCCGATCAATGACATAGCTGCTTCTATAGGGACTGAGCCAGATCCGAGCGCGCCATAGATCGTGAACATCGAAGCGGATTCCGTGGATTGTGATTCGTGCGAGATTCTTTCGGTGGTATGATTCGTGCGCCGAGGACGCATGACCACACTCCAAAACGATATTGCCATCTATGATGCCATGCGCGCTGAGCTTGAAGCTGCGCATCTGGGCAAGTGGGTTGTGATATATGACGGCAAGTTGGATGCTGTTTTTGGAGATTTCTCCGAGGCAGCTTCGGAAGCCGTCCGCAAGTTTGGCCGCGGTCCTTATCTTATCCGACAAGTTGGTGCTCCACCCGTATCGTTACCGGTTTCCCTAATGTACGGACCGATAAATGAAGCAGGCCAACTGCGGGTATGAAGACGGGGTCGGAGTCTATGGACGTGACCTTCTAGTCAGAGGCGGCCCTACCCTGATCGTCAACATCGGGTTTGATCCTGCGTACGATCTCAACAAGCCAAGCCGTCTACCAAACCTGCCCGGCAAGGGTTTACAGGCTCTAATTGACACGGGCGCAACGGACTGTTGCATCGACAGCGATCTCGCGATGCAGCTGCAACTACCCATAATCGACCAGGGCATTTGCAATGGCATCTCTGGCCCAATGCCAGTTAACGTGCATCTCGCACAAATCCATGCGCCCGACCTGAGCTTTACGCTGGTGGGGCGGTTTGCTGGTGTGCAATTGGCTAGCGGCCAGCGTCACGCTGTCCTGATCGGGCGGACGTTCCTCCGCCACTTTCATATGACATATGAGGGCGAAACAGGCCGAGTGATCCTGGTTGATGGGTATTAAGGCTGTTGTCCACACATTTAGTGCTTTGTAACCATCTTGGCACAAGATGTAGATGCGCGAATCGGGTTTTTTGTGGAGGCAGCCTTGAACTGGGGAATGGTATGAGCACGAGTAAATTGATCACGCCCGGCCTGCTGACCCCCTCCGGCGCCTACAAGCCCTTCCGCTACCCGTGGGCCCACGACTTCTGGAAGAAGCAGCAGCAGGTCCACTGGATGCCCGAGGAAGTGCCGCTGGGCGAGGACCTGAAGGACTGGGCCGTCAAGCTGAACGACAAGGAACGGAACCTGCTGACGCAGATCTTCCGCTTCTTCACCCAGAGCGACGTCGAGGTCGCCGACAACTACATGGAACGCTACGGCCGGGTGTTCAAACCCACCGAAGTGAAGATGATGCTGTCGTCGTTCGCCAATATGGAGACCATCCATATCGCGGCCTACGCCCTGCTGCTGGAAACCATCGGCATGCCGGAAAGCGAGTTCGGCGCGTTCATGGAATACCAGGCCATGCGCGACAAGCACGACTTCATGCAGAAGTTCGGCGTCGACTCCAACGCCGACATCGCCCGCACCCTGGCCATGTTCGGCGGCTTCACCGAGGGCCTGCAGCTGTTCGCCAGCTTCGCGATGCTGATGAACTTCCCGCGCTTCAACAAGATGAAGGGCATGGGCCAGATCGTCTCGTGGTCGATCCGCGACGAGAGCCTGCACTGCGAAGGCATCATCAAGCTGTACCACACGTTCAACAAGGAGACCGGCGCGGTCACCAAGGCCGTGGCCGACGACATCGTCGACTGCTGCAAGACCGTGGTGAGGATGGAGGACGCCTTCATCGACCTGGCCTTCGAGGCCGGCGACGTGCAGGGCATGACCCCCGACGACATCAAGCAATATATCCGGTTCATCGCCGACTGGCGCCTGCGCCAGCTGGCCCTGCCGGAGGTCTACGGTGTGAAGGAAAACCCGCTGCCCTGGCTGCAGTCGCTGCTGTCGGGCGTGGAGCACGCCAACTTCTTCGAGGCCCGGGCCACCGAATATTCCAAGGCGGCCACCCGGGGCCAATGGCATGGCGCGGAGGGCGTGTGGTCGAGCTTCGACACCATGCTGCAGAAGCGCTCGGAAAACACCCTGCCGGCCGAATAAGACAAGGCCAGAAGAAGCAGGGACAAACGGGGATAACATGCCGCCGCCCTCGAAAGGGGGCGGCGTTTTCTTGTCTGGAGTTTCGAGATGACGCGGATAGCGGTGATCGGCCCGGGCGCGGTGGGCGGCGTGGTCGCCGCCTGGCTGGGGCAGGATCCCGGCCTGGCGGTCGAGGTCTGCGCGCGCACCGCGTTCGACCGGCTGGAGGTCGAGACGCCGCATGGGCCGCTGACGGCGACGCCGCGCGTGCTGACCGCGCCGGATCACGCTTCGCCCGTGGACTGGGCGATCGTCACGACCAAGACCTATGACGCGGCCGCCGCCGGCGACTGGCTGGCCCGGCTGGCGGGGCCGGACACCCGCGTGGCGGTGCTGCAGAACGGCGTCGAGCACGTTGAGCGCTTCGCCCCCTATGTCGAGGCGGCCCGGATCATCCCGGCGGTGGTCGACATCCCGGCCGAGCGCGGCGCGCCCGGGCGGGTGCGCCAGCGGCGCGACGGTGCGATCCTGGTTCCGAACGGCGCGGCGGGCGAGGCCTTCACCGGCCTGTTCGCCCACACGCCGATCGCCGTCTCGACCACTTCGGACTTCCGGACGGCCGCCTGGCGGAAGCTGGCCCTCAACTGCGCCGGCGCGGTCAACGCCCTGACCCTGAAGCCGGCGGGCGTGGCGCGGCGCGAGCCGGTCGCCGAGATCATGCGGGCCCTGGTCGGCGAATGCGTGGCGGTGGGCCGGGCCGAGGGGGCGGACCTGCCGCCCGACCTGCCGCAAGCCGTGGTCGAGGGCTATCGCGCGGGACCGCCGGACGGGATCAACTCCCTGCACGCCGACCGCGCCGCCGGCCGGCCGATGGAGCTGGACGCCCGCAACGGCGTGATCGTCCGGCTGGGCGCCCGGCATGGGATCGCCACGCCGGTCAATGCGATGATGGTGGCGCTGCTGGAGGCGGCGGCGGGCTAGGCGCTCTCCCGCTGTGCGGGCGGGTCGATCATGCCTATCCTCTTCGCACGAAGGGCGTCCGGCCGCCGCCGAAGCCCTCCTCGGAGGACTCGCCATGAGACACGCCGCGCCCCTGGCCCTGGCCGCCGGCCTGGCTTTCGCCACGCCCGCCGCGGCCCGGGACTGGAAACAGGTCTGGGCCGAAGAGTTCGACGGCCCGGCGCTGGACCTGTCCAAATGGTCCTATGCGGAGGACTGCGGCGGGGGCGGCAACAACGAGCGGCAGTGCTACACGGCCTCGCCGGACAGCGTCTCGGTCAAGGGCGGCGTCCTGCGGCTGACCGCCCGGCGTCAGGCGGCGACCGGGATCGCCAATCCCTGGGACGGTTCCAAGGCCACGCGAACCCTGGACTACAGCTCCGGCAAGATTCTCTCCCGGGGCAAGGCGTCGTGGCGCTATGGCCGGGTCGAGGCGCGAGCTCGGACGCCGGGCGGGCAAGGCGTGTGGCCGGCGATCTGGATGATGCCGGAGGGCGACGCGTACGGCGGCTGGCCGCGCTCGGGCGAGATCGACATCCTGGAGACGGTCAATCTGGGCGCGCCCTGCGAAAGCTGCGACGGCGGCCGCGAGAATCGGATCTTCGGCACGCTGCACTTTGTCGACGCGGCGGGCGTTCATGGCCAGAAAGGCGGCCAAACGGCTCCGTCGCCCACCGCAGACGGCTTCCACGTCTACGCGGTCGAGTGGTCGCCCGAGGCGATCGCCTGGTCCGTGGACGGTCGAACCTATGCGCGGGCCAAGGCGGCGGACTGGTCGCCGACGGGCGCGGCGAAGCCGTTCGACCAGCCATTCCACCTGATCCTCAACCTGGCCTTCGGCGGCGGCTGGCCGGAGGGCGCCAACGCCAAGGGCGTGGACGAGACGGCCCTGCCGGCCGTGTTCGAGGTGGATTGGGTGCGGGTCAGCCAGCGCTGAGCGACGCTGGCCCCGCCGGCGTCAGGGCCGGTCCTTCTTGGGGATGGCCGCGACCTGTTCGGCCGAGAGCTTGGTGATCGACTTGGCCATGATCGGCATGGCGAAGCCGAAGCCGTCTGAGACGCGCAGGTCCAGGTCCAGCGGATGGCAGATCGAGTCGACGCCCCGCACGACCGAGACCAGGTGCACGCCGGGCCAGGTCAGCTGGTTGGTGCCGTGCGACAGGTCCACGCGATAGACGTCGCGATTGCGCACCCTCAGGTACAGGGTGTCCTTGTCCGGCGCGCTCCAGCCGTCCCAGTCCGACAGGTAGAAGCAGCTGCGGGCCGGCTTGGTCGCGGGAGCGGCGTCGTCGGGCGCGTTGGCGGCCAGGGCCGGCGCCGAGGCGGCCAAGAGCGCCGACGTCAGCAGGCCGGCCCGGAGCATGGAGTTGACGTTCATGGCGGTCTTCCTAACCGATGTCCCTCGGCAGGAGAGATTGGTCTTCTCCCCTCCGAAGTCAATCACCGGTCGCGCTTGGCGGCTCAGGCCCTGACGGGCTCGGCCAGCGGCTCCGGATCGTCCAGCTCGCCCTCCCACTTGGCGACCACGGCGGCGGCGACCGAATTGCCCACCACGTTGGTGGCGCTGCGGCCCATGTCCAGCAGGTGGTCGACGCCCAGCACCAGGGCGATCCAGGTTTCGGGCAGGCCGAAATAGGTCAGGGTAGCCATGATCACCACCAGCGAGGCGCGCGGCACGCCGGCGATGCCCTTGGATGTCACCATCAGCAGCAGCAGCATGAAGATCTGCTGCTGGATCGTCAGGTGCACGCCATGGGCCTGCAGGATGAACATGGTGGCGAAGGTGCAGTACAGCATCGAGCCGTCGAGATTGAACGAATAGCCCAGCGGCAGGACGAACGAGACGATGCGGCGGCGGATGCCCAGCTTGGGCAGGGCTTCCAGGATGCGCGGATAGGCGGCTTCCGAGCTGGCCGTCGAGAAGGCCAGCAGGGCCGGCTCGCGGATGGTCCCGAACAGCGGGATGGCCCGCTTGCCCAGCACCACGAAGGCGGCCAGGAACAGCAACACCCACAGGGTCGCCATGGTGGCGTAGAAGCCGACCACGAACTTGCCGTAGACCAGCAGCATCGAGATGCCCTGGGCGGCGATGGTCGAGGCCAGGGCGCAGAAGATGGCCAGCGGGGCCAGCTTCATCACGAAGCCGGTGACCTTCAGCATGATCTGGGCGCCCTGCTCGGCCAGTTCCAGGATGTGCGGGGCCTTGTTGTCGAGCGAGGCGACGGCCGTGCCGACGAACAGGCTGAACACCACGATCTGCAGGATCTCGTTCTTGGCCATGGCGTCGAAGATCGAGACCGGCACCAGGTGGGTCAGGAAGCCCTGCAGGGTGAAGGTCTCGGTCGAGGCGGCCGGGGCGTTGGCGGCGGCGCTGGTCGCCTCGTTCAGCACCAGGCCCGCGCCGGGATGCAGCAGGTGCACCATCAGCAGGCCCAGCAGCAGCGAGACGGCCGAGGCGCTGATGAACCAGCCCATGGTCTTGGCGCCGATCCGGCCCACGGCGGCGGCGTCCTCCATGTGGGCGATGCCGGCCACCAGGGTGGTGAAGACCAGTGGGGCGATGATCATCTTGATCAGCCGCAGGAAAAGGTCGGTGCCCATCTTGAACCACTTGACCGCTTCGGCGGTCTGGGTCGGGTCGAGGTACTGGTTGCAGGCCCAGCCGACCAGGATCCCGAGGACCATGGCGGCGATGATCAGGAAGGCGAAACGTCTATTCATGGACTCCCCCGTCGAGCGGGGACGCTCGAACGCTTTAGCTGTCGTCACGGGGGTGAAGCCTTTCGCTCCGCGCCGCCGCTTAGGTCGTTGCGACCCTTGTGGCCGACGAAATCGGCTTCGTCCATGCCCCCGGGGCTTTCGGGAGCATCCGGTCGAGGCTTGGCTGGAAAAGGCGGCGGAACGCTGATATAGGGCGCCATGTCAAACCAAGAAAAAGCAATCGCCGCGGTCGAGCGGCTCAATCAGGAATACGAACGCGCCGTCGACGCCCTGCGGACCGCGCTTCGCGCCTATCTCGAAACCGGAGCCCGGCCCGACCCGCAGACGCGGTTCGACGGCACGTTCGCCTATCCCGAGCTGCGGCTGATCTACGATCCCGAGGCCCTGCCGCCCAAGCTGGCGCGCTCCTACGCCCGGGTCAGCCGGCCCGGCGTCTACGCCACCACGATCACCAAGCCCAACCAGTTCCGCGACTACCTGGTCGAGCAGCTGACCCTGCTGATGAACGACTTCGAGGTCGAGATCGAGATCGAACGGTCCAGCCAGGAGATCCCCTATCCCTACGTGCTGGACGCCAGCATCGACCTGAACCAGGCGGATGTTCGCAGCGAGGACATCGCCCGCTTCTTCCCGACCACCGACCTGGCCTTCATCGGCGACGAGATCGCCGACGGGGTGTGGAACCCGGCCATGGAGGAGAACCGGCCGCTGGCCCTGTTCGACGGCCTGCGCACCGACTTTTCGCTGGCCCGGCTGAAGCACTACACCGGCGCCCCGGCCGAACACGTCCAGCAGTTCATCCTGTTCACCAACTATCATCGCTATGTCGACGAGTTCGTGCGCTGGGGCATCGAGCAGCTGGGCCAGGAGGGCGGGCCCTACGAGGCGCTGTCGTGCTCGGGCGGGCTGATGATCACCGCCAACACCGCCAATCCCGAACTGGCGGTAGCCGAGTCGACCTGGCGCAAGCACCAGATGCCGGCCTACCACCTGATGGCCCCCGGCGGCCGGGGCGTCACCCTGGTCAACATCGGGGTGGGCCCGTCCAACGCCAAGACCATCTGCGACCACCTGGCGGTGCTGCGGCCGCAGGCCTGGCTGATGATCGGCCACTGCGGCGGCCTGCGCGACACCCAGACCATCGGCGACTACGTGCTGGCCCACGCCTATCTGCGCGACGATCACGTGCTGGACGCGGTGCTGCCGCCCGAGATCCCGGTGCCGTCGATCGCCGAGGTCCAGCGCGCCCTCTACGACGCCGCCAAGGCGATCAGCGGCGACAGCGGCGACCAGCTGAAGAAGCGCCTGCGCACCGGCACGGTGGTCACCACCGACGACCGAAACTGGGAACTGCGCCACAGCCTCTCGGCCCTGCGCTTCAACCAGAGCCGGGCCGTGGCCATCGACATGGAGAGCGCCACCATCGCCGCCCAGGGCTATCGCTTCCGGGTGCCGTACGGGACGCTGCTGTGCGTGTCGGACAAGCCCCTGCACGGCGAGATCAAGCTGCCCGGCCAGGCCAACGCCTTCTACGAGCGGGCGATCAGCCAGCACCTGCAGATCGGCATCCTCACCTGCAAGCTGCTGCTGGAAGAGGGGGCCAACCTGCACTCGCGCAAGCTGCGGGCCTTCGACGAGCCGCCGTTCCGGTGATGGGGTTCCGGGGGCAGGCGGCTCACCCACTTGCCCCCACCTGACCGCTTCGCGGTCTGTCCGCCCCCATAGGGGGCGGAGCCTTGCGCGCGAAGCTCTTCCCCCTCTGGGGGAAGACGATCGCGAAGCGATCCGTAGGGGGCGAGTGTTCCCCGTCCTACGCCTCTAGGAACCCCACCACCGCCTCCGCCAGCGCCGGCTCCATCACCGCGCTCAGGTGATCGCCCGGAACCCGGACGGCGCGGCCGTCGGCCATCATGCCCGCCAGCGTGTCGGCCGAACCGTTGTCGTTGTCCCGCTGGCCGGCCACCACCAGGGTCGGGACGTCGATCGCGGCGATCTCGTCGGCCGAGGTCGTCGCGAACGAGGCCAGCACGCCCAGCATCGCCTCGGCCTTGAGGCCGCCGGCCGCCATCATCGCCTGGACCCGCCGGCCGGCCCGGGGATCCTTGGCCGCGTCGCCATGGCGGATGGCGTCCTCGAACATCGCCGCCCGCGCCCCGGCCTCCATCAGCCCCCGGTCGCCCATGCCGCCCAGCACCAGCTTCCCCGGCCGGGCGCCGCGCACCAGCATCCGCACCGCCGTGCGCGCGCCCAGCGAATAGCCGACCAGGTCGTAGTCCCTCAGGTGCAGGTGGGCGACCAGGGCCTCCTGGTCGCGGGCCAGCACGTCGGGCGGCCAGGCGGCGGGGTCGGTCGGGGCGTCCGAGCGGCCGGCAGGAACCAGTTGCTCTCGGCGCTGGCCAGGAAGCCGTGCAGCATCAGGATCGGCCAGCCCGCCGGATCGCCCAGCGTGCGATAACCGATGGAGACGCCGTCGAAGCTCTGGAAGCGGTGCAGGTCGGTCATAGCGGCAGAGTGGCGCGCCCGAGCGTGAGCGGTCCAGCCTCTTGATTTCCGGACGAGGGGCGCACAACCTCCGGTCATGACAAAGTCCGTCCTCCCGCTCGCCCTGTCCGCCATCGCTGTCGCCTTCGCGGGCGTGGCCTTCTCCGGCGTGACCGACGATCTCGCCCCCAAGGTGACGCGGTCCAGCGCCGTCGTCGTCGTCCGCGACGTCTGCTTCGCCCCGGCCTCATCTCGTGCGGTCCTGCGCGAGGCGCGGCGAACGGCCGGCGAGGCCGTGCGCGAAGACGCTTTGCCCGCGCTGTTGCAAGGGGCTGGCGCGGGCGACTGGCAGGTCGTCAAGCGGATCAGCCTGGACGGCCGGCCGGCGTTCCTGACGGTCGGCGACACGGGCGGCGCGTCGATGTGTCGGGTCTATTTCCAGCAGGATGACGTCCAGGCCATGGCGGGCGCGCTTCCACGCCAGATCGTGCTGGGCGCGCCGCTGGGCCGGCCGGACGACGCGGGCGTGCTGACCCGGCCCGCGGGCTGGCCGTTCGTCGGCTGGCATGTCTCCCGAAAGGACGGTTGGAGCGCGGTCGCCTATGCTCACGATCCGCGTTCGGCCTGGCGCACGGTCGAGGTCACCCGCGGCGGGTGACGTCATGCCGTAACGGCCGTCTCGCTTTCGTCATCCCGCGGCGCTAACAAGCCCGCCATGACCCGACACATCGTCCTGCAAGGCGTCGAGAACTTCCGCGATTTCGGCGACTACGCCGCCGGCGCGGGTCGGCTGAAGAAGGGCCTGTTGTTCCGCGCCGCCCACCAGGCCCAGGCCACCGACGACGACCTCGCCGCCATGGCGGGCCTGAACATCGCCACTATCGTCGACCTGCGCCGGCCTAACGAGCGCCAGCGCGATCCGTCGCGGCGCTGGGCGGGTTTCGCCGCCGAGGTCATCGACAACGACCAGGGCGTGACCGGCGAGGATCCCTGGCACGCGTTCCTGCGCGGCTCGGACCTGTCGGTGGCGTCGATCCGCGGCTACCTGGTCGACTATTATCGCCGCGCCCCGTTCGCCGAGCGGCACCTGGACCTGTTCCGCCGCTACTTCCAGGCCCTGGCGGCGGCGCGCGGCCCGGTGCTGATCCACTGCGCGGCGGGCAAGGACCGCACCGGCCTGCTGGCCGCCCTGACCCACCACGTGGCCGGGGTCGCCGACGACGACCTGGTCGACGACTACCTGCTGACCAACGACGAGGAGCGCTTCGCCCGCCGCGGGCCGAAGTTCGCCGACCTGCTGGAGGCCGAACTGGGCCGCCGGCCGTCCGACGCGGCCGTGCGCGCGGCCATGGGCGTCGAGGCCGACTACCTGGCCGCGGCGATCGCGGCGATGAAGGCGCGGCACGGCTCGCTGGACGGCTACCTGGAACAGGCGGTCGGCCTGGACGCGGCCGTGCGCGAGGCCGTGCGGGCGCATATCCTGCTGTAGGTTCCTTCTCCCCTTGCGGGAGAAGGTGTCGGCGAAGCCGACGGATGAGGGGTCTCTCAAAACTCCCCGCCGTGCGCGGCGGGGCCCGTCATCGACCCCCCACCCGACCTCCTTCGGAGGCCACCCTCTCCCGCAAGGGGAGAGGGAAGAGTCCGGGCTGGTCCGCTTTGGCCCGTGACAAACGCCCGTTTCAAAGCCAGGCTCCCCTCAAGCCGCCGCGCAGACGACGGCCGTGTGAACAGGGTGGAAACCGTATGAGTGAGGTCCCGGCCGCCGCGGCGGCCCCGGCGAGCGGCGAGCCGGTCGCCCCGCTGAAGTCCGGCCTGCCGCGCGGCGCGCTCGCCTGGATCCTGCAGCAGGGGGCGCGCGATCCCTATGTGATCCTGATCACCATCTACATCTTCTCGCCCTACTTCTCGCGGGTGCTGGTCGGCGATCCGGTCGCGGGCCAGGCCCTGGTGGCCAACATCTCGACGATCTACGGCCTGCTGACCGCCCTGACCGCGCCGCTGCTGGGGGCGATGATCGAACAGTACGGGCCGCGCAAGCCGATGCTGGGGATGGTGACCGCGATCATGGTCCCCGCCCTGGTCGCCCTGTGGTGGGCCATGCCGGACGGCGGCCTGCCGCTGATGGCGACCAGCGGCCTGCTGGTGGTGCTGGGCGTGGCCTATAACTGGGGCGACGTGGTGAGCAATTCGCTGCTGGGCCGCGCGGCGGGCGAGGTTCCGGGCCGGGCGGCCCTGATTTCCGGCCTGGGTTATGCGCTGGCCAACGGCCTGTCGGTGGCCCTGCTGGTCTTCATGCTGTGGGGCATGGTGCTGCCGGGCCAGGTGGACTGGCCGGGCGTGCCGCACGCCCCGCTGTTCGGGCTGGACGCCGGCAAGAACGAGCCCAGCCGGATTTCGGGTCCGATGTCGGCGGCCGTCCTGCTGCTGGGCGCGATCCCGTTCTTCCTGTGGACGCCCGACGCGGCCCGCACCGGCCGCAACTGGATGGCCAGCCTGCGGGCCGGGATCGCCCTGCTGCGCGACATCTTCGGCGACCTGAAGGGCCATCGCGACATCGCCGTCTTCCTGGGCGGACGCCTGCTCTACAACGACGGCATGACCGCCCTGCTGGTGTTCGGGGGACTGTTGGCGGCCGGGCTGATGAAGTGGGGCGCGCTGGAGATGCTGGCCTACGGCATCTCGCTGAGCGTCTTCGGGGTGGTCGGCGGCCTGGTCGCGCCGTGGTTCGATCGCACGCTGGGCCCGCGCAAGGCCGTGCAGCTGGAGATCGCCGGCTCGCTGGCGGTGCTGGTCGCCACCCTGGGCATGGGCCGCGAGAAGATCCTCTATTTCTGGTCCTACGACCCGGCGGCCCACGCGCCGGTCTGGAACGGGCCGCTGTTCCGCACCGCGCCGGAGCTGATCTATCTGGGCCTGGGCCTGCTGATCGCGGTGTTCGTCACCGCCCAGTACGCCTCCAGCCGCACCCTGCTGATCCGCCTGTGCCCGCCGGACAAGACCGCGGCGTTCTTCGGGCTCTACGCCCTGTCGGGCACGGCGACGATGTGGCTGGGCTCCCTGCTGGTGGCCCTGGCCACGGCGGTGTTCAAGAGCCAGGTCGGCGGCTTCCTGCCGGTGGCGGCCCTGCTGCTGATGGGCTTTTGCGTGCTGTTCCTGGTCAAGGGCGGGGGACGGGAGACCTGACCGCGCGCGCGAAGGCGTAGCGTCCGGACGCGCGGGGCGGTATCACCCGCCGATGCGTCACGTCGCCCTCATCAGCGCCCCCTGGCGCGACCCGGTCTGGGCCGCGGCCCCGTGGCGGGACGAACCGTTCGCCTGCGCCCTGATCTCCGGCGGCCAGGCCGGGCGGTGGTCGTACCTGCTGCGCGAGCCGGACGCCACGCTGACGGTGACCGCCGAGGATCCCCGTGACCCGTTCGCGGCCCTGGCCGAGCTGATCGGCCCCGCCCAGGCGGTCGACCCCGAAGGTCCGCCGTTCCAGGGCGGCGTCGTGGGCCTGGCCGCCTATGAGCTGGGCGACCGGGTCGAGCGGCTGGACCTGCCGCGCACCGGCTGGCCCGACCTGGCCTGCGCCCGCTATCCCGCCCTGCTGGCCTTCGACCACCTGCAGCGCCGGGTGCTGGCGATCGGCCGCGGCGGATCCCAGAGTTTCGCCCGGGCCCGGGCCGAGGCGGTCCTGGGCTGGCTGGACGGCCCCGCGCCGGCGCCGCACGACGGCGTGCTGTGCGAGGGGCTCGAGGCCAGCGACGGCGAGGCCTACGAGGCGGCGGTGGCGGCGGTGGTCGAGCGCATCGTCGGCGGCGAGATCTTCCAGGCCAACATCGCCCGGGCCTGGATCGGGCGGCTGGTCGCCGGCGCCCATCCGTTCGACCTGTTCGCCCGCCTGCGCGCCGACAGCCCGGCGCCGTTCTCGGCCTATCTGCGCCTGCCGGGCCGGGCCCTGGTGTCCAACTCGCCCGAGCGGTTCCTGCAGGTGAGCGGCGACGACCTCTCGATCGAGACCCGGCCGATCAAGGGCACGCGCCCGCGCGGCGCCGACCAGGCCGAGGACGCGCGGCTGATCGCCGAGCTGTCGGCCAGCGCCAAGGACCGGGCCGAGAACCTGATGATCGTCGACCTGATGCGCAACGACCTGGCGCGGGTCAGCCCGCCGGGCAGCGTCGCCGTCCCCGAGCTGTTCAAGGTCGAGACCTTCGCCAACGTCCATCACCTGGTCTCGACGGTGACCGGGCGGCTGGCCCCGGGGCTCGCCTCGGCCGACCTGCTGCGCGCGGCCTTCCCGCCCGGCTCGATCACCGGCGCGCCCAAGGTCCAGGCCATGAAGGTCATCGCCCAGCTGGAGACCCCGCGCGGCCCCTATTGCGGCTCGCTGTTCTGGGCCGGGGTGGACGGGGCGCTGGAGTCCAGCGTGCTGATCCGCACCGTCGGCCTTGAACAGGATCGCGAAGGTTGGCGTTTGGAAGCCAGGGCCGGGGCGGGCATCGTCGCCGACAGCGACCCCCATGCCGAGCGCCTGGAGACCGAAGCCAAGTTCGCCGCCCTGCGCCGGGCCCTGATGGAGCCGCCCCGCGGATGACCGACACCTTTCCCCTGGACGCCTTTCCTCTGGACGACCGCGGCCTGCTGCTGGGCGACGGCCTGTTCGAGACGATGCTGTGGACCGGCGGCGACCTGCCGCACCTGGACGCCCATCTCGCCCGGATGGCGGCCGGCTGCGAGGTCCTGGGCCTGCCCGTCTTCAACCTGGACGAGGCGCGCGCGCTCTGCCGGGCCGCGCCGGCGGGGGCGGGGGCGGGGCTGGACCAGGTCCGCGCCGCGGTGCGCCTGACCCTGACGGCCGGCTCCGGCGGCCGGGGCCTGGACCGTCCGGCCGCCCCGGTTCCGCGCCTGGCGGCGACCGCGGCGCCCGCGCCAGCGGTGACGACGCCGGTCGACCTGGCCCTGGCCTCCACCCGTCGCAACGAGGGCTCGCCCGCCGCGCGCCTCAAGACCCTGTCCTATGTCGACAACGTGCTGGCCCGCGCCGAGGCCCGGGCGGCCGGCGCCGACGAGGCGGTGATGCGCAACAACCACGGCGACCTGGCCTGCGCCGGGGCGGCCAATCTGTTCTGGGTGGCGGGCGGCTCGCTGTTCACCCCGGCCCTGCACTGCGGCGTGCTGGACGGCCTGACCCGGCGGCGGGTGATGGCGGCGGCGCGCGAGCTGGACGTCGAGGTCCACGAGGTGGCCAGCGGCGCCGAGGCCCTGGACGCCGCCGAGGCGGTGTTCCTGACCAACAGCCTGATCGGCGTGCGACCGGCCCGGCGCTTCGAGGGCGAGACCTTCGGCCCCCACGCGCTGGTCGAGCGCCTGCGCGAGGCGACCAGCCCTGGAGCCTTTTAGCCTCACATGGAATCATGTGAGGCGTCTAAAACGGCTATAAATCAAACATTTAGAGCGTGGCAGGGGGCCGAAATCGCTCACACTTCGGCTGCCACGCCCTAGGTGGGCGAGCGGGTCACCTGGTCGGAGAGCCGCGGCTTCAGATAGAAGGTGCGGCGGAAGGTCAGGGTCTGGGGCAGGATGAACTTGAAGAACGAATCGTATTCGTAGCTGGCGCTGCTCATGATCACGCTCTGGCCGGCCGGCAGCACGCCGACGGGGATGTCGACCACGGCGCCTTTGGCGGGGCAGTTGGCCGGGGCGTTGGACGCCTCCGACCACACGACCGTGTCCTTGCCGGTCGCGTCGGAGGCGACGCTGACCAGGCACATCCGCAGCGTGGTGGTCGGGAAGGGCGCCATCAGGGCCGCGCCGACGCTGAAGACGTCGTCGCGGCGGGCGTCGGTGAATTTCTGGTCGCGGGCCACCACGTCGCCGATCGAAGAGGCCACGTGGCTCAGGCGCCGCTGGGCCATCATGGCTTCCGTCAGTTCGGCCATGCCGAAGTAGAACAGGATCAGCACCGGCGCGATCAGGGCGAATTCTACGGCCGAGACCCCGCGCCGGTCGCGCCAGAAGTGGGAGAGGCGCAGGGTCATTGGCATTTGATCGGGACGGGGGTTTCCGAATAGGGCTCGTTGGTGAACACCGCCGCGAAGGTGATCTGGCGATTACCGGACGAGCCGGCGAGCGCCTCCTGCAGCAGCGGCGTGATCACCGGCCACTTGTAATAGCCGCGCACCAGGACGATGGAGCCGGGGCCGCCCGGGTCGAAACAGACGTTGGCGGAGTTCGGCGTTGGCAGGCCGCTGGTCTGGGCGAACGAGGGCAGGGCGCGGACGTCCAGGGTCAGGGCGCTTGAGCATGATCCGCCCAGCCACGACATTTCGCCGCACACGGCCTGCTTGAAGCTCGCCGCGTCGCCGCCGTTGGTCTGCAGTTCGCCGGTGCGGATCGTGCGGTCGACCACCATCAACGCGTTTTCCAGGCCCATCGACACCAGAAAGATGAGGCCCAGCTCGATGATGGCGAACACCAGGATCAGGAAGGGAATGGCGACGAAGGCGAACTCGATCGCCGTCGCGCCGTCGTCGGCGCGGGCGAAGCGGCGCAGCAGGCCCAGTCGGGCCAGAAGCTGGCGATGATGTCGGGCTCGATCGGCCATGGCGGCGTCCACGTCAGCGCCTTTAAGGAACGTCAGGCGACGCAATCTAAGCCGCGCGTCCCTAATCAGGGGTTTAGGAAGCCAATTCTAGGGGATGGCGGCCGGGGCGGCGGTGGGGGCGGGCGCGGCGGGCAGGGCGGTGGAGCTCAGGATGGAGCAGCGATCACCGCAGGCGTAGGTCGCGGTGCTGGCGCCGCGCTGGACGATGACCGCACGGGTCGGGATGTCGGAGACCACCACGTCGCGATCGGCCAGGGCGCGCCCCTGGGCGTCGAAGGCCAGGATGGTGGTCGCGCCGGGCTTCTTGCCCAGCACCACCAGGGTCCGTTCGTTGACCACGCTGACGTCGGCCACGGTCGGATCGCCGACCACGATGTCGCGCACGGGCGCGCTCAGCAGGATGCGCGTCGCGCCGCCGGCGCCGACCGACAGCGGCGCGGACGGACTGTCGGCGGCGGCGGCGACGGTGGCGACGGAGAGGCTCAGACCGGCGCAGAGGACGAGAGTCAGGCGGCGCATGAAGGTGTCTTTCCAACTTGGTGCAGGGTGAGCATGCCGCAGAATGGTCAACAAAGACCTAAGCTCGCCGTTTAGGTATTGCCCTACATTCTCGAGAAAACCTTGTCCAGCAAGGGATTTTTGCTCCCCATGGCGTGGCGTAGTTAAGAGAACTTAATGGTAAATCAAAATAAACTAACAAAAAAGTCTGGGAAACTATTTGCCGTTTACTGAGCATTAAGCGAGGTGGGTGAAATTGCTCGTGTTTTCGGGGGTGAGCAAGTCGACACGGCTTGGAGCCCAGATCCACTTATCTGACCAGGAGATCCACCATGTCGAAGTTTGTCACCCGCTTCCTGAAAGACGAATCCGGCGCGACCGCCATCGAGTACGGCCTGATCGTCGCCCTGATCGCCGTCGTGATCGTCGCCGCCGTGACCACGCTCGGGACCAACCTGAAGAACCGCCTGACCGCGGCCGCGACGGCCATCGGCTAAAGCGACAAGAAGGCCTCGGCGACGACGCCGGGGCCCCGATCAAGGAGCTTCAAGCATGTCGAAGTTTGTCACCCGTTTCCTGAAGGACGAATCCGGCGCCACCGCGATCGAGTACGGCCTGATCGTCGCCCTGATCGCCGTCGTGATCGTCGCCGCCGTGACCACGCTCGGGACCAACCTCAAGGCGCGCCTTGAGGCTGCCGCCACGGCCATCGGCTAAGGCGTTCGCCCCTAGGAAGACAAGAGGGCCTCGGCGGAGACGTCGAGGCCTTTTTTGTTCCGACCATCCAGGAACCTCAACCATGTCGAAGTTTGCCATCAGCTTCCTGAACGACGAGTCCGGATCCTCGGCGGTCGAATACGGCCTGATCATCGCCCTGATCGCCCTGGTGACCGTCGGCGCCTTCGGCCTCCTCGGCGGCCACGTGAAGGACGCCTTCCAAGTCGCCGCCGACCAGGTCGCGGGCAGCTAGGCCGGCGCAGGCCGAAAGCAGGATCTGGCGGTGAAGCCGGGTGTCCCGTTCGGTTCGGCGCGACGCGGATTTCGTCGCCGGGGAAACCATTGCTTCACGAGATCGGCGCACAGTGCCGCCGATTGAACAGGCAACCGCATGCACACCCTTCAGTTCGCCCTGCTGCTGCTCTTTCCCGCGCTGGTCGTCGTCGCCGCGCTGAAGGACGTCACCAGCTACACCATCCCAAACTGGATCTCCCTGGCCCTGATCGCGGCCTTCGCGCCGGTGGCCCTGGCCAGCGGGGCCTCCCTGGCGACCCTGGGCCTGTGCCTGGCGTCCGGCTTCGTCGCCCTGCTGGTCGGCATGGGCATGTTCGCGGCCGGCTGGATCGGCGGCGGCGACGCCAAGCTGTTCGCCGCGTCGGTCCTGTGGCTGGGCTGGCCCGCTGCCCTGCCGTTCATGCTGGTCACGGGCATGGCCGGCGGCGCCCTGACCCTGGGCCTTCTCAGCCTGCGCTCAGGCTGGTTCGAGCCTGTCCTGGCCGGCGGTCCCGCCTGGCTTCGAAAGCTGGGCGCCCAGGGCGGCGACATTCCCTACGGCGTGGCCATCGCGATCGGGGCCCTGGCGGCCTTCCCGCAGGGCGCGCTGACCTTGGCCGTGGGCGCCTAGGCGCGGCCCGCGTCAGCCTGTCGCGCCGTCGGGCGGCCTTTCGGAACGTCGCCTTTAGCCGCTGTTAACCATGGGTGCGCGAGCATGAGACGGGGGCCAGAAGGGCCGTTGGACGATTCGAGCGTGATCGCCTGAAGGCGGCCCGCCTCGACCCAGTTTTCGTCGCTAGAGCCCGACCTCATGAATCCTCTTCGCGTCATGATCGTTCTGGTCGCCGCCGTCGCGGCCATCGGCCTGGCCGTGGTCATGCAGAAGGCTCTGGGCGGCAAGTCCGCGCCCGCGCCGATCGTCCAGACCTCCGCCCCGGCGGCCAAGCCCATGACCCAGGTCCTGGTGGCCAAGCGCGACCTGGCCATCGGCGATCGCCTGACCGCCGCCGACGTCGACTGGCAGCCCTGGCCGTCCGACACCATCAACGCCGCCTTCATCACCAACGGCGCGGCCGATCCGGTCCCCACCAAGGCGACCGCCAAGGCCGCCAAGGCGGTCGGCGACGTCGCGGGCTCGATGATCGGCGGCGTCACCCCTGAAAAGGCCGTCGAGGGCGCGATCGTGCGTGACCCGATCCTGGCCGGCGAACCCATCACGGCCCGCAAGATCGTCCGCGGCGGCGAAGGCGGCTACCTGTCGGTGGTCCTGGGCCCCGGTAAGCGCGCCATGGCCGTGCCGGTCACTTCGGAGACCGCGGTCGGCGGTTTCGTGCTGCCCGGCGACCGCGTCGACGTCATCCAGGCCCACGAGGCGCAGAGCGTCGGCGAGGGCGACACGGGCGGCGTCAAGCGGATGGTGGCCGAGACCGTCGTCCAGAACGTCCGCGTGCTGGCCCTGGACCAGGCCTCGGCGGCCGAGAAGGACGCCAAGACCATCGTCGCCTCCACCGCCACCCTCGAGGTCGGCCCGGTCGAGGCCGAGGCCCTGACCCGCGCCAAGGCCGCCGGCCCGGTGACCCTGACCCTGCGCGCCTATACCGACCTGGGCGGCCCCTCGGGCCTGGCGGTCGCTTCGCAAGATTCCGCTGTCGTCCGCATCAATCGCGGCGGCCAGACCTCCAGCATCTCGGTTCGCCCATGATCCGCCGGCTTTTCTCCGCCTCGCTCGCGGCCGTCCTGGTCCTGGCGCCCTCGGCCGCCGCCCTGGCCGACGGCCCGGCGGCCGGCACCCATCTCTACCGGACCCCGGCCCGGGTCGCGTCGCTCCCCGTCGAGGCCCCGCGCCTGGCCCCGCCCGCCGACCAGGTGCTGCGCATCGACCTGACCAGCTCGGGCGCCCAGACCCTGAACCTGTCGCGCGGCAAGTCGGCGATCATCGAGCTGCCCGTCGACGTCCGCGACATGCTGGTGACCAATCCCGCCGTGGCCGACGCGGTCCTGCGCGGCCCGCGCCGGATCTATGTCCTGGGCATGGCCCTGGGTTCGACCGACGCGGTGTTCTTCGACGCCTCGGGCCGCAAGATCCTCAGCCTGGCCATCCGTGTCGAGCAGGACTCCACCGCCCTGGAAGAGACCCTGCGCCGCGTGCTGCCCAACGCCCACATCCAGGTGCAGGCGATCCGCGACAGCGTGATCCTGACCGGCGCGGTGGCCGACGCCAACGAAACCGGCGTGGCCTCGCAGATCGCCGCCAAGTTCGTCGACAAGCCGGAGAACGTGCTGAACCTCCTGACCATCGCCGGCAAGGACCAGGTGATGCTCAAGGTCCGCATCGTCGAAGTCCAGCGCAACATGATCAAGCAGCTGGGCGTCGATTCCAGCGCCGTGCTCGGTCAGCTGGGCGAGACCCAGTACAAGTTCGGCTTCTCGCCGACCTACGGCGTCAACAACAGCCTCCTGGGCGGCGCCCTCGGGGGCTGGGCTCGCGACACCACCAAGCAGCCGCAAATGGTGGTGCCCTGCATGGCCGGCGTCTCGGGCACCTGCTACCAGGTCGTCCATTCGGCCGTCTTCGATTCCGTCGACGCCAACGGCAACCCCGTCCAGGTCATGAACGGCAATACGGCGACGGTCAGGGACACCGCCGGCAGCCCGGGCCTGAACTCGGGCAAGGGCATGATCCAGGCCTTCGAGCGCGTGGGCCTGATCCGGACCCTGGCCGAGCCCAACCTGACCGTCGTGTCGGGCGAGGCGGGCAAGTTCCTGGTCGGCGGCGAGTTCCCGGTTCCGACCGGCCTGGACAGCACCAACCGGGTCAGCATCGAGTTCAAGCCCTTCGGCGTGGGCCTGGGCTATACGCCGGTCGTGCTGTCGGGCGGCCGCATCTCCCTGAAGCTGTCGACCGAGGTGTCGGAACTGACCAGCCTGGGGTCCTTTACCCTGGCCTCGTCCACCGGCGGTTCGAGCCTGGTCGTTCCGGGGCTGACGGTGCGGCGGGCCGAGACGACGGTCGAGCTGCCGTCGGGCGGCTCGCTGATGATCGCCGGCCTGCTGAAGCAGCAGAGCAAGCAGAACATCGACGCCCTGCCGGGCATGACCAGCCTGCCGATCCTGGGCGCCCTGTTCCGGTCGCGCGACTATCAGAACGGCGAGACCGAGCTGGTGATCATCATCACCCCCTACATCGTCGACCCGACCAGGCCGCAGAACCTGCAGACCCCGGCCGACGGCCTGCAGACGGCGAGCGACATGAGCACGGCCCTGCTCGGGCGGCTCAACAAGGTGGTCAAGGCGCCGGTCGGCGCGAACAGCGGGCGCGCCTACCAGGGCCCCGTCGGCTATGTGATCGAGTGAGAACGCGGACATGACGCGACCCCATCCTTCTTCTTCGCTCCTGACGGCCCCGAAACTGGCCGCCGCGGGCCTGATCCTGGCGCTGCTGGCCGCCTGCGCCGGCCCCGCCGCCGGTCCCGAGACGGCCGTCGCGCCGCGCAGCGCCTCCGACAAGTGGGAAGACCGGGTCCGTATCGACTCTCGTCCGGACGAGGTGCTGCTGGCGCTCCATGCCGGGGGGCTGTCGGCGGCGCAGACCCAGGCCCTGGACGAGCTGGTGGGCCGCTGGATGGCGGTCGAAGCGCGGGAGATCGTCGTCAACGCCCCGATCGGCGGGGCCAGCGGCGAGATGGCCGGCCGCATGGCCATGGCTGCTCGCCAGCGCCTGGTCGCCATGGGTGCGCCGGCCACCAAGGTCCGGGTGACGGGCTATGACGCCGGGGGCGCGCCAGACGCGCCGCTGAAGGTCGGCTTCCTGCGTTTCACCGCCAGCGTTCCGCAATGCGGCGGCTGGGAGAACCTCGCCGCCACCCGCAACAACACCGCCTACGAGAACTTCGGCTGCGCGGTGACCGCCAACATGGCCGCCCAGGTGGCCAATCCCGAAGATCTGCTCAGCCCGCGCGACGGGACCCCGATCGACTCCGGCCGTCGCGCGACCGTGCTCGACAAGTACCGTAAGGGCGAGGTGACCTCGTCGGCCAAGGATGAGCAATCCAACGGCGTCGTTTCGAAGGCGGTCAACTGATGACCATGCGCAGCGATCACGACCCCTTCGACCTGGGCTTCGAGGCCGACGACGACTTCGCCGCGCCGGGGACCGTTGCCGAGACGGCGCCGGGCGGCGAGGACCCGTTCGCCGAGTTCCCGTCGGTGCGCCCCCGCGAAACCGTCTCCGCGCCGTTCGCGGACCTGCCGCTGGCCGAGCCCTATGCGCCCAAGCCGCCGGCCGCCGCTCCCGCGGCGACCTTGGCCATGCCGGTCGAAGCGGCCGAACCGGTCGCGCCGCCCGTCCATCCGGTCGGCACGACCCAGGCCCTGGTGCAGGAAGTCCTGGCCGCCGCCGACGCCGACATGGGCGAGGCGGCCGTGCCGCGGATCACCATCCACGCCTTCTGCGCCCGGGCCGAGACCGTCGCCCTGGTCGAGGCCGCGGCGGCCGACCGGCGGATGGTCCGCGCCTCGACCATCGCCCAGCCTGGCGGGCTGGAAGGGGCCGTGGCCTATTACCAGGCCCAGTCGACCCCTTCGCTGGTGCTGGTCGAGAGCCTGGACGCCGCGCCGCGCATGCTGGCCCTGCTGGACGGCCTGGCCCAGGTCTGCGACCCGGGCACCAAGGTCGTGGTCATCGGCCAGACCAACGACATCGCCCTCTATCGCGAACTGATGCGACGGGGCGTCAGCGAGTACATCACCCAGCCCCAGGGCCCGTTGCAGATCATCCGCGCGGTCTCCAGCCTCTACGCCGATCCGTCCGCGCCGTTCGTCGGGCGGCAGATCGCCTTCGTCGGGGCCAAGGGCGGCGTGGGGTCCTCGACCCTGGCCCACAACTTCGCCTGGTCGATGGCCGAGCGCGTCCAGGCCGCCACGGTGATGGTCGACCTGGACCTGCCGTTCGGCACCGCCGGGCTCGACTTCAACCAGGACCCGCTGCAGGGCGTGCTCGACGCTCTCAGCCAGCCTGACCGCCTGGACCCGGTGCTGATGGACCGGATGATGGTCCGCTGCGGCGACCGTCTGTCGCTGTTCGCCGCGCCCAGCGCCCTGGACCAGGACTACGAGATCCCGGCCGACGCCTTCGAGGAAGTCACCCAGAAGATCCGCGGCGCCGCGCCCTTCGTGGTGCTGGACCTGCCGCACAGCTGGAGCGCCTGGACCCGCCGGGTGCTGATCGCCAGCGACGACCTGGTGGTGGTGGCCACGCCCGACCTGGCGTCCCTGCGCAACGCCAAGAACATTGTCGACCTGGTCCGCCAGGCCCGTCCCAACGACGCGCCGCCGCGCCTGGTGCTGAACCAGGTGGGCGTGCCCGGCCGGCCCGAGATCCCGGTCAAGGACTTCGGCGAGGCCCTGGGCCTGACGCCGTCCCTGGTGCTGCCGTTCGACCCCAAGCCCTTCGGCCAGGCCGCCAACAACGGCCAGATGGTCACCGAGGTGGCGCCCAAGTCGAAGGCGGCCGAGGGCATCGATCACCTGGCGCGCCTGATCAGCCGCCGCGAACCGCCGGCGGTCCAGAAGACCTCGGTCCTCTCCAGCCTGTTCAAGAAGAAGTAGGGCATGTTCGGCAAGCGCGATCAGGCCGCCGTCCGCACGGAGCAGGCGCCGCCGCCGGTCTCGACCGGCGCGCCGGCCATCGCCACGCGCCCGCAGCGCGTCGAGCCCGCCAACGAGTCCGCGGCCTCGGGGAGCGGGGCGGCCGGGGCGGCGCCGGCGGCCGCGGCCAAGCCGGCCGGCCCCAAGGCCACCAACGGCCTGGAGCAACTGCGCGCCGCCCAGGGCGTCCAGCCGACCACCCAGGTGGTCCGCGAGCAGAGCGATTACTACCACGCCACCAAGACCACGATCTTCAACGCCCTGCTCAACACCATCGACCTTTCCCAGCTGGCCCAGCTGGACCTGAAGGCGGCGGCCGAGGAGATCCGCGACATCGTCGCCGAGCTGGTGGCGATCAAGAACGTTTCGATGTCGGTCTCCGAGCAGGAGCACCTGGTCCAGGACATCATCAACGACGTCCTCGGCTACGGCCCGCTGGAGCCCCTGCTGGCCCGCGACGACATCGCCGACATCATGGTCAACGGCGCCCACCGGGTGTTCATCGAGGTGGGCGGCAAGGTCCAGCTGACCAATGTCCGCTTCCGCGACAATCTCCAGCTGATGAACATCTGCCAGCGGATCGTAAGCCAGGTCGGCCGCCGGGTCGACGAAAGCAGCCCGATCTGCGACGCCCGCCTGCCCGACGGCAGCCGCGTCAACGTCATCGCCCCGCCCCTGGCGCTGGATGGTCCCACCCTGACCATCCGGAAGTTCAAGAAGGACAAGCTGACGATGAAGAACCTGGTCGACTTCGCGTCGATCAGCCCGGAAGGGGCGCGGGTGCTGGGCGTGATCGGCGCCTGCCGCTGCAACATCGTCATTTCGGGCGGCACCGGCTCGGGCAAGACCACCCTGCTCAACACCATGACCGCCTTCATCGACCCCACCGAGCGGGTGGTGACCTGCGAGGACGCGGCCGAGCTGCAGCTGCAGCAGCCGCACGTGGTGCGCCTGGAAACCCGCCCCCCCAACCTGGAAGGCCAGGGGGCGGTGACCATGCGCGACCTGGTCAAGAATTGCCTGCGGATGCGTCCCGAGCGGATCATCGTCGGCGAAGTCCGCGGCCCGGAGGCCTTCGACCTGCTGCAGGCCATGAACACCGGCCACGACGGCTCGATGGGCACGCTGCACGCCAACAGTCCGCGCGAGGCGATCAGCCGGATCGAGAGCATGATCACCATGGGCGGCTACGGCCTGCCGTCCAAGACCATCAAGGAGATGATCGTCGGCTCGGTCGACGTCATCGTCCAGGCCGCGCGCCTGCGCGACGGCTCCCGCCGGATCACCCACATCACCGAGGTGGTGGGCCTGGAAGGCGACGTGATCGTCACCCAGGACCTGTTCGTCTACGAGATCAGCGGCGAGGACGCCGACGGCAAGGTGGTCGGCAAGCATCGCTCGACCGGCATCGGCCGCCCGCGCTTCTGGGACCGCGCCCGCTATTACGGCCTGGAGCGCGAGCTGGCCGAAGCCCTCGACGCGGCGGAGTAGGCGATGCTGTTCATCCTCGCCGGCGTCCTGGGCTTCATCACCATCGCGGGCCTGGGCTTCGTGCTGGCCGGCGGCGGCGACAGCGGCTCGGCCAAGACCGTCAAGCGCGCCCAAATGATCGCGGGCGGCGACCGCCAGGCGGTCGCCGCCCGCGCCAAGGCCGCGGCCAGCACGCCGGACGCCCGTCGCAAGCAGATCCTCAAGACCCTGAAGGAACAGGACCAGAAGAAGAAGAAGGCCACGCTGACCATCGCCGCCCGCCTGAGGGCGGCCGGCCTGGGCGAGAACGTCCGGATGTTCTGGATCATCAGCGGCGTGATCGGCCTGACCGTCGGCCTGGTGCTGCTGCTGCTGCGCCAGATGCCGCTCATCGCCCTGGGCGCGGCCTTCGCCGCCGGCTTCGGCCTGCCGCGCTGGGTGGTCGGCATGATGGCCAAGGCGCGCACCAAGAAATTCACCAACGCCTTTTCCGACGCCATCGACATCATCGTGCGCGGCATCAAGTCGGGCCTGCCGGTCCACGACTGCCTGAAGATCATCGGCAAGGAATGTCCCGAGCCCCTGGCCGGCGAGTTCCGCGCCCTGGTCGAGAACACCGGCATGGGCATGTCGATGGACCAGGCGCTGGAGCGCATGTACGAGCGCATGCCCACCAACGAGCTGCGCTTCTTCACCATCGTCCTGGCCATCCAGGCCAAGACCGGGGGCAACCTGGCCGAGGCCCTGGGCAACCTGTCGACCGTGCTGCGGGCCCGCAAGCTGATGGCCGAGAAGATCAAGGCCCTGTCGGCCGAAGCCATCGCCTCGGCCTTCATCATCGGCTGCTTGCCGCCCAGCGTCGTCGCGCTGATCTCGATCGTCGCGCCCAGCTACATGGCGCCGATGTTCAGCGACCCGCGCGGCCACCTCATGCTGATGGCCGCGGGCTTCTGGATGAGCCTGGGCATCTTCGTGATGCGCAAGATGATCAACTTCAAGTTCTAGGGGAGGCGGCCATGATCGAGATGCTCACCAATCCCCAGACGCTGCTCAGCGTCTTCGTCGCCATCGTGGTGTTCGCCACCATCGTAACCCTGGCCTCGCCGATGATGAGCAACAACAACCTGGAAGGCCGGCTGAAATCGGTGGCCAACCGCCGCGAGGAGCTGCGCCGCCGCTCGCGCGAGGCCATGGCCCAGAAGGGCGGCGGCGGTTCGCTGCGCCATGTCGACGAGGGGATGTACAAGAACGTCGTCGACCGCCTGCAGCTGTCCAGGCTGCTGGAGGATCCCAAGGTGGTCGACAAGCTGGCCCAGGCCGGCTTCCGCGGCCCCAAGCCGGTCTCGACCTTCTACTTCTTCCGCTTCGTGATGCCTTTCGCGTTCGCGGTGGTGACGGCGGTCTATCTCTATGTGGTCAACGGTTTCGGCCTGCTGACGATGCAGAAGGTCGCCATCTGCTTCCTGGCCCTGACGGCGGGCTACTACGCGCCCAACCTCTACATCTCCAACGTCGCCCAGAAGCGCCGCGAGTCGATCGTCGCGGCGTTCCCCGACGCCCTGGACCTGATGCTGATCTGCGTCGAGAGCGGCATGTCGATCGAGGCGGCCATCGCCAAGGTCGGGTCCGAGGTCGGCTCGGCCTCGATGGAGCTGGCCGAGGAGCTCAGCCTGCTGACCGCCGAGCTCAGCTACCTGCCCGAGCGGCGCCTGGCCTATGAGGGCCTGGCCCGGCGGACCAACCATCCCGGCATCCGCTCGGTGGTCACCGCCATGATCCAGGCCGAGCGCTACGGCACCCCGCTGGGCGCGGCCCTGCGGGTGATGGCCAAGGAAAACCGCGACCTGCGCCTGTCAGCCGCCGAAAAGAAGGCCGCGGCCCTGCCGGCCAAGCTAACCGTGCCGATGATCGTGTTCTTCCTGCCCGTGCTGTTCATCGTGATCATGGGTCCGGCGATCATCAAGATCCAGGACGTGATGAAGGGCCGGTAGGGGGGCCGCCCTTCGGTTCCCTCTCTCTTTGAGAGAGGGAACTGGAGCGGCGAGCCTCTAACCCCCCGCCTTCACGGCGTCGTACGACCGGGAGGCGCTGGCCTGGCCGACGGCGGCGCGCAGCCAAGCCAGGTTGTTGTCGACCGACTCCGGCGGCAGGTCCTGGCGGGCCAGCCTCTCGGCCTCGTCGAGGCGGCCCTGCAGCCCGACCACCAGGGCCAGGTTCTGGCGCACCTGGATGGTGGCGGTGGGCAGGGCGGCGGCCTGGCGCAGCAGCTTCTCGGCGCCGGGCAGGTCGCCGGTCGAGGCCAGGTGCATGGCGAGATTGGTCAGGGGGACGGCCTCGGCCGGGGCCAGGGCCACGGCCTGGCGGTGGGCCGCCAGGGCCTCGTCGTCGCGCTTGGCCTGCTCGTAGGCCACGCCCAGCAGCGACAGCGGCCGCCAGTCGCGCGGCTGCAGGGCGGCGGCCTTGCGGCCCGGCTCGATGGCGTAGAAGCCCTGGCCGCGCGCCACGTTGGCCCGGGCCGATTCCATCAGGGCTTCGTAGTTGTCGGGGGCGACGATCAGCACGGTGGCGGCCGCGTCGGCGGCCTCGTCATAGCGGCCCAAGGCGCGCAGGGCCTGGGACAGGCCCACGCCGGCCTCGACGTCGCGGCCGTCGCGCTCGGCCTCGGTCGACCAGAAGGCCATGCGAGTCAGGGGATCGGCGCGCCGCATCTCGGCCCGCTCGGCGGGCGTGGCCTTGCGCGGCGCCGCGGGCGCGGAGGGCGCGGCGGCGGCGGGCGCGGCGGCGGCGGGCGCGGCGGCCGGGGCGGACTTGTCGGCGGCATGGGCCGACGCCGCCATCCACACGCCGGACGCGAGGACGGGACCAAGAACGGTTGCGAGGAGCGCGCGCTTGCGACACATGAAGAAGGATCTCCCGACGGTGTTCGCATCCTCGCGCGCGGCCCTCAAGGAATCGTTAAGCATAATCTTCACCCCTCAAGGGCGCGTCCATGTCGGAACCGATCATCGCCTCCTCGTCCCGCTCCACCGAGGACGGCGCGCCGACGCCCATCCACTGCCTGTACGAGTCCGAACTGGCCGCCTTCGTCGAGGCGCGCCCGAGTTTCGTGAAGGGCTTCGTGGCCCTGGAGGACTTCAAGGCCAAGGCCGGCCAGGTGCTGGTCTTGCCGACGCCGCAAGGGGCCGTGGACCGCGTGCTGCTGGGTCTTGGGACCCGCGACAAGGTCGAGGCCATGCTGTTCCGCGCCCTGCCGGCCCGGCTGCCGGCCGGCGACTACCGCCTGGCGACGGTCCCCGAGGGCCTGGATCCCGGCCAGGTCGCCCTGGCCTTCGCCCTGGGCGCCTACCGGTTCGACCGCTATCGGCCCCGGACCGGCCCCAACGGCGGGGGAGAGCCGCGACGACTGGTCGCGGACGAAAACGTCGACCTGGACGAGGTCCACGCCGTCGCCCACGCCTGCGCCCTGGCCCGCGACATGATCAACACCCCGGCCAACGACATGGGGCCGCTGCAGATCGAGACCATCGCCCGCGAGATCGCCGAGCGGTACGGCGCGACCCTGGACGTGATCGTCGGCGACGACCTGCTGGAGCGGAACTATCCCGCCGTCCACGCCGTGGGCCGCGCCGCCGTCCCGTCCCGGGCGCCGCGCATGCTGGAGCTGACCTGGGGCGACGCGGCCCACCCTCGCGTGGCGATCATCGGAAAGGGCGTGGTGTTCGACACCGGCGGGCTGGACATCAAGCCGTCCGGCGGCATGCGGCTGATGAAGAAGGACATGGGCGGGGCCGCCCACGCCCTGGCCCTGGGCCGGATGGTGATGGCCGCCGGCCTGCCGGTGGCGCTGAGCGTGCTGGTCCCGGTGGTCGAGAACGCCATCGCCGGCGACGCCATGCGGCCGGGCGACGTGCTGGCCACCCGGGCGGGCCTGACGGTCGAGGTCGGCAACACCGACGCCGAGGGCCGGCTGATCCTGGCCGACGCCCTGGCCCGCGCCGCCGAGCTGGAGCCGGCCCTGACCCTCGACCTGGCCACCCTGACCGGCGCGGCGCGGGTGGCCCTGGGGCCGCAGGTCATCCCGTTCTACACCCCCGACGACGACCTGGCCCTGGAGATCGAGGAGGGCGCGCGCGAGGCCTCCGACCCGGTCTGGCGCATGCCGCTGTGGGATGGATACAGGGAGGCGATCGAGGGCGACATCGCCGACCTGAAGAACGACCCCGACGCCTGGGCCCAGGCCGGTTCGATGACCGCGGCCCTGTTCCTGCAGCGCTTCGCCCCCGCCACCGGGTCATGGGCGCATTTCGACATCTTCGCCTGGAATCCCAAGGCCCGGCCGGGCTTCGCGGCCGGTGGCGAGGCCCAGGTGATCCGCGGCCTCTACGGCATGCTGAAGTCGCGGTTCCCGAAGGCGTCGGCATGAGCGGCGTGCGCCCATACGACCCCAGGGTGACCCTGACCCGACCCGACCTGGCCGACCTCGACCTGCAGGGCCTGGTCGCCGCCGAGCGCTACGAAGCGCCCACCCTGCGCCAGGTCGCCGTCCCGACCGCCGCCCTGCGCAAGGCCGCCCACCCGATGGCCGAGCAATGGGACCAGCTGCTGTTCGGCGAGCTGTTCAAGGTGTTGGAGGTGAAGGACGGCTTCGCCTGGGGCCAGGCGACGCGCGACGGCTATGTCGGCTTCGTGGCCGAGGACGACCTGGCCGCCCCGGGCGCGCCGGCCACCCACCAGGTGGCGGTCCCGCGCACCTACGCCTTCGCCGAGCCCGACATCAAGTCGCGGCCGGTGGGCCTCTATTCGCTGAACGCCCTGACCGCGATCGAGGCGACCGAGGGGCGGTTCGTCCGGGGCGAGGGCACGGGCTGGTTCGTCGCCGCCCACCTGGCGCCGGTCGGCGTGGCCCTGACCGACTACGTGGCCGTGGCCGAGGGCTATCTGGGCGCGCCCTACCAGTGGGGCGGCCGCGAATCGCTGGGGCTGGACTGCTCGGGCCTGGTGCAGCAGGCCCTGGCGGCCTGCGGCAGGGCCGTCCCCCGCGACACCGACCTGCAACTGGCCTTCTTCGCCCCCGTCGCCGAGGCCGGGCGCCGGCGCGGCGACCTGGTGTTCTGGAAGGGCCACGTGGCCATCCTGGTGGACGCCGACACCATCCTGCACGCCAACGCCCACCACATGGCCGTGGCGGTCGAACCCCTGGCCGGGGCGATCGCCCGCATCGAAGCGGCCGGCGGCGGCGCGGTGACGGGGTGGCGACGGCCATTTTAAATACCGTCGTTCCCGAGGCGCGCACTCAGAAAGAATGATCGCAGATGACGAATATCGGGCCGAGCTCATCACAAATCTGTTTTAGCCCGGCCGTCCGTGAAAAATTTGAAGCGGTCGGTAAATTGGAGCTTATCGACTCTCTTGAGGGTTTCTATTCGCAGTTGCTGAAATGCCGTCGCGAATTCGTTGAATACTCAAATCCAGAAACGATGAGCGAGGTCGCGCGCGCAGCTGCGAATGTTCAGGTCTTGCAGCAGATTCATCTGCATCGTGCCGAGCGGTTGCTGGTTTCGGCGGGGTCGATGATCGCCGAAGAGAACATCTATGGCCTGACTCTACTCATTCGAGGGCATATCGAGTCGACAGCCATAATGGGTTACCTCTGTGATCGTATTTGTGCGTTTATGAACGGAAGTGTCCCGTTCGAAAGGGTTATCTTCGATATCGCCCACGCCCTAATGGGGGTGAAGCATGTGATGTTCAAAGAAAAGCCTGATCCTGTGAATATTATGACGGCTATTGAGAAAGCGGACCGCTATTTCGAGCGCAAAGCTGGTTCGTCCGGGCGAGGTATGCTTGCGGATTGCTACGCTTGGCTGAGCGACTTTGCGCATCCGAACTTCCTTTCCGGAAGTTCCGCGCTAAAGCTCAACCGGTCCCTTGGTCGCTTGGAATTCCGTCACGGGTTTGGGCTCAGTGAGGAGGAGATAGGGCACCTTGGCTATCTCGATATTAGCGCAGCGCTCTTCATTATGTTCTTCAATGATCTAACCGAGATGGTGCCCAGCGCCTTTCCTGCTGGTGTCAGTCCCGACATCTAGATCATCATTGCCATTCATATCTCTCCGCATGCGCCTGCTCATTGCGCGCGAGATCAGAAAGAGCGCAAGCATCTCGCATAAGTCAAATGCCGAACTTGGCCTAAATTACTTCGGCCATTGCGCCAGCCAGTCGACGATCGACTGCGGCGTCATGTGGCGGGCGTCGGTCAGGGCGAAGAAGGCGCCGTCATTGACCAGCTTGCCCTTGGCGTCGACCACCAGGAAGCTGGGCACGCCCTTCAGCTTGTCCAGGCCGTAGCGGGCCGGGATCTGCATGTTCTTGTCGTAGCGGCCGACGTTCACGGTCACGACCTCGTAGTGCTTGTCGACCCAGGCCTTGACGTCGGGCTGCTCGATCACCCCGGCGAACACCCGGCAGTCGCCGCACCAGTTGCCGCCGAAATCGATCAGGGTCAGCTTGTGGGCCTTCTTCGCCCGCTTGAGGGCGGCGGCGACGTCGGCCTCGGCGTCGGCCTTCTCGTCATAGGGGTAGGGCGGGGTCGGCAGGTCGGCCAGCGACTTCAGGGCCACGGTCGGGGCCTTGGCGGCGAAGGCGGACGCGGGGGCGGCGATCAGCAGGGCGGCGAGGGCGCCAAGAAGTCCAAGGCGGGCCAGCGGGCGAGACGTCATGGTCGAACGGTTCCGGTGAAGCGGTGCGGTTCGATACTCTACTCACGGAATGGGAAAAGACCGCAAGGCAGCTTTGCTGCGGGCGCTTCGACGCGGCCTGGGCGCCCGGACCGGAGGCGCCTGAACGGCAGACAAAGAAAAAGACCGCGAAGCGAGCTTCGCGGTCTTGGTCGTGCCGGGCCTGGAGGCCGATCAGGACTTGGCGGTCGTCGCGGCCGGGGCCGGGGTGGCCGGCGCGCCGGCGGCCGGAGCCCCGGCGCCGGCCGGAGCCGGAGCCGGAGCGCCCGGAGCCGCGGGGGCGGCGCCCGAGGCGGCCGCGCCGGCGGCCGGAGCCTCGCCAGCGGGCGCCGGAGCCGCGCCGGCCGGCTTCGGGGCCGGGATCGGCAGGGTCGAGCCCAGGCTGTGCAGATAGGCGATGATGGCGATCCGGTCTTCCTGCTTCTTCAGGCCGACGAAGGTCATCTTGGTGCCCGAGACGTCCTTGCCCGGGGCCTTCAGGAAGGTGTCCAGGTGGTCGTAGTCCCAGACGGGGTTCTTGTTGCCGAAATCGACCATGGCCGCCGAATAGCCGAAGCCGGGGTGGGTGCCGGGCTTGCGGCCCACCACGCCGAACAGGCCGGGGCCGGTGTGATTCTCGGCGGTGAAGTTGTGACACGAGGCGCACTTGGCGCTGACGGCCTGGCCAGCGGCGACATTGGCCGGGGTCAGGACGCTGCCCCAGTCGGGCGCGACCTCGGCGGCGGCGCCGCCTTCGCCCGCCTCTTCGGCGACCGCGATCTCGTAGCCGGGCTTCTCAAGCTCATGCTTGGCGAAAACGATGTCCGACGCTTCCCGCAGACCGAAAATGATCAGGCCGGTCAGCAGCACGCCGCCAGCGATCTTGTTGAACGTCAGGTCGCTCATCTAAAGCCTTACCAGCCTCTTGGGGGCCGTCTGACGACAGGCCCGAAATCCGCGCCCGGAGGTTTCCCCCGCGCGCTCCATGTTGCGCTCGCGTCTCTTACACGCTACCGCCCGAGGCGCAACCGGGCAGCAACGGTTTTGACCCGCATCGGCCTTTCATGAACCCCATCGTCGTCATTCCCGCCCGCATGGCGGCCACTCGCCTCCCGAACAAGCCTCTGGCCGACATCGGCGGGACGCCGATGATCGTGCGCGTGCTGCGCCAGGCCCAGGCGGCGGGAATCGGTCCGGTGGCGGTGGCGGCCGGCGACGTCGCCATCGTCGAGGCGGTGGAGCGGGCCGGCGGCCAGGCGGTGCTGACCGATCCGGCCCTGCCCTCGGGCTCGGACCGTATCCTGGCGGCGCTCGAGGTGCTGGACCCGGGCGGGCGCCACGACGTGGTCATCAACCTGCAGGGCGACATGCCGTTCGTGCAACCCTCGGTGCTGAGCGCCTGCGCCGACCTGCTGAGCGCCTATCCCGGCTGCGACATCGCCACGGTGGTGGCGCCCGAGGCCTCGCCGGCCGACCGGTCCAATCCCGACGTGGTCAAGGCCGTGCTGGCCCTGGAGCAGGACGGCCTGTCGGGCCGGGCGC
>Ga0209257_1001019_pt1 | contig 37698 bp, 33 predicted proteins | sample AraplaCvi_mCL_r2_FD_184277 | JGI IMG/M metagenome (GOLD analysis project Ga0209257, IMG submission 184277) | Arabidopsis root microbial communities from North Carolina, USA - plate scrape MF_Cvi_mCL_r2 (SPAdes) (version 2) | ecosystem: Host-associated > Plants > Roots > Endosphere | place: USA...
ACGGCCTGGCGTTCGACGCTGCAGGGAACGCCTATGTGTCCGATTCGTTCCAGGGCGCCATCTACCGCATCAGGAACGCGACTGCATGCCAGCCGTGCAACGTGGACGTGATGGTGCGCGACCCGCTGCTGGTGACGACAGGTGCCTTGCCGTTCGGTGCGAACGGCATCGCGATCGATGAACCCGCCGGTTTGCTGTACGTCAACAATGCGGGCGACGGCCGCGTGCTGCGCATGCCTTTGGCCGGGGGAAAACTCGACGTCCTCGCCGATAGCGTCTACGGCGCCGACGGGCTGCTGCTGCACGACGGAATTCTCTGGGTCGCATCCAATCAGGTCGATGCCGTGGTCGCGCTGGATTCGCACGGTCTCGTGCGCGCCCGCGCGGGACACTTCGATGGCATCGGGCCTGATGGCGCGCCGTTAGGCCTGCTCTTTCCAGCCGCCACCGCGGTGCAAGGCAAGCGGATGCTCGTGGCGAACTTGGCGCTTCCGCTCACACCGCGCGAAGGCGACGAGTGGGAGGAGAAGGCGACGCGGTGGAACCTGGTGCAGTTCGACATCCCGGCCATCGATCCACGCTGATTACACCGCGCGCGAGCGCATCCACGAGAGGCTTCCCATGCGCATGCTGTCGCTACTGTCGCTGTTGATCGTCGGTGCGCTGATCGCACCGCAGGCCATCGCCGCCGCCGGCGCCGTGGCGGCCGAAACCCGTACGGTCCAGGTCGGTCCCGATCGCATCGCATACCGGAAGCTGGGAAGTGGCACGCCGATTGTGCTGGTCAACCGCTTCCGCGGCACGCTGGACACCTGGGACCCCGCATTCCTGGATGCGTTGGCGCGACAGCACACCGTGATCCTGTTCGAACTGCCCGGCATCGGGTATTCGCAGGGCACGCAACCCGAGACCATGGAACAGGCAATCGCGTCGCTGGACGGCTTCGCCGATGCGCTGGGATTGCAGAAGTTCGACCTGCTCGGGTGGTCGTGGGGCGGACTGCTGGCGCAGGCCTATCTGATCGACCGGCCCGCGCGCGTGGACCGCGTGGTGCTGTTGGCGACCAATCCCCCGGGAAAGAACGAAATCCCGCTGCAGCCGGCGTTCCTTGACCGCGCGCTCAAACCCGTCAACGACCTGGCCGACGAGGAGGTCCTGTTCTTCGAACCGGCCTCCGCCCTGAGCCGCGAACGAGCACGCGAATCGCGCGAACGCATCCGCGCGCGGCCCGACGTGGACGCCCGCATTCCCTCGCAGCCGGCGCAATTCGAACGCTACTTCAAGGCCGCCGGCGCGTTCCACGAAGACGCGACCGGACGCAGGCAGAAGCTCACGCAGGTCGAGCTACCGATCCTCGTCATCGCCGGCGACCACGACACCAGCACCGCAGGGCAGAACTGGTTTCCATTGATTGGCAAGATGCGCAACGCCAGGTTCGTGTTCTACTCACAAACCGGACATGCCCCGCACCACCAATACCCTGACGACGTGGCGGAATTGGTTCTGGACTTCCTTGCACAGCGGTGACCTTTAGCGCTCCCGGGTCTATCCCCTGGTTGCCAATCAAGCAGCCGGCACCGGATCACGATTGGATGATGGCGCTCGCTACGTGGGGTGATACGTTCCGTCTTTGTGTCATCGGTGCGGTGGACAGGTCCGGGAATCACGCTTCCTGACTGGCTGGGTGATCATGAAATCGCGCTTCAACCACGTTGGCCTCATCGGCGCCATCGCGCTGATCGTCTGGCACGGGCCTCGCGCAGCGGCTGCGGCGTGAAGGACGCAGCCGTGCCCTCGCCGCCATCTGACCCGGGTCAATCCGGGAGCAGCCTTGCACCGCTTCGCCAGGCGACGTTCGCCGTGCTGTGGACGGCCACGGTGGTGGGCAATACCGGCACCTTCATGCGCGATGTCGCCAGCTCGTGGCTGGTCACCGACCTCTCGCCCAGCCCTGCGATGGTCGCGTTGATCCAGACCGCGGCGACCTTGCCTATCTTCCTGCTCGCGATTCCGGCGGGCGTTCTCACCGACATCCTCGATCGACGCCGCTTCCTGGTCTTCGCGCAGGTACTGCTGCTCCTGGTCAGCAGCTCGCTACTGCTGCTGGCCGCAACGAAGTCGATGACGATCAGCCGTCTGGTGGTACTGACTTTCCTTGGCGGCGTCGGCACCGCGCTGGCAATGCCCGCCTGGCAGGCGATCGTCCCGGAGCTGGTACCGCGCGAGTCGCTTCGAAGCGCGATCACGTTGAACTCGCTGGGCGTGAACATTGCCCGGGCTATCGGCCCCGCCGTGGGCGGCCTGCTGTTGGCGAGCTTCGGCGCTGCAGCGGCCTACGGCGCGGATGTCGGAACGTACCTGATCGTCATAGCCGCGCTGCTGTGGTGGCGTCGACCGCCGGCGCCAGCGAGCGACCTGAACGAGCAATTCCTCGGTGCCTTTCGAGCTGGACTGCGTTACGCACGTACCAGCCGGGAATTGCACGTCGTCCTCCTTCGTGCGGCGGTCTTCTTCCTGTTCGCATCCTGCGTATGGGCACTGCTGCCGCTCGTTGCCCGGCAAATGCTGGAAGGTTCGGCTGGCTTCTATGGCGTGCTGCTGGGTGCGGTGGGTGGTGGCGCCGTTGCCGGGGCGTTCCTGTTGCCCGCATTGCGCAAGCGCCTGGATTCGGATCGCTTGCTGATCGCGGCCTCCTTGTGCGCGGCAATCGTCATTGGCGGCCTCGCGCTCGCACCGCCGCGATGGGTCGCAGTGCTGTTGCTGCTCTTACTCGGCGTCGGCTGGATTGCGGCACTGACGACATTGAGTGGCGTGGCCCAGGCGGTACTGCCGAACTGGGTGCGCGGCCGCGGACTAGCCGTCTATTTGATGGTGTTCAATGGCGCGATGGCTGCAGGCAGCTTCGGTTGGGGCCTGGTCGCCCAGGCGGTCGGCGTACCGCAGGCGCTTTTGATTGGCGGTGTCGGGCTGGCAATCACCGGGGTCGCCTTCTACCGCGTCCGACTACCCCGGGGCGAAGCCAACCTGGAGCCATCCAACCATTGGCCACAGCCGCTGCTTGCCACGCCCGTTGCCAACGACCGGGGTCCGGTGATGGTGCAGATCGAGTACCAGGTGCCTGTGGACCAGCAGGCTGCATTCCTCCACGTACTACACCGGTTGTCGGAGGGGCGACGACGCGACGGGGCTTACCTCTGGGGCGTCACAGAAGATGCCGCCGATCCGGAACGGATCATCGAGTGGTTCCTGGTCGAATCGTGGGCCGAGCACATGCGCCAGCATCATCGTGTCTCGAAGGCCGACGCGCATCTGCAGCGCGAAGCGGTTGCATTTCACCGCGGGCCGTCCCCGCCCGCGGTGCGCCATCTGCTTTCTGTCACGCCCGGCGCGCCTTGGTCACCAAATTCGTGATTTGTTGCGATACGGCGTTGTCCGGCGTAGGCAAGACATTCTTCGCAATGCTCGCGGCCCATTCATTCTGATTGATCACTGCGCGGACCGTCCGGCAGGCCCTCTTCGCACTGGGTCGCATCGAGGTGGCAGTCGATCGGCCATCGCTGCCCATGCGCAACATCTTCCTGCAGGATACGGAGGACTTCGGCCTGTGCCTCGAGGCTCTCCGCGAGGTCATGACCGTGGCGCACCACGAGCGTCGACTGCGCGCCATCGAGGAACGTGCTCGTGACGGGCACTACACCGTCGGAGTCGAAACCGGAATGAGGCAACGCGCCGGCGATCGTGTGGTATGCGACCCCTTCCCTCGGCATCAGTCTTTCACCGGCCGCTCGTACTGGCTGCGCACTTTGCAGTGTCGAGATGCTGTTGACCCACCCGTGCAGGTAGGGATCGAGCAATTCAGCCCTTACTGACTCGGGGTTGGATTGCGCGACACGTCGCAGGGACTGGATTTCAGGGCTGCGCCGACCGACCAGGACACGCGCCAGGCGCCCGTACCAGCTCGTTGCCGCGGGGCTTCCGCGATGGGGGGCTGCCAGGAAGATGGCCCTGCCGACGCCGGGGTATGCCGTGAAGTGAAACGTCTGATCCACGACCGCCAGATCGGACGCGTCGGCGCGCATCTGGCTTGCGTCGGTCACGAAGGCTGCATCCCACAGCACGTCGCCGCTGTCCGCGCACAGCATGCGCGCGATCACCCCGCCCAGGCTATGGCCCACCAGGACTATGTTCGACCGTGCAAAATCGTCGTGCTCGGGATCCAGCGTGTCCCACGCCGCATCAAGGTATTGCTGCACGCGCAGCCTGGTTACAAGCAACGGTGCGTTCGTCTGATAGACCACATGCCACACCTGATAGTGGGAACGCAGCACCTCGTCGCCCCAGATCGCATTCGACAGTCCGGCCCAAATCAATGGACTGCTGCCCAGCCCATGGATCATGACCACCGGCTTCTTGTCCGGGTCGTAATCCTCGAGCAGGAAGATGCCGGCACGCCGTCCCACTTCACGGCCGCCAAACAAGCCCCACACGCCAAGGCGATTCAGCTTGGAGGTCTGCACGCCGCGTGCCCACGCAGCCGAGGAGTCGCTGGCCAAGGCGAATTCCGCCCCGCCGATTTTCACGCGCGGCAGCCTGAGCGGGTCGGCAAAGACAAGGACCGGATTGCCCTGCGCGTCCATTTCGATCCAGGCGGTCGCATCGCGGAAAACACCTTCCGGCGGCAGCAGCTCGCATAGAGGCGCCCCCTCGCAGCGCTTGCTCAGTAGCGCCAGCGGCACCCCGAAGCCGTCCGAGCTGAAGCGCCTTCCGTGGTAGACCTCCATGGAGACGTCGCGCGCCAATGTCGCCTCGAACGGCTGCATCAGATACGGCGACAGCTGGCGGAACTCGACTGTCAGATCCGTGCCCGCCATATGCAAACGGCCCTCACTCCACGTCCTGTTCTGCGTGAGCGCATACGCCATGAAGTTCTCGGTGCACTGCGTTGCGAGCGTGGCCATGGCACCGGACGAAGCCGTCGCGTCGTTGATCGCTTCATACGCGTGGGCGGCGCAGAGCAGCCACGCGCGTCCGGCAATTCGAGGTGCAGGCGCGTCGCGGGCTGATAACGCCCATTTCCGCGCGGATTCAGCGTGCTCCTGGAACGAGGTCGGCGGATGCTGCGACGCAGAACAGCAAGTGTCTTGGTTCGTTGACGTCGCCAGCGATTGGCACGCCACGGGTGCGAGCGCGAGTATCGCGATGGCAAGGCGAAGCAATCGAGAACGAAGGCGTGGGCTCATGGGTCTGTTCGCTTCGTCAAACCGGCCTTGGAGTGGGTACCGAGCGCAACGAGCCTATTGGAGCGGATGCCTCGACGGACATGCAATCGTTGTCGGGCTCCCATTGATTCCGCGGCGCGGACGCCATGTTCCCCTCGGCGAGCGTGAGGCCCGCAGTCAAACCAGGCCCGCGGTGGAGAAGTTCCGCCGGGGCGGTCGCCAGGTGGTGGCGACAGCCGCGTGGGGCCGGGCGCTGGCGTGAACACCCGGCCCGGCGAGCTCCTCGCCGGTGCGCTACGCTGGTCACGTCGACACCGCCCCAGGAGCGCGCCATGGCACTGAAGGACATCCTTCCCGGCAAGCTCGGATTCGGCACCGCACCGCTGGGCAACATGTTCCGCGACATCCCGGAAGCTGAGGCGCGGGCCACCGTCGAGGCGGCGTGGATCGACGGCATCCGCTACTTCGACACCGCGCCCTTCTATGGCGCGGGCCTGGCCGAGATCCGCTTGGGCGAGGCGCTTCGCGAACGGCCGCGCGACGAGTACGTCGTCAGCACGAAGGTAGGACGCCTGGTCCTGGACGAGGTGGAAGACGTCAGCGCCCGCGACCTGGGCGAGAAAGGCGATGTGTTCAAGTACGGTCGCCCCAACAGGATCGTCAACGACTATTCGGAAGACGCAACGCTACGGTCCATCGAAGACAGCCTGCAGCGATTGAAGACGGATCGTGTCGAGATCGTGTGGGTCCACGACGTCGCGCAGGACTTCTACGGTGACGAATGGCTGGGCGTGTTCGAAAGCGCGCGCAAGGGAGCATTCCGCGCGCTGGACCGCCTGCGCGATGAAGGCGTCATCAAGGCGTGGGGCCTTGGCGTCAACCGCGTGGAACCGATCGAGTTGCTGCTCGAGCTGGATACGCCCCGACCCGACGGTTTCCTGCTCGCAGGTCGTTACACCTTGCTGGACCATTCGCGCGCCTTGCAGCGCGTGATGCCGCGCGTAGCCGAGCGCGGGCTGGGCATCGTCGTCGGCGGGCCGTACAGTTCGGGTGCCCTGGTGGGTGGTCCGAACTTCGAGTACGCACCCGCGACGCCCGCGATTCTGGAACGGGTCGCCAGGATCAAGTCGATCGCCGATCACCACGGCGTCAGCATGAAGGCGGCAGGGTTGCAGTTCGCATTGGCGAATCCGGCCGTCGCCGCGGTGATTCCCGGCGCGAGCAAACCCGGCCGCGTGGAAGAGGATCGCGCCGCGTTGCTGGAAACCATACCGAAGGCGTTCTGGCGCGAACTGCGCGAGGCGCGGCTCGTCGATCTGGCGGCGCCGCTACCTTTCGGCGTCTGACGATCGAGCCTGCGCTTCCGCCCTGCTGTCGTCTTTGACTGGGCGGGCTGCCCTTATGAATCCGGAGAAACGGGCACCTCCAGTCAACGAGCAGTGGATCCCCTACCCCCGATAACCTGGCCTGATCGCCATCGTGCGCGACTGCGACTGCCTGCTGACCAACCCGTCGGCAAGCAATGCCCTAGAGCGGCCGACATCGGTCGACACTGCCCATCTCATTCCCTGGCAAGCGACAACTTCATTGTTCAACTTCGCCAGGAGCCGCTGAGGAGAAATCGCGGAAACGTCACGCACTGCTCGCAGAAAATTCGCACTGCGGCATTCCCAATCCCTCCGAAGGGTGGTGGTGCATTTCTTTCGAAACGATGCCCCAGTCCCTGTAGGCCGATGGCCAAGGCATTCGCAATCAGTCCAACAACAAGCAACTGGAAGGACAACGTCGCCATCGCGTACCCGGCCAATACCATTCCTAGAATGGAGACTGGAACGGTGAGGACATGGATTGCGAGATTGAGACGCGATTGGTGGGTATGGCGATAGCCATCCCATTGCCAACACAACAGCTGCTTCAGGTCCATTTGGCACCTCCAACGCGCATGTTTTTCGGCACCCGCCACAAGGTGACGAGCGCCCCGCATGGCGGCCGAGTTTCCTCGACGCAGTCGTGAACTCTCTCCCGGAAGGAAGCTGGCCACCCGTCAGTTATCCGGCAAGGCCTTCCCCAGGCCAGCATTGAGCATATTCCATCCGCGGATTACGACAACGGCGAAGGTTAGCTCCGAGAGTTCGCGCGCGTTGAACTGCTCGCGCACCTCTTCGCGCAGATCCTCCGGCACCAGCGCTCCCCCTACTGCATTCAGCGCCTCCGCCCATGCTAGCGCCGCGCGTTCGCGCGGATCGAACAGCGCGCATTCGCGCCATCCTGCCAGCGTGTCCAGCTTCTGCTGGCCCACTCCCATCTGGCGCAGCAGCTTCGCGTGCATGTCAAGGCAGTACACGCACCCGTTGATCTGCGAGATTCGCAGCGACATCAGTTCAATCAGGTTCGACCCCAGTTCGCCTGCGTGCAGATGTTGGCTCAACTGGAGGAGGTGCTTGTAAGCCTGCGGCGCATGTGCGGTGTAGTCGAGGTTCGTGCTTGCGTTCATCGAATGTTCTCTCGTCGGGCAACCTGTTGGATCGCGGTTGCAATGTGGTGTCCGATCAATTGACTTCCGGCATGGTTGAAGTGCACGCCATCGGGCATAAACAGCCCCTGCGTCGCTCCGGACAGGCGGCCGTGGATGTCGTTGATCCGGAAGCCGTACTCAGTCGCGAGTTCCACTGACAGGAGGTTGTAGGTCACGACATCCGACGCATGCCAACGCGGCATGTCGATGCCGCCATGCAGCGACTCGTCGACAGGCGTGCTCGTTGCCCAGATCACTGAACCTGCTTTCGCGGCGAGATGGTCGAAAATGCACCGAAGGGAGGCCACGTACTCTTCTGGCGATCGGCGCGGCGTTTGTTCGCCAGGCTCGCGCCTTACATCGTGCAGACCGCAATTGATGTGCACTATGTCGAAGGTGTTCGGAGGCACCCACTCCTGGATTCGCGCCGCCATGTCCCCGGACGCCTTTCCATTCTCCGGCGGGGAGTGGACCTGGTAACTTATCGGCAAGCGCTCTCGTACGTAGGGCGCGGCTTGTAGCCTGATAGAGTCGCCGATGAGCGCAACATGGCGATTCATGCGCATGCGCCCTGCGGCTCCATTGCCGCCGCAAGTCGCGTCACCAGCGCGTCCACTTCCCCTTCCGCCGCGGCGATGGATGCATGCAGGCGCGCATCGCCGAACTCGTCGTACTCTACTGCCACGCGCTCGAATGACTCGATTCCGATATAGCGCAGTGCTGTCATCACGCCTGCTTCGACGTGGTTGCTGGACCGGAGGCGGTGGTCATAACCGTAGTCGCCACGCGAACTCAAAAGCAGCACGCGCTTCCCCTGTCCCGCCAGCAACGGCCAATACGGTTCACCTGAGCGGCTGCGGTCGAAACCGAACGTACGACCGACGCGCACGATGTTATCGATCCACGCCTTGAGCGTGGAGGGCATACCGAAGTTGTACATGGGCACGCCAATGACGATGAAATCGGCAGCGATCAGTTCATCGACGAGCGCGTCGCTCTCGGCGAGGACATCCTGCATCCATCTTTCCCGCTGCGCTGGCGCAGTGAATGCAGCATGCACCCATTGTCCGGTGACCGGAGTGGGCGGTTGCGAGGCGAGGTCACGGTAGGCGACGACGTCCTGCGGCCGCTGGGTGTGCCACCTCCGAACGAAACGCGCCGACAGGCGGCGGGTATGGGAGCCATGCGCTCGCTCGTCCGAGGGACCCGGTCGTGCACTGGAGTCGATGTGGAGTAACCTGAGCATGTTTCACCTGTAGGTGCGGGGCGAGCACAGCTTCCTCCGCTGGTTCCTACTCGTAAAACGATCATTTCTCACCCAACGGATGCAGTGGATTCATCCATGAACGCGCGTCGATTACCGCCGCTGACGGCATTGCGGGCCTTCGAAGCCGCCGCGCGGCACCGCAGCTTCAAGCACGCCGCCGCAGAGCTGTCCTTGACGCCCACCGCCATCAGCCATCAGGTCCGACAGTTGGAGGAACAACTCGGCGTGCGCCTGTTCGCGCGGGGCGCCCGGCGCGTGGACCTGACGCAGGCTGGGCAGACCCTGTTCCCTGCGCTGCGCGACGGCTTCGACGCGATCGCGCGGGCTGTCGATATCGTGCGGCCTCGAACACAATCCCGCACGGTGGTGTTGAGTACGACGCTGGCTTTCGCGTCCCGCTGGCTGTTGCAACGCCTGGAGCGATTCGCAACGTCGCACCCGTCCATTGCGCTGCACCTGCATACCAGCGACGCGCCGGTCGACCTGCAGGGGGGTGCTGCGCAGCTCGCGGTCCGTTATGGCCCCGGCACGGCGTCGGGCTTGCGCGACATCCCGCTGCTCGCATCGCGTTTTGGGGTGGTGTGCGCGCCTGCTTTGCGAGTGCGTGAACTGGCGGACCTCCGACGCGTCCCGTTGATCGGTTTCGAATGGTTTCGTCGTGACGCGACAACGCCGGATTGGCCACTTTGGTTCGAGCGCGCCTCGTGCGCGCCTTTGCCACGCCAGCTACATTTCTCCGATGAACTCCATGCCATCCAGGCCGCGATTTCAGGACAGGGCATGGCACTGGTCAACCTGGCGCTGGTCACCGACGAATTGCGTTCGAAGCTCCTATGCCAGCCGTTCGGCCCGGAATTGCCCGGGCATGCGTTCCGGCTGACATGGTCGGAGGCGCTGGAGATGGATCCGGACGTCGCTGTCGTGCGCTCGTGGTTGCTGGACGAAGCTGCGAAGGACGCACAAGTCAGGCAGTGAGGATGTTGCTGCCTTCGAAGGCGCAGTTCTGTCCATCAAGACTTCGCCTGGCGCAAGAAACGGATATCTACGTTTCCTCCATTCGCCCACTCTCCGGTTCTTGTCAACGGAGATAGAGCAATGAGGAAAATAGTTGCAGCAGGCTTCCTGCTCGTCGCTGCTGTTCTTGGAAATTCGTCTGTCAGCGCGACCGGCATAGCCCCCGCGGTAGAGCACGCCCCTGGGCGTCTGTTGCCAGTCAACGGAACGCGGCTATGGGTAGAAGAGGAAGGGGCGGGCCCGCCATTGGTCGTCCTGGTCGGTGGCCCGGGAGCCTCACATGCCTCGATGCATCCGGCATTCTCGGCGCTCTCCGACAAGTTCAGGATCATCTACTACGATTACCGTGGCCGCGGGCGTAGTGACCCATCTTCAGAAGTGGCATTCAATCTGGACGTCGCGGACCTTGATGCATTGCGCGTTTCACTTGGGCACGAGCGAATCGCCATTTACGGCTTTTCATATGGTGGTCTGATTGCGCAGGATTACGCACTGGCCCATCCCGAGCGCGTTAGTCACCTGATTCTCGCCAATACTCTCTATAGCGGCCAGATGTGGAGCCTGAACCACCAGAACATCAACCGGGAACTTCAAAACCAGTATCCAGAAATCTGGAGCCAGATCGAGGCGCTCAGAGAAAGAGGAGTGCACTCTTCCGCTGATGAAATGCAGAAGTTGTTTTCGGTCCACTCGCCATTGATCCGATGGTATAACCCCGACCACGCGAGCCGGCTCCGCAGGGAGGCGGGTAGCTTCAACAAGGAACTCTATTCGAGGTTTGTCGGCGACGACATCGATTTCGAGAACGGTGGCGAAGTCGCGAAACTTCCCGATTTCCGCCCGCGCCTCCAAGAATTGCGAATGCCCGTCCTGATCTTGGCCGGACGGTATGATCGCGCGCTCTACCCCAAGCTCCAGTTGGCGTTCAGGGACTATTGCCCACAAGCGAGGTTCGTGATGCTCGAGCACAGCGGGAGCTACGGCCATGTCGAGGAACCGAATGTCGTCGTTCCATTGCTTCGAGAGTTCTTGACTGCGCGTGACTAGGCGCGCTGGAACCCGGGATGCGGCAGCGGTCGTGCTTAGGCAGTTTCACAGACCGCCGCCGCGCCCAATTGGCGAGAAGCCGTTCGCATTCCGCGCCTTTTGCATGTTTCCACAGAACGCCCTGGTAGCTGCCCACTAGAGACAATGTAGTTCCGTGCCCGCAAGGTCGATCTCGATTCCACCCCGGATTGTCGAGGGTGGTTATCGTCACGCCGTAAGACTGCTCCCAATCCTCGTGGCATTGGTCGAGGTACCACTGTTGAAGTCTTGGCAGTGCATCCATTTCTGCCCAATACCAGATAGTCGTACCGGCGATTCCAGTTGTCCTTGATGTCACGCCCATCGAACGGGCTGAAGGTCTGCTTTGGGTCGAAATCGGACATTAGCACTCCGCGCGCCCGCCGCCCTGCCCCAATGTCCGCTATCGGCCAGATACAAAACCCGGGAGCGCTACTTACGCTGATTGCAGGATCGCTACCTCGCCCGTCGCTTCGAGCCTGTCTACTCGCCTTTACTCGCTCTGCCGATGGAGAACATCTTCTTCAGATTCGGCAAGTCAGGGCAAATCAGGGCCAAAACGAGTGAGATGCTCCATGCCAAGAATGCATGAATGTCCTTCCAAAAGTAGATGAGCAGGGCAAGCACCACAAACCACGCCACGACGAACGCATAGGCGCCGAGGCCGTACCCCTTGAATCGTCTTAGTACGAACATGGCTGAACCTTGCTACTGGCTATCCTCTATGGGTCGGAAGCGGACATTAGCATCGCCCCGGCCATATGAGCGCTATCAGCCCGTATCGGCCAATCGCTCGGCTTGAATGGACTGTCAGGTGCCGGTCCGGCGCTATGGACCGCCCCGCGAAATGTCCGCTCCGGGTCGAAAGCGGACATTTGCACCTGACGCGGTCGGACTCGCCGGGCCAATGCAGTACGCGGGCGGTCCACCCGGGCTCCCAAAAGTGGCGAAAGCGTACTGATGTCATGCTGGCCGAAAGCAGAATGCTGCGAGCGGCGGCAAGCCAATAGGGACAAGAGGCGGACAGACGGTGCGGCAACTTCGCGAGCTCTGTGGCATCGACGGCACCAGGCGCACCTGCTTCCGGCAAGAAGGCCGCGCATCGCAGCATCTTTCTGGATCAATTCAATTGCAGCATCACCACAGATCTTGGCGGTAGCTGCACCTTCAGGCTGCCTTCGTCCAGATTCGCTCCGGTGAACGCCACTGGCTTGACCTCGTCAGGTCTTTCGAAGGTGTTGTGCGCGGTGATCGACGGCGCGGTCAATACACGGCCGGAGACCGACTTCGTGTCGAGTCCGCGAATGCCCGCCGTGATCTGCGCCGGCTTGTTCGGATCCAGGTTCGTCAGGGCCACGTAGATCTTGCCGTCCTTGGCGCGCACGGCCGAGCCATGCACCGCCGGCACCGAGCCTTCGCCCAAGCGATACATCGGAGCCTTCAACTCCAGGGGCAACCGGGTGGCATCCATGTACGGCCGGTACATTTCGAAGGCGTGATAGGTCGGCGTCAGCAGCATCCTGTCGTCCCGGGTAAGGATCATCGCCTGCAGCACGTTGACCATCTGCGCGATGTTCGCCATCTTCACCCGGTCCGCGTGGTCGCTGAAGATGTCGAAGTGCAGCGAGGCCACCAACGCGTCCCGCAGCGTGTTCTGCTGTTGCAGGAAGCCCGGGTTGACGCCAGGCAGTCCGGCGTACCAGGTGCCCCATTCGTCCACGAACAACGCGACCTTCTTATCCGGGTCGTACTTGTCCATGATCTCGATGTGGCGGCGAATCAGTTCGTCGATACGCAGCGCCTGCGACAACGTGGCAATCCAGTCGTCCTCGCTGAAGTCCACCGACGAACGCCGCGGCGGCCAGCCGCCGGGGACCGTGTAGTAATGCAGCGACACCGCGTCGGTGTGGTTGCGCGCCTCGCGCATGAACACCTCCGTCCAGTGATAGTCGTCCCCGTTGGCACCGGCTGCGACCTTCACGATCTTCTGCCCGGGCGGGCTCTTGACGAAGGTCTGGAAGTGGCGATGCAGGTCGGCCGCGTACTCGGCGCGCATGTTGCCACCGCACCCCCACAATTCGTTGCCCACGCCGAAGTACGGCACCTGCCACGGCTTCTCGCGCCCGTTCGCGCGGCGCTCCTGCGCCAGCGTCGACCGGGTGTCGGAGGTCATGTACTCCACCCACTCGGCCATTTCCCGCGGCGTGCCGTTGCCGACGTTGCCGGCCACATAGGCCTGCGTGCCGATCAGCTCGGCAAAGTCCATGAACTCGTGCGTGCCGAAGGCGTTGGTCTCTTCGACGCCGCCCCAGTGGTTGTTGACCTTGACCGGGCGTCGGGCGCGAGGACCGATGCCTTCGCGCCAGTGGTATTCGTCGGCGAAGCAGCCGCCGGGCCAGCGAACGACCGGCACCTCCAGCTTTCGCAACGCAGCAACCACGTCGTTACGGTAGCCCCTGGTGTTGGGAATCCGCGAATTCTCTCCGACCCATATGCCACCGTAGATGCCGGTTCCCAGGTGCTCGGCGAACTGGCCGAAGATGTTGCGGCTCACGGTCTGCCCGGGTTGGTCGGCGTGTAGCGTGGCCTCGACGGTGTTCACGTCCTGCGCCGGTGCGCCGAAACTCAGCGACAGGATCGCGGCCAGTCCCAGCCAGCGCAGGACACGTTTCTGCGGTGCGTTCTTCGCCATCGTGCATCCACCTTGCGGTCTATAGGAACGAACAGCAGTTCTCGCCACATCATGCGAAGAGCGTTCAGGCCGGAAACTCGCATGCCTTCATTCCACGCAAGCCAGACGCCCGCCCCGCCCGTCGACAGGCAACGTCGGGACGCCACGGTTTCCCCGGCAGCCTGCACCCACTGCATGCAGGACTACGGGCCGAGTATAGACTTCATGTCGAAGGCAGGGCGACGATCAACGACTCGTCGGTAAAGGTTGCAATTCCACGCTCCTGACATACGCACATTGGAGGAAGGCAGTGCATCTGGAATTCCGTCCACGCATCTTCAACTGCATCGCGCTGGCGACCGCGCTGCTATGGATGGCCGCCGAACCTGCAAACGCAGGAGACGATGCGAAGACCGCGGTCGCCACGCCTGCCCGGCCCGCGACCCAATCCACGTCGACGCCCGGCGGAAATCCGATCTTCCGCGAAAAGTTCACCGCCGATCCCGCTCCGCTCGTCGTCGGAGAGCGGCTGTATCTGTATGTCGGCCACGACGAAGCCCAGCGCGACGAGATGTTCAACATGCGCGAGTGGCTGCTCTACTCGACCGCCGACATGAATACATGGACCGATCACGGGCCGATCATGAAGGTGACCGACTTCAAGTGGGCCAAAGCCGACGCCTGGGCTTCGCAGGCGATCGAGAAGGATGGAAAGTTCTGGTTCTACGCCGCGGTGGAGCACGATGACACGCATCCGGGCAAGGCGATTGCGGTCGCCGTGTCCGACACGCCGACCGGTCCGTTCGTCGATGCGAAAGGCTCGGCGTTGATCACCAACGAGATGACGCCCAAAGGCACGCACAGCTGGGAAGACATCGACCCGACGGTGTTCACCGACGATGACGGCACTACCTGGATCGCCTGGGGCAACCGCCAGTGCTACATCGCCCGGCTCAAGCCCAACATGATCGAGATCGAGGGCCCGATCACGGAAATCACCCCGCCTCATTTCGAGGAAGGCCCGTGGCTGCACAAACGCGGCGCGTTGTACTACCTGACGTACGCATCGCTTGATCGTTCGAAGCACCGGGATGAAAAGGTGTCCTACGCGACCGCGCCGTCAATCCAGGGGCCCTGGACGTACCGCGGTGAACTCACCGGCTCGGGCAAGTACAGCTTCACCATCCACCCCGGAATCGCGCAGTTCAAGGGCGAGTGGTACCTGTTCCTGCACAACGCGACGCTCGCCATCGGCGACCAGAACGGTGCGATCGGAAGGCGCGCGGTCACGGTCGAGCACCTGCACTACAACACCGACGGCACCATGAAGCCGGTCGTCCAGACGGAGGCTGGCGTGTCGGTGCCGGCGGCGCGGTCAGGCAAGTAACCGCCGATGGTGCGAGGGAATCACACGATCGCCAAATAGATCGCCGAATCAGGAAGTTCGCCCGCCGTCCAGTACTTGATGAAGCTGTTCCGCGTGGGACCTGCAATGAAGATGCACGCCGCTAACTAGCGGCCTTATCCCGCAGAAGCCGGCTGGTGAGCCAACCCGACAAGCGGACATTAGCACCGCTGGCCGCCCCACTCTCGCCCGGATGTCCGCTATCGGCGAGTGGCTGTCATTCACCCTCACGACTGCATAACGCCCATGCGCTATACCGGCGCGGCTCAACCCCGCTGAGCCAGCGGCTGGCTGGTTTCCAGCCTGGAGGAACGTCATGGCTACAAACGGAGCGCAGTCACCCAACATCCTTTTCATCATGGGCGACGACATCGGCTGGTACAACGTGAGCGCCTACAACCTGGGCGTTATGGGGTACCGGACGCCCAACATCGACCGCATCGCGAAGGAAGGCGCGCTGTTCACCGACTGGTACGGGCAGCAGAGCTGCACCGCCGGACGCGCGGCATTTCTCACCGGCCAATCGCCGATTCGCACGGGCCTCACCAAGGTCGGCCTTCCGGGCGCGGACCTGGGCCTGGGGTCGGACGACCCCTGCATCGCGCAGGTGCTGAAGGCGCGCGGTTACGCCACCGGGCAGTTCGGGAAAAACCACCTCGGCGATCGCGACGAGCATCTCCCGACAATGCACGGGTTCGATGAGTTCTTCGGCAACCTCTACCACCTCAATGCCGAGGAAGAGCCGGAGAACGAGGACTATCCGAAGGATCCGCGCTTCAAGGAAAAATTCGGCCCGCGCGGCGTTCTGCGCTGCAAGTCCGACGGCAAAGGCGGACAGACCATCGAGAACACCGGCGCGTTGAACAAGAAGCGCATGGAGACGATCGACGAGGAATTCCTCACCGACGCGAAGGACTTCATCAAGCGCAACAACGGCAAGTCGCCGTGGTTCTGCTACTTCAACTCCACGCGCATGCACATCTTCACGCACCTGAAAAAGGAGTCGCAGGGAAAGACGGGGCTCGGCATTTATCCCGACGGTATGGTCGAACACGACGGGCACGTCGGCGAACTGCTTGCGCTGATCGACGAACTCGGCGCGGCCGAGAACACCATCGTCGTCTATACCACCGACAACGGCGCCGAATCCTTCACCTGGCCCGACGGCGGTACCACGCCGTTCCGCGGCGAGAAGGCGACGAACTGGGAAGGCGGCTTCCGCGTGCCATGCGCCATCCGCTGGCCCGGCGTGATCGAACCCGGACGCGTCATCAACGAGATCTGCTCGCACGAGGATTTCCTCGCGACACTGGGCGCGGCCGCGGGCGATGCCGATGTCGTGGAGCGTATCCGCCAAGGCGGCAAGATCGGCGACAAGACCTTCAAGGTGCACCTGGACGGCAACAATCTCATTCCGCTGTTCAAGGGCGACGTCGACAAGTCGCCGCGCGAGTTCTTCCCGTACTGGAGCGACGACGGCGACCTGCTCGCCATCCGCGTGCGGCAATGGAAGATCACGTTCATGGAGCAGCATGCCGAGATCACGCCGAAGACGCCCCTGGGCGTGTGGCAGGGCCAGTTCACCGTATTGCGCGCGCCGAATATCTACAACCTGCGCTCCGACCCCTTCGAAGGCGGCACGGACGGCATCTACTACGGCGATTGGCAGGCACATCGCATCTTCCTGCTCGTTCCGGCGCAGGCGATCGTCGGAAAAATGCTGGAGAGCTTCAATGAGTTCCCGCCGCGTGCGAAAGCCGCGAGCTTCACCGTCGGCGACGCGCTGGAGAAGATCAGCACGGCGAGCCCGAGCCAGAACTAACGAGGAAGCGGGGTGCGCCCATCGAAAGCGCGCCTCTGCTCTGATGTCCGCTTAGGGTCGGAAGCGGACATCAGCACCCGCCTCATCAGGGTTGCATCTGCAGCGAGTCCGAGCGCCAGAGTCCAAAACGTTGCAGGCCATAGCTCTTAGGGAATGTCGTGCTGATGAGCCGCAGACCCGGCGAGCAGCCTGGCTTTCCGAACTCCGAGTACGGCAGGCATGCAGTGGCCTGGAAACGAGCCGAACGGCCCGAATTGAAGTCCAGTTCCAGCACCGGACCGGACTGCGACCAAGTGCCGACGTAGCTTTCATTCGATGGTGCTGCTGCCCCATCCGCTTCCCACGTGGCGAAATCCAGACGCGCCTTACCCGATGGTTGCAGCGAAAGCTCGATTGCGTACTCGGTCTCCGTGACCGACCGGTATTCGCCGGACACGCTTGCAGCGGTCGCGGCGAATGCAAGAGCAAGGGTCCACATAGGCCTCGATCCCCGTGATTGTCGAAGCGGTCAGATTGCGCAGGTTTGCCCGGACGAGCGTTCCGCCATCAGCCAGAAGCGGACGATTGGATGCCCCCGAAAGAAAGCTAAACGCCGCGAGCCCTGAGCATGAAGGTCTTGAGCGCCTCGACATAGCTGTAGTCAGATGCAGACAGGAAAGGTTGCAGATGCTCCAGCTGTGCACGCAACGCCCAACACAGATCAAGCATCTTCCGGTGACCTTCTGCCTCGGCCTTCGCCGTTCGACTTTGGATTTCGCTCATGGTTTCCATGAAAAGTCTGTCCAGGCAGACTTGAAGGCGCGCCCGCGTGCGCGATGCACATTCAATGTAGCACCTTCGACCCGTTCGCAGCCGTTTGCGCATCTATCCGTGGATGCGACATGCGAAAGACGTGCGGAAGGCGACGTACGGTGTCTCATGAGCGCAATCGCGATCGTCCAGCGTCGGATCACGAATAAGTAACAGTCGATAGCGCAGTCTCCGCTGGCACTACGACGCAATGTCGTAACGGCCACTCAGCCGCGCTGCACGTCCCACTCCCCACCCGCACTGAGTCCTACAGCCCCTGCCGACGGCAGGAGCCTGGCTTCGGCCACCCTCGATTCCGTGCACTTCGGATTCACATAGAAGGCTATCGTCTACATGAGCACCATGACCAACAGCAACACCAAGAACCTCGTCGACACCGCTGCCGCCAACGGCTCCTTCAAGACCTTCGGCAAGGCCATCGAACACGCTGGGATGAGCGATACCCTCCGTGGCGAAGGCCCGTTCACGGTCTTCGCACCGACCGACGCGGCGTTCGACAAGCTTCCGTCCGGCAAGCTGGACAATCTCTTCAAGCCCGAGAACAAGGAAGAACTCGTCTCGCTATTGAACTACCACGTGGTCAGCGGCCGCAAGTCGGTGGCAGATGTCGGCAAGTGGGAAGCTGCCAGGACGGTGAACGGCCAGGCCGCACCGATCACGCTGGCCAACGACAAGATCAGCATCGACGGCGCGCAGGTCACGTCTGCCGATATCGCCTCCAGCAACGGCGTCATCCACGGCATCGACAAGGTCAACATTCCTACCAAGCAATAACATCGTCGGAATGAGCGTTAGAACGGCAGGCGTGTCCTGCCGTTCTTCGTTTGGACGATTATTGACACGACCGGCTGCAGTCGGAAGCGATAGGCCGAGCAAGCCAGCTCACGAACTACCACCCATGAAGCCCGGCATGAACGCACGTGAGCGAGACGCGCAGGCTTCGCTCGTTGAACAGATTGCGAAGTCTCATCTCGACTTCTGCCAATCCTTCAAGTCCTTGCGGCGCGTACAACGAGTAGGTGGCCTTGTCCCCGAGCGTGCGTCCAGGCACGCAGCCGACGGTGGCGTCGGGCAACTGGCATGCACGCACCCAGAGCGACTGCAGGTCCTTGGGACCGATGCTCTGGCCCGAGCCAAGCGTGAAACGGAACATCGCGATCAGCGGCTTGGCCACGTTCTTTCCTTTGATCTTCATCTGGACCTACCGGACCTGGGGAGTTGGCGCCTGCAGTACCGTGCTTTGCGCTGGTGAGGCATGACCATCGACGGGGAGTCAGCCCGTCGATGCGGTGTGGAGAAGGATGTTCATGGAACCCCGTGCGTGGAGTAGCACGAGGTCTCCGGGAAGAGCGGCACGGTTCGTGCGGCTTCGGTGCCTCTCCACAGTACGCTGGTGTCGCGAAGAATGCGAACGACGATCGGCGGATCACCCCTGCCTCACACGCCGTGGCGCATGCTCGCACGCATCAGGGCGCGATGCCGATACGGGCGCCTGCACGCACCGCATCCCTCCCCTCCTCCATACCGGGCCTCCAGGCCGACGCTTGCGTTGGCGCTGCAGCAATGGTCGCCCGACGTCCCGCAGCGCCGCCTACAAGGAACTGCCTTGAACATGCGCACCGATATGCACGGCGTGATCGAGCGAATCAACGCGACGATGCATGACGCTGCGAACGACGCGCATGAGTCCTCGCCGTTGCGCGACGAGTGGTGCCTTGTGCCCCAGGACCACCCAACACCGGACAAGGTGCCGGACGATGCCGGCTACTGGTGGCAGAACCAGTTGCTCGATGCCAGCAGGCGCGCATTCGACCACAAGAGTCTGGGAGCCAGCATTCGCCGCGGAAGCCTCGATGCGGGCGGTCTGCCCATCGATGGCGTGGTATGGAACAACGGCCCGTGCGTATACCGGAACCAGGAAATCCGCGTCGAGCTTCGTCGCCAGACGCAGGGCGCGCCATGGTCGGCGCGCGTGACGATCTCCACGATTCGCGCGGTGAGGGTCAATTCGCGGATGTTCTTCGCAGGAATCCCGAGCACCGTCGCAGGCGCCGTCGGCGCATACGCGCTGGTCATCGAGGAAGCCAAGCGCGAGATAGATCGCCAGGACGTCCCCTTCGCGTGACCGCCCGGTTCGACAGCGCTCAATCCAGGGGCGCGGCGGGGGCCAGCATCCCCGGAGGGCTCGTCAACCACACCGGTCCGGCCAACGCCGCGTCGTAGCCAGTGTCGTACAGCTGCGTCATCGCGGCCGGATCGAAGAGGATGGGATCCGGCAGGTCCACGTCCTCGGGAATCGTCACCCAGTGGAAGTTGGAACCATTGCGTTGCGCGATGGCGAATTCGCGGAACAGGTCGCCCACCATTCCGGCGCGCCCCGCCGTCTCGATGACGCGCATGGCGATGCCGCGCATGGAGCGCTCGGTCGGCTTCGGGCGAGGATGCAGTTGCCCGTTGTGGAGCAGGAAGGTGTCTTCGTAGGCCCTGAACCGTCCTGCGCGCCGATAGACCTCGGTCGGATTGAAGATGCCGGAGTTCATGAAGATGTTGGCGCCGATGAATCCATCGACGTGCATCTCGTCGAAGTGCTTGCCGTTCGCCTCGACCTCGAACATCACCGGCGGGAACACCAGCGGAATAGCCGATGAGGCAAGCATTACGCGCCGGAACAGGTCATCGGCCTCCGGCGTCCCGTAGGTCGCGATGAGCCCCATGTTCCACACCACGAAACGGCGCGAGTCCAGATCGACCGTGCCCACGTACAGGCGCCGTCCACGACGATGCGCTGCAGCCACGTCGCGCAGCAACGCGTGGTTGATGTGGCGTGCGATGAGCCCCTCCAGCGGTGTGGTGCTCGCCAGCGAATCACGGCGCAGCAACGCCATCAGCGGCGAGCCCGCCGTGAATACATCTGGCGCCGTGGTGGTCGTATAGAAACGGTGCAGCGCCTCATCGTATTCCTGGCCGAGGAAGGCAAACGGCGCCATCAACGCACCGGTCGACACGCCAGTGACGATCTTGAACACCGGTCGTTTCCCGGTCCGCGTCCAGCCATTGAGGAAACCTGCACCGAACGCGCCGTTGGCGCCACCCCCGGAAAGCGCGAGATGCGGATATCGAACCGCGCCATCGGCATCGGGTGGAAAATCGTCGCGAGACTCCTGCTGCATGGACTGCTCGAAGTCGCGCTGCATGAGTGCATTGGGCCGACCGGCGAACGCCCGCGCGTCAGGCATGCCGGGAACGGTCGCGCCCAGTGTCTGGTCCGCGGGAACGGGATTGCGTGGAATCGTCGCGCAACCAGCCAGCCACGCGGCGCAAAGGGCGAGACACACCGCACGGCCGAAGCGGGCCGCGACTCGTGCGGAAACCAGTGGCGACGGTCGCGAATCGACGTCCATCTTCACCTCGTGCCAGAACCAAGGAACATCACCACCGCATGCCGCCCGCCTCCGTACGCGGTTCGGAAGGTGCATCGGAACCCGTTGCGCTTGACTGGTCGGCGGCGGCATCGACCCACCCGCCTCCCATCGCCCGGTACACCTGCACGATCTGCGTGTTGCGCTCGGAACGCACGCGCACCAGTGCGATCTCGGCGGCGAACAGCTCGTTGTCGGCAATCAGTACTTCCACATACCCCGCCATGCCGTACTCGAACTTGAGCCGCGACAGCCGCGCGGATTCCCGAAGGGCCGTGACGCGCGCCGCCTGCCGCGCCAGCTCTTCTTCCTTCTTCACCGAGCCGGTGATGGCATCGTCCGTTTCGCGGAATGCATTGAGGATCGTCTGCTGGTAGACCAGCACGGCTTCGTCCTTCTGTGCCTGCGCAGAATGAACCTGTCCCTTGATCGCACCGAACGTGAATATCGGCCCCGCCAGGTTTGCGCCCACCAGCCATGCGCTGGCCGGGCCGGTGAGGAAGTTGCCGAACGACGTGCTCGTCGAGCCCAGCGCGCCGGTGAGCGTGAGGTCCGGGAAGTAGAGCGCACGCGTCGCGCCGATGTTGGCGTTGGCCGCCACCAGGTTCTGTTCCGCCTGCAGGATGTCGGGCCTGCGTTCGAGCAGTGAAGATGGCAAGTCGCCGGGAATGCGCGGCGGAACGAGCTGGTCGATCGTCAGCCCGCGCGGGATCGGTCCGGGGTTGCGTCCGAGCGTGATCGAGATGAGGTTCTCGACAGCGGCGATCTGCTGTTCCAGCGCGGGAATCGTCGCCAGGGCCTGCTCGTGCTGCGATCGCACCTGCGACACTTCCGTCTGCGAGACGACACCCGCCTTGTGCCGAAGGTCGAATATCCGCGCCGTCTCGCCGAAGTTGTTGGCCGTGGCCTTCGCGATCTCCAGTTGGCGATCCAGTTGCCGCAACGTGATGTAGCTCGCCGCGACGCTGGTCACCAGCGACAGCACGACACCGCGACGCGCCTGCTCGCTGGCATACACGCGCGCCTGCGCCGCTTCGTTCAGGCGCCTCACGCGCCCGAACAGGTCGATCTGCCAGGTGGCGCCCAGCGAGCCCTGGTAGAGCGTGAAGTACGGGTCCCCGCCCGCCGGGATCGGCGGCTGCCCCACCCTGCTCGCTTTCGCACGAGACGCATCCATGTCGTAACCGACCGTCGGAAAGAAGCGCGAACGCGTGCTCGTGAGCGCACCGAGGAACTGCTCGACTCGTGCCGCGGCGATGCGCACGTCGCGATTCTCGGCCAGAGCGATGTCGATGAGGTCGTCCAGCGCCGGGTCGTTGAACGACTTCCACCACTGCGTGTTCGCAACGTTCTCTGCTTCCGCGGGCTGCACGCGCCAGGCCTCCGGTGCGTCGATGGTCGGGCGCGCGTAGTCGGGCCCCAGCGTGCAACCCACCGCGAACACCAGCAATGCCGTGGGAATGAGCATTCTCATGTCGACACCTCCGCGGTGTGCCTGATCTTTGGGCATGGCGATGGAGTGGAACGTTCTCATGACACGCGCAGCGTCCAGTAGAAGGCGGCCGCGATCAGCAGCAACGCCACGCTGGCCACCTGCCAGCGCCGCGCGACCACGTCGCCGCGTTCGAAGGCCATCGCGATCCTGCCGGCCGCGCGCTCGAATCCGCGCAACACCGTGCCGATGTCGCTTGCCGGCATGGAAGGGAGCGTGATGCCGGAGCGCGTCATCGCCCACGCCAGCGCGCAACCGACCAGCACGGGCCACAGCGAGGACCACAGCGCTGCCGCCGTCAGGATGGACGATGCCGTGCCAATCGGCGTCGTGAGGTAGAACCACCACGGCACGATGACGCACGCGCACGCCATCGCGAACCACGTCCATGAGAAGCGTGCGGAAAGCTTCGCACCGAACGCGAGCCTGCGCAGCAGGTGGAACATCAGCCATGCCGTCGCCACCGACGACGCCACCGCCAGCGCTGCCATCGCACCCTCGCCGAACACGCCCTTGGCTGCGTACTTGGCGACGAAACCGCCGGTGAGCGGCAGCCCGGCGAGTCCGAGCGCGATGATGCCCGCGGGCATGAGCACCAACCGTGCGCGCGTGGCGGGTACGCCATCCACGGCCAGGAACAACGTTCCTTTGACCAGCAGGTGGTGCACGGCGTACAGCGCGGCGATGAGCGGCGTGGCGGCATTGCCGGTTGCGAGCCCCATGCCAACCAGCGCCATCACGAACCCCATCTGGCTGACGCTGGAATACGCGAGCACGATCTTCGGGTCCGACTGCGTGATGCCCACCGCGACGCCGTACAAGGCGCCGAACATCCCGACGCACGCCAAAGGAAGGCCGAACTCCGGCAGCGCGACATCAAAGGGCACAAAGCGCACCATCGCCAGCAGGCTGGCCTTCACCACCGCGCCGCTCAGTACCGCGGCGGCGGGCACCGGCGCAGCGCCATACGCCAGCGGCATCCAGAAGTGGAACGGGACCAGGCCGGATTTCATGCCGAGCCCGATGATGAGCAACGCCAGCGCGACGTTGCGCGTGCTGGATGACGACAACGTCGCCGCGGCATCGGCGATCAGCAGGCTCCCTGTCGGCGACGCCTGCACGATGAGCACCAGCGCGGCGAGCAGGAAGGCTTCGGCGAGAAGCGCGACGCCGAGGTAGATCGCACCGGCACGCAGCGCTGCCCCACCCTGCCCCTGCAACACGAGCCCGGCCGCGCCCACGCTGAGCACTGCCAGCAGGAAGTAGAAGCCCACGACGTCGGCGGCAAGGAACACGCCGACGCAGCCCGTCAGCGCCATGAGCCAGACGACGACGAACGCGCCGGCGTCGACGCGTCCGGCCAGATGGCGGCGCGCATGCAGGCCGGCCACGATCCACAACATTGCCGCAGCCCCCAGCAGCATCGCGCCCGGCACATCCAGCGCGAACACCAGCGAGAACCGCGCGGAGCCGATGCGCAACGGCACGTCGTGCGAGCCGCACAGCGCGGCCAGCAGCGCCGGCAAGGGAGCGAAGACCAGCAGCGACGGCATGCGCGAACGAATGCGGGAAGACAGGGACGCAAGCAGCAGCGCAAATGGCGTCGCAATCGCGGCGGCGATCCAGGCGTTCATGGCGCGACCCATGCGAGGTGCGGTCGCCCCACGCGCGGCAGGTCGGGCGGAAACATCGCCGCCGCACCGAGCAGGAACGAACACAGCGCCAGCGCCATCACCGCGCCCTGTTGATAGCCCGGCACGGTGCGCCTGGGTGCCCAACCCACATCCGGCGGCGCCATCGCGTGCATGACCACGATGAACACGTAGACGCTGGTCAGCAAGCCGCCAACCAGCATCGCCAGCGCCCACCACCACTGCGCGGTCGAAAGCGCGGCGGAAATCAGCAGCCATTTCGCAAGGAATCCGCCCGACGGTGGCAGCCCGACCAGCGAAGCGCCCGCGAGTGCGAAGGCGAGGATCGTCATCGGAAGCGCGCGCCCTGCCCCGCGCAGGTCCGCGACGCGGTCATGCCCGAGTGTCGTGTAGATGAGCCCCGCCGCCATGAACATCGCGGCCTTGGCGGTGGCGTGCGAGATCGCCTGCAGCATGCCGCCGGTCACGGCGGCGGTGTCGTCGACGTGCGCCGCGCGCGCGCCGGCCGCGAGCGGAAACATCAGGAACAGGTAGCCGATCTGGGCCACCGTCGAATAGGCGATCAACAACTTCAGGCGCGCCTGCCGCAGCGCGACGATGTTGCCTGCCAGGATGGCGGCCACGCCCAGCCCCGCCAGCCATTGCGTCGCCGACCACGTGACGATGCCCGGGAAGACGTCCAGCCACAGTCGCACCACCAGGAACCACGAGCCCTTGATGACGAGCGCCGACAGCACCGCGCTCGCCGCCGCCGGTGCGCCCGCATGCGCCGGCGGAAGCCACAGGTGCAGCGGGAACAACGCCGTCTTCGCCAGCAGGCCGGCGGTCATAAGCGCAGCTGCGGTCCAGGTGAGCGGACCACCGGCGACCCGTTCGGCCAGCATCGCGATGTCGAGCGTGCCGTAGGTGCCATACAGCAGGAATACGCCGAGCAGATACAGCATTGCACCCAGCAGCGCGAACAACAGATAGCGCAGGGCCGCACGCAACGTCTCACCACGACCATCCAGGCAGACCAGCGGAACCCCGGCGAAGGTCAATAACTCAAGCGCGACGTAGAGGGTGAACACGTCGCCGCTGACGAACACGAGGTTGAGCGCGCCCCACACCGCCATCAGCAGCGACCAGAACGTGAGCGATGCGCGTGTCTCGCGCACGCCGACGGCTGTGCCGAAATCGCCGCGTGCATAGACCGCGACGCCCGCGATGACCACGCCCACGGCCAGCATCATCACCACCGACAGCCCGTCGGCACGCAGCGCAACGCCCAGCGGCGGTGCCCAGCCGCCTAGCAGGTAGACCAGCGGTTCCGAGGATGCGAGCAGCGAACGGGCGATCTCAATCACGATTACGAGCCCCGCCGCGACGGTGGCGAGCGCGACCCGTTCGGCGTTGCGTCCACCCAGCACCAGTCCCGCCATGACCGCGACGAACGGCACCAGCACGGCCAGCACGAGCAACATCCCGCCGGGCGTCGTCACCGTCGCCCTCCCCCGCTCGCGCGGATGTCACGCCCCGCGGCCATCGCGATCCGTCCGCGTGGAAGCGTCTTCTTCATCCAGCGTCGTGCGCCCTTCGACTTCGAACAATCGCACCAACAGCGCAACCGCCACCGCCGACGCGGCGAACGCCACCACAATGGCGGTAATGAGCAGCGCCTGTGGAATCGGATCGCCGCCCATGCCCAGCGCCGCGCCGCGCCGCGCGACCACCGCGCAGACCAGGAAGACACCGGTCCCGATGATGTTGAACGCCAGAATCTTGTGTAGCGGCTGCGGGTTCACAATCAGGCCGTACAGGCCGATGCCGATGAGTCCCGCGGCGCAGTAACCGAGCCACATTTCGTTCATGGCACCGCCTCCGCATTGCGCGGCGCACCGGCCAGCAACAGCGCGAGCGTGACCGCCAGCGACGGCATCAGCGCGATTTCGATGACAACGATGAGCGGTTTCGCGAACCCGTCCGGATACGCGAGGAATGCATCCGCCTCCCACGCGCCGTACAGCCCGATGGCGACGAACACCAGCGGCCCCGCGACCAGCCACGCGCGAAGCGCGGCGCTTCCAACCGGCGGCGCGCGCGCCAGACCCGCCATCATCACCAGCAACCACATCGACGCGAGGATGGTCGCGCCCTGGAACTTGCCGCCCGGCGCATCCGCGCCCACCCAGAGGATGTACACGGAAACCACGATCCCGATGGGAGGCAGCACCCGCGCGACGTAGGCCAGCACGCTATGCGGATGCACGTGATGCGAGACATCCGGGCGCTGTCCCCATGCGGTATCGGGCGCGAGCGACCAGACGGCGACCAGTGCGAATAGCAGCACGATCGCCTCCAGCAGTGTGTCCATCGCGCGGAACGCCAGAAGGACGGCGGTGATCGGATTGCCCACGCCGGTCGCGGCGATATTGTTCGCGACATCGGGAACCAGCGTGGGCGATGGTTCGGGCAATAGCCGCAGCGAAACTACCAGTACTGCCGTGACGCCGACCGATGCGGCGATCGCCAGCAGCCGCACTGCCGGTCCCCGCCGCGTGCGCATCTCCGTGTAGCCCCCGCCGCGCAGGCGGGACGCCGCACCGATCAGCAACGCTCCGGTCAGGCCGGCACCGATGGCGGCCTCCGTCATGGCCACATCGATCGCCGACAATCCGACCCACGCCAGGGTCAGCAACAGTCCGTATGCGATGAAGCCTGCCACCGCAGCGAACGTCTCGCGCGCCAGCACGATCCAAAGCGCGAGGCCGAGGATCAGCGCGATCAACGCCAGGGTGGGCGCGCCGTTCATGGTTCCTTCGCCTCGTGCACCGTGCGCGCGATGAGCTGCGACACCGCCGCGGACGCCCACATCAGCAGGCCCCAGATCAGGATGAGCTTCACCCCCATGAGCACGCTGTCCGCCTGCGGCAGCAGGCCGAGCACCACCAGGCCCAGGCCGAGGTTGTCGGCTTTCGTCAGCGCGTGAAGCCGCGTGAGCGAATCCGGAAATCGCAGCAGCCCGACGGTTCCGGCGAGGAAGAACAGCCCGCCAGCGCTCACCGCGACGACGGTCCACGCATCGAGCACGCGTTCGATGAGTGCGCTCATGGCCGCCTCGCGGGACGAACCCCCTTGACGAACATGATCGACGCGAACGCCGCCAGCAGCGCCAGGATCAGCGCCACGTCGGTGACCGCCGAAGCTCCATTGGAACCACTGAGCAACAGCGCGGCGATGCCGCCGCTGCCCAGCAACTGCGCCGCCATCATGCGTTCGGCGTCGCCCGGCCCACGCAGGATCCGGATCATGCCGACGGCGACCACGAGCAGCACGAAGGCCGCCGCACCGAACAGGAAGTCAGCCATTGGCGTCCTCCCGTGCGAGCGGATCTCCCGGGATCAGGGCGCGCGCGAAGAGGCGCTCTTCCCGCTTGAGCTGTTCCACATTGGGCAACCGGATGTCCAGGCAGTGGTACACCAGTGCGCCGCGTGTCTCGCCACAGGGAACCGACCCCGGCAGCAGGCTGGTGATCGCGGCGAACGTGTTGCGTGTCAGGCCGGGCGGGAATTCGACGCTGCACTCGACGAAACCCGGGGCCAGCGGCAGGCGCGGATCGAACGCACGACGCGCGACATCCAGCCCGGCGAGCACCGACTGCCACAGGAAGTGCGGTGCGAGCGTGAGCAGCGCGACGAAGCGCAGGTGCCCGGCGTGCGGTTCGAGCAGGCGCAGGCTTGTCGCCGTCGCAAGCGTGGTGGCGATGGCGCCGAACAGCAGGTCCACCGGCTTCGCGCTGGGCATCAGCACGATCCATATCGCGAAGAAGCATGCCGCGCGCGAGATCGCGGCGACATACCAGCGGCGATCGCGGAACGGGCGAGGCATGCTATCCCCGCTCCGCCGCGCGCGGCGGCAGGTCTTCCTTCCCGAACACCGTCACGTAAAGCACGGGCAGGAAGATCAACGTAAGCACGGTCGCCACCAGCAGGCCGCCCATGATGGCGAAGGCCATCGGCCCCCAGAACACGGTGGGCGCAATCGGTATGAGGCCGAGCACGGTGGAGATCGCGGTGAGCATCAGCGGTCGCATGCGCGAGGTCGCCGCACTCGATACCGCTTCCATCACGCCCATGCCGGATGCACGGTCCGTCTCGATCTGCACGATCAGGATCACGGCGTTCTTCGCGATCATGCCGATGAGCGCGAGGATGCCCAGGATCGCCACGAAGCCCAGCGGCCGGTTGAACAGCAGCAACGCGCCAACCACGCCGATCAGGCCCAGCGGCAGCACGCACACCACCATCGCCAGCCGCCGGAAGCTGACCAGCAGGACCATCATGCTGACCAGCATCAGCAGGATCATCACCGGCACCACGGCGTACACCGACTGGCTCGACGCGTTGCTTTCCTCGTACAGGCCACCGGTTTCCACGCGGTACTGCTTCGGCAGACGCTTGTCGAACTCCTCGATCTTCGGCGCCAGCGACTCGACGACGTCATCGGGCAGCACGTCGCCACTGACATCCGCCCGCACGGTCAGCGTGGGCACGCGATCGCGGCGCCAGACGAGCGGGAACTCCTGTTCCTCCGTGAACGTCGCGAACTGTGCCAGCGGCACCATGCGCCCCGTGGTCGTGGGCACCTGCAACGCGGACAGCGTCTGGAACGAAGCCCGCTGGTCGTCGGCCGCGCGTGCGACGACGCCGACGAGGTAGATGTCGTCGCGCACCTGCGTGATCGGCGTACCGGTGATGGCCGCGTTCAGCACGCCCGCAAGCGCAGACGAACTTACGCCGAGCTGGCGCGCTTCGTCCTGGTCCACGTGGATGCGCACCTGGCGCGCCGGCTCCATCCAATCGTAGTTCACATGGCGAACGCGCGAGTCCGAACCCACGACGCTCGCGAGCTCGAGCGAGATCTGCCGCAGCCGGTCCACGTCGGGCCCGCTCACCCGGTACTGCAGCGGCCACCCGACCGGAGGGCCGAGCTCCAGCGGCGACACGCGCGCGATCACGTCCGGGAACTGCTCGGCCAGTTCCTTCTCCAGCATCTGGTGGAGGCGCTCGCGTGCCTCCAGGTCCTTTGCCACGATCACGAACTGCGCGAAGAACGGGTTCGCCAGCTGCACGTTGAGCGTGAGGATGAAGCGGATCGCGCCTCGACCGACGTAGGTGCTGTAGTGATCGACGTCGGGATTGTCGTTGAGCAGCGCTTCCAGCCGCTTGGCCTGGGTTTCGGTCGCGAAGATGGACGCGTTCTGGCGCAGCGTCATGTCGACGGTCAGTTCGGGCCGGTCAGATGCCGGGAAGAACTGCTGCGGCACGAAGCGCAGCAGGAACAGCGCCAGCACAAACGCCGCCACGGTTATTCCTATCGTCAGCCATCGCGCCGCGATCGCGCCGCGCAGCAGCTTCCCATAGGTTTCCATGATGCGGCTGGGCTTGGGATCGGCGCGCTTCTCGGGCACTTTCAGGATCGCCTTGCCCAGCAGTGGCGCGAAGATCACCGCGCCCAGCCAAGAGACGATGAGCGAGATCGCCACCACCGCGAAGATCGAGAACGTGTACTCGCCCGCCGAGCTGCGCGCGAATCCGATCGGCACGAAGCTCGATATCGTCACCAGCGTGCCGATGAGCATCGGCGCGGCCAGCGTCTTGTATGCATACGTCGCCGCCTCGTCCTTACTGTCGCCCATGCCGAGGCGATTCATCATCGCGTCCACGGTGGTCATCGCGTCGTCGACCAGCAACGTCAGCGCGATGATCAGCGCACCCAGCGAAATGCGGTGCAGGTCGATGTTCACCACGTACATCACCGTGAAGACGATCGCCAGCGTGAGCGGGATCGACAGCGCCACCACCGTGCCCGGCCGCACGCCCAGGCTCACGAAGCTGCACACCAGGATGATGATGATTGCCTGCCACAGGGAGGCCATGAAGTCGTCGATGGACACTTCCACCGTCACCGCCTGGTCGGCCACCAGGACAGGCTCGATCCCTATGGGGAGGTCCGCGCGGATGTCGGCCATCTCGCGGCGGATGTTCTTGCCGAGCGCGAGGATGTCGCCGCCCACGCGCATCGCGATGGCCAATCCAATCGCAGGCTTTCCGTTCACGCGGAACATCGGCTGCGGCGGGTCCACCGTGCCGCGGTGCACGCGTGCGATGTCGCCCAGGCGGACGATGCGGTCGCCGACGACAAGGTTGAACGCCTCGATGTCGGCCTCGTTGTCGAACGCGCCGCTGACGCGCAGGAACAGCCGTTCCTGCGGCGTCTGGATCACGCCGGCGGGCCGCACGATGTTCTGCGTCTGCAACGCCGCGATGATCGTGCGGAAATCCAGGCGCATGCCGGCCAGGCGCTCGGTGGAGAACTCGATGAAGATCTGCTCGTCCTGCGCGCCGAGCACTTCGATCTTGGACACATCCGGGAGGTTGAGCAGCCGCGCGCGGATCGCTTCCACCTGGTCGCGCAACTGCCGGAACGTGAAGCCGTCGGAGGTGAAGGCGTAGATCGTGCCGAACGTGTCGCCGAAATCGTCGTTGAAGAACGGGCCGACCACGCCCGCCGGCAGCGTCCCGCGGATGTCGCTGATGTTCTTGCGCACCTGGTACCACACGTCCGGCACTTCCTCGGGCGTCGTCGACTGTTCGAGTTCGACGAAGATCGTCGTCTGCCCGGCCGTGGTGTAGCTGCGCACGCTGTCGATGTGGCGCGTTTCCTGGAGCTTGCGTTCCAGGCGCTCGGTGACCTGCGGCAGCATTTCTTCCACGGTCGCACCGGGCCAGCCCGCGCCGACCACCATCGTGCGGACGGTGAACGCCGGGTCCTCGTCGCGCCCCAGCCGCATGAACGACATCACGCCGGCCACCAGCGCGATGATCATCAGGAACACGACAAGCGAGCGCTTGCCCAGCGCCCATTCCGACAGGTTCGGGCCGATCACGGTTGCGCCCCGCCGGGCCGTGCCTCACCTGGCTTCACTTGTTTCGAAGCGGATTCGTCGAAGCGCACCCTCTGCCCGGGATGCAGCGCGTGCACGCCGGCGGTCACCACGATGTCGCCCTGCCCCAGGCCCGAAGCGACCATCACGCTGGAAGGGCTCGACGACTGCACCGCGATCTCGCGCATCGACACCGTGTGCGTCTTCGGATCGACCACCCACACTGCCGTCTTGCCGCCCGAGCGCATCACCGCCGCCGCCGGCACTTCGATGCCGAGCACCGCGTCGAGCTTGATGCGCCCGGTGACGGTGCTGCCCATACGCATCGCGGTCGGCGCGTCGATCAGGCCTACCTTCACGCGGAAGGTGTTCGTCACAGGATCGGCGCGCGGCGACACCTCGCGCACGCGACCACGCGCGGTGATGCGCGGGTCGGCGGTCAGCATCACGGTGACGTCGGTGTCGGCCGGCGTGCTGTCCTTCACCGCGGCGGGCACGTCGAACGCCGCATCGCGCCCGCCCTCGCGCGCCACCTGCACGATCATCTGGCCCGCGGCCACGACCTCGCCGGGCTCCGCGCCCTGCGCCGTCACCACGCCCGCGACGTCGGAACTCAGGCGCGTGTAGCTCAGCCGGTTGTTGGCGAGGTTGACCTGCGCCTGCGCCGATTCCGCCTGCGCCTGCGCCGCCTTGCGACTGGACTGCGCCTGGTCGAACAACGCACGCGAGACCGCATCCTGCGCGACGAGCCCGCGCATCCGTATGAAGTTGTTCTCCGCTTCCACACTCTGCGCCTGCGCGCCGGATTGCTGCGCGCGCGCCGACTGCAGCGCGCTTTCCTCATCCTGCGTGTCCAGTCGCGCGATGAGCTGGCCACGCCGCACGTGGTCGCCGACGCCGACGAGCCGCTCGGTCATGCGCCCGGAAATCCGGAACGACAGGTTGATCTCGCTTTGCGGTTGCACGCTGCCGATCAGCGTGACGGTGTCGCCGCTGAGCCGCTTGTCGGTGACCATGACGCGGACCGGGCGAACTTCCTGCGCGTCTTCGTCGCCGCCGCGTCCGCACGCCGGAAGCATGAGGACGGCCAGTGCTGCGGCGAGCATGCAACCGTTGCGGGAACGCCGGAAGGCGCGGATCGAAGGCACGGTGTGGACTCCCTATCGATGGACCGGCATTCGCGCCGGTTCCGGATCCGATACGTCGGAGACACCGTGATGGAGGCCCGGTGTCGCCGGGCGCGCGAACCGGAACACCGAGTCGCACCCCCTGTTGGACCTGGCCGGCCGGGCGCGGATCCGGTCGCGATCGACCGGGCATTCCTCGCCCGCAATGCGGCCCTAGAACTCCACCGGATCCCGGATGATCGGACAGGTCATGCAGTGGCCACCGCCGCGACCGCGCCCGAGTTCGGCACCGACGATGGTGATGACCTCAACCCCCTCCTTGCGCAGCAGCGTGTTCGTGTACGTGTTGCGGTCGTAGGCGTAGACCACGCCGGGCGCGGCGCATACCAGATTCGCGCCGCTGTCCCACTGCGTGCGTTCCTGCTGGTAAGCCGTGCCGCCCGTCTCGACGACGCGCAGCTTCTTCAGTCCCAGCGCATCGCCGACGACATCGACGAACGGCTTCTCTTCACGGTGCAGTTCGACGCCGCTCTCATGGCTGCTGGGCCGGTACGAGAACGTCCGCACCTGGTTGATGAACTCCGGCGCGAGCAGGCACAGGTCGCGGTCGGCGAAGGTGAACACCGTGTCCAGGTGCATCGCCGTGCGCATCTTGGGGATCACGGCGACGATCACGCGCTCGGCGGCCTTCTTCGCGAACAGCGCTGCCGCAAGCTGGCTGATGGCCTGGCGCGAGGTGCGCTCGCTCATGCCGATGAGCACGTTGCCCTTGCCGATGGGCATCACGTCGCCGCCTTCCAGCGTCGACTGACCGTGGTCCTTGGTCGGGTCGCCCCACCACACGTTGACCTTGCCGGCGAAGTCCGGATGGAACTTGTAGATCGACGTGGTGAGGATGGTTTCCTCGTGGCGCGCCGGCCAGTACAGCGGGTTGAGCGTCACACCCCCGTAGATCCAGCACGTCGTGTCGCGCGTGTACAGGGTGTTCGGCAGCGGCTGCAGCAGGTACTCCGTTTCTCCGGCCGCTTCCTTCACCACCTTCAGCGCTTCGCCGCCGATCTTCTCGGGAAATTCATCCGTCGACAGTCCACCGATCAGCGTCTCCGCCAGGTCCCGCGGCGCGAGCCCGTCGAGGTAGCTGCGGATCTCGTCGATGAACCCGAGGCCGACCTGGTCGGGCACGACCTGGTTGTCGATGATCCACTTCTTCGCTTCGGGGATGGCCACCGTCTCGGCCAGCAGGTTGTGCATCTCGACCACGTCGATGCCGCGATCGCGCATCTTGTTGACGAAGTCGAAGTGATCGCGCTTGGCGTTGTCTACCCAGAGCACGTCGTCGAACAGCAGGCGGTCGCAATTGGTGGGCGTGAGTCGCTGGTGCGCCTTGCCCGGCGCGCACACCATCACCTTGCGCAGCGTGCCAACCTCGGAATGGACGCCAAACTTGCCGTCGGGTGCCGTCGCCATGTCCCACTCCCGCTCGCTAGATGGTGATGTAGCCGGTAACCAGCCACCAGATGCCCACGACGGCGCCGATGGCCGCGAGGATGAAGATGATCCAGTCCGAAGTACGCGAGAAGACCGGAAGCCCCTGCTCGCGACGCGCCCAGACATACAGTGCGGTGCCCGGTGCGTAGAGCACCGCCGACAGCACGATGAACTTCATCCCGCCGGCGTACAGCAGGAAGATCGTGTAGATGGTCGCCAAGGCGGCCATGATCAGATCGCGCGTGCGATCGCGCGGCTGCACGTCGTAGGTTTCGCCGCGACGCGTCAGCATCAATCCGTAGGCCGCGACCAGCAGGAACGGAATCAACGCCATCGCGCTGGTCAGGTTCAGCATCAGGCTGAAGGCATCGCGCGACCAGTACGTGGTGATCACGATCAGCTGCACGACGATGCTGGTCGCCCACAGCGCGGCGACCGGCACCTTGTTGGCGTTTTCCTTCGCGAACACCTTGGGCATGTCGCGCGTCTTGGCGGCGGTGAACATCACCTCCGCGCAGATCAGCGACCACGCCAGGTACGCACCGAGCACGGAAACCAGAAGACCGACGCTGACGAAGATCGCGCCCCACGGCCCGACCACCGCTTCCAACACCGCGGCCATCGACGGCTGGCGCATGCCGGCAACTTCGGGGCGCTCCAGGACCGCATACGGAAGCAGCGTGACCAGCACCATCAGCGTCGTCACCGAGATGAAGCCGGTGATGGTCGCGGCACCGACGTCTTCGCGCTTCTGTGCGTAGCGCGAATAAACACTCGCGCCTTCGATGCCCAGGAATACGAACACCGTCACCAGCATCGTCGCGCGAACCTGTTCGAAGATGCCGCCTTCCAGCCCACCGCCATAGAAGTTGAACTGGAACAGGTCCATCTTGAATGCGAACGCGAGGATGACGATGAAGACCAGGATCGGGATGATCTTGGCGACCGTCACGATCTGGTTGATGAAGGCGGCCTGCTGCACGCCGCGCAGGATCATGAAGTGGAACAGCCAGATGCCGACGGACGCGACGAGGATCGCGACAACCGTATTGCCATCGCCGAACACGGGGAAGAACGCACCCAGCGTGGATTTGATCAGCACCCAGTACGAAACGTTGCCGATGCAGCTGCCGATCCAGTAGCCGAAGGCCGAGAGGAAGCCCGGATAGTCGCCGAAGCCTTCCTTCGCATAGGCGAACACGCCCGCATCCAGATTGGGTTTGCGCTCGGCGAGGAACTGGAACACGCGGGCCAGCATGTACATGCCGGTGCCGGCGATGAGCCAGGCGATGACGGCGCCGAGCGGACCGGTTGCACCCGCGAATGTTCGTGGCAGGGAGAAGATGCCTGCGCCGACCATTCCGCCGACCACCATCGCGGTCAGCTGCATGCGTGACATTTTCGGGTCGGACGTCGCCATGACAGTGCCAGTCCCTTTGCGCGTCGCCGCACGATGCTTCAGGGTGCGTAACGTGTTTGTGAAGATGGTGCGAGCAATCCGGCCATTTAGGTGGCTATTTCACGCGATCTGTCACGCGTCGCTCACACGTCCCTCGCATGCCTTCTCCGCAAGGCGTGCTAGCTGCGGTCCCCATGGCGCTTCATATCACCAGCCTGCCCGTGAGCAGCGAGAACAGCGCAACCACCGCTGCCAACGCCAGCAGCGCGAACAACGCCGCTTCACCCGGACGGAAGATGGAGGCATGGCGCTGCTCGCGCCGTGACATGACGAACAGGATCGTGCCAGGCGCATACAGCAGCGCCGACAGCAGCAGGTACTTCGTGCCTCCGAACACGAGCATGGAGGCGGCGTAGACCGTCGCGATCAAGCCGAACACCATGCCGGAACGACGCCGTGCCGCTTCGTCTGGCGCATACGTGTCTCCGCGCCATGCGAGCTTCAACCCGTACGCGGCGACCAGCAGGTACGGCACCAGCGTCATGGCGCTGGTCATCTTCAGCGCGAGGATGAAGGCGTACTCGGCGAACCACGTCACCAGGAGGAACGTCTGGATGAGCCCATTGGTGAGCCACAACGCGGCGGCCGGCACGCCTCGAGCGTTCTCCTTCGCGAGCGCCGATGGCATCGTGTTGTCGCGCGCCGCCGAATGCAGGACCTCGGCCGCCAGCAGCGACCACGAAAGGTAGTTTCCCAGCACGGATATCAGCAGGCCGACACTGACGAACACCTTTCCCCACGGGCCGACGATCGCTTCCATCACGCCGGCCATCGACGGCGTCGCCAGCGCGGCGAGCTCCGGCCGCAGCAGGACGCCGTAGGAGAACATCGTCACCATCACCAGCAGGCACAGCACGCCGATGAAGCCGAGAACGGTCGCGAGCCCGACATCCTCGCGCCGCCGGGCATAGCGCGAATAGACACTGGCGCCCTCGATGCCCACGAACACGAACACCGTCACCAGCATCGTCGCGCGCACCTGTCCGGCGACACTGGACAGGGTGACCGGTTCGCCGCCCCAGAGATTCGCCGCGAACACGTCGCGCTTCATTCCCATGATGGCGACGAACAGGAACGTGGCGATGGGGACAAGCTTGGCGATGGTGGCAATGGTGTTGATCGCCGCGGCTTCGCGGATGCCGCGCAGGATCAGGAAGTGCACGCCCCACAGCAGCACCGACGCCGACAGGATCGCCAGCGCCGTTGTGCCGTCCCCGAAGGCGGGAACGAACTGGCCGATCGTGGCCTTGATCAACACCAGGCACGCCACGTCCGCCAGGCAGCAGCCGATCCAGTAGCCCGCCGCAGAGACGAAGCCCGCATAGTCCCCGAAACCCGCCTTCGCATAGGCGTATATGCCGGAGTCCAGGTCCGGACGCCGCATGGACAGGTTCTGGAAGACGAACGCCAGCATCAGCATGCCGGTGCCGGCGATCATCCACGCGATCATCGCGCCGACGCCGCCGGTCGTTCGTGCGAATGCCGACGGCAAGGCGAAGATGCCCGAACCGATCATCGAGCCGACGACCAGCGAGATCAGCGCCACGAACGAGAGCGTCTGTTTCTGCGGCGCGCTCATGACTGCCGTGCGCTCGAACGCGCTTTTGCACGCAACGTCATCGGATCAGTCGTCATGACAGAACCCGTGAATGCGCCTGAGGGACGCGACCGCCGACGATGGGACTGCGGGCGTCACGGAACGATGAAGGCCGTTAACGCCGCGCGACGCAGTCGTCACGGACCCGTTCGGAAACCCCGTATTCATCCGCAGATCGCCACGCCGCCATGACGCTGCCTTCACGTCGCCGGGCGTTTTGATGAAGGGCTCTCGTTGCGCTCGCCATGCGCATGACCACACGTACAAGGAAGGGGCAACCGACATGCACCACAAGGTCCCGGTTCTTCTCGTTCTCGCCGGCACGCTCGCTGCCGGTTGTGCCACCTCCCCCGGCTTGACCCAGCAGGACCGACTGGCCCTGTATCGCGAGCACGCCGGCGCGCCGGTGATGACCTTCAGGCTCGAACGGATCATCGGCACGCACAACTGGACGCCGCTGGGCGACCAGGCAGTCGTCGTGTGGACCTCCGCCACTCGCGGCCACCTCCTTGAGATGCGCACGCGCTGTTCCGGCCTGGCGATGGCTTCGCGCATCTCCATCACCAACCGCATGGGACTGGTCACCGCACGCCTGGATTCCGTGCTGCCGCGCACCGCCACCGGCCCGATACCGGTGGGCACGGCTTCCTGCCGCATCGACACGATCCGCCCGCTCGACGGACGCACGATCCGCGATGCCAAGCGTGAACTGCGCGAGGCCGACTACATCGAGCAGGATCAGGCGCCACCG
>Ga0209257_1001023_pt1 | contig 37638 bp, 29 predicted proteins | sample AraplaCvi_mCL_r2_FD_184277 | JGI IMG/M metagenome (GOLD analysis project Ga0209257, IMG submission 184277) | Arabidopsis root microbial communities from North Carolina, USA - plate scrape MF_Cvi_mCL_r2 (SPAdes) (version 2) | ecosystem: Host-associated > Plants > Roots > Endosphere | place: USA...
GGACGGGTTGGTGGTGACGCCGTCGACCAGGCCGGTGGCGGCCAGGTCCTTGAGGACGGCGGTGTCGGTGGTGTCGAGGAAGAGCTGCATTATCTGACCTTGGACGTTGTTGGGCGCGCATCTGGCTGAGAGGCGCGGCTAGGGGGCAGACCGCCCGGGCGGCCGGAGGACCAGCCGGGCCATGGCGCGTGCGACGGCCGCTTCGCTATCGCTGCCGGCGCCTTTGCAGTTCCGCGGCGTCCTGATCCAGCGCGGGGGCGGCAAACGGTTCCGGGCCCACGGTGCGCCCAAATTTGATCGCCCGGGTGACACCGCGATAGCTGCGGAGCGTCGGATGGGAAATCGTGGTCATGATCCGCTCTGCGGCGACCTGGGGATGGTCGAACATGTCCTCGACGGGCCGCACCATCGAACAGGGCACCGCATCTTCGAAGAGGCGCTCCCAATCGATCGCCGGGCGCGAAAGCAGGACTTCACACAGCTTCGGCACGATTTCGCCCGCCCGCTCGGCGCGCTTGCGGACGCTGTCGTAACGGGGGTCCTCCGCGAAGGCGGCGAGCCCGGTCAGTTCGCACAAGGCCTTCCAGAACCGAGGCGTATTGGCGGAAATGTAGATGTAGCCGTCGGCCGTCCGATACAGGCCCGTGACGCCCCCTGAACGCATGTCGCGAGGGACGTCCCGCGCTTCGCCCTCGGCCTCGACCATGCGTGCGGACTGCATGGCGAGCGCGCTTCGGAGGAGCGAGACGCCGACATACTGTCCTTGCTGGCTCCGCTCGCGCTCGAAGAGGGCGGAGGCGACGCCCCCGGAGACGAGCGCGGCCGCGTAGTAGTCGACCGGCGAGCCATAGGTGAGCTCTGGGGGCCCATCCCGCTTTCCCTGGAGGGAGCACATGCCGGTCATCGCCTGCAGCACCTGGTCGTATCCCGCCTTCGCGCGCAGCGGCCCTTCCTCGCCGTAGCCGGTGACCGCGCAGTAGATCAGCCGCGGGTTGAGGCTGGCCAGCCGCTCGTAACCGATCCCCAGCCGCTCGGGCACGCCGGGCCGGAAATTGTGGACCAGCACATCGGCTTCCGCGACCAGGTCCAGCAGCACCGCCAAATCCTCGGGCTGCTTCAGGTCGAGGACCAGGCCCTGCTTGCTGCGGTTGACGCCCAGGAAGGCGCGGCTCTCGCCCGCCAGCGTGGACGGATATTGCCTGAGGTTGTCGCCGCCCGGCGGCTCGATCTTGATGACGTCCGCGCCCTGGTCGGCCAGCAGCGCGCAGCCGTAGGGACCGGCGATATACGCGCTGAGATCGAGCACGTTGACGCCGCTGAGCGGGCCGGGGGCGCCGGAGCGCCGGCGGCTGCGGAAAACTGAAGACGGTGTCGTCATGCCATCACTCCGGCGCCAGCATCATCCAGGTCAGCCGCCAACTGCGATCTGTCCTGCCGCCGGCGCGATAGTAGGGTTGGAACGCGATCGGGGACCGTCCGGCAGGCCTCAGCCAGACGTCCGGGCCCAACCCGCCGTCGGCCGCCGGCGCGCAGTCCGGCGGCTCGTCCGCCGCCCCGGGCCCAAAGCGCAGCGTCTCCTCGGTCCTGAACCCGTCGACCAGGCCTGTCGCATAGACCAGGGGGCCGCGGCTGACCGCCATGTAGTCGGAGCGCATGACCTCCTGGGCGACCGGCTCGCCGTCGGGGGTGAGCGATTCCTGGACGTTGCGCGCCGTGGCGCGATGGATGGCCGGCCGCATGGGGAGTTCGAGCGCGATCACGTCGCCGGCCTGCCACTCGCGCTGGATGCGGGCATAACGCGCCGGCTCCGGGTCTGGCGCGAGGGCTGCGCCGTTGACCCGAAGCGTCGCCCCCAGCGCCCAGTCCGGAATCCGGATGTCGATCGGGAAGGCCACGCTGACCTCGGGCGTGACCGTGATCGCGATGGCGCCATCGAAGGGATATTCGGTCTGCTGCCGAAGGCGCACCAGACCGGCCCCAGGCGTCATCAGCTCGGCCTCGAACGGCCCCAGCAGGTTGATGGCGATCCCGCCGTCCCCTGTGAGCGCGCAGGCGAGCGCCGGCAGTTCCTCGAGCGCCAAGGCGCCGCTCGATTTGCAGCAGCGCCAATAGGTCGTGTGCACACGCCGCCCATTCGGGAAGGAATAGTAGCACCAGTCCTCGCCGTCCGGCGCCTGGGCCCCGAGCAGGTCGTTGTAGGCGCTGCGTTCGATCTCCTGCGCGAAGGCGGCGTCTCCCAGGATGGCCAGCAGCTCGCGGTTCAGCTGCACCCAGGCCATGGTCGAGCAGGTCTCGACATAACCATGTGGGCTGAACACATGCGCCGGATTGAAGACCTCGCGCGATCGGTGCGCGACGCCGCCCCAGGGCCCGCCGCCCAACGTGAGGTGATGCGCGCGGACCGCGCTCCACAGGTTGCGGACCGCGGTCAGGAAACGATCGTCGCCGGTCGCGCGATGGAGTTTGGCCAACCCCACCAGGTTCCAGAGCAGTTGGTAGGCCTTGCCGGTCGCGATCTCCGATGGATCCTTGCCGGCAAGCGCCGCCGTCAGCAGCGCGTTTCGCGGCTCGCGCTCGGCCTGCGCCACGACGAGCAGCGCAAGATCGAGGTAACGCTGGTCGTGGGTCGCGAAATGGAGCTCGACCGCGGGATCGATCAACACCGTCGCGGACAGGCCGAAATGATTGCCGAGGTCGGTGATGTCGATGCCGTCCTCGCTCAGCGTCCGCCAGCACAGGTCGCCGATCCGCCGGGCGGACTCCAGGTAGCGTTCCTCGCCGACCTCCCGGTGCAACTCGAGAAGCCCGAGGACCAGATAGCTGTGGGTCCAGATGTCCCACGTGCGCTCAGCTGGCGCGCCATCCCAGGTCACGGGCTTGGGAGGCTGCCGCCGCATGAACCGGCGCTCGGGCGCGTAGTTGCCGAGATACCCGTCCGGCCCCTGCAGCCCCACCAGATGGTCGGCGACGCGACGCACGCGCGCCAGCAGTTCCGCATCGCCGGTCCGCACCGCCCCCCGGGTCGCTGCATACAGCCACTTGCCGGCATGCTCGCCGTACCAGTCGCCGGCTTGATTGTCGGCGACGACCTCGGGCCCGAACAGTGCGATCGCGGGGCTCGTCTCGTCGACGATGAAGCGCGAGAGGCGGCCCTGGTGATTGGCGGCGAGCGCCTCGCCCAGGATCCCGCCCAGCCGCACGGCGCCCGGGCGGGGGAAACGCAGCTTCTGCCGGTGGCCGGGTGGAGTGTCAGAGGTCGGCGACACAGCGGAATCCAATCCCGGCCGACCGGTCCTTGCACGGCGCCATCAAGAGGTACCTGCCATGCTCGTCGAGCCGGTAGGCCTGGGGGAAGTACCAGTGCGAGCCCTGCGGCTGATAGAGGCTGCCGCCGCGCAGCACCACCGCGCGCTGATGCTCGTCGACATATTCGTCGGTCAGCTGCCAGACGTTGCCGACCAGGTCCATGACGCCGAAGGGGCTTGCGCCGGACGGGTGGGCGTCGACGTCGGCGGGGACGGGCATCTCGCGACCAACGCCGGGTTCGGGCGCCGCGTTCGCGTCCCAGTCGTCGCCCCAGGGGTAGCGCCGGCCATCGGAGCCCTGCGCTGCGTACTGCCATTCCCATTCGCGGGGCAGTCGCTTGCCGGCCCAACGCGCATAGGCCCGCGCGTCCTCGAGCGAGACCCAGGTGACGGGCTTGTTCTCCCACCCGGGCGGCGGCGCGCCGTCGCGCCAGTGGCGCAGGAAGGCGCCGTCGTCGGCGGGCCAGTAGCCGCTCTTGTCGAGGAACGTCTTGAACTGGCCGTTGGTCACCGGGAAGCGGTCGATACAGAACGCTTCGACCCGCATGCGATGGCGATGGCCGCGCCGCGGGCTCGCCTCCCAGGGATACTGCACGTCGACGCCCTCGCTCGCATACCCTTCGATCACGACGCCGCGGACCGCGAAGTCGAAGTCCCCCGCGGGGATCGCGATCATGTCCTCCGGAGCCTGGCCCAAGGCGGGGGTCGGCTCGATCGGCACGAGCGCCTGAGAGAGCGAGGTCCAACGCGCCGAACGCGACGCGAGCGGCGTGCTCGCCAGCGCCCGCATCCGCTCCAGGAACGGTTCGAGGCCGTCCGTCTCCGCGCCGGGCGCCAGCGCCAGGATCGCGCCGAAACCACGGCCTTCGAGCCGCCGCGCGACGACCATCCTGTCGCCGTCGGTGCGGGGCTCGAGGCGCTCGCCGTTCCACACGTCGAAGTAGGTCGTGCCCGCAACATGCGGCACGCTGATCTGCTCGCCGTCGACCTCATATTCGTTGCGGTTGATGAGCGTCCAAAGGGTCTGTCCGACACCCGGGAAGCGGCTCGCGAAGACCCCCTCCTGGAGCGTGCGCTCGTAGGGCCGCCAGTCGGCGCTGACGATCAGCGGGGCGAACTGCCGCTGGACCGACGCGACCCGGCGCAGGGTCTCGGCGTCGCGCTCGGTGAACTGGTTCAACAGCCCGAAGACGTTCTCCCAGGCGGTGTAGCCGACGCCGTTGAAGAAGGCGTGCTGCAGATCGTTGTTGCGGTCGCGGCTCCAGCGGTTCTCGATGTTGATGATGTGGCGCGGCTCGAGCCACTTGAGCTTGAACACCACCGGGACCGGTTCGTTGGGGACCCGCTTGGTCCAGCTCTGCAGGTTCCACGAAAGGATGTGGTCCCCCGCCTGCGCCGTCGATTCCGGTTCCAGCACCACTGGGCAGCCCAGCGCATCGCAGGCGTCCTGGAACGCCCGCGGCACGCCGCTGTAGGTGTCGCCGTTGATGCCGTCGGCGCCGGTGGCCTTGACGAGCTCGGCCATGCGCACCCAGTCCGGGCGATCGTCCGCCCGGGTTCCGTTGTCCCAGGGCATGGTGGGCAGGAACACCTTGACGCCGCGCCGGTGGAAGTCGGCGATCGCGCCCTTGAGGCCCTCGATCCCGCCCGGCAGGTCCTCGATCAGGTCGAACTGGCTGCGGTCGTCGGCCCCGATGTTGGGATAGATGTACCAGATGAGCACGCTGTCGACGCCACCGAAGCGTTCCTCGAGGTCGTCGAGATAGCGATCCACCGTGTAGCGACCCGTGTCCGGGTCGTAGAAATAGCGGTCCTCGACCATCAGCAGGGTGTGCACGAAGTTGCGCTGGGCCCACTCGAGCTCGAGGCGCCGGTAGAGCGCGTCGTCGAAGCCGATCCGGATCAGATGCTCGCGCCGCCATGCGGTGAAGCCCCGGACCCAGTCGTCGAGCGCGCCGTCGACATCGATCTTCCACCGCCCCAGCTCGGCGAACGGCCAGCCGAGCGCCTTGCCGGGCGTCGGCAGGTAGGGGCCGGTCAAGGCGTGCGAGGCCGTGTACTCGCTGATGCTCCGGATCGGGGAAGAGGTCATCTCAGGCGTCCTGGTCCGAGAGCTGGCCGTCGGGCCGTCCCGGAGGATTGTAGTCGGTCACGCCGCAATAGGCTGCGAGGGGTGCGAGTGCGTCGCCGGGCGCGCCGCAGGCGGTGAGCAGGGCTTCGATCTCATGGCCGGTCGGCGCGCTCGATTGCGCGCCCAGCCGCGTGGTCGCCAGCGCCGCGGCCGCGCTCGCCCGCCGCAAGGCGTCGGGAATCGCCGCGCCGGAGCACAGGGCGCCAGCGAGCACCCCGCAGAAGGTGTCGCCCGCGGCCGTCGTGTCGACCGGCGTGACCGGGAACGCAGGCTGCAGCCAGAATATCCCGTCTGCGAACGCGCAGCAGCCGCGTGCGCCCAGCGTCGCGACCGCACAGGGCACGCCCAGCGATCGCAGCCTGTCCGCGATGGCGCCGTCGCGGCCGGCCAGCATGGCCAGTTCTTCCTCGTTGGCGACCAGGACATCGACCGATGCGAGCAGCTCGGCCGGCAACGCCTGGGCGGGCGCGGCGTTGAGGATCACCTGCACCCCCTGCGCGCGGGCCTTTTGGGCGAAGGCGGTCACCGTCGCGAGCGGTGTTTCGAGTTGGAGGACCAAGCGCCCGACGCCGGTGAGGTCGGTGAGGTCGCCCGGCGCCAGCGTCGCATTGGCCCCGGGCGCGACCGCGATCGCATTCTCGGCGTCGTCCGAGACGCAGATCAGCGCCGCGCCTGTTGGTCGTGTGGATCGCACGACGCGAAGCCCGACGCCGGCGTCCTGCAAAGACGCCTCGATCAGCGGCGCAAACGGGTCGTCGCCGAGCGCGAGCAGCATGGTGGTCGCCACACCGCCAGCGCGGGCGCAGGCCACCGCCTGGTTCGCGCCTTTTCCCCCAGGCACGACCACGAGGTCGCCGCCCAGCACCGTCTCGCCGGGCGCCGGGATGTGCGGCGCCCGGACGATGAAGTCGACGTTCGCGGAGCCGGCGACCAGCACCGAAGGCAGGGACTTGGCTGTGGTCATCCGGCGCCGGTCAGAAGTTCCGATTGAAGGTCAGGGTCACCGTACGCCCGCGGCCTGCGAAGTAGTTCTGGAAGATGTCGACCTGGGACGAGGACAGGAAATAGAACTTGTCGGTCAGGTTCTCGACGCCCAGCGAGAAGGTGCCGACACCCTCGAACTCATAGTTCGCGGTGAGGTCGAAGAGCGTGTAGCCGCGGGTGCGCTCCTCGGTGGGCTTCCCCTCGTTGATGTGGCGACTGAGGATCGAGGTCGAGCCGAGGATCACCGAGCCGTTCTCCGCGAACCGCCATTCCACCGCCGCGGTCAGCTTGTCGGGGCTGATGTTGACGGTGCCCAAGGTCACGTCGAGCGGAGCGGTGATGTTGTTGGCCGCCGTCGTTCTGCCGTGAACGTGGGAATAGAGCAGGTTCAGCTTGAGGTTGGAGGTCGGGCGGTATTCCGCCGTGAAGTCGATCCCGTTGATGCGGATCGGCCGCCGGTTGAGGATGAAGTCGCGCGTGACCGGATCCACGGCCAGGGTCGAACCCAGATCCGATTTCGAAACGTAGTAGGACCCGCCGACGCTGCCCATGCTGCCGCGCCAGCTGAAGCCGACCTCCTTGTTCTTGAAGATCACCGACTGCAGGTCGAGCAGGCCCTCGACCGACTTGCCGGGCACGTTCACGTTGCGCAGCGGAATGCCGACGTTGGGCAGGGTGAACCCTTCGCTGTAGGACGCGAACGTCGAGAAGCCGCCGCCGACGCGCCAGACCGCCCCGGCGTTGATCAGGTCGTTCTTGTAGCTCAGCGTGCCGCCCTTCACCGCGGCGCGATTGCGGAAGAAGGTCGTCGTGTAGTCATCGACCTTCACCTCGCCGTCCTCGTGGCGCAGGCCGCCGGTCAGCGATAGCGGGCCGATGTCGTAGGACAGCTGCACGTAGGGTCCGATGCTCGTGTAGTCCAAGGGCGGCACCCAGACGCGGTCGGTGAGCGCCAGCCGCTGCTCGGTGGTGTCGTGAACGGCGTCGAGCCCGAAGCGCAGCTCGAGGCCGGCGACCAGGAAATCGGGACGCGTGTACGAGGTGCGCAGGCCGTATTTCTTCGACAGGATTTCGGACTGGTCGACCAGCGTGCCGATCGGCGCGATGAGCGGATCCTGGCGATCGGCGCTGTTGTCGCCGGGAAACCGCATCGCCTGCCGCGCGGCATAGAGGGTCGCCACCAGGCTGCCGCCCCACAGGGCGTCGTGGGAATAGTTCAGCGCATATTGCTGGAACTCGTTGAACTCGGTCCCCGCCAGCGACACGCCGCCGGTGCCGATCGGGGGGCCGGGCTCGGCGGTGTCGGGAATTCGGAGCGCCCGGCTGCCGGCGACGTAGTGGTAGTTGCCCTTGCTCGAGAGCTTGAAATAGCTCGCGACGCCTTCGATGCGTTGGGCGTCGTCCTCGCCGAAGTTGTAGCCGGCCTTCAGGAAGATGTTGCGCTGCTTGGAGTCGGCCAGCGAGCTCGACGCGCTCAGGCCGATGCGGCGGCCGTGGGCGTCGTAGGTGATGCCGCGGTCCACATAGGCTGCGGCCAAGAATACGTCGAAGTGGTCCTGTTTGTGCGAGACGTTGCCGCCGATCTTCCAGACTTCGCTGTCGTCGCGGAACTGGCTGCCGGCGCGAGCCGTCACGCCGAAGTGGGTGCCGGGCTCGGTCGCGCGCCGGGAGATGTAGTTGATGATGCCGCCGGCGGCGCCGATGCCCTCGGATGCGGACGCACCGCCGATCACCTCGATCCGCGCCACCGTCGACATGTCGGTGAAGGTGGCGTTGCGGCTGCCGTCGCGCAGCGGCGTACTCTGCGGGATACCGTCGAACAGGTAGAGCGCGGTGCGCCCGCGCATCGTCTCGCCCAGCGTGTTCAGCGTCTGGTTCGATTCCGAATAGCCCGGGACGGTGCGGGCGAGCACCGCCGTGGCGTCCTCGGTCAGCGTCAACGTACGTTGCACCTCGGTCTCGCTGACGACGGTGATCGCGCCGGGGATCTTGTCGATCGCCTTGGGCGTACGCGTCCCGGTCACGATGACCTCGGAGGTCGTCACGCCCTCCTCGGCCTGCGTCGACGGCTGTGCAAAAGCGGTGGTGCACACGGTGCTCAGAAGCAGAGAGCCCAGTGTCACGCGAGCAAGGTTGCTCATTCTTCCCCCCAAGTTCTTGGTTCTTTGTGGGCGCGATACTAGGGGCGGAGGACGCGCCGATTAAATCCGCAAACGCTACGTTCAGACGTCGGCTTTTGTGGTTTCTGGGCGGCCTTCGCCGGGCCTGCCTTTGCCGTCGGCGACCGGGCATGCCGCGCCGAATGTTCCGGGCAGACCGAAGAATTGCTTGGGTTTGAACACAGCGCAAAGCGGGCTGTCAGGCGCTATCAAAGACAGGCCCGGCGGCAGAGATCGGGGGAAAGGGAGGGTTTCATGCGCAGCAAGCTGTTCGTTCCATGCACGCGCCCGGAATTCTTCGCGAAAGCCCTGGCTGGAGACGCGGACGCGATCTCGTTCGATCTCGAAGACTCGGTTCCGGAGGACGCCAAGGCCCAGGCGCGGGCGCAGCTCCGGGACTTCCTGAGCTCGGACGCGGCCCGGGAAAGCGGACCGGACAAGCGGGTGATCGTGCGGGTGAACGCCTTCGACACGGCGCATTTCATGGACGACCTCGCCGCCATCTCCGGGCTCCGGGTCGACCTCCTCAACCTGCCCAAGGCCGAGCGCGCGGAGGACGTGCGCGCGGCGGCCGCTGCGATTGAAGCCGCAACACCCCGCGACGCCTCGGCTCGGCCCATGGGCCTGTTGCTCAACATCGAGACCCCGCGGGCGCTCGCCTGCGCCGCCGAGATCGCCCGCGCGCATCCCACGGTCGCGGGCCTTCAGGTCGGCCTCAACGACCTGTTCGAGCCGCTCGACATCGACCGCGCCGACCTCTCACATGTCCACGCCGCGCTCTGGACGATCCGGCTGGCGAGCGCCCAGGCCGGCTGTTTCGCCTATGACGGCGCCTACGCCGACCTGGCCGACGAGGACGGCTTCCGGCGCGAAGCGGAGCTCTCGCGGTCCCTGGGCTTCCTGGGCAAGAGCTGCATCCATCCGAAGCAGGTCGCGATCGCCAATGCGGTGTTCGACCGGGGGGGCGTCGAGCTGGCGAGCGCGCGGCGGATTGTGGAGGCAGCGCGCAACGCCGCCGCGGCCGGCAAGGGCGCCTTCCTGCTCGACGGGCGGATGATCGACCGGCCCGCGATCGCGCACGCAGAAGCCGTGCTGGCCAAGTGGGTGGGCAGTCGATGATCGGGCTGGCGCGCGCGATCCGCTGGCTCTGCGTCGCTTGGGTGCTGCTGTTGAGCTGCCTCGCTGTTCCGGCCTCGGCCGCCGACGGCGTCGCGTCGGTCGAGGGCGAGCGCCTGCCGTCGCTGGCGTGCGAGGCGTCGCCGCCGACGTTCGTCGCGCTGGGCGGGAGGCCCGTCGTCATCCAGCGCGGATCGACGCACGCGCTGAAGGTCGACAGGAGCGGCTGGACCACGCTCGAACGGCAACTCGGCTCCGACCTGTCGATCGTGGGCAGCGCGACGGACGGGCAGCGCGCCGTGCTGTTGCTCGGCAGGGACGGAGCGCCCGTCGGCCGAGTGGCGATCCTGCGGCTGGAGGGCGATGCGCTGCGGGCGGGGCTGTCGCCGCCGCTTCCGACACCACTCGCCTCGGCGCGCGCGGCGATCCAGGCCGACACGCTGTTCCTGGCTGGTGTTGCGCCCGATGGCGCGCCGCGGTTCCTCCGCCTGGCGCAGGCGGGCGGGTCGACGAGCTGGGTGGCTCTGCCGGGATGGCCTGGCGCGGGAAGACCCGATGCGCTGGTGACGCAAGGGGCCGGCGTCGTCCTCACGCTCGACCGGGGCCAACGCCAGTTGCGCTGGACCGAGCAGCACGGCTGGCAGGCCCGCGCCGCCGCGCCCGGCCCGGTCGTTCCGGGCTCGGGTCGCGCGATCGGCCAGGCCAATCTCCTCTACCTGCTCGGCGACGGCCAAGCCGGCGCGCGCCTCTACGGCTACAGCACGATCACCGACGCATGGGCGCCCCTCGGCCATCGCCAGGCGGGAGACGCGATCGCTACGCTCCCATTCGGCAACGGCCTGCTGTCGGTCTGGCAGCGCGGCGGACGTCTCGAATTCGCCACCGCCGAACTCGTGCTGCAACGCCGCGCGCTGGACGCCTTGGATTGGACGGTCATCGGGCTCTACATGGCTGCGATGCTGTCGGTGGGCTTCTATTTCTACCGCCGCTCGAAACACGGCTCGTCCACCGAGTTCTTCCTGGGCAGCCGCACGATCCCGTTCTGGGCGGCCGGCGTCAGCATGTTCGCCGTCAACACCAGTTCGATCAGCTACCTGGCGATTCCGGCCAAGGCGTTCGACACGAACTGGGAATACTTCATGTCCAAGGTCGTGACGGTCGCGGGCCTCGTCTTCGTCGCGATCTGGGTGATCCCGATCTTCCGCCGGCTCAGCCTGGTGTCGGTCTACAACTACCTGGAGCTCAGGTTCCATCCGGCGATCCGGATGCTCGTCAGCGCGCTGAGCATCATGATGCACGTTGGCGGCCGGATGGGGATCGTCCTGCTCCTCCCCGCGCTCGCGATCGGCACGATCACCGGCGCCAACGTCGCGCTGTGCATCCTCATCCTCGGCGTCTGCACGATCATCTACACCGCGATGGGCGGCATGCGGGCGGTGGTGTGGACGGACTTCTTCCAGGTGATCGTGCTGATGGGCGGCGCGATCTTCGCGATCGGCTTCATCGTCCATGCGCTGGGCGTGGGGCCGATCTACGAAACCGCGATGCAGTTCGACAAGACGAAGCTGGTGAACACCAGCCTCGATTTCACCCAGCCGACGATCTGGGGCTTCATCATCCTGATCCTATTCGACACCGTGCTGACCTTCCCCAAGGACCAGGTGCTGATGCAGCGCGCGCTGTCGACCTCGTCGGCGAAGCAGGCGAGCCGCTCCATATGGCTGTTCGGGGCGGTGCTGCTGCCGGGCGGGTTTATCTTCTACGTCATGGGCACCATGCTGTTCGCCTACTACCGGGCCAATCCAGCCCGGCTCGATCCGCTGCTGCCGATCGATGCGGTCTTTCCCTCCTTCATCGGAGCCGAGCTGCCGCACGGTGTGACGGGGCTCATCATCGCCGGGCTGTTCGCCGCGGCCATGGGTTCGCTCTCGGGGACCATCAACAGCGTGGCGACCTTGCTGTCGGTCGACTTCTACGAAAAGTTCGCGAAGGACCCGACGCAGAAGAAGACGGTGCGGTTCGCCGAGTGGATGACCGTGGTGATCGGCCTCGTCGGGATCGGCCTCGCGCTCGTCCTGTCGACCCTCAACATCCGCTCGTTGCTCGACCTGACGATCGAGCTGTTCGGCCTTTTGGGCGGCAGTTGCGCAGGCGCCTACACGCTGGGGATGTTCACCCGTCGCGCCAACTGGCAGGGGGTCGCCATCGGCATCGTGGGGGCGTCGCTGCTCACTTTGACAGCGCGGGTGTTCGGCCTGGTCCACCCCTATTTCTACCTGGCCATTGCGATCGTGACGTCGATTGTAGTTGGATATGCGGCGAGCCTGTTCTTTCCGCTGCCGCAAGGTTCGCTGGAGGGGCTTACGATCCGGACCGGTCGCGATCGTAAGGGGGGGAGCGAGGAGCCCGCGCGATCGACGTCAACTTCCTGAAGACCTTCGTCGCGGTCGTCGATCACGGCTCGATGGCCGCGGCCGCCCGCACGCTCAACATCAGCCCGTCCGCGATCGCGCAACAGCTCCACGCGCTCGAGCGGGAGCTGGGTGCGACCCTGATCGTCCGGGTCGGCCGGACCGTGCGCATGACCGAACAGGGCGGACGCATCCTGAACCAGGCGCGTCAGCTGCTCCGTGACGCGGCAGAGCTGCGCCGGATCGCCAACGACGGCGAGGTCGGCGGGGAGCTGAGGCTGGGGGCCTGCACCACAGCGCTGGTCGGGATGCTTCCCGAGATCCTGGCGCGGGTCAGCGGCAAGTTCCCGCAGATCAACGTCCACATCCGATCCGGCAATTCGGCGCAGCTCTATGCGGAGGTCGAAGCGGGAAACCTGGACGCGGCGTACGTGTTGGAGGCGCCCTACCTGCTGCCGAAGACGTGCGACTGGACGATGCTGCGCGAGGAACTGTTGATCGTGCTCGCGCCCCAACGGCTTGCCCACCGCCACCCGCACGACCTGCTCGCCCACGAACCGCTGATCCGATACGACCGCAACCAGTGGGGAGGACTTCGGGCGGAGGAATATCTGCGGAAGGCCGGCATCCAGCCCCATGAGCGGTTCGAGCTCAACGCGTTGAACTCCATCGCGGTGATGGTCGACCGGGGACTGGGGGTTTCCCTGGTTCCCGACTGGTCTCCGCCGTGGCCCGAGGGCCTGGATCTCGCGCGGCTGCCGTTGCCGGAGCCCTGCGTCGGCCGCCGGGTCGGCATCGTGTGGTCGCGCGCCACCATCCGTATGGGACTGCTCGGCGTGCTTCTCGAAGAAAGCGTTGCGGCGAACGGCGGGGCCCCGCAGGCTCCGAAGCGCAAGCTCAGCCGCTGAAGACAGCGGTACGCGCGGGCTTCGCCCCGGGAGAACGGCTGCATGCATTTCGTTCGCGGCGGACACAGGCAGCTGCTCGATCACCGCAATCCGCCTGAGCTCGCCAGCGACCTGCTCCTCTGTGAAATTCCGCGAGACGCCGAGGTCGTCGTCTGCCCGATCGACGCCGGCAGCGTCACGTTCCACCACAGCCGGACGCCGCACATGACGACGGGAAACACCTCGGGCCGTTGGCGCGCGGTGTTGGCGCAACACTTCCGTAATCCGGCATGCAGGGATGTTCCGGAGGATCACTATCCCTGGCGCGTGAAAGTCAGTCAGCGCGAGCGCTGAGAGGGGCGAACGTCCGCTAGCGGGCTCGGTCCCGAGGTCAGCGTGTGGCGCGGAGGCGACGCCTATCACGCACCATCTTGGCGCGCGGCTGCGGGATCGCTAGAACCGCGCTCACGCGGGCGTGGTGAAACTGGTAGACGCGCCGGACTCAAAAGCGCATTTCGGGCCATTAGGTCGTAAACTTACGTAGTCATTTCAGTGACTTAACGTAGTGCGCCGAGTTTACACATGCCTTACACATAAACCCCATGATCCGGGAAGTGAGGCAGGGCGATGGAAAGCCACACCCTCATGGACGGGAAAGTCCATGTGTACCGTCGCGAAAATAGTGCCTTCTGGCAGTGCGCCGTGTTCCTCGGCGGCCGCAACCACCGTCAGACGACGCGCCAAAAGAGCCTCGCCCTCGCGATGGATTTCGCGCGCGAGTGGTACATGGAGCGGTATGCCGATGACCGGCTACGCCGACGCGGTCTTCAGCTACCCACCGACGACGAGCGAGCCGCAGCCGGAGAGCCGCTATTCCTACGGCCGAGGCGCAAGGCAAAGCCCACGGGTCCGACGTTCCGAGAGGCGGCCGACGTGTTCGTGGCCGAGTATGGGGTCATCACTCACGGCGAGCGGAACGCCGCGTACGTCGAGGGAAAGTCGCGGCACCTGAGGCTGTATCTGCTCCCGTTCTTTGGGGACCGGCCTCTCAGCGAGATCACGGCGGGCTTGATCCAGGAATACCGCGTCCATCGGCTCAACCCATCAGAAGTCCCAACCGAAAAGCGCAGCCGGGGTCGGGCAAAGGCGGCGCAGAAGCGGCCAGCTCGCAGCACCATGCACCAGGAGCTGGTAACCCTTCGCCAGGTGCTGAAGACGGCGAACCGCAAGGGCTGGATCGCTGCTGTGCCGGACATGTCGGCGCCGTACAAGGCCTCGGGCAAGATCTCACACCGGGCCTGGTTCTCTCCCGACGAGTACAAGCGGCTCTACGAGGCGACGCGGGAGCGGGCGCGCAATCCGAAGAACGAGCGTTGGCGTGGCGAGTGCGAGCAGTTCCACGACTACGTGCTGTTTATGGTCAACACGGGCCTGCGCCCAGACGAGGCGTCCCGCCTCGAGTATCGAGATGTGAACGTCGTCATCGACGATGAAACCAACCAGCGGATCTTGGAGATCGAGGTCCGGGGGAAGCGCGGCGTCGGCTACTGCAAGAGTATGCCCGGCGCCGTCCAGCCGCTCTTGCGGCTTCGGAAGCGGCACGATCCGAAACCCACGGATCTGATCTTCGGGAAGGTGCAGCGCGAGCTGCTCAACGCGATCTTGGACGAGCTGGGGCTGAAGACCGATCGGGAAGGCAACCCCCGCACCGCGTACAGCCTGCGTCACACCTACATCTGCCTGCGGCTCATGGAGGGCGCGGACATCTACCAGATCGCGAAGAACTGCCGCACCAGCGTCGAGATGATCGAGAAGTTCTACGCCTCGCACATCAAGAACACCCTCGACGCGGCCGCGATCAATGTGCGCAAGCCCCCTAAAGCGCGGAAGGTGCCTTCCGCGCCGAGGCGCGGGCGAACGCCCGAGCGCCTCCATGGCGAACGCCAACTACAAACCTGATGCCGGTATGCCGCCATCTGGCAGCAGGCCGGTCCATTGGCCGGGTTTGGCGCGTCGTCGACGCGGCGCGGCTTCCGGAACGTTTCTACAAGACATTCATAGCGCCCAATCTGCGGCGCTCACCCACTTAGCCGCTCGGCTTCGCCTCGTACTCCTGGTCGACTGTGCAGTCGGCCATTACCAGGAAGCTAGAGGCGCGAGCGCCGTTGCTTCCCGCCAACAAGCGGGCCTTGCCCATCAGCCGTGTGGAGGAAATCAGGGCGAGATAGCCATACTCGCGGCGGGCGAAGCTCATGACCGTGACGTTCTCGGCCGTGTTGCCCGACGCTCGGGCAACGATCATGAAATGATCCACATCCTTTGTGAGGGAGCCGTACGAGGTCATGCGCAAACCGGTGGCGGTAACAGTGAACCCGTCTTGTCGGTAGGAAAGGACTTGGCGTTCGCTGAAGGTCTGGATGTCGAGAGTGCCGTCCGGCAGCACCACAAGGCTCCAGGTCCCGCCTACTGCATCGCGCACGAAGCCGCTGTTGCCCTTCTGTGCATAGGCCGAAACGCCCTTGGCGTTGCCACAGTGAGCGAACACGTTTCCGCCACCCGGCGGCGTGATGGCGGGCCCCGAGTAGAAGGAATACTCGGGCCGGCGCACCCACAGCCCATCCTGGAAGAAGCCGGCGTAGAGCGAGACAGCCACCACGACCGCGATCACCGAGAGCATCAGGACGGCTATAGGATGACGGGGCGTCAGGACCGCCCGCGCCTCGGTGCGCGTACCGTAGCGCTCGGCGAGCCGGGGCGTGCGAAACGCCAGCACAAGCACCACGGCCGCCCATGCCAATTCCGCAGCGATGTAGATGGCGTCCGTGGTGGGTGGGCCTTGCTGTTCTACTGGAAGGCTACCAACCCAAGCTTGGGCTCCGCTGAACAATGCCACCGGCAGGGCGACGAGGACCAGGATGGCCCACAGACCGTTGATGTTCTGGTCATGCAGCCGCTTGGCGAAAACCAGGGCAAATGCAAGCAGGCACGCCATATGACGGCGAGCGCGGACCAGGTGTAAATGTCGCGGAGGGCCTGCGGGGAGGTCCACAGGAAGGTCGACAGCGGGATCACCAAGAGCCCGACGGCGGCCACAAGCCCTGCGGTGGTGATTGCAAAAGCGCCCCGACTATATCGGCCGCCTACGACCCGCCATCCCCAACCACGAACAGCCTTCCAGGCGTTCAAGCCTCTGACCTCCATGTGGTGTTCCCTTCGCCCATCTAAAGCTAAGCTTCCCTTCGACGGCTGACGGGTCAATGGCGGGGGAAGAGATGCGGAAGGTGGGTGGTGTCGCGGGAGCGCTTGTAACCCTCGGATCGAGCGCCATGGCACAACCTATTCCTACCGTGGCCCTGACATGCACGCCGAGCGAACGGCACGTTTGCAACATGGGGAGCGGCTGCGCTGCTGGCGCAGGGACGACGTGGGCCCGGCTACAGCTGCCACAGGGCATCTACGAGAGGTGCGACAACAAGAGCCCGTGCGACCGATATCAGGCTGTCGTCTCCATGAGCGGCCAGACGATCAACGTCGAAATCCCCGGCAAGGCCGCGTTCCTCAAGGTGCTGCCAACGGGGGCCTTCACCGAAGTGGCGACGCAGGGGACCATCACCATCGTGAACTACGGCTACTGCAAATAGCGAGGCGGGCATGAGAGGCGCCGAACGGAACCTGTCCATCATGTTGGTGGCCCTTGCCATGACAGGTTCAGGGTGTGGTCGGCAGGGTCAATCCGAGGCCCTCGTGCGACCAACCGGCGGACAGGCCGCCCGGGTAGCACCCCTTGCTGGCGTTCAGCCTCAGGCGCTCGTTTGCCGCTTCAAGTCGGTGAGCAACGGCGTGCTCGGAGCACGTTACGAACCGGGCAGGAGCAAGGACACTCTAGACGTTACCTTCGCTGGCCTGTCGCCAAGCACTCGCTCAGCGCAAATGATCGGGAATGCCGGAACCGCGCAGGTGACGATGCTCAGCGAGCCGGGTCAGCTGATCTTCATCGAGGAAACACCGATTGGAAATCGGATCCTCACGACCGTCATGACCGAAGGGAGCGGTGAAGGCTATCCAGCGGTCCACTCGCGACACACCGTCATGACCGGGGCCGGGGAGATGATGGTCAGTCAGATGGTCGGCCTGTGCGAGCCGCGAAGCTGACGCCTAAGAACCAGCCGGCACCGCTTCTCCACCCTCGAGACAGGTGGCGCTCACTGACGGCAGCGGTTGGCCGGCCATCCGCTTGAGGTTCACCGGACCGGGTGAACATCCGATGCCGCTGCATCCGGCCTCTTCGAGTTCGCGCAGCACGGCTGCCTTGTCAGATGCGTTCTGTTGGGTGAGGCGCTCGCGCAGTGCTTTGCCCTCTGCCAGCACGGCGTCCTTTGCCGCCGCGCACTCAGCGGCACTGCGAAACGAGGTCTGAGCGACTTGGGGCGGTTGGTCTGGGACGAGCCACGTAGTCATGAGCGTGACGGGAGGTGGCGGCGGGGCCACTTCCGTACTTTGCTGATTGGCATCGGGCACTGGCGCTGAACAGGCGGTGAGCAGCCAGCAGATTGCGATGATCCTGAGATGCATGCTGCCATGCTCTCCCGGTGCTCGTAGTAGTCAAGCTTGCTGCGTCCCGGCCGCGGATCCACTGGACTACGAAGACCAGTGCACCGTTCGCGTCCGCTACAATCGCAGTGTGATGGCTCTGCCAGAGCTGGATCATCTTGCACCGAGACCGAGCGCGCTTGGGAAGGTCCGCTTCCGGCGCAGCCCTCAAAGTCCGCAACTGACTCATTGGCGAAGTTGGCAACGTCAGCTTTTGGGTTTGTCGAATCAGAAGCCTGAGAGCGTCGTGAATGTTTTACTCGACGGCCGACTGGTCAACCGCGACAGGCGCGCCCGCAAGCTCCTCTCGTACTCGTCGGCGCTTTCTGGTCCATTGGGCCGTCATTCATGCGCGCCGAAGGGGCGCGGAGCGCCGTCCGGCGTTGGACAGCAGACGTCGCCGATGGCGCGCCGCCAGACGGCCATCGGGGACGGTCTAGGCGACGACACTGCACCTGCCGTGGGCAAGGGCCCCAGCGTCACGAACCCGGTGACGATGATCGCCCAGCTCGAGGATGCCGGAACGAGGCTCGAGGCGTGCAGTGCTCCGGTGCACCCTCACGCTTTGCGCCGACCGCTCCCGCCGTCGCTCCACCAGTGTGGTCGGAAGCTGTCGATAAACCGGGCGATTGACCAATAAGTCGCTTTCGGCACCGAGCGCGTCGGGTGTGCCCATCCTACGGTAGCGCCCTCGCCGCCCATCAGCTCGTGGCATCCTCCCCTAGAGCGTTGGCGTCCAGTGCGGACGCGAGGCGTGGGGCTCATGGCGAAAACCTCGTCTGGGTCGCTTGACAAGAAACTGGGCAAGTGTCCTATATCTAGTCATAAACCGCAAAAGAGGGGCGAACACCCGTGGCGGCGCTTGGAAACGACAGAGGGGGGAAGATGAGACATCAGACCCGAATGCTTGCGGGGACCGCCCTGGCCTGCGCGCTCGGCGCCGCGGCTCAATCCGCCAGCGCCGCCGAAGTCCCCGGGGCCGCGGCGGCCGAACCCGCCGCGATCGCGGAGCTCGTGGTGACCGCCCAGCGCCGGGAGGAGTCCATCCTCGAGGTGCCGGCGAGCATCGAGGCCTTCGACCAGGCCGCGATCCAGCGGCTGGGCATCAAGGACGTGAGCGACGTGATCCGGCTGACGCCCGGGCTGTTCATCCGTCCGCCGGACACCACCGGCAACACGACCAACGTCATGATCCGCGGGATCGGGTCCGATGTCTCGTCGTCCGCGACCGCGGTCTATGTGAACGACACGCCCGTGCAGATCCGCGCCGTGGGCGCCGCGTCGGCCACCGACAGCCTCTATCCGCTGGTCTTCGACCTGGAGCGGGTCGAGGTCCTGCGCGGACCCCAGGGGACGCTGTTCGGCGCCAGCGCCGAGGGCGGGGCGATCCGGTTCATCACCCGCCAGCCAGGGCGAGAGTGGAGCGGCCATGCGCTCGCGGAGGTGTCCAGCGTCAAGAGCGGCGGCCTCGGCTACCAGGCCGGCGTGGCCGGCGGCGGGCCGATCAGCGAGGCGATCGGCTTCCGGGCCAGCGCCATCGTTCAGCGGAGCGGGGGCTGGATCGATCTGCGGCCGCAGACGGCCACCCTGATCGGGCCCGACCTGTACGTGGACGACAAGGACACGAACGTCAGCGACAAGGCGGCCGCGATGCTCACCGTGGCGATCCGGCCCACCGATAGCGTGACCGTGACGCCGAGCCTGATGTGGCAGAAGGAGGATGGCCGGTATCCGCGGATCTGGCGGCGGCTCTCGGGCGGCGGGTCCTACGTCAGCGGGGACCTCTACCCCGGGAAGGTCGACAGCGAGTTCGTGCTGGGCAGCCTCGGCGTGCAATGGAAGTTCAACTCGTTCGACGTCTATTCGACGACGGCCTACCTGGACCGGACGCGGGATTCCTCCTCGGACCTCGGCATCGCGTTCAGCGGCTTCCTGGGCGGGAGCTCGACGACGCCCGTGACGTCCGTCCTCTTCCAGATGGAGAACCCGCAGAAGCAGTTCACCCAGGAGTTGCGGCTGCAGGGCGTCGCCCTCGACGAGCGGCTGAACTGGGTCGCGGGCGGGTTCTTCCGCAAGCTCAAGCAGAACACCTTCTTCCGGGAGGACATGCCGCACTTCGACGCGCTGCTGGTCTCCTACTTCGGCGTTCCGACGCGCTTCGTGTTCGGGTCCGACCTGATCGACGGGCGGTACGCCTCGATCCACACCGACGAGTCGCTCGACTACGAGCGGGCCGCGTTCGGCCAGCTGGATTTCGAGATCGCGCCCGGCCTGACCCTGACCGGCGGGCTGCGCGTGGTGAACACCGAGAACGACATCACCATCACGCGCCAGGGTCCGCTGAACCGCGGGACGACGGGCGGGGTGCTGGTGACGCACGCCGAGGCGTCCCAGACGGTCTGGCTGCCCAAGGCCGGGATCAAGTACGAGTTCAGCGACGACTGGATGGCCTATGCGACGGCCTCGCGCGGGTTCCGGCCCGGGGGCGCCAACACGACGCCGACCACTGCGATCTGCGCTGCGGGCATGGCGGCGCTCGGCATCACCGAGGTGCCCGGGTCCTACGACGCGGACTACCTCGACAGCTACGAGGTCGGGCTGAAGGGCGGCACGTCAGACGGGCGCCACCAAGCTTCGCTCAGCGCCTACAGCTCCAAGTGGAAGGACCGCCAGGACCAGGTCAGCCTGGGGAGCTGCGGCCTCAACTACATCGACAACCTCGGGACCGCGACGAGCCGCGGCGTGGAGCTGCAGGTGGTGAGCGCCCCGACCGAGAACCTTCGCCTGACGTTCTCGGGCGCCTACAACCGGGCGAAGTTCAAGGACACGATCGTCATCGGCACGGTCACGGTCGTGAACGCGGGCGATCGCATCGATGCGCCGCCGTGGATGCTGAGCGCGGCGCTCGACTACACGATCCCGACCGGGGGATCCCTCGATGGGTATGTCCACCTCGATGCCCAGTACACGAGCGGCTACAAGACGCGGATCAGCTCTGACGACCTGGCGATCTATCCGGACGCCCGCAACCGGCCCTCGGCGACCTTCGTCAACGCCCGCGTGGGCGTCCGGCGGTCCGAGTGGGACCTGTCGCTCTTCGCCAACAACCTGCTCGACAGCAACGAGATCCTGCGCACCAGCCAGACCTCCGGCGAGCCGATGGACATCGTGCCGACGCCCCGGACCATCGGCGTCACCCTTCGAAGGGAGTTCTGATCCAGTCCGCCGTTCGACCCGCGTAGCCTGTCATTTGTTCCGGTACCTTAAGAATGCACGTCGTAAGAACCTCGGCGAAACTGGCGGCGCTCCTGTTCTGCGCCGCCGTCTCGTCCTGCGGCCGCAGTGACGGCCGCACCCTGGGCTTCGTGCTCGCCAGCTACGATTACGCGTTCCACAAGGCGGACGAGGCGCAGGCCTGCCCCAGCGGCTTCGCGCTCAGCAACGAGGAGCAGTGGGAGGCCCAGTTTCCCACCGTCGAGGCCCGCAAGGCGCACCTCGCACGCTGCCTGCTGCAGGCGAACCGGGGGCCGAACTGCGAGAACGTCTGGAACAGCCCCGGCGTGCTGGCGGACCCGGTCGCCTACCGCAGCGTCCGCGGCGCGGTGGGCGAGGGGGCCAACCTGGACGGGACGCAGGACGGGCGGGCCACGGCGAAGACCTGCGTGCACGAGAAGTTCACGTCGCCGGACGGGAAGACGCGGGTCGACAACCAGTACTTCCGGGTCCTCGGCTGCGACAAGTTCATCCGCAGCGACGTCTATGCCGACCACACGGCCAAGGAGCGCACGGCGGCCTACCTGATCAACCGGGTGCTCCTCGAGCTCAAAGGCGTCGACGACCTGGTGAACGACGACCGGGTCGAGGTGAGCCTCTACCGCGGCATGGACCCCCTGAGCGTCAACGCCGAAGGCGACGCCCTGCCGTGGCAGAGCCAGCGGGTCGACCCGGCGATCCCGCCGGTGCGGCTGAAGGGCCGAATCGAGGCCGGCGTGCTCGTCACCGAGCCGGCCGACGTCTTCTTCGAGGGGCTGTTCCACGAGCGGCGCATGCTCATCCACGACATGAGCCTTCGTCTGAAGCTCGACGCCGGTAAGGCCGAGGGGCTGCGCGTCGGCTACGTCGACGTGCCCAGGCTCTGGGAGAGCTATTCGCGGGCCGCGCGCTGGGGCGGGAACACCTATGGCGCGAGCCCGCCGTCCACCTTCCGGGCGATGCAGGACCTCGCCGACGGGGTGAAGGATCCGAAGACCGGGCAGTGCACGGGCCTGTCCTCCGCCCGCGGCTACAAGTTCGTGCGGGCCTACCTCATCCACGGCGACGGCGAGCGCAGGTCATGATCATGCCCAGGACCCTGACCCGCGTGGGCCTGGTCGTCAGCCTTCTCGGCGGCCTGGCCGCCCTGGCCGCCATCCTCGTCGTCGCCCTGCTGGGCCTGCGCAACACCGCCTGGTTCGAGCCCCCGAACGCCGGCGGCCCGCCGACCCTGCGGCTGCTGACGGCCGAGCAGTACCGGAACTCCGTCTGGGACGCCTTCGGCGAGGACATCGACCTCAGCGGGGCTTATTTCCCGACGCTGCCGCGCAAGGCGGGCCTGGTGGCGCTGGGCGCCACCGAGGTGTCGATGACCCCCGGCGCCCTGGACGTGTTCCAGCGCACTGCCGCCGACGTCGCCGGCCAGGTCGTGGACGCCGCCCATCGCGAGGCCATCCTGCCGTGCCGCCCGCGTGCCGCCGACCGGTCCGATCCGGCCTGCGCGGCTGCGATCATGTCGCGCGCGGGACGGCTGCTGTTCCGCCGGCCCCTGAGCCAGGACGAGCTTTCGCTGTTCACGGGCGTCGCCAACGCGGCCGCGCAGAGCCGCGGGGACTTCTACCAGGGCGTCGCCTACGCGCTCTCCGGCATGATGACGTCGCCGAAGTTCCTCTATGTCGCCGAGACGACCGAGCCCGATCCGGACCGGCCGGGGAGGGCGCGCCTGGACGCCTACTCGAAGGCCTCGCGCCTCAGCCTGTTCCTGTGGAACGCCTCGCCCGACGGCGCGCTGCTGGCGGCCGCCGAGTCCGGGGAACTGCACAAGCCTGACGGCGTGAAGCGGCAGGTCGAGCGGATGCTGGCCTCGCCGCGGGCGCAGGACGGGGTCCGCGCCTTCTTCAGCGACCTCCTGCGGCTGCAGGACTTCGAAGGGGTCACCAAGGACTCCGAGATCTATCCCGCCTTCACGCCGGCGGCGTCGGAGACCATGCACGAGCAGGCGCTGCGCCTGATCCTCGACCACCTAATGGTGCGGCAGGAGGACTACCGGAAGCTCTTCACGACCAACCGGACCTTCGTGAACCGGGCGCTCGGCGCGATCTACCGGGCCCCTGTCCCGGTCGACGCCGCGAGCGACCAGTGGCTCCCCTATACGGCCGACCCGGAGAACCAAGCGGGGCTGCTCACCTCGGTCAGCTTCCTGACGTCGCACTCCCATCCGGGCCGCAGCTCGCCCACCCTGCGGGGCAAGGCGATCCGTGAGATCTTCCTGTGCCAGCGGGTTCCCGATCCGCCGCCGACCGTCGACTTCAGCAAGTTCGAGGACCTCTCCGGCAAGCTGACGGCGCGATCGCGGCTCGAGGCGCACCGCAAGGATTCGGCCTGCGCCGGCTGCCACAAGCTGACCGACCCGATCGGCCTGGCGTTCGAGAACTACGACGGCGCCGCCCAGTTCCGGACCAAGGAGAACGGCGAGGTCATCGACACGAGCGACGAGTTCGACGGCCGTCGCTTCAAGGGCGTGGCCCAGGTCGGCCGCTTCATGGCCGACCACCCGGCGCTGACGCCCTGCCTTACCCGGCGGCTGTTCGCCTACGGGGTGGGGCGCGACCCGGGCGCCGGCGAGCGCGCCTGGCTCGACTGGACGGGCCGCCGGTTCAAGGCGGACGGCGGCCGCTTCCCGTCCCTGCTGCGCGACGTCGCCACCAGCAAGGCCTTCTTTGCCGTTCAGGCGCCGGCGGCGGGCGCCATTTCGTCGACCCGTGCGACGGAGGATTGAAGATGAGCAAGTTCCCGGATCGTCGGATGGTCCTGCGCGGCACGCTGGGCGGCGGCGCGATCACCGTCGGCGTGCCGTTCCTCGAGTGCTTCCTGAATGCGGGCGGGACGGCGCTGGCGAACGGCCGGCCCATCCCGACGCGGTTCGGGACCTGGTTCTGGGGCCTGGGCACGAACAAGGAGCATTCGACCCCGCTCAAGGTGGGGGCGGGCTACGACCTGCGCGGCGAGCTCAAGCCGCTGGCGGCGGTGCAGAAGCACATCAACTACTTCAGCGGCTACGCCAGCGATACCGATGGGCGGCCGAACTTCGTCCATCACTCCGGCGTGGGGCTGCTGCGCTGCGGGCGCGCGCCCAGCGACAGCAAGGCGCTGCCCTCCGAGACCATCGACGTCACCATCGCCGACCTGATCGGCGGCGCCTCGCGCTTCCGCTCCATGGAGATGACCGCCACCGGCGATCGCAGCCACAGCTACAGCGCCCGCGGGCCGAGCGCGGTGAATCCGCCCGAGGCCTCGGCGGTGGGCCTCTACAAGCGGGTCTTCGGGCCGGAGTTCCAGGATCCGAATTCCCCGACCTTCACGCCGAACCCGGAGCTGATGCTGCGCCAGAGCGTGCTCTCGGCCGTCCGGGAGGACAGCAAGCGCCTGGAGCAGCGGCTGGGGGCCGCCGACCGGGCCCGGATGGACGAGTACTACACCTCGGTGCGCGCGGCGGAGAAGCGCCTGGCGCTGATGTTGCAGAAGCCGCCGCCGGCGCAGGCCTGCTTCCACCCGGTCCAGCCGCGCGCGGTCCCGGACGGCACCAACTGGGACCTGGTGGGCGAGCGCCACAAGGCGATGACCGACATCCTCGTGGCGGCCCTGGCGTGCAACCAGACCCGGGTCTTCAACATGATCTATTCGTGGTCGGGGTCGAACACGACGAAGCAGGGTCTCTCGACCAACCACCACACGCTAACCCACGAGGAGCCGAAGAACGCCGAGGGCTACCAGACCCTGCACGCCTGGTTCGTGGAGCGGGCGATGGAGGCCTGGGCGTACTTCGTGGCCCGGCTCGCGTCCGTCCGCGAGGGCGACGGCACGCTGCTCGACCACACTCTGGTCTATGCCCACAGCGAGCACGACACCGCCCAGTCGCACTCGCTGGACGGCATCCCGATGATGACCGCCGGCCGCGCCGGCGGGCGCATCCGAACCGGCCTGCATGTGAGCGGCGCTGACAAGCCGGCGAGCCAGGTGGGCCTCACGCTCATGCGGGCGATGGGGTCGAGCGCCGTCGGCTGGGGCCACGGCTCGATGAAGACGACGCAGGTCGTCGGCGAAATTCTCGCCTGAGCTGGAGCCCTACGATGCCGACCAAGCTATCCCTCGTCCGGACCGGCGGGCTCCTTTTGTTGCTGGCGGGCTTCGGGCCGGCCGCGGCGCAGGACGAGCCGGAGCCGCCGCCCACCGCTTCCAGCCAGGCCCCGCGGCCGCCCGGCGTCGGCGTGCGGGTGACCCTCGACGGCCCGGTGCTGACCGACGCCCGCGGCATGACCCTCTACTACGGCCCGGGGCGCCTCTGCACCGACGACCACCAGGCGAGCGCGGTCGAGCGGTCGGGCGGCGAATCCAAGTGGAAGGAGCCGACGGCGCTGGACCTGCCGACGAGCTGCGTCCGCAAGTCCCCGCCCTTCCTGGCCCCGCCAGGTGCCCGGCCCGTCGGCGACTGGTCGCTGCACGCGCGGGCGGATGGGACGCAGCAGTGGGCCTATCAAGATCGGCCGCTGCACACCTCCGCGAAGGACCGGGCCCCGGGCGACGTCAACGGAAGCTACAAGGTGCGGATCGGGAGCAGCGAAGGCGGTCGCAGCATCGCCGCCCTGGCCGAGATGCCCGGCGCCCCGGCGGGCGTGACGGTGAGGCAGACCGTCGCCGGCCTGGTGTTCGCCGACCACACGGGCAGGAGCCTCTACGTCCTCGACCCCAAGGGGCCGATCAAGGCCTGCGGCGGGGCATGCCTGCAGACCTGGCGCCCGCTTCGCGCGGCCGCGCTGGCGAGCGTCGCGGGACTGGCGAAGGACTGGACCATCGTCAGCGGGCCGGGGGGCTTGCGGCAATGGGCCTACAAGGGGCGCGCCGTCTACACCTATGCGTACGACGCCGAGGGCAACACCGGCCAGATGCTCGGGGACACCTACGGCGGCGTCTTCCGGCCGGCGATCCGCGGCTGGAAGCTCGCCGTCGCCTTGCCGCCGCCGCCACCGCCGCAGGGCGTGACGGTGCAGCAGCTCGCGGGCGACTGGGAGCAGTTCAACAGCCCGCTGCCCAGTGTCGTCTACGCGGACGCCGCCGGCCGCCCCCTCTACACCATGCATTGCCGCCACGGGGGCCGGGGAAGCGTCAGTTGCGACGACGTCGGCGACGACCCCAGGTACTGGCTGACCTACTGCGGCGGCCCGGAGCGCTGCGCCCGGACCTGGACGCCGCTAGCCGCGCCCAGGGTCGCGCAGCGTCACGACGGCCTCTGGTCGGTCGTCACGATCAACCCGCAACACCCGTATCGTCCCGTCGCGGCGGGCCAGGGCCTGCGCGTCTGGGCGTATCGCGGCCGGCCGGTCTTCACCTACGCCGGCGACCGGCTCCCGGGGGATTTCTACGGCGACGACCAGGCCTTCGCCGTCTCCGGCGACGGCATGCAGGCCCGGCCGATTGCGGCCTATGCGCGGCAGACAGACGCGCGAGCGCCCGTGCTGACGATGACCGACTGAGTTCCAGGGAAGCCATGCATGTTCCGTAATCGTCGCAAATGGCCGAAGCTGACCGCAGCGACCGTGGCCCTGGCCGTGACCGTGACCTGGCCTGCGGCCGTGGGCGCTCAGGTCGACCGGCAACAGGTCATCGAGGAGCGGGTCGCTGGATTTCGCGACATGGGCTCGGCCTTCAAGAACCTCGGCGTCGAGCTGCGGTCCGCGCGCCCGAACATGGCCAAGATCCGCTCGTCGGTCGGGGTGATCCGGACCTACGCGAAGGCCGTTCCGCGCTGGTTCCCGCCGGGCAGCGCGCCAGAGCGACGGCCGCCGCAGGGCTTGTTCGGGTGGGCCTGCGGCTTCCTGCCGTGCGGCGGCAGCGCGTACCACGCCCAGGACATTGTCAGCCATGCGAAGCCCGAGATCTGGAGCCAGCCGGCCCAGTTCCGGCAGGCGCACAGCCAGCTGAACGTGGCGGTCGAGGCCATGTGGCGATCGTCCCGGGCCGGGGACTTGGCCGTTATGCGGACCCAGTTCCGCAGCCTCGAGGCCACCTGCAAGAGCTGCCACGACCGGTTCCGCGAGAAGATCGATTGAGACACGTGCCGCCCCAGAGCGTGGCGTCGGCCACGGAAGACCTGCCGCTCAAGGTCTGGGATGTCCCGACGCGCCTCGCGCACTGGGCGATCGTCCTGCTGTTCGGCGTCTCCTGGCTGACCGCCGAGCAGGGGTGGATCACCTGGCACAGGCTCTCGGGCTCTTCGATGCTGTGTGTGGTGCTGTTCAGGCTCTTCTGGGGCGTCTGGGGCAGCGACACCGCGCGGTTCGCGCAGTTCGTCCGGGGCCCCCGCAAGGTCGGGGCCTATGTGGGCCGCCTCCTGCGCGGGAAGAAGGGGCCGGCCGGCCTCGGGCACAATCCGCTGGGCGCCTGGAGCGTCGTCGCGATGCTGGGCCTGCTGCTCCTGCAGGCGGGCCTCGGCCTGTTTGCGGTGGACGAGTACGGGATCGAGGGCGGGCCCCTGGCGCAGCACCTCAGCTTCGAGGGGGCCCGGCAGGTGGCCGCGATCCACGAGGCGGTCTTCGACCTCCTGCTGGTCGTGGTCGCGCTCCACGCCTGCGCCGTCGTCGCCCACCTGGTGATCGGCGGCGACAACCTCGTCGGGCCGATGATCACGGGCCGGCGTCGCGCGGGCCCGGGCCCTGCGCAGCCGCCGGCGATGGCGCCCTCGGGGCGGGCCGCGGTCGGCTTCGTCGCCATCGCAGCGGCGGTTGCCGCGCTCGCCTTCTTCGGATGACGACAGGGGAGGATCCTATGGACCCGATTTCGAGATCACGGCCGTCCAGGCGGACCATCCTCGACGGGCTGGTGGTGGCGGCGGTGGGCGCGCTGGGCGGCGCCCTGTCCGGTTGCAGCAAGCCGGCGGCGAACGCCTGCGGAAACCCGGCGAAGCTGACGGAGGCTGAGGTCCAGCTGCGCCAGTCCCTCAGCTACGTCGAGTCGTCCCCGAACAAGGACCAGGTCTGCGGCGGCTGCGCCTTCTTCAAGGCGGCCGACGGCCCGGGGTGCGGGCACTGCTCGATCCTGTCCGGACCGGTGAGCCCGACAGGCCATTGCAATTCGTGGGCGGCCGCCGCCCCCACTTAGATCGAGCGAACGAGCCCTCGAGGTTTGACTTGAATTGGTCAGTTGACCAAAAACTGAAGCGGTAGAGCAGGGAGTGGGTCTTGGGCGCATTTGAGGAAAACGAAGCCAACGCGCGCTTCCGGGCCGAGGTGCGTGGGTTCCTGGAGACGCACTACACAGCCGACCTGCGGGCGATGCGGGCGCGCTCCGCGGGCGTCTTCGCCGAAGGCGAGCTCGCACGCCGGTGGCATCGGATCCTGGCCCACAAGGGGTGGATCGCGCCGGCCTGGCCGCGGGAGCACGGCGGGCCCGGCTGGGACGCCGAGCAGAGGGACATATTCCACGAGGAGTGCGCGCGCATCAAAGCGCCCGTCCTGCCCGCCTTCGGTGTCTCCCTGTGCGGTCCGGTGATCATGCGGTTCGGCACGGCGGAGCAGAAGGCCTACTTCCTGCCCCGGATCCTCTCGGGCGAACACTACTGGTGCCAGGGCTACTCCGAGCCGGGCGCCGGGTCGGACCTCGCCTCGCTGCAGACTCGGGCCGTCCGCGACGGCGACCACTATGTCGTCGACGGGTCCAAGATCTGGACGACCCACGCCCACCACGCCAACTGGATCTTCATGTTGGTGCGGACCGACCCCGACGCGAAGGTCCAGGCCGGCATCACCTTTCTCATCTGCCCGCTGGACACGCCTGGGATCACGATCCGGCCGATCCTCTCGATGTCGGGCGAGCACGAGCTGAACCAGGTGTTCTTCGAAGGCGTGCGCGTCCCCGTCGCCAACCGCCTCGGCGCGGAGAACGCCGGGTGGACAGTGGCCAAGTACCTGCTGGAGTTCGAGCGGGGCGGGCAGCCGGCCGGAGTCGCCCAGCGCGTCGGCCTCGAGGACGTGGAGGCGATCGCCAGGCGGGAGCCGGCCGGCTCGGGCTCCGCGCTGATCGACGATCCGGGCTTCCGGCGCAAGGCCGCGGCTCAGGAGATCGAGGTGCTTGCGCTGGAGTGGACGAGCCGCCGCCTCAGCGGCGCGTCCGACGCAGCCTCGAGCGTCGGCGGCGTCGCCGCCTCGGTGAAGAAGCTGCTGGGCAGCCAGAAGACCCAGGGCGTGACCGAGCTCGCTCTGGAAGCGATCGGGACCTACGCCCAGGCCGACCAGCGCCAGGCGCTCGGCAATGCGCCTGCGGGGCCGCCGGTCGGGCCCGAGCACGCGGCCACGCCCGCCGCCCGATACCTCAACATGCGCGCCGTCACGATCTTCGGCGGCGCCAGCGAGATCCAACGCAACATCCTGGCGCGCCTGGCGCTCGGGCTCTAGCAGGAGACCATCCATGGCTCTGGAGTTTCAGCAGCTGATCTACGAACGGCCGGCGCCCCATGTGGCCCGGATCGTGATGAACCGGCCCGACAAGCGCAACGCCCAGGGCATCGTCATGACCGTGGAGCTGGAGGCGGCGCTGAAGCACGCCAACCACGATCCGGAGGTCAAGGTGATCATCCTGGCGGGCGCCGGGGACCACTTCAGCTCCGGCCACGACCTCAGCGGGACCGAGCCGCGCGCGCCCAGCGAGGCGCAGAGCCAGAGCCATTGGGGCGACTTCGACGGCCCCGGCTGGGAAGGATCCTATTCCCGCGAGAAGGAGCTCTACTACGAGATCACGGAGCGCTGGCGCAATTGCCCCAAGCCCACCATCGCCGAGGTCCAGGGCTCCTGCATCATGGGCGGCAACATGCTGGCCTGGGCGTGCGACCTCATCGTCTGCGCCGACGACGCGCGCTTCATCGACGTCTGTGGCGACATGGCGATGCCGGGCCTGGAGTGGGCCGGCTACGCCTGGGAGCTCGGACCGCGCAAGGCCAAGGAGTGGCTGTTCACCGGCGGGGCGCTCAGCGCCCAGGACGCCGAGCGCCGCGGGATGGTCAACCACGTCGTGGCCCGGGCCGAGCTTTCGCGCCTCACGCTCGAGCTGGCCCAGCGGATCGCGGAGAAGAACCGCTTTGCGCTGAAGCTGATGAAGGAGGCGGTGAACGGGGTGCAGGACGCCGCCGGCCGGCGCCAGTCGATGGCCCTGGCCTTCGCCCTGCACCAGGTGGGCCACATGCAGAACATGCTCGTCAGCGGCCTGCCGATCGACGTCTCCAAGCTCGCCCCCGCGATCCAGGAGCGCATGCGCGCCCGCGGCGTGAGGACCTCCCAGCCGGACCCGGCCTGATCGCATCTCGCGACGCGTTCGGCGTCTTGACAAAAATTGGGCAATTGACCTAATTTCATCTCGCCAGTCGAGCGGCGGGGTCCGTTGGCAGGTCGGGGGCCTCTCGCGGGCAGCCGGGCGGCCTGATCGGCCAACGGACCATCCGCAGTCAGCCCGGCGACCGCCGCGGCAGGGCCGCCAGCCATTGCAGGAGAGACGCATATGAGCGCCACACGCCCTGAATCCGTGGCGGCTGCAGCGGGCCCCGCCGACTTCAAGCCGCTGCCGATGAAGCGCCCGGACATCGAGGTCGAGCGCCGGCCGGAGGGCTGCATCCTGATCCGCAGCCGCCACGCGCCGGGGAGGGCGCCGCGGTCGATCGCCCACCTCTTCGCCGAGCGCGCCGCCGAGCACCCCGACCGGCCGCTGCTCCTGCAGCGCGCGCCGGGGCACGGGCCGTGGCGCGGAGTCACCTATGGCGAGGCCTCGCGGGCGGCTGAGGGTATCGCCCAATGGCTCATCGACCGCGGGCTCGGCGCGGGCGACTGCGTGATGGTGATCTCGGGCAACTCGGTCGAGCACGGCCTGATGATGCTCGGCTGCTATGCGGCCGGCGTGCCTATCGCCCCGGTCAGCGCGGCCTACAGCCTGCTGGGCGGGGACTATGCCAAGCTCCGGGACTGCTTCTGCCGGCTCCGGCCCAAGCTGGTGTTCGCGCAGTCGGGGGGGGCGTTCGACGGCGCGCTCGCCACCCTTCGCGCCATAGATCCCGGCCTGATCGTCGTGCTGGCCGAGCCGGGCGATGGCTCGACGGTCCCCTTGAGCGAGCTTACCGGGACGGTGCCCGTTCCCGCGGACATCGCCGCGGCGCGGGAGCGGATCGGGGACGCCACGGTCGCCAAGTACCTGTTCACGTCGGGCTCTACCGGGACGCCGAAGGCGACGCCCCAGACCCACGGCATGATGGTCCACATGATCGCGGCCCAGGACGGGTTGCGCACGGACGGTGAGGCCTCGATCGCCGACGGCGCGGCGAGCCTGGAGTGGATGCCGTGGAGCCACATCTCCGCGGGCAACATCAAGTTCAACAACAACCTGTGGCACGGCGGCGTCATTTACCTCGACGAGGGACGCCCCACGCCGGGCGCGTTCGAGACCACCATCCAGAACCTCTACGAGGTCTCGCCGGCGACGTTCGGCTCAGTCCCAGTGGCTTACGCCATGCTGGTGCCGGCTCTGGAGCGCGACCCGGCCCTGCGCCGCTCCTTCTTCAGGAACCTCGCCTACATGAGCTACGGCGGCGCGGTGATGGCGAGCGACCTCTACGAGCGCCTGCAGGCGCTGGCGATCGCCGAGACCGGCCGTCGCATCCCGCTCACCACGATGTACGGCGCGACCGAGACCCAGGGGATCGCCGCCGTGCATTGGGAAACCGAGCAGGCGGGGCTGATCGGCCTGCCGTATCCAGGCGCGACGCTGAAGCTGGTTCCCGACGGCCACAAGTACGAGGTGCGCGCCAAGGCCCCGACGATCGCCCGGGGCTACTTCGGGGATCCAGAGCGGACGGCGCAGGCCTTCGACGAGGAGGGGTTCTACAGGCTGGGCGACGCCGCACGCTTCCTCGATCCGGACCGGCCCCACCTCGGCCTGGTCTTCGACGGCCGCGTCTCGGAGGACTTCAAGCTCGAGACGGGCACCTGGGTGTCGGTGGGCACGCTCCGGCCGCAGCTCCTCGCCGCCTGCAGTCCCTATCTGCAGGACGCCGTCATCACCGGGCAGGACCGGCGGTTCGTGGGCGCCCTGTTGTGGCCGGCGACCGCGCCGCTGCAGATGCTGGTCGCCGAGCTGGGCGAGACGGGCGCATGGGCGAAGCTCTGCGCGCTGATTGCCGCGCGCCTGGCGGCGTTCAACGCCGACGCCGGCGGGTCATCGCGACGGATCGAGCGCTTCCGGCTGCTCAAGGAGCCGGCCTCGATGGATGCGGGCGAGCTGACGGACAAGGGCTACGTCAACCAGCGGCGCGTGCTCGAGCGCCGGGCGGACCTCGTCGCCGACCTGTACCGGGAGCCGCCCGGCCCCGGCGTGGACTGCGTCGCTTGAAGGCCTCGCGGGCGACGTCGGCGGGCCTGGATCTCAGCACGCTCCTGATCGGCGTCATCAGCGACCGCCCTGCGCTCGCCCACGACGAGGACTCCCTACGGCTGGCGCTCATTCCCTTGGCCGGCGTCACCGGCCTCGCCGCGGCGGCCGCGTGCCTGGGGGCCGCCATCCTCAGCCGATCGTCAGGGGATACGGACGAGCGGCCTCGCTAGACGCCGCTCCGCGCGCCGCGCTCCTCCCCCGCGGCGGCGCGACTGCTGGCCGGGCGTTGCGACGCCCGGCCAGCCTTTCAGCAAGGTGGGGATCAGACGCGGCGCCACAGGACCGGCAGGACGCCCTGACGGATGGTCGCCGAATCGATGGTCTTGATCAGGGCGGTGAGGTTGTCGGTCGCGATGGCGCTGAGCCACGGCATCCGCTGGTAGAACGGCTTTCCGTAGCCGGCGAAGATCGTCATGCCTTCGGTGGCGGCCTGGATGAAGACGGCCACGGTCTCCCTCTCCTCCGGGTCGAGGCTGGGATTCAGCTCCTCGATCAGTTCGCGCAGGATGTTGCGGCCCCGCTCGTAGATGCGGTTCACGGCGTCGTTGACGAAGGTGTTCTGGTTGGCGAGCGCCCACAGCTCGGAGAAGAGCTTGGTGGTCCGCTCGTTCTGGATGTCCTCGAGCACGAACCGGATCCAGAGCGCAAACCGCTTCTCGGCGGTCTCGTTCGTGCGGCTCCGCAGATCGGTGATGGCCTCGAAGTAGCCCGCCTCGACGACGTCGAGCACCGCGCGGAGCAGGTCCTCCTTCGTGGCGAAGTAGTAGGTGACGTTGCCAACCCGCTGTCCGCAGGCCGAGGCGACCCTACGAAGAGTCATCGCCCCGAAGCCCTCGTGGATCAGGACGTCGAGCGCCGCCTCCACGATCCGGGCGACCGCTTCGCGGCCCTTGGCGTAGACGGCGAGGCGGTGCTGGATCCCGTGCACGGCGGCTGTCAGCGGCCGGTCCGTCGCCGCCGTCGTCGCCGCTTCGGGCTCGCCGCCATCCTGCATCTTCCGCTTCCCCTCTCTGCCCCTCGGCCCTGACCGCGCCGCACGCGCCTTCATCGCGGGCGGCCCGGCATGATCGCACATCGCAGGCGCGGTCCCGTGGTGTTTGTCGCGGTTCGGGCCGAAGCCGGCCGTGTTCCCGCCGGCGGAGCCATTTCCTGCAACATATCGGACGACGTCCTTGCGTTGACAATACCGGGCAGTTGACCAGTATTTTCGGCGTAAGCCAACCGCCATGACGCAGGGCCCGACATGCCGAATTCCGATCGGATCTTCACGCTCCAGGCGCTCGTGCGCGAGTTCGACGTCACGTCCCGGACGCTCCGCTACTACGAGGAGCAGGGGTTGCTCTCCCCCGGACGCGCGGGCCAGCGGCGCCTCTACAGCGCGCGCGACCGGGCCCGGCTGCGGCTCGTCCTGGTCTGCCGCCGCGCCGGGATGGCGCTCAGCGACGTGGTCCGGCTGCTGTCCGTGGGCGCGCCGCTGGAAGCCGACGCAGGACCGGACGTCGATGACATCGCAACCCTGCGCAGGCTGCTCGCGGCGTTGACGCAAAGGCGCTCGGACCTGGACGAGCTGATCTCGGAGCTCGAGCACATGCACGAGGGCCTGTCCCTGGCGTGGAGCGGCCGGGCGGCGACGATCCGCCGCGAAGGCGCCTGTTCGATCCTGCTGTTCCGGCCGAGGGCCGGGGCCGACCCCGAACCCTGACGCCGCGCGCGGGCGACGCGACTGCCGGCTTGACAGCCGAAGAAGGTAGAAATAGGACAAGTGACCTAGATTATGGGGAACCCAAAGATGGCCGACGAGCTCATGGACGCGACCGCGCAGGCGGAGCTGGTGCGCAGCGGCCGGGCGACGCCCCTCGAACTTGTCGAGGAGACGATCAAGCGAATCGAGAAGGTCAATCCGCAGGTCAACGCGGTCATCGTCCCGCTTTACGAGAAGGCCCGGGCGGAGGCCGCCAACGTGCGCAGGGACGCGCCCTTCGCCGGCGTGCCGTATGTCCTGAAGGACATCACCATGCACTCCAAGGGAGATCCGTACGCGGCAGGCACCGTCGGCCTGAAGGCGGCCGGCTATCGGTCGGACCACGACTCGACGTTTGTGCGGCGTATGCGGGAAGCGGGCTTCGTCCTCATCGGCAAGGTCAGCACCTCTGAGATGGCGATGTTCGAGACAACCGAACCACCCGCTTGGGGGCCGTGTCGTAACCCCTGGGATCTCGATCGATCGGTGGGAGGATCGAGTGGCGGATCGGCGGCAGCCGTCGCCTCGGGCATGGTGTCGATCGCTCACGGCAACGACGGCGGCGGGTCGATCCGCAGCCCCGCGAGCCAGTGCGGCGTGGTCGGCATGAAGGTGACCCGCGGCCGCATCTCGTCGGGCCCCTTGATCACCGAGTCGGACAACGTCGCCGGGGGCGCCCTCGAGGGCTTCCTCACGCACTCGGTCCGTGATCAGGCCGCGGCGCTGGGCTGCGTGCACGGACATTGCCCTGGCGATGCCTACTTCGCTCCGCCGCCGTTGCGGCCCTTCGCGCAGGAGGTCGGGGCGGATCCCGGGCGCTTGAAGATCGGCATCCTCACACATGACCCCGTCGGACAGGTGAAGGTGGATCCTGAGGCTGTCCGGGCGACGCGGCTGGTCGCCGACGCCCTCGCGGACCTCGGACACGACGTCTCAGAAGGCTATCCGCCGGCGTTCGAGAACGGCATGTGGCCGCTGCAGTGGTTTGGATGCATCGGTGTCGTCATCGCCCGCGAGCTCGAGTGGTACGGCAAGCAGATCGGCCGGTCGATCACTCCCGAGGACGTCCATCCTGCGATTTGGGCCTACGCCGAAAACGGAAAGACCATCAGCGGAATTCAGTACGCCGCGGGCATCGACTCTCTGCGCGCCTACGCGCGCGACATCGAACGCTGGTGGGAGGAGGACGGCTGGGACCTGCTCCTGACGCCCACCATCCCGGTGGCGGCCCCGCGCATCGGCGAGCTAACGGCGACGGCCGACAATCCCTCGGCGTCGGTCGCCATGGACATCCTGCAATACACGGTGGTGTTCAACATGACGGGCCTGCCCGCGATCTCACTGCCACTTTACCAGCGTCAGGACGGCATGCCCCAGGGCGTGCAACTGGGCGCCGCCTACGGTCGCGAGGACCTGCTGATCCGCGTGGCCTCGCAGCTGGAACAAGCGATGCCCTGGGCTGGTCGGCGCCCGCCGATCTTCGCGTGAGGGCCCGATGACCGAAGCTCTGATCTTCGACGCCATCCGTACGCCCCGAGGAACGGGGAAGGCGAAGGGCTCGCTCCACGAGGTGGCGCCCGTCACGCTGCTGAGCGGCCTACTCCGGGACCTGCAGACACGCAACGACCTCGACACGTCGCAGGTCGACGACGTGGTCATGGGGGTTGTCACGCCCGTGGGCGAACAGGGTTCGTGCGTCCCTAAGATCGCCGCCCTGGCCGCGGGTTGGGACTGGACGGCCTCGGGGGTCCAGCTCAACCGGTTCTGCGCCTCGGGGCTGGAAGCCGTGAACCTCGCCGCCCAGAAGATCAGGTCCGGCTGGGAGGACGTCGTCGTGGCCGGCGGCGTCGAGTCGATGTCCCGGGTCCCGATGGGCTCGGCGGGCGGGTCCTGGAGCGAGGATCCCGCGCTCAACACACGGTTGGGCTACGTGCCCCAGGGCATCGGGGCTGATCTCCAGGCGACCCTGGACGGCTTCAGCCGCGATGACGTGGACGCCTACGCCGTGGCGTCCCAGAGGCGAGCGGCCGCGGCCAGGGCGGCCGGCAAGTTTGCGCGTTCGATCATGCCGGTGAAGGACGACATCGGCCTGATCATCCTGGCCGAGGACGAGTTCATCAAGCCCGACACCGACATGCAGAAGCTGGGCGCCCTGCAGCCCTCCTTCGCCGCGGCGGGCGCGCAGGGATACGATGCGCGGGCGCTTCGCCATTACCCGCAGGCGGGCCGGATCGACCACGTGCACACGGCGGGCAACTCGTCGGGCATCGTCGACGGGGCCGCGGCCCTGCTGATCGCCAGCGAGGCGAAGGGCCAGGATCTCGGCCTGAGGCCGCGGGCGCGGATCGTCGCGACCGCCGTCACCGGCACCGATCCGGTGATCATGCTGACGGGCCCGACGCCCGCGACCGTGAAAGTGCTGGCAAAGGCCGGCATGACCGCCGACCAGATCGACCTCTTCGAGGTCAACGAGGCGTTCGCGTCTGTGCCGCTGCGGTTCATGCGGCTGATGGATGTGCCGCATGAGAAGGTGAATGTTAACGGCGGCGCCATCGCCATGGGCCATCCGCTGGGGGCCACCGGGGCGATCCTCGTCAACACCCTGCTCGACGAACTCGAGGCGCGCCAGCAGCGCTATGGGCTGGCCACGCTGTGCGTGGGCGCCGGCATGGGCATCGCCACCATCATAGAACGCCTTTGAGCCTGGGCCCGAGCACCGTGAAGACCATCCGATACGAGATCGACGCCGACCAGATCGTCACGGTCACCTTCGACGACCCCGACGGCCGCGTGAACACCATGAGCCCGCAGTGGAAGCGCGACATCAGCGAGGCCATCGACCGGCTCGTCGCGGAGAAGGCGCTGATCCGCGGGGTGATCATCGCCTCGGCCAAGCCCGTCTTCCTGGCCGGCGCCGACCTGAAGGTCGTGCAGAACCACCGGCCTGAGGACATGCCGCGGGTGTTCGCCGAGACCGAGGCGCTCAAGGCGCAGTTTCGCAGGCTCGAGACCCTGGGCCGGCCCGTCGTCGCCTGCCTCGCCGGGACGGCGCTGGGGGGCGGCTTCGAGATCGCCCTGTGCGCGCACCACCGCATCGCGGTCGACGATCCGAAGATCCAGCTGGGCCTGCCGGAGGTGACGCTGGGCCTGCTGCCCGCGGCCGGCGGGGTCACCAAGATGGTCCGCCACCTCGGCCTGCTGGCCGCCCTGCCGATCCTGCTGGAGGGCCAGCCGATGACACCGGCCGAGGCCGCGCGGCTCGGCCTCGTGGACCTCGTCCCCCGGCCAGAAGACCTGCGCGCGGAGGCCCTGGCGTGGATCGCCGCCAATCCCGCGGCGCGCCAGCCCTGGGACCAGCCCGGCCATGAAATCCCCGGCGGCGGCGCGCGGGCGCCGCAGGTCGTCCAGGCGCTGCACGGGCTGCCGGCCGCCTACGAGGCGAAGACCAGCGGCCCGACGTCGGCGGTGACCGAGATCATGGCCTGCGCCGTCCGCGGCGCGCGCGTCGATGTGGACACGGCGCTGCGCCTCGAGACGCGGGCGATCGTCAAGCTCTTCACCGATGCTGCGACCAAGCGGCTGATCGCCGAGTTCTTCGA
>Ga0209257_1001026_pt1 | contig 37528 bp, 34 predicted proteins | sample AraplaCvi_mCL_r2_FD_184277 | JGI IMG/M metagenome (GOLD analysis project Ga0209257, IMG submission 184277) | Arabidopsis root microbial communities from North Carolina, USA - plate scrape MF_Cvi_mCL_r2 (SPAdes) (version 2) | ecosystem: Host-associated > Plants > Roots > Endosphere | place: USA...
GAGGCGATCGGATCGAAGTGGCTGTCGAAGGCGATCGAGACCGCGCAGAAGAAGGTCGAGGCACGCAACTACGACATCCGCAAGCAGGTCGTCGAATATGACAACGTCATGAACGACCAGCGCAAGGTCATCTATGAGCAGCGCGGCGAGATCATCGACAGCGAGACGGTCGACGAGGTGATGATGGCGATGCGCGCCGAAACGGTGAACTCGATCGTCGCCGATGCCTGCCCGCCGGGAAGCTATCCCGAGCAGTGGAACATCGAGCAGATGAAAGAGCGCGTCGCGAACATCCTCGACCTGACGCCGCCGATCGACGACTGGATGCAGGAAGATGCGGTCGACGCCGAAGTCTTCGAGGAACGCATCCAGGAAATGGCCGATAGCGCCGCCGCAGGAAAGGCGGCGCAGGTCGATGGCGAGTCGTGGAAGGGGATCGAGAAGTCGATCCTGCTGCAGACGCTCGACCATCACTGGAAAGAGCATCTCTCGACCCTCGACGCGCTGCGTCAGGTCGTGTTCCTGCGCGCCTATGCGCAGAAGCAGCCGATCAACGAGTACAAGCAGGAGGCCTTCGCGCTGTTCGAGCGGATGCTGCAGAATATCCGCGAGGATGTGACCCGCACCGTCGCGCGCATCGATTTCCAGTTCCAGGAACCGGAACCGATGCCGCTTCCCGACCTGCCCGATTTCCTGACGACGCATATCGACCCGTTCACCGGCGAGGACGACAGCGGCGATATCGACGCGGGCGAACTGGGCGTGATCGCGAACACGCTGCCGCCGATGCAGTCTCCGCGTCCCGACCTGCCCGAGGGCGAGAATCCCTATGCGGCGCTGGAGATCAGCCGCAATGCGCCGTGCCCGTGCGGGTCGGGCCGCAAGTACAAGCATTGCCACGGCCAGCTCTGACGCCAGGCTGACGGCATGACGGGGCTCGCCGCACTTTTCGGACTGACCGCGCTGCTTTATGCGGCGGTCGGGTTCGGCGGCGGGTCGACCTATACCGCGCTGCTGCTGCTCGGCGGCGTCGCGGTCGGGCTGGTTCCCGCGATCAGCCTTGCGTGCAACGTCATCGTCGTCACCGGCGGAACGATCCGCTTCGCACGCGCCGGGGTGATGCCGTGGGCCAAGGCGCTGCCGCTGATCGTCGTTGCCGCGCCGCTGGCGTTCGTCGGCGGGCTCACGCCGGTGAAGCAGGGCGTGCTCGTCATCCTGTTGGGCCTGTCGCTGCTCGCGTCGGCGCTGGCGCTGCTGTTCCAGCCGCAGACTGCGAAGCCGGTCGGACTGTCGCCGAAATTCCTGCTGCCGATCGCAGCGGCGCTCGGCTATCTCGCGGGCGTTGTCGGCATCGGCGGGGGCATTTTCCTTGCGCCGATCCTGCACCTCATTCGCTGGGCCGAGGCGCGCAGCGTTGCCGCGACCGCGAGCCTGTTCATCCTCGTCAACAGCCTGTTCGGGCTGACCGGCCAGCTTATCAAGGGCAAGGGCGCCGAAATGGTCCACGCGATTGCGGGGCACTGGCCGTTGTTGATCGCGGTGCTGATTGGCGGGGCGATCGGCACGCAACTGGCAGTGAAGACCGGCCCCGCGACGCTGATCCGGAGGCTGACCGCGCTGCTCGTGGGGTTCGTGGCGATACGGTTGTTATATCCGGTACTCGGTCCGGCGATCGGCATCTAGTTTTCTGGTTTTTAAGGGCTTTTTGCGCTCTTGCCTTCCCGCACGGCGATGCTAGCATCGCCTTCACAAGCTTGGCGGCCGCGTAGCCAGACAAGCAACGCAGCAGGCAGGAATATCGGGGCCGTGCACGCCCGACCATCGCGCGCGGCTGGACGTTGGCATGTTGCGTGGAAAGGGCTGGGGCATTTCCTTTTTCGATGAGATGACGGGGCAGGGAAGCGAGATTCGCTCGCCCTATCGCGACTATCATGAATGGTTCGATCGCGAGGATGCGGCGCGCATCCAGCGCAAGACGCAGCAGGCCGAAGCCTTTTTCCGCACTACGGGCATCACCTTCAACGTCTATGGTCAGGACGAGGCCGACGAGCGGCTGATCCCCTTCGACGTCGTCCCGCGCATCATCTCGGCGAGCGAATGGCGGCGGCTGTCGCGCGGGATCGAGCAGCGCGTTCGCGCCTTGAATGCCTTTCTCCATGACATCTATCACCGGCAGGAGATCCTCCGCGCCGGGCGCGTCCCGACCGAGCTCATCTCGCGCAACGAAGCCTTCCTGCCGATGATGATGGGAATGGACCCGCCGGGCGGCGTCTATACGCATATCAGCGGCATCGACATCGTCCGCACGGGCCCGAACGAATTTTATGTGCTGGAGGACAATGCGCGGACGCCATCGGGCGTATCCTATATGCTCGAGAACCGCGAGACGATGCTCCAGATGTTTCCGGAGCTGTTCGCGAAGATATCGGTGCGCGAGGTCAGCGACTATCCGCTCAATCTGCTGAAGTCGCTTGCCGCCTGCGCGCCGCCGCAGTGCCAGGGCACGCCGACGGTCGCGGTACTGACGCCAGGCATCCACAACAGCGCCTATTTCGAGCACAGCTTCCTCGCCGACCAGATGGGCGCCGAACTCGTCGAGGGGCATGACCTGCGCGTCGTTGACGGCCGCGTCGCGATGCGCACGACGCAGGGCTATACGGCGATCGACGTCCTCTATCGCCGCGTCGACGATGATTTCCTCGATCCGCTGAACTTCCGGCCGGACTCGATGCTCGGTGTGCCGGGGATATGGGACGTCTATCGCGCCGGCGGCATCACGATCGCCAATGCGCCGGGAACGGGGATCGCCGACGACAAGGCGCTCTACAGCTATATGCCCGATATCATCGAATTCTATACGGGCGAGAAGGCGCTGTTGCCGAATGTGCCGACCTGGCGCTGCAGCGAGCCCGAGCATCTGAAGGAGGTGCTCGACCGCCTGCCCGAACTGGTGGTGAAAGAGGTCCACGGGTCGGGCGGATATGGCATGCTCGTCGGTCCCGCCGCGAGCAAGAAGGAGATCGCGGCTTTCAGGGCAAAGCTGGAAGCGAACCCGCGCGGCTATATCGCGCAGCCGACGCTCTCGCTCTCGACCGTACCGATCTTCACCAAGGCGGGACTGGCGCCGCGCCACGTCGACTTGCGTCCCTTCGTCCTGATGTCGCCGCAGGGCATCACGATCACCCCGGGCGGGCTCACGCGTGTCGCGATGACCAAGGGGTCGCTCGTCGTCAATTCGAGCCAGGGCGGCGGCACCAAAGACACGTGGGTACTGGAAGACTGATGCTCGGGAAAACGGCAGGCAGCCTCTACTGGATGGCACGCTATCTCGAGCGCAGCGAGAATAATGCGCGGCTGATCGATGCGGGGTTCCGTATCGCGCTGACGCGGTCGAACACCGCCGCTGCCGAATGGCGCTCGGTGCTGGTGACGGCAGGGCAGGACTATGCCTTCAAGCAGACGCATCAGGACTATAATTCGCAGCGTGTCGTCGATTTCATGCTGCGCGACCCCGACAATCCGTCGAGCATCCTCTCGGTGGTCAAGCAGGCCCGCGACAATGCGCGGACCGCGCGAACCTATCTGACCCGCGAGGTATGGGAGGCGGTCAACACGAGCTGGATGACGCTCGGCGCGCTGCTCAAGCGGCAGGTGCGCGAGGACGATCTGCCCGATGTGCTCGCCGCGATCCGGCAGCAGAGCGCGCTGGTGCGCGGGGCCTTTTCGGGAACGATGCTGCGCAACGACGGCTATAACTTCGCGCGCATCGGTACGTTTCTGGAGCGCGCCGACAACACCGCGCGCATCCTCGACGTCAAATATTATCTGCTGCTCCCCTCGGTCGCGCATATCGGCAGCTCGATCGACAATGTGCAGTGGGAGACGATCCTGCGGTCGGTGTCGGCGCACCGCGCCTACCACTGGCTCTACGGGACCGAAATCAGCGCGCTGAAGATCGCCGAATTCCTGATCCTCTACAAACAGATGCCCCGCAGTCTTGCCTTTTGCTGCGAACAGATGAACGATAATCTGGGCCTGATCCGCCGGACTTATGACGAGGAAACCGAAGCGGTGCGGATGGGCAGCGCGATCTGTCGCGAGCGGCTCTCGCGACCGATCCAGTCGATCTTCGATGGCGGGCTGCACGAATTCATCACCGACTTCCTTCGCGCCAATGCCGCGCTCGCGCAGCAGATCGAGCGCGACTATCGCTTTGTGGAATGACCATGCGCCTTCGTGTCAAGCATACGACCCACTATAATTTCGACGGCCACGTCGCCTATGCGTTGCAGCAGTTGCGGCTGACGCCGAAGGAGCGGCCGGGGCAGCAGCTGATCCACGACTGGACGGTCGAGATCGAGGGCGGGGCGCAGCAGCTTCATTATACCGATCATCACGGCAATGGCGTCGATCTGGTGTCGGTGCACAGCGGCACCCGCGAGCTCGCCATCCGCTGCACAGGCGAGGTCGAGCTGGTGACGTGGGACGGGGTGATCGGAGCGCATCGCGGTGCGATGCCGCTATGGACCTTCCTGCGGCCGACCCCGCTGACGCGCGCTGGCCGCGGGGTGCGCGCGCTCACCGCTGCGCTCGGTCGCGACTATGCCTCGGACATCGAGCGCGCGCACGCGCTGTCCGCGCTGATCATCGATCGCCTCGCGTACCGGATCGGCGTGACGGATGCCGAGACGACTGCCGAGCAGGCGCTGGGCGGCGAGGGCGGGGTTTGCCAGGATCATGCGCATATCTTCATCGCCGCGATGCGCCACCTCGGGCACCCGGCGCGCTATGTCTCGGGCTATCTGATGATGAACGACCGGACGCATCAGGATGCAACCCACGCATGGGCCGAGGCGTATTTCGAGCATATCGGCTGGATCGGTTTCGACGTGAGCAATGGCCACTCGCCCGACCAGCGCTATATTCGCGTCGCGACCGGCCTAGACTATCGCGACGCCGCCCCGGTTCGCGGGATGCGCTATGGTGCAGCGCAAGAAAATCTGGTTGTCCAATTGCAGGTCCAGCAATAAGCGGGCTGCGGGCGACTACATCATCCGGGCGGGGAAACGGGATTCGATGACCTATTGCGTTGGCATGCGTTTGAACAAGGGACTGGTGTTCATGTCGGACACCCGTACGAACGCGGGCGTCGACGACATCTCGCAGGTTCGCAAGATGCGCAGCTGGACGGTTCCGGGCGAGCGCGTGATCACGCTGATGTCGGCGGGCAACCTTGCGACGACGCAGGCGGTCGTCAGCCTGCTCGACGAGCGTACCAAGGCGCCGGAGGACCGGCAGCCGTCGATCCTGCAGGCGCCGTCGATGTTTCAGGTCGCGACGATCATCGGCGAGACGCTGCGCGGAATCGTGATGCGGCACAACGACGAGGGGCCGTCATCGGAATCGCTGTTCCGCGCCTCGCTGATCGTCGGCGGGCAGATCAAGGGCGCCGAACCGCGGCTGTTCCTGATCTATCCCGAGGGCAATTTCATCGAGGCGGGCGAAGACAATCCCTTCTTCCAGATCGGCGAAACCAAGTACGGCCGGCCGATCATCGTCCGCTCCTACGATCCCGCGATGTCGTTCGAGGATGCGGTGAAATTGCTCTGCGTCTCGTTCGATTCGACCATCCGCGCGAACGCTGGCGTCGACCTGCCGATCGACCTCAAGGTGCATGAGCGCGACGATTTCTCGAGCGTGCGCGAGCGCCGCTTCGAGCGCAATGATCCCTATTACGAGAGCGTCGCCGACGGCTGGGCCGAGGCGCTGGGGATCGCGCTGGCGGAGCTGCCCGACTTCCACTTCTGATTGCAGGCTGCCGGAAAAGGGAGGGCCCGGAAGGTGCGGGACCTTCCGGGCCTTGTTGCTCCGGCTGCCAGGGAGGGGGGAAGGGCAGGCCGGAACTCGGGGGCGCTCCCTATATGGTGCCCCGCGGCCGCCCGTTCAATCATACCAAAGAATGATACGGCCTATCTGTTCTTCCGCCCCTCGATCAGCCCGTCGACGAGGCTCGGGTCGGCAAGCGTCGAGGTGTCGCCGAGCGACCCGAAGTCATTTTCGGCAATCTTGCGCAGGATGCGGCGCATGATCTTGCCCGAGCGCGTCTTGGGCAAGCCGGGGGTCAGGTGGATATGGTCGGGGGTCGCGATCGGGCCGATTTCCTTGCGCACCTGCTGCTTCAGCGCGGCCTCGACTTCAGCCGTTGCCTCGACTCCGGCGTTGAGCGTCACATAGGCGTAGATGCCCTGACCCTTGATATCGTGCGGGAAGCCAACGACCGCGGCCTCGGCCACGAGATCGTGCAGCACGAGAGCGCTTTCGACCTCGGCGGTGCCCATGCGGTGGCCCGAGACGTTGATGACGTCGTCGACGCGGCCGGTGATCCGCCAATAGCCGTCGGCGTCGCGGCGGCAGCCGTCGCCGGTGAAATATTTGCCCTTGTAGGTCGAGAAATAGGTCTCGGCGAAGCGGCCATGATCGCCGTAGATCGTGCGCGCCTGCCCCGGCCAGCTGTGGGTGATGCAGAGGTTGCCCTCGGCCGCGCCGCCGGTCTGTTCGCAGACGAGCGTCTTGCCCTCGGCATCGACGAGTTCGGGGCGGACGCCGAAGAAGGGCTTGCCCGCGCTCCCCGGCTGCATCTCGTGCGCGCCGGGCAGGGTGGTGATCATGATGCCCCCGGTCTCGGTCTGCCACCAGGTGTCGATGACGGGGACGCGGCCCTTGCCGACGATCTGGTGATACCAGCGCCACGCCTCGGGATTGATCGGTTCGCCGACGCTGCCGAGCAGACGGATCGACGACAGGTCATGGCGCGTCACATAATCATCGCCCTCGCGCATCAGCGCGCGGATAGCGGTGGGCGCGGTATAGAGGATGTTCACCTGATGCTTGTCGACGACCTGCCAGAAGCGGTCGTGGTCGGGATAGTTGGGAATCCCCTCGAACATCAGGCTCGTCGCACCGTTCTGGAGCGGGCCATAGACGACATAGCTGTGCCCGGTGACCCAGCCGATATCGGCGCTGCACCAGAAGATTTCGCCGGGGCGATAGTCGAAACCGTACCAGAAGGTCGTCGCGGTCCAGACGCTGTAGCCGCCGACGGTGTGCAGAACGCCCTTCGGCTTCCCGGTCGAGCCCGAGGTGTAGAGGATGAACAGCGGATCCTCGGCGCCCATCGGCTCGCACGGACAGTCGGCGCCGACATCGGCGGACAGCGCGTCGTACCAATGGTCGCGGCCTTCCTTCATCGCGACGTCGCCGCCGGTGTGCGCGATGACGAGCACGGCCTTCACCTCGACGCGCTCGAGCGCCTTGTCGACATTGGCTTTCAAGGGAACGGTCTTGCCGCCGCGCAGGCCCTCGTCGGCGCAGATCACCCAGTCGCTGCCGCAATCCTCGATCCGGCCATGGATCGCCTCGGGTGAGAAGCCGCCGAAGACCACGCTGTGCACCGCGCCGATGCGCGCGCAGGCGAGCATCGCCACCGCGCCCTCGGGGATCATCGGCATATAGATGGTGACGCGGTCGCCCTTGCGGACGCCCATCTTTTTCAGGGTATTCGCCATGCGGATGACGTCGGCGAGCAGCGCGGCATAGCTGATCGTCCGCGTCTCGCCGTCGGGCGCGTCGGGTTCGAAGATGATCGCGGTGCGCTCGCCATGGCCCGCGGCGACATGGCGGTCGACGGCGTTATGGCAAAGGTTGAGAACACCATCCTCGAACCATTTGATCTCGACCGGGTCGTACGACCAGTTTCCGATCTTCGTCGGCGCCTTGATCCAGTCGATGCGCTTCGCCTGCTCGGCCCAGAAGGTGTCGGGATCGTCGACGCTCTGCGTATAGAGCCGGTCGTAGTCGGCGGGGGTGCAGTGGGTGTTCGCGGCGGCCTCGGCGGGAACGGGAACCAGCGGTTCGGAGGGGGGTAGGTCGGACACGCTGATTCTCCCGCTTTCGATTTGACTCGCTTGCTGGCTGCGATAACCCGCGAGCCACAAACTGCAAGGGCGCGCTCGCGCCGGTGAAGGGACATATGATGACGGAATTGGGCCAGCAGGTGGCATCGCTTCTCGACGGACTCGGCGTCGACCGCACGGCTTGGACCGATGGATCGATGCCGGCGGTAACGCCGCTGACGGGCGAGCAACTCGGCATGGTGCAGATCGTCGATGCGGCAGCGATCGACGACTCGCTCGGGCAAGCGACCGCGGCTTTCCGCGCGTGGCGCAACGTTCCTGCACCGCGCCGGGGCGAACTGGTGCGGCTGTTCGGCGAAGAGCTGCGTGCCGCGAAGGACGATCTGGCGAAGCTGGTGACGATCGAGGCGGGCAAGATCCCGTCCGAAGGCGCGGGCGAGGTGCAGGAGATGATCGACATCTGCGACTTCGCCGTCGGGCTCTCGCGCCAGCTCTACGGCCTCACCATCGCGACCGAGCGGCCGGGGCACCGGATGATGGAAGTCTGGCACCCGCTTGGCGTCGTCGGGGTGATTTCGGCGTTCAATTTTCCCGTCGCGGTGTGGGCGTGGAATGCCGCGCTTGCGCTGGTGTGCGGCAACAGCGTGGTGTGGAAGCCGTCGGAAAAGACGCCGCTGACCGCATTGGCGACGCAAGCGATTTTCGAGCGTGCGGTGGCGCGGTTCGGGGATGCGCCGGCGGGGCTGTCGCAGCTGCTGATCGGTGGGCGCGAAGCGGGCGAGGCGCTGGTCGACGATCCGCGCGTCGCTCTCGTTTCGGCAACCGGGTCGACCCGCATGGGCCGCGCGGTGGCGCCGCGGCTGGCGCAGCGCTTCGCGCGCGCGATCCTCGAGCTTGGCGGCAACAACGGCGTGATCGTTGCGCCGTCGGCCGACCTCGACCTCGCGCTCCGCGGGGTCGCGTTCGGGGCGATGGGGACCGCGGGACAGCGCTGCACGACGACGCGACGGCTGTTTCTGCACGACAGCATTTACGACGGATTCGTGGCCAAGCTGAAGGCGGCCTATGCCAGCGTCGGTGTCGGAAATCCGCTGGAAGGCGATGTGCTCGTCGGCCCGCTGATCGATCGCGCAGCCTACGAGATGATGCAGGAAGCATTGGCGGCCGCGAAGGCGGCGGGCGGCGTGGTGCATGGCGGCGAACGCGTCGGCGAGGGCGCCAGCTTCTATGTGAAGCCCGCGCTTGTCGAGATGCCGGGGCAGGTCGGGCCGGTGCTCGAGGAGACCTTTGCGCCGATCCTTTATGTCATGCGCTATTATGATCTCGACGCAGTGATCGGGCTGCACAATGACGTCGCGGCCGGGCTGTCGTCGGCGATTTTCACGACCGACATGCGCGAAGCCGAGCGCTTTCTTGCCGCGAGCGACTGCGGCATCGCGAACGTCAATCTGGGCACGAGCGGTGCCGAGATCGGCGGTGCGTTCGGCGGCGAAAAGGAGACCGGCGGCGGGCGCGAAAGCGGCTCGGACAGCTGGCGCCAATATATGCGCCGCGCGACCAATACGGTGAATTATTCGGACGCCCTGCCGCTGGCGCAGGGGGTTTCGTTCGACATCTGAGGGCTGCCGCCCGTCAGTAGCAGTCCCACTGGTAGAAGACCTTGCTGAAGTCGCGCTTGAGCAGGTCTTCGCGCCGGATCATGAACTGGCCCTGCCCCATGTCGCCCCACATGATGTGGTCGTCACTCCACAGGTTGATCAGGACGCGGTCGACGTCCTGATAGGCGGGTGCAGCGCGCCAGTCCGATTGCGTAAAGCCGGGGTGGCCGCCGACGTGATGCCGCTGCGGCGTCGTCTCATATTGTTTTTCCGCGAAGCGGTAGACGCCGTCACTCTCCAGCGCGGTTTTCAGATCGCGTTCGACCAGCCACGATTCGATCGAGGGCGATTGCTCGACGCGTCGCGGTTTCAGCGCGATGCCCCGTTTGACGCTATCGTCGCTCAGCGGGGAGTAATCGTCGATCCCGCGGTCGCCACGGGGAACTCCGGCGTGCAACGTGCCGGGGCCGCCTATCTTCTCGCGCCAGATGACGCGGAACTTGCCGGCCTCGGGCTTCTCGAAATTTGCCCCGTAGAGGTCGTCGCGCGCGATGAAGAATTGCAGGACGCCGCTGGCCGGATAGTCAGGCAGGGGCGGCAGTTCGGCAAAATCGACCTGCGCGAGGAAGGACATCGGCTGTCCCCAAGCGTCGGCAGGCCAGGCTTCGCCGGCCGAGAGCCAGACCGGGCCACCGATGCGCGTGCCGCCCGGAGTGGCAGGCGCCGGGCCCGCAGGCTCGAGATCGATTGCCGGGAGGCTTTGGCTCTTTTGCCAGGCAGCAAACTGGATGACGGCCGGATCGCGCAGGAGCTCTTCCATCGTCGGTTCGGCGCGCGTTGGCGCCGTACATCCGAAGATGCTTATGATGGCCGCGCCGAATGCCAGCCGGGCAAGGGTTCTTTTCATGCAGCCGGTGATAGCGGCCGATCGCATTGCACGCGAGCCCCTTCGGGTCGAGGGAACCCCGCCTCAGGCGGCGCGCCAGCCAAAGCCTTCGTCCAGCGCGACGACCTGTCCTTCGGTGCCCACCGGTTCGCGCGTACCGTCCGTCAGAAATGCCAGCATCGCGGCGTCGGTGACATCGACATGAGCCAGCGTGCGCTTGCCGTCGGGGGTCCGCGCCGCGACCACGCCGGCCTTCGGCGCGCCGTCGCGGCCATAGAAGACCGTATAGCTTTCGATCGTTGCGGGTCCGGCATAATCCTCGACCAGATCGGGCACCGGGCCGCGCTCTTCTTCCGCTTCGGCCTGATAGTCGAAGTCCTGCGGGAAGCTTGCGGCGGCGATCGGTTCGCTGCCCAGCACGATGCAGTGATTGTCGGTTGCGAAACCGCCATTGGCGAACAGGAATCCATAGCGGCCTTCGCGGCGGAGTTTCTCCACCATCGAGACGATCGCATGGCTCATATAGTTGGCGATCGGGCCGCCGCCGAAGGTCAGGCCGCCGAACACGGTTGCGGGTTTGTCGACCGGCCAGCCGAGCGTGCGGCGCGCCATCTTGGGCACGCAGGGGAAGCAGCTGTAGAGTTCGACGCAGTCGAAATCGGCGACGGTCATGCCGTTGAGTTCGAGCGTGCGGTTGATCGACGTCTCCATGCTGACGCTGCCGTCGTAGCGGTCGCGGTGAAGGATGCTGGCCGGTTCCTTCGCTGCGGCGCCCATGCCGACATAGATCAGGCGATCTTCGGCGATCCCGCGGCGCCGTGCCTCGGCGAGGCTTGCGACGAGGAATCCGGCGCCCTGGTTGACCGACGAATTGGCGACCATCAGCTTCGAATAGGGGAAGGCGATCGGGCGATTGCGCTCGTCGACGCGCAGGATGTCGGCAGGCGTCGCCGGCTTGCGGATCCATGCGCCGTCGTTCGCGGCGGCAACTTCGGAGAAGCGCGACCAGATTTCGGCGCTCTCGGCCTGCGCTTCGGTCAGGCTTTGGCCCCACGCCGCGCGCGTCGCATTCTCGTAAAGCGGATAAACGTCGACGGGGGCGGCGAGGCCGTGGAGCTGTGCGTAATTGGGTTCGCGCCGCGTCGCGACCTTGCGGATCGCGTTATAGCTCTTGTCCTCGCCGCTCGCGGCCTTGGCCGCGCGTCCTGCCGCCGTACGGAGCGCTTCGGCGCCGACGATGGCGGCGAGCCTGACCTCGCCCGCGCCGATACGGTTCGCGGCCTCGTTGAGGAGACGGACGGGCGTGTCGCCGTGCGGCGCGGCCGATTGATAGTTGATCGCGGGGCTCGCACCGATCGCGGCGGCAAGCGGTTCGGGCAGCTTGCCGAGGCTGTGAAAGCTGATCTGGTCGACGATCGCGAGGCTGTCGATGTCGGCGAGCGGTACGCCGGCGTCTTCGGCCGCGACCTGCAGCGCGGCGACCATCAGCCCGAGCGAATCCAGCCCCTGATCGGGGTCCTCGGGCCGGTCGTTGACCTGCCCGACGCCGATGATGACGGGAATGCGCTCGGGGTCGGTCATCGTCATGTCAGCGCGCCTTCCACTGGGGCTTGCGCTTCTGGGCGAAGGCGAGCGGGCCTTCGCGGGCGTCCTCGCTGCGCATCAGCACCGAGCGCTCGCGGGTGTTGTGCTCCCAATAGGGCGCGTCGGCGGCGATCCGGCCGTCGGCGATGCCGAGCGCGACGCGCTTCGACGCCTGCACCGACAGCGGCGCATTGCCGGCAATCTTTTCGGCCAGTGCGATCGCAGTCGGCATCAGGTCGGCGAGCGGCACGACATGGTTCACAAGGCCGAATTCGGCGGCGCGCGCGGCGGGGATCGGGTCGCCGGTCAGCATATATTCCATCGCGAGCTTGCGCGGCAGTTGTTGGGCAAGACGGAAGGCGCCGCCCGCCGCGGCGAACAGCCCGACCTTGACTTCGGGCAGGCCGAATTGCGCATGATCGGCGGCGACGATGATGTCGCTCATCAGCGCGATCTCGCAGCCGCCGCCGAAGGCGAAGCCGTTGACCGCGGCGATGACCGGTTTCGAGATCGGGTGCGAGACCATGCCCGCGAAGCCCCATTCCTGCTGCGCCGGATCGTCGGGGTAGAGGCTCTCGCCGCGCGACAGCGCGACGAGGTCGGCGCCCGCGCAGAAGCTCTTGTCGCCTGCGCCGGTGATCACGACGGCGCGGATTTCGGGGTCGTTCTCGGCTTCCTCGAGCGCGGTACCAATGCCCGAATGGACCGCGGCGTTGACCGCGTTGCGCGCCTCGGGCCGGTTGATCGTGACGATCAGGACATGGCCGCGGCGTTCGGTGAGGATGGTGGTGTCGGTCATCGCGAATCTCTCCCTTTCGGGCGAGTATCGCGATGACTTGACGTTTACGTCAACTGCTAAGAATGCGACGCGCGCTTCAGATCGATTGGCCGGTCTTCGCCCAGTCGGCGAGGAAGCCCTCGATGCCCTTTTCGGTCAGGATGTGCTTGAACAGGCCCTTGATGACCGACGGCGGGGCGGTCATCACGTCGGCGCCGATCTTCGCGGCTTCGAGGACGTGGATGCCGTGGCGGACGCTCGCGACGAGGATCTCGGTTTCATAGGCGTAATTGTCGTAGATCAGGCGGATGTCGGCGATCAGCTGCATGCCGTCGAAGCCGTTGTCGTCGTGGCGGCCCACGAAGGGCGAGACGAAGGTCGCGCCGGCCTTCGCGGCGAGCAGCGCCTGCGCGGCCGAGAAGCAGAGGGTCACGTTGACCATCGTGCCGTCGCTGGTCAGCGCCTTGCAGGTCTTGAGACCGTCGATCGTCAGCGGCACCTTGATGCAGACGTTGTCGGCGATCTTGCGGAGGATTTCGGCCTCCTTCATCATCGTCGCATGGTCGAGCGCGACGACTTCGGCCGACACCGGGCCGGTGGTCAGCGCGCAGATTTCCTTCGTCACTTCCTTGAAGTCGCGGCCCGACTTGGCGATCAGCGACGGGTTGGTGGTGACGCCGTCGAGCAGGCCGGTCGCGGCGAGTTCCTGGATGTCGGCGATTTCGGCGGTGTCGGCGAAGAATTTCATGGCGCGGGGCTTCCTTGCGGGCAGGGTGATTCGTGTCGGTCTCCGCCCTAGAGCAGTGCGCGCCAAATATGAACCGCCCGCATTTTCGGAAAGCACTGGCGTTCCGCCTTTGTTCCGATTATGCGGACGGCATGGCCAAAGCGAAGCGTCAATATGTGTGCCAGAATTGCGGATCGGTCTCGTACCGGTGGCAGGGGCAGTGCGCCGACTGCAACGAGTGGAACACGCTGGTCGAGGAAGCGGGCGAGACAGCCTTTTCGGCGAAACACGACCTCAGCAAGGGCGGCCGGACGCTCGCGCTCGAAACGCTCGACGAACACAGCCCGATGCCCGAACGGATGCTCTGCGGTATAGCCGAGTTCGACCGCGCGCTCGGCGGCGGATTCGTCGCGGGATCGGCAACGCTGATCGGCGGCGATCCGGGGATCGGCAAGTCGACGCTTCTTTTGCAGGCCGCCGGACGGCTCGCGAAATCGGGCAAGTCGGTGGTCTATATCAGCGGCGAGGAAGCGGCGGCGCAGGTGCGGCTGCGGGCGCAGCGGCTGGGGCTCGGCGATGCGCCGGTCGCGCTGGCCAGCGCGACATCGGTGCGCGACATCCTCGCGACGCTCGACAGCCGGACCGCAGATTTCGTCGTGATAGATTCGATCCAGACGATGCACAGCGACCTGATCGACAGCGCCCCGGGCACCGTGAGTCAGGTCCGCGCGAGCGCACAGGAACTGATCCGCTACGCCAAGGACAGCGGCGCCGCCATCGTGCTCGTCGGGCATGTCACCAAGGACGGAACGATCGCCGGACCTCGCGTCCTCGAACATATGGTCGACACCGTGCTGGCGTTCGAGGGCGAGCGCAGCCACCAGTACCGGATCCTCCGCGCGGTCAAGAACCGCTTCGGCGGCACCGACGAGATCGGGGTGTTCGCGATGGGCGAGGAGGGGTTGGGCGAGGTTTCGAACCCGTCGAGCCTGTTCCTGACCGACCGGAGCCGTGACGTGCCGGGGTCGGTTGTGTTTCCCGCACTGGAGGGAACACGCCCGGTGCTGGTCGAGGTACAGGCGCTGACCGTGCGGCTGGCGAGCGGCGCGACGCCGCGGCGCGCGGTCGTCGGCTGGGACAGCGGGCGGCTCGCGATGGTGCTTGCGGTGCTGGAGGCGCGCTGCGGGCTGCAGATGGGCGCCGCCGAAGTCTATCTCAACATCGCCGGCGGTTATCGGCTGACCGATCCCGCGGCCGATCTCGCGGTCGCGGCGGCGTTGATATCGGCGTTCAGCGAGCGCCCGGTGCCCTCCGACGCCATCGTCTTCGGCGAGCTGTCGCTTTCGGGCGAGGTGCGCCCCGTCTCGCACGATGCGCTGCGCCTTCGGGAAGCCGCGAAGCTCGGCTTTTCAAAGGGCTGGGGGCCGAAGGGTATGAAGCCTGTGAACGGGATCGGCGTAAATGGCTTCGGACGTCTCGGCGAACTCGTTGACCTGATGCTCGGTCGCGACTAGCTCGCCCTTATGGGTAGTTTGACGGCGATGGATATTCTCGTGCTGGTGCTGATCGGCGGCAGCGCGGTGCTCGGCTTTTCGCGGGGGCTGGTGCAGGAGGTGACGAGCCTGCTCGCCTGGATACTCGCGATCGCTGCGGTGCGTTTTCTTCACGGCATGACGACCGATTTCCTGTCGGGCTGGATCGAGGCGCCGGGCGGGGCCGCGATGCTGGCGTTCGTTATCCTGTTCGGCGGGGTTTTCGCGATTACGAAATGGGGCTCGCGTGCGATGGGGCAGCGCAGCCGCGCGTCGATCGTCGGCGGCTTCGATCGCGGGCTCGGCGCGGGTTTCGGGGCGGTCAAGGGGCTGATCATCGCGACGATCGGCTTTATGCTCGTCACGCTCCTCTACGACATCGGCTATGGCAACGCGCAGCGACCCGCATGGATGGCCGATAGCCGGACCTATCCCGCGCTCAACGCGACGAGCTCGGCGCTGAGCAAGGTTATCGCCGACCGCCGCGCCGAGGCGCGCGCTGCCGAAAACGAAGGCGCGGCCACCGCGGCGCCCAAATGAGCGCGGCGCTCTACAATCGCGACATCCTGTCGCTCGCGGTCGCAACCGCCGATTTCCCGCCGCTCGACGCGGCGCGGCATCGCGTGTCCGCTCGCGCGCCGCTCTGCGGCAGCGCCATCATCCTCGACCTTGATACCGACGCGGATGGCCGCGTGACGGGCGTCGGCTTGCACGTCGAGGCGTGCGCGCTGGGTCAGGCGTCGGCCGCCTTGCTTGCGCGGCACGCGCCGGGGCAGGGGGTTGCCGAAATCCGCGCCGCGCGCGATGCGATCGCCGCATGGTTCAGGGGTGAGGGCGAGGCGCCCGCGTGGCCGGGCTTCGACCTGCTCGCCGCCGCGCGCGATTACCCGGCACGGCACGGGGCCATATTGCTGCCTTTCGACGCTGCCGTCGCCGCGCTCGAAGACCGGGCGGACGCGGCATGACACTTGCCGTCCTAGCTGCGGCAACGACCGAGGCCGCGGCGGAGACTGCAACCGACGCGGTGCTGCTGGAAGGCGCGATCCTGCTGGGGGTCGCGACGCTGTTCGTGCTGATCTTCCGCCGCCTCGGGCTCGGGGCCGTACTCGGCTATCTGATCGCGGGCGCTCTCGTCGGACCCTATGGGCTGGGTCTGGTCGGCGGCGGCGAGTCCAAGCTCGCCTTTGCCGAAATCGGCATCGCCTTCCTGCTGTTCCTCGTCGGGCTCGAACTCCATCCCCGTCGACTATGGGAGATGCGCAAGGCGATTTTCGGTCTCGGGCTCGCGCAGGTCGTGGTGTCGGGATTGATTCTGGCGGCGCTGATCTTTGCGACGCTCGGTTTCAGCTGGCAGGCGGCGCTCGCGCTGGGGCTGCCGCTCGCGCTGTCGTCGACCGCGCAGGTGCTGCCGAGCCTCAAAAGCTCGGGACGGATCAATTCGCCCTTCGGCGAAAAGGCCTTTTCGGTCCTGCTGTTCCAGGATCTGGCGATCGTCCCGATGATCACGATCATCGCCGCGCTGTCGCGCGCGCCCGCCGACCCGGCGGCGCCACCGGGATGGCAGATGGCGCTCTATACGGTCGGCGCGATCGCCGTGCTGGTGCTGGTCGGCCGCTTCGTGGTCAATCCGCTCCTTCGGCTGATCGGCCGCTATGGCGAGCGCGAGCTGTTCGTTGTCGTGGGGCTGCTGGCCGTGCTGGCGAGCGCCGCCTTCATGCACAGCCTCCACCTGTCCACCGCGCTTGGCGCGTTCGTGGCCGGCATGATGCTCGCGGACTCGCCGTACCGGCACGAGATCGAGGCCGATATCGAGCCCTTCCGCCTCGTGCTTCTGGGGCTCTTCTTCCTTGCTGTCGGCATGGTGCTCGACGTCAGCGTCGTGGCCGAAAAGCCGATGCTGGTCGTGTCGCTCGCGGCGATGGTCGTGGTGGTGAAGGTGGCCGTGCTGACCGTCCTCGTCCGCCTGTTCGGCAAACCGTGGAACATGGCGCTGGGCCTTGGCCTGCTGCTGAGCCAGGGCGGCGAATTCGGCTTCCTGCTCTTTACGCAGGCGGCCGACGCGCTGCTCGTCGCACCGCAGGCGGCGAGCCTGTTCAGTGCGGTCGTCACCCTGTCGATGATGACGACGCCGTTCCTGATGCTCTTCGCGCGCAACCTCGAATTCTCGCCGAGCGTCGACGCCGACCTCGACGATCCTGAAAATGCGCCGCGCGGCTCGTCGATCGTCATCGGCTATGGCCGCTTCGGCCAGATCGTCGCGCAGATGCTCCACGCGGTCGACTGTTCGGTGACGCTGATCGACAAGAAACCGAGCCAGATCGAGCTGTCCGGCCGCTTCGATACCAAGGTCTATTTCGGCGACGGGTTGCGGATCGACGTGCTGCGGCGGGCGGGTGCCGAGGAGGCGCGGCTGATCGTCTTTTGCACCGACGACCGCACGATCGACGCCGCGGCGCTCGCGCCGATCGTCGAGGCCTTTCCCGACGCGCGCGTGCTGACCCGCGTCTTCGACCGCCGCCAGCTGCTCGCGGTCGACGGGGCGGGGACCGCGGGGGCGGTGCGCGAGGTATTCGAAAGCTCGATCGCGCTCGGCTTGATGGCACTGCGCCAGCTCGAGATCGAACCGCGCGAGATCGAGGATGTCGAAACCGCGCTGCGTCAGCTCGACGCCGAACGGCTCGACATGCAGATCAGCGAGGGCGACATCGCCGCGGGCCGCGAGCATCGTTTCGTCGCGGGCGGCGGACGGCAGGCGTCGAGCGTGCTCGAGGCGCTGCGCGAACGGCGGCAGGCGGCGAAGCGCGCGCGCGAGGAAGAAGAACAGGGCCAGGCAGCCTAGCGGCCGTTTTGTCGCCGCGAGGGCGCGCGGCCATTTCCAAAGTTCAGGAAAGTTCAGCCTTATGCGCGTCGCGGTTTGGACTTCGCGGCGTGCCACACATTCAAGCTGGGCAGCGACCGCTTTTGTTCACCAAATGAAAGAGCCGGATGAAGGCTGGCATGGCCGGATAATGTAGGAAAGGCCTATTTGAAGGCGATGTCGCCTTTGGGGTGGAAAGCTGCCATGCTATTATGCAAACTGCGCCAATGGAAAACTGGCAAGCAGGCTACACTCAGTCGCAACTGGATGATGCGCAGGAACGCTATGACATTTGCTTCCCGCAAGACTTGATCGCGCTTTTCTTGGAGATGAGTCCAGTAGACGGCTACAGGTGGGAGACAGAGGACAAGCGCATTCGCAAAATGCTGGCGTGGCCGCTGGATATGCTACTCACGGAGGTCGAGAATGGCTCGTGGTGGCCGGGATGGGGCGACCGACCTCAAGAGCGCACGATGCAACAAGAGATTGTGCGCGAGGCGTTACGCCGAGCCCCTCGACTGATTCCGTTGATCGCGCACCGGTTTATTCCGGAGACGCCCGCCAATCCGGGTAACCCGATTTTCTCCATGTATGGATTTGACACCATTTATTACGGCGCGAACCTGACCGAGTATTTCACCAACGAGTTTTCGGGCACGTGCGACGTTGGGGAAACACGGCATATCGAGTTCTGGTCAGATATAACGGAAGGATGGCAACAGGTAATCACCGCTTTTCCCTAGGTCCGCTAACGGTCGTTAGCTGCCGCCAGTCAGCGACGGTCGAGAAACGCCGCCACGGCGTCCAGTCCATAATCCTCGGTAACGAAGCTCCGGCCGATGCCGTGCGTCAGGATCAGCGGCAGCTTGCCGCCGCGCACCTTCTTGTCGTGCGCCATATGCGCCGCGAGTGCCGCACCGCCGGTGTTGATACCGGCACTCGCAAGGCTGTGCGGCAGGTCGACGCTGGCCAGATGATCGCGCACGCGCGCCGCATCTTCGGCAGGGCAGAGCCCGTTGGCGGCCGAGAATTGATGCGCGAGCACCATGCCCGCGGCGACCGCTTCGCCGTGGAGCAGCCGGTCCGAATAGCCGGTCTCGGCCTCCAGCGCGTGGCCGAAGCTGTGGCCGAGGTTGAGCAGCGCCCGCACGTCCTGCGTCTCGCGCTCGTCGGCGGCGACGATGCGCGCCTTCGCCGCGACGCTGTGCGCGATCGCCTTGTGGCGCGCTTCGGCGTCGCCCGCGAGCAGCGCCGCGCCGTTGGCTTCGCACCAGGCGAAGAAATCCGCGTCGTCGATCAGGCCGTATTTGACGACCTCGGCATAGCCCGCCCCCAGTTCGCGGCGCGGCAGGGTGGCAAGCGTGGTCGGGTCGATCACAACCAGCGCAGGCTGGTGGAACGCGCCGATCAGATTCTTGCCTGCCTCGACGTTGATCGCAGTCTTGCCGCCGACGCTGCTGTCAACCTGTGCGAGCAGGGTGGTCGGCACCTGGATGAAGTTGCAGCCGCGCTTGACGATGCTGCATGCAAAGCCGACGAGATCGCCGATCACGCCGCCGCCGAGCGCGATGACATGGTCGCTGCGTTCGATACCCTCGCCGATCAGCCAGTCGGTGAGCCGCGCGAGGCCGGCCCAGCTCTTCGTGCTCTCGCCCGCCGGAAGCACGAGCGAGGAGAAGGAGATATTCCCGGCGCCGAGCGAGGCGCCGAGCGCAACCAGATAATGGTCCGCGACATGGGCGTCGGTGACGATGAAGGTGCGCGGACGCCTGAGCAGCGGCGCGACATGGCGGCCGATGTCGCGGAGCAGTCCGTCGCCGATCAGGATCGGGTAACTGCGGCTGCCAAGGTCGACGGTCAGGCTTTCCACTGCGCCAGCTCCTCCAGTATCGCGCGCACCGTATACTCGTGCGGGCTCGAGGCCGAGCTGACGCGGATATGCGCCTCGGCATAGATCGGATTGCGGACTTCGGCGAGTTCGCGAAGCACCTGTCCCGCATCGCGGCCTTTCAGCAGCGGGCGGTGATTGCGGCGCGCGGTGCGCTCGACGAGCGTCGGAATGTCCGCATCGAGCCAGATGCAGAGACTGTCCTGCAGGATCAGTGCGCGGGTCTCGTCATTGATGAAGGCGCCGCCGCCGGTCGCAAGGACGTGCGGTTTGCCGGCGAGCATCCGGGCGATCACGCGGCGCTCGCCATCGCGGAAATGCGCCTCGCCGAACTTCGCGAAAATATCGGAAATCGTCATCCCGGCTGCACGCTCGATCTCGTCGTCGGCGTCGGCGAAGGCCATGCCGAGCCGCTGTGCGAGGCGGCGCCCGATGGTCGACTTGCCCGACCCCATCAGACCGACGAGCACGATCGATCGCTCGCGAACCGCGGCGGGGATCGGCCCGGAGGCGGCCGGAGCCGGGCTTTTCGGGTTTCGTGACATGGTGCGGGCGGCTATACCGACGAAGGCGCGCGGGACAATGCTTTACTGCGGGCATTTTGCTGCAATGCACAGAGGATATGGGTGGACGTGACCGACAAGATCGCCGAAAGCGGCCCGCGATGACGAAGAAATTGCTGACGCTGACGCTCGGTCTGTCGGGCACCGCCATGGCCGCCGTGCTGGTCCTGCCCGCGCTCGCGCAGGAATCGCTGCTCCCCGAAGGCTTCGGCAATCCGTCCGAGAGCCCGGCCCCGAAATCCTCGCCCACGCCGTCGCCGACTGCGGCGCCCACGCCGTCGCCGTCCTCGTCGGGCTCGTCGCCCGGCGTGCTGCCGCCTTCGGTCGTGCCGACGACGACTGCGGCAAGCGATGAAGAGGGTGATGATGCGGCCGACGGTGAGGAAGAAACCTCGGGCGGCCTGAAATATGACCTGCCGCCGGGCGCGCGCCGCCTGCTGTCGCGCATCGGCCCGCTGACGCCGGAGACCGGCGGGCTCGCTCCCGACGCGTTCGGCGTGCGCGGGCAATATGCCGCCGCGCTGATGCGCAAGACGAACGGCAATCTGGCATCGCGCTGGGGCCAGATACTGCTTCGCCGCGCGCTGTCTTCGGCGATCGACACGCCGGACACGATCAACGGCGCCGATCTGGCGGCGGATCGCGCCGGCCTGTTGCTTCGTATGGGCGAATCGACCGCAGCGCGGTCGATCGTCCAGTCGGTCGACTATGACCGGGCAAGTCCGCGGCTCGTCCAGGTCGCGCAGCAGACCTTCCTGGCGAACGCCGATCCCGCCGGGCTTTGCCCCTATGTGCCCGCAGGTCTCGCGCATGGCGAGGAGCAGTCATGGCGCCTCTCTGCGGGCATCTGTGCCGGGCTGTCCGGCGAAGCGGGCCCGGCGGGCTGGGCGATCGGCCGCGTAAGGTCCAGCGGCCGGATCAGCAATTTCGATATCCTGCTCGCCGAACGCGTGCTGGGCGCGACGGGGGCCGGCCGCCGCTCGACGACGATCGAATGGACCAAGGTCGACAAGCTTACGAGCTGGCGCTTCGGCATGGCGACCGCGACCGCGATCGATATTCCCGCCGACCTCCGCAAGACCGAACCCGCCTATATGCGCGGCTGGACCGTCCTTGCGCCGATGACCGACATGGCCGACCGCATCTCGGCGGCACCCGCTGCGGCGGCGCGCGGCGTGCTGTCGAGCGAAGCCTATGTCTCGTTGCTGAGCGCCGCCTCGGCCGAAGAAGAGCCGCCCGAGGCGCTCGTCGGCCAGATCGACCGGCTTCGCAACGCTTTCAGCGCGCCAGGCGGCGCTGATCGCTATGCGGCCATGCAGGGCCTGTGGAGCGCGGGAACGGATCCCGTCCAGCATTATGCGGCCATGGTAGCGACCGCACGCGCCGCGGCGGGACTGCCGACGAATACCGACGTGGGCGCCGATCCGTGGCAGCTTCTCGGGTCGATGATGGCGGCTGGTTTCGACAATAATGCCATGGCCTGGGCGCCGAAGATCAGCGTCGGCAGCCGCGCATGGGGCGTGCTGGCGGTGGGCTCGCCGCGTCCGCTGAATGGCGTGAGCGCCGGCAATATCGGCAGCTTCTCGGGAAGCGACGACAGCGACCAGTATCTGCGCTCGAAATTCCTGGTGGCCGGCCTCGCGGGGCTCGGACGGCTCGATCAGTCGCAGGCGGCATCGGCGGCGAGCGATCTCGACCTCAATCTCGGCAAGCAGACGCGCTGGACCCGCGCGATCGACGATGCCGCGGCGCGGGGCGAACCCGGCATGGTGGCCTTGCTGGCGGCGACGGGGATGCAGGGCGAATGGTCCGACCTGCCGCCCTATCACCTCTATCACATCGTCCGCGCACTGCGGCAGGTCGGGCTCGGATCCGAAGCGCGGATGATCGCTGCCGAAGCGCTGGTGCGTGTCTGACGTCCAGGATTTGTCAGACCATGTCTGACGGAAGCCTGATCGACCGCTTCCTCGAGATGATGGCTGCCGAGCGCGGCGCATCGCGCAACACGCTGGCGGCTTACCGCCGTGATCTGGAGCAGGCTGCGGAGTTGACCCGCGGGCCGTTGGGCAACGCTCAAGCCGACGATTTGCGCAAATTGATGGCTGATTATCAATCGCTTGCGGCGAGCAGCGCGGCGCGCAAGCTGTCGGCTTTGCGGCAATTCTTTGCGTTTCTGCTCGACGAGGGAGATCGAACCGACAATCCCGCGCTCGATATTGCGCGGCCCGCGACGCGGCGGCCGCTGCCGCGGATCCTGACGCACGATCATGTCGAAACGCTGTTTGCGCAGGCGAGCGGGGAGGCCGCGGGCGAAACCCCGCCGGCGAATGCCGTGCGCATGCTGCTGCTGCTCGAACTGCTATACGGCTCGGGCCTGCGAGCGAGCGAGCTCGTGTCGCTTCCGCGCCGCGCGGTCACGGGCGGGCGCGAGTTTCTGATCATCCGCGGCAAGGGAGACAAGGAACGGCTCGTCCCGCTTTCCGAGCGGGCGCGCGAGGCGGTCGACCGATGGTTGCCGCTGCTCGCCGACGGTTCGCCGTGGCTCTTTCCCTCTGGCAAGGCGCATCTCTCGCGCGTCCGCCTGTTCCAGCTCCTGCGCGAGCTTGCGGCGCGCGCGGGGATCGACCCGACGGCGATCAGTCCGCACGTTCTGCGCCACGCGTTCGCGACGCATCTGCTCGAAGGCGGAGCGGACCTTCGCGCGCTGCAACTGATGCTCGGCCATGCCGACATCGCGACGACGGAAATTTACACGCATGTCGATAGCCGCCGCCTCGTCGAGCTGGTCAACAAGCGGCATCCGCTGGCGCGCATCGACGACGTTGACCTTGCGACATCATCGTCCTAGCGACTGCGCATGACAGCCTTTCTGGACTTCGAAAAACAGGTCGCGGCGCTCGATCGGCAGATCGCCGAACTGCGCGAAATGGGTGACGATCCGTCGCTCAATATCGACAACGACATTGCGCGGCTGGAGGACAAGTCCTCGAAATTGCTGCGCGAAATCTATTCAAAGCTGACGCCCTGGCAAAAGACGCAGGTCGCGCGCCATCCCGATCGACCGCACTTCAAACATTATGTCGCGGGGCTGTTCGACGACTGGATGCCGCTCGCCGGCGACCGGAATTTCGCCGACGATCAGGCGATCCTCGGCGGTCTGGCGCGCTTTCGCGGCCGCCGCGTGATGGTGATCGGGCATGAAAAGGGCGACGATATTCCGTCGCGCATGAAGCATAATTTCGGGATGGCGAAGCCCGAGGGGTATCGCAAGGCGATCCGCCTGATGCAGCTTGCCGACCGTTTCGGACTGCCCGTCGTGACGCTGGTCGATACGTCGGGTGCGTTTCCGGGCATCCAGGCCGAGGAACGCGGACAGGCGGAAGCGATTGCGCGCTCGACCGAGCAATGCCTTGCTCTGGGCGTCCCGATGGTTGCGGCCGTCGTCGGCGAAGGCGGGTCGGGCGGCGCGATCGCGCTTGCCGCGGCGAACCGCGTGCTGATGTTCGAACATGCCGTCTATTCGGTGATCTCGCCCGAGGGCTGTGCCTCGATCCTGTGGCGCACCTCGGACAAGGCGGCCGATGCCGCGACGGCCATGAAGATGTCGGCGCAGGATCTGCTGGGACTGAAGGTGATCGACCGCATCGTCCCCGAACCCGTCGGCGGCGCGCATCGCGCACCCGAGGTCGCGATCCGCTCGCTCGGCGATGCGATCGCGCAGGAACTCGATTCGCTTGCCGGCCTGCCCGCCGAGGCGCTGTTGACCGCGCGCGAGGAGAAATTTCTGGCGATGGGCAGGGCCTGACCCCGGAACCCGATCCGCCTTTATCGCGTTCAAAATCCACAGCATCGCAAGCCGTCGTTCAGGCACGGCTTGCCAGATCGCGTCCGGGGGTTAACCCTGAGACCGGAAAAAGTGGGAGGCGCATTCAGATGACGCAGAAGACGGGGACCAGGCTGGCGATCATGCTGGCCGCGAGTATGGCTCTTTCGGGAGTTGCCGACGCGCAGCTCAAGGCGATCCGGACCCAGACTAACATCACGCCGGCCGAGCGCAAGCAGGGCGACGAGGCGCATCCGCAGCTGCTGCAGGAATTCGGTGGTGCCTATGCGGGGCCGCAGGCGGCCTATGTAAACCGCATCGGCCAGAATATCGCGGTCCAGTCGGGATTGTCGCGCAGTCCCAGCGATTTCACCGTGACCTTGCTCAACTCGCCGGTAAACAACGCGTTCGCGATCCCCGGTGGCTATGTCTATGTCACACGCCAGCTGATGGCGCTGATGAACGACGAGGCCGAGCTGGCCGGCGTCCTTGGCCACGAAGTCGGCCACGTCGCGGCGCAGCACAGCAAGAAGCGCCAGTCTGCCGCAACCCGCAATACGATCCTCGGCGTCCTCGGCGCGGTGATCGGCGGTGCGATCGGCGACAATGGCGGGCTGCTCGGCGGCCTTGGCGGCCTGCTCCAGAACAACGCGATGAAGGCGGCGCAGCTTGCGACGCTGGGGTTTTCGCGCAGCCAGGAACTCGAGGCCGACCAGCTCGGCGTCCAGTATCTGAAGAAGGCGGGATACGATCCGCTCGCGCTCTCGACGATGCTCGCAAGCCTCGCAAACCAGACCGATCTGGAAGCCCGCGTGTCGGGCGGCGACGCGCGCGCCATCCCCGAATGGGCGAGCACGCACCCCGATCCCGCGTCGCGCGTGAAAAATGCCCAGTCGCTGGCCGCAAAGGTCGGCGTCGGTGGCGTGCGCAACGCCGATGCGTTCCTCGCGTCGGTCGATGGCGTGCTCTATGGCGACGATCCGGCGCAGGGCGTGGTCGAGGGGCAGGAGTTTCTCCACCCCGACCTCCGCCTGAAATTCGCGGTGCCGAACGGCTACGGGATGCAGAATGGCGCGACCGCGGTGCTGGTCAGCGGCAACGGCGGGCAGGCGCAATTCACGACCGCAGCCTATAATGGCGATATGAACGCCTATATCGCTGCGGCTTTCAAGGCGATTGCCGGCAACGCACAGCTCAGCCCGGGCAGTATCCAGCGCACGACGGTGAACGGCATTCCCGCCTATTATTCGACGGCGCGCGCCAATACCCAATCGGGTCAGGTCGACGTCACCGTCTTTGCCTATGAGTTTTCAAAGGGCAGCGCGTTTCACTTCGTTGCCCTGACGCAGGCGGGCGGCGGAAACGTGTTCAACACGATGTTCAACAGCGTGCGGCGCCTGAGTGCGGCAGAAGCGGCGGCGATCAAGCCGCGGCGGATCGACGTCGTGACGGTCGGACGCGGCGATACGGTCGCAACGCTGGCGCGGCGCATGGCGTACAGCAATTTCCAGACCGAGCGGTTTCAGGTGCTCAACCGGCTGAACGCGTCGAGCCGGCTGACCCCGGGACAGAAGGTCAAGATCGTCGTATACGCGGCGCGATAGCGACGGCGCGCAGCCTGAAGGCAAAAAGAAAGGGCGGTGGAATGATCCACCGCCCTTTCGATTTTCAGCCGGCCCGCGTTGGCGAGCCCGACCGGTGCGCAGTGATTACTGCTGCAGGCCGGTGTTGACGTCCTTGAAGGTCGTGCTGACGCTCTTACCAACGGCGGTCATGGCCGAGATGCCGGCGACGGCGATGAGAGCGGCAATCAGGCCGTATTCGATGGCGGTCGCAGCCTTGGTGTTGCGAACGAACTTTTTGATGAACTTCATGTCTGGTCTCCTGACAATCACTTACCCTGTTGACGGTCTGGTCGTGGTCAACAATTGCAAGTTAGGGCCAATTGGTTTTGAAAATCTTAATGGCGGCGCTTGCGTTTTCGGGATTTTCGAGTCCCGAAACAGGACGCTTAAGGTCCGCCCATCGCGGCCGTCGATGTATCCGATACCGTCGTCCACATCTTGATGGTCGACGTGCCCACGGCCGAGATCGCGACGATCGCCGTGAGAAATACAAGGGCCAGGATCAGCCCGTACTCGACAGCTGTAGCGGCCCTGGTCGACCGCAGCAGCCTATGAAACTTGTTCATTGTTCCGCCCCTAACTGAAGTTATAGTTCCCGAGGCTTTCGAGGGTCTCACAGGAAGGTTAACAATTTGTCCGTGTCGGGGGCTGTAATCGCCGCAAAAACTACACTTTCGGTCGTCGCGGCGGCGCTGGTCGATCGCGATGGCCGGCTGCTCGTGCAGCAGCGGCCGGAAGGCAAGCCGATGGCCGGCCTCTGGGAATTTCCGGGCGGCAAGATCGAGCCCGGCGAGACGCCCGAACAGGCCCTGATCCGCGAACTGGCAGAGGAACTGGCGATCGACGTCGATCATAGCTGCCTCGCGCCGGCCTGTTTCGCGAGCGATACGCTGGGCGACAAGCATTTGCTGCTGCTGCTGTTTGTCTGTCGCAAATGGAAAGGCGTGCCCGTGGCGCAGCATGCAAGCGCGCTGCGCTGGGTGCGGCCGGTCGAGTTGCACGGCCTTCCCATGCCGCCTGCCGATGAACCGCTGATCGGCCTGCTGGAAGCGCTGGTCTAGGTCTTCGGTTTCAGCGCTTCGGCAAGCGACGCCATCCCGCTGCCGCGTCTTGCCGGCTGCGGCTGGTCGGGGTGCGGCGCCCAGCCGCTGAAATGCACGATGCGGAAAATTTCGGCGACGCGGCCGTCGGGATCGGCCTGCGCGGCAAGGCCGCGGCGATTCGGGCCGCCTCCTCGCGGGTCAGGGGCGGCGGGGCCGGGGCAAGCTGCGACGACAAACCCGCGGCGCGAAGATCGCGCACGAGTGCGAACCAGTCGCCGTAGCGAACGGTCAGGGCGTCGACATCGACGACCGGCAGGGCGAACCCCGTGCGCTGAAGCAGGTTCCCGATCGCCGACAGGTCGATCTGCGGGTGGAGGCGCGCGACCGCGCGAACCCCGTCGGTCATCACGGCCCGGCGCTGCCGTGCAAGGCTGCCGTCGCCGACGAACGCGCCGAGCAGCAATCCGTCGGGCGCGAGCAGCGCGCGCATCCGCACCAGGGCGCCGGGGACGTCGTTGACCGCTTCCAGTCCGCCCGGCCATACGATCAGATCGAAACTGCCGAGCGGGAGGTCGATGCGGTCGGCTTCGCCGCGGAGCGCGCCGGTCGCGGCGGCGAGGCGTGGTCCGGCCTCGAATATCGTGAGTCTGGTCCCGGTCGCGCGGAGATGATCGGTCAGCTCCGGATCGTGAGCGCCGATCAGCAGGATGTGTCCGAAGTCGCGCGTCACCATCGACAGGCGATCGAGCAGCGTCTCGGCGATCAGCGGCGCGAGGAAATTGGCGTCGGCCGGAAGGCCTGCCATGCGATCGCGCTGTGCGGCGTGGCGGGCGGGAGAAAAGAGCGGCGGGGACGACGACATGCGCGCGCTTGTGCCGCTCCGCGCGATGCTTCACAAGTGTCCGTATGAGCGCGGCAATCGGGGACGCCGAAATCGACGCGCCGGCTGCGACCGGCGACGGTTTCATTCGCTCCGCGCGCCGGATCGGGCGGGCCATCGTCGATTATGCGCTGCCGCCGCGGTGTCCGGGCTGTGGGACGATCGTCGGCGAGGACCGGCAATTCTGTCTCGGTTGCTGGTCGTCGCTCCAATTCCTCGACGGGCCGGCCTGTGTGCAATGCTCGATCCCGCTGCCGACGGCGTTGCCCGGCGCGCCGGTCAGCTGCGGCGCCTGCCTCGCGTCGGCGCCGCCGTTCGAGGGGGCGCCTTCCGCCGTCGCCTATGGCGCTGTTGCGCGCACCGTCGCGCTGCGGCTGAAATACGGACGGCGGACAGGGTATGCGCGGTTGATGGCGCAATTGATGGCGCGCCCGCTTGCCGCACTCGGTCGGGGCGAGGACATGCTCCTGATCCCGGTTCCGCTCCATCGCTGGCGGCTCTGGTCGCGCGGCTTCAACCAGGCAGCGCTCGTCGCCGGCGCGCTGACCGATCTTACGGGCACGCCGCACGATCATCGCCTCCTCGTCCGGAACAGGGCGACTGCGGCGCTGCGCGGCAAGGGGCGGCGCGAGCGCGAACGGATCGTTGCGGGGGCTTTCGCGCTGGCGCCGGATGCAAAGCCGCGTGCCGAGGGCCGGCATCTGGTGCTGATCGACGATGTGCATGCCAGCGGCGCGACGCTGGGCGCAGCGGCAAGGGCGCTGAGACGCAGCGGCGCGGCGCGGGTGTCGGCGCTGACGTGGGCCCGTGTGGTTCCCGATGCGCTGATGACAGGCAACATATTTGACTTTGCGGACGTTGATTCCGATATGACGATCAAAGGATGACAGGATAGCCGCATGGCGAAGATCGAAATCTATACCAAGGCCTTCTGCGGCTATTGCGCGCGCGCGAAGGCGCTGCTCGATCGCAAGGGCGCCGATTATCAGGAACTCGACGTGACGATGGACCGCGCCGGGTTCGAGGCGATGGTCGAACGCGCGAACGGCGGACGCACCGTGCCGCAGATATTCATCGACGGAAAGCATGTCGGCGGGAGCGACGATCTGGCCGCGCTGGAGGCGAAGGGCCAGCTCGATCCGCTGCTCGGGACGAACTGAAACTTGATCGTTTTCGACCTCAGTTGCACCGGCGCCCACCGGTTCGAGGCGTGGTTCGCGAGCAGCGAGAGCTTCGCGGACCAGCAGGCGCGCGGGCTGATCGCGTGCCCGGTCTGCGGCGATGTCGATGTGAAGAAGGCCGTGATGGCGCCGCGCGTCGGCGCGAAGTCGAACCAGATCGCGGGTGCTCCCGCATCGCCGCCGGTCGAGACTACGGGAGAGTCGAACCCCGAACTGGTGCGCAAGGTGCTTGCGGAAATAGCGGCAAGACAGGCCGAGATGCTGCCGCAATCGCGCTGGGTCGGGCGCGATTTCGCCGACGCCGCGCGCGCCATGCACGAAGGCCGGGCGGCCGAGGACCTGATCCACGGTCAGGCCTCGCCCGACGAGGCGCAGGCGCTGCGCGACGACGGGATTGCCGCCATGCCGCTGCTCGTTCCGATCGTGCCACCCGAGGCGGCGAACTGATTGACCTGCCGCATCCCGGCCCGCTACACGGACCCCGCGTGCACCCGTAGCTCAGCAGGATAGAGCATCAGATTCCTAATCTGGGGGCCGTGGGTTCGAATCCCGCCGGGTGCACCATTTTTCAATGGCTTAGGTGACACCCTTCTGGTTGCCTGACCTTTCAGCAATCACCTAGCAATCACCGTGGCAACGCTTACGATGGCGTGATCATGAGCCAAGACAATTGATCTGCCGCGGGGAATCAGACCTGAAGGACGGACCTTTTACGATCAGCAGGCGATGCCGAGATCGTCTGGATTGCGAGCAAGACGTGCGCGGCATTAAAATCTCGGTCGATGGAACCGCCCACGGGTACAGTTCTGATTGCAATTGCAACGAAAGGCGACACGATAAAAGAACGCTCGGATTATGAGCGGGTGACCGGGCTCTGGCTCGAATGTCCAGGCTTTCAGCTAAAGGTGTCAGTGTGCATGCCCGACGTGCGCTTTCTATAGCTCGGTCACTTTTTCGATCTTCCTGTAATAGCAGAGCGATAATAATCGGATTATAAAATGGCCGGGCATTTCTTTGACCCATAGTTTGGGGTTGCGACTCATTTTGGTCGTATATTGAAGAAAGGAAATGCCATGAACACGCATGACCAAAGCATTGTCGACCTTGGCGATGCGCGCGTCGAAACCCGGGGCTTCGGCAGCGAAGGCCCGCTGGACGTCCAGACGCTCCAGCGGACCTACAACGGCGGCATCCAGACCGACGATTGATGCGTACCGGCGTGCGGCGCTTTCGTGCGCCGCACGCACGCACCGGTCGCTTGTTTCGTTACCATGCAGCCCTATCGCCTTCGCCCGAACATCAGACATTGCGAGATCGGCTCGCGGTCGGTCTGCCTTGACCTCAACTCCAGCCGATATTTCCTTCTCGAAGGCGTATTGGCAACGCACCTCGCCGCCTTTCGCGCGGGGACTGCAAGCCACGAGGCAATTTCGGACCTGCGCAAGCTGAACCTGATTGAACCTGGCCCCGCTGAAACAGCGCATTCGGTTGCGCCCACCCCCTCGACAAGTCTTTTCGATGATCGAATGCCGGGGCCTTCGCCTTGGCTGCTCTGCACATGCATTGTTGAGCAAGTTCGCGTGCGGCGCCGCCTTGCGCGCCGGTCGCTCGGTGCGCTTCTCGCGCCGACGAGGCTGCAGACCGCGGAGATTGAAAGCTACAAGTCTCTCGCCGCGGCATTTGCACGCGGCTCGCGTTATCGCAGCGCCACCGATCAATGTCTTGTGCGATGCCTTGCCATGCGCGAGATGTTTGCGCGCCGCGGCCTCGGCGTGGATCTGGTCATCGGCGTCATGCTGCCCTTCGCCGCGCATTGCTGGGTCCAGAATGGCTCGGTGTTGCTCAGTGATCCGCTCGATAGCGTACAAAACTTCAAGCCGCTGCTGACCGTGCGGTGAATCTTTCCTTTCGCCTTGCTCTGGCTTCGCCTGATTCGTCGCTGCCAGCGAGCGATCCAATCGACGGTTCGCCAGTGTTCCAAACGCTGGGGGCTCGCATGTGGAGTTCCGCTCCGCACATCGATCTCGGTGACGCTGGCTGCATAATCGGTCCCTTGTTTCGCCGCGAGATTCCTTCGAGTCGCGTCACCGATCTCGGGGCGAGCGAACGCCAGGCTATCATTGCAACGGGCGGTCGCGCGCTGATCGAGCAATATTGGGGCGGGTATATAGCCGTGCTGATCGGCACGGACGGAACTGTTTCGGTGATCCGCGACCCGTCCGGAATGATACCCTGCTATGTGCGCCGCGACGCAAACGGGATCACTCTCGCGAGCGCCATGACGGCGCTTGCCGCACGCGGTCAGGCCCGTATCGATTATGACGCGTTAGCGTTGATGTTCGCTGGCATCGACACGATAGGCCGCCGGACAGGGATATCGGGGATAGAAGAGTTGCTTCCCGGCGAATGCCTCGTCTGGGGGGGAGCAGGCACCCATGTTGGGCAGATATGGTCACCTTGGGATCATATCCAACCTGCCAAGCGCCGTAGTTTCGAAGAGGCATCCCTTAGCTTGCGCGCGACGCTCAAGGACAGCATTGGCGCGTGGTCGACCTGTTTCGACAGGATATTGGTCGGTGTTTCGGGTGGACTCGACAGTTCGATCGTCGCAGCCGCTCTCGGTCCCCGCACGCCGAGGCTTAGCTGCCTGACCATGGTTGAGCCAGGGACCGATGGCGATGAGCGACGCTACGCCGAGGCACTCGTCGAAAAGCTCGGCGTGCGACTTGATGCGCCTACCTACGACTTGGGCGCGGTCGATGTGACACGCCCGATATTGCCTCACTTTCCGCTTCCTTATGCTGGTCATTATTTTCACGCGATCGAAGCTGAGCATCGAAGGCTGCAAGAGGAGTTCCCGATCGACGCTTTTTTCAGTGGGAATGGCGGCGACAATGTCTTTTGCGGCCTGCGCAGCGCCGCGCCTTTCGCCGACCAGATGCTTGCCAAAGGTATTGGCCCGGCCCTCTTTTCAACCGCACGCGATATCGCGGACCTGACGGGCTCGGGAATGGTCGACGTTGCACGAAAAGGCTGGTCCCGTATCCGGCGCCGGCACCTCGGCCATGTGGTCCGGCGCGATTTGAGCGGTCTCGGGCAAGCCGGTATGGCCGGGGCGATGGGAGTCGATGATCTGCACCCCTGGCTTTCCGCCCCGCCCGGCACGCTTCCCGGGAAGGCGGCGCACGTCGCCATATTGGCGCGAGCGCAGAAGAGCATCGAGCTCTATCCGCGTGAGAGCCATCCGCCGCAGATTGCGCCGCTTCTGTCGCAGCCCGTTGTCGAACTCTGCCTCTCCATTCCGACGTGGCAATGGGTGCACGCAGGGCGTGATCGGGCGGTGGCCCGCGCTGCCTTCGCTGGCATATTGCCCGACCTGCTTGTCAACCGGACAACGAAGGGCAGTCCAAGCGGTTTTGTCCGGCGCGTCTATGAGGCGCAGGGCCACATCGCGCGCGAACTGCTGATCGACGGGAAGCTCGTCGCCGCCGGATTAATTGATCCCGATTGGCTTGCGCACACGGCGGATGGCGACTGGCGGGACGACGGACGCGACCTTCGCCTGCTAAGCTTTGCCGCGGCCGAAGCCTGGGTCGATTGGTGGACGAGCGATAAACCAATCGGAGCTTAGTCTGGCGGGACCGACTTGCTCCCATCACATGTTCGCGGCGCCGACGTGCGCATTTTGTCCCATTCGCCGTAGCGGCCAGCGAAGGGCGAGTCTGGATCCCGCTCACCGAGGAGCCAATAGTCGAACCAGGTGATATTCTCCTGCATCGCCTTCATCCGGTTCGAAGGAATGTGGAATATGTGGGTTTCGTCACTTGCCGCGTCATCGCCCGGATAGAGAGTGATCTGTGCCGGAACCCCAGCGGTTCGCAGCGCCGAGTAAAGATCGATCGACGCCGAATAAGGCGTCGCCATCTGCAACAGCATGGCACCGCATGCCTCCTTGCCGCGAAGGGATGGCGCCATCCGAAGATAATTGGGAAGCGCTGCGGGGTCGGTCGGTGGCCCGCCATATACGCTATCATAGGACCCGGCCAAGCTGGCATAGAAGGCAGGCTCAAGATAACCACCGTCGCCGCTCGATGCCGCGGCGAACATCTTCGATTGGGTCATCGTCACATTGACGCTTTGCGATCCTCGGCTGTAGCCCGCAATTCCGACGCGTGCGGGGTCGACAGTGCCTGCATCGACGAGTTCCGTCACAGCGTCTTCATAGCTTGCGGTATCGTTAAGCCATATCTGGTCCTGAAGCTTGCGGGGCGGATGATCCTTCGTCTCTTGGACCCAAGTGTCGTAAACGGCATCAAATTCGGCGCTTTGCTTCGAAAAGGCCACGTTCACGAGCAGAACGACATAGCCGCGTTCGGCAAAGACCTGCGCCGGATATTCCCACTGGTTTTCCCGGTTGGCGAAACGTTCGTCGGCGTCCGTGCCATGGGTAATCACAATCGCCGGGTAACGTGTGCCCTCGGTATAGCCGCGCGGCCAGATGATATAGCCCGTCGCTTTGAAAGCATTGCGGTTGATCCAGGTCCGGGGCTCGATCTTGAGCGGCGCGATTGCGCCATGAGTGGCGGACACCGCAGCAATCCTTTTCGTCCGGCGGCTTGCGACGTCAACCGTCACGACGGATGGCGCCGTCGACTGGTTTTGTCCGATACACGCCCCCCGCTCGAGCGAAGCGGTGAAATCGCAGTAGTTGAGACTGAGCGCGCCGCCGATTGTCCGGACGCTCTCCTTGTCCACGACGGCAAGGCCGAAGCGGGGATTATCGACGGTGCGAAAGCCCGCGATTGCGCGCGTTCGGTCGAGTGACACGAACCCGCCGACTGCGCGCCCGTCCCCGATTGCAAAGGGCCATTGTCCGTAACTGTGCTTGGTGCCGTCGGGAAGGGTCTCAACGAGTTCGCGCGTCATACCGAAACCCGTCGAGCTCAGCCGCCCGCCGCGAACCCCAGGCAGTCGCCAATAGCCTCCCTTTGCCTTGGCATCGACGATGCGCGACGCATCCGAAGTCAACGACGACCCCATCGTTCTGACCTGTTTTCGTCCATCGGCGTCCGTCTCCATTACATCATAAAGAACTTCATCTCCGGTCCAGGAGACGAAGCTGCGAGCAAAGAAGGTCGAAATGTCGTCGTGCGGCCGCTTGGAGAGAAGCCGGTCATTTCCGTCGGGGCCGCGCAGATAAATCGACGCCGTCGCACGACCCTGCGAACGACGCAGCGCGCGTTCGGGCGTGACGTCCGCATCATAGCGTATCGATCTTGTATACGGCTCAGCATCGAGCGTGACGTACCAGAGCCAGCGCCCGTCGGGCGACCAACTATAGGAACGGACCCCAACCAGCATCGGTGCGTGGCCATAAGCGAGATATGTCGCGCCTTCGGCGTCGCCGAACATCGCCGTTGCCGGATGATCGACGATCGGTACGATTGGCCCGCGCGCCGGGATCCGGTAGAGCTGAACACCCTCTCCCATGTCGATCCGCGCACTCCAGTCGGCGGTGCCCGGTATGCGGTTCAAATCCTCGATCCAGCCCGCGCTTAACAACTCGCGCGTTTGCCCGGTCGCAAGATCGACACGACGAAGATGGGCTAGGGTCTTGTCGCTTGCCCGGTCGGCGATGCGCACGACATAAAGCGCGGCTTTGGCGTCATTGGACACTGCAAGTGCGCGTACCTCCGGAACCGTCAACTGATCGTCAAGCGTCCAGCGCCTTTGGTCATCGACGCCCATGGCCGCCGCGCTCGGAAGGGCGACACCGAGCAGCAACGGGCCCGTGAGGAGAAGAATATTTTTCATCAGCTTACCACTCCTGCCGCACGGTCACGCCGACAAAGCGCCCGGCAGGCGAATAATTGGTCGTGTCGTAGGGCGTTTCACTCGGCATCGCGGTGGCGATTGCCTCGGGCTGTGCGTCGAAGACATTGAGCGCCGCGAGCGATACCTCGGTACCGGCGCCGATCCGCAAGCCGGCGGTCAGATCTAGCGATGTGTAGCTTGGCACCCGCACCGACGCTGATTGCCGGTTGTCGTCGAGTCCGCTCATATGGCTGAGATAGGCGGCGACCGACAGCCGATCACTTCCATAGGCGACACCTCCGCGCGCGCGGAAGCGCGCCGGATGAAACAGCGTCCCCGCGAGCGGTGTCCACGCCTGGCCGGCGAGAATCTGCTGGCGGCTTTTGAGAATGCTTCCCGCCGCGGTCAGCGTCAGCGTCTCGTCGCCGCCGAGATCGATGCGATAGCGCGCAGATAGATCGAGGCCTTGATAGACCTGCCGAGCGATATTGCGGTCCCGATTGTCCAGAAAAGCGACCGTGGTTGCGGGATCATAAGGACGCCCCGAACTATTCTCCAGCCCGAGGAGCGAGCCCGCGATGATGTCGCCGAGAAGCGCGGCGCTTGGGTTCAGCGTCACGAGGTCCGCATAGAGCGGGTTGTCGAGTGCGCCCAGTAGCGACGGAATGGGTGTCGCCACACGGCCGGTATAATCGATGCGATACCAGGCCGCAGTGATATTGAGCCCGCGCGCGGGGCTAAGCTGTAGGCTGAGCGTTAGATTTTTAGAGCGCTCGGGGCCAATGCGGCTGTCAGGTCCGGCAGCGAAGATGATGTTCGCATCGGCGGGATAACCGGCGCCATAGCGTGACGCGCGTCCGAGGATCGCCGAATAGCCGCTATATTGCTGGTAGAGCGTCGGCATCTTGAACGATCGGCCCCAGGAAGCACCGAGCCGAAGTTTCGGTACTGGCTCCCAGACGATGCCGAGTTTGGGCGTCACGATGCCGCGTGCATCCGAATAATCTTCGAAACGAAGCGCACCGGTCAGCGAAAGGCGGTGGAGTCCTTCGATATCCTGGGCAGGCGCTGTGATCGGAACGAGCAGCTCGCCGTAAGCGAAGAGATTGTCGCGTCGACGGTCGATATCTCCCGTGGGTGAAGCGGCGAAGAAGTCATTACGCCGCGCTCCGGCTCCGAATGCGACGCGTATATCGCCGCCGGGGAGGGTGAGTAATGGCCCTTGGAAACCGGCTTCCAGCGCGAGGTTGCGGTTGAAAAAATGCTTGTCGATATGGGCGAGGGGCTCGCCGCCGAAAAAGAGGTCGCTGTAGCCGCCGGTCCGGTCTGTGCCGAAAAATCCGCTCGCCTTGAAACGCCAGTCGCCGCCCAGATCGGCGGCAAGGCTCGGAGCGATCCCGAACATCTCCGACGTGCTGACATTGTCGAGACCCAACTGGTCGGGCGGCACATCGACCGCGTAACCGGTCACCGAATGGAGGCGACTTTTCTTGTAGAGGAAATCCGCAGCGAACGTCACGTCAGGGCCGAGTGCTTGGTGCCCGCTCATGAGCAGCGAATGACGCGAAATCGCCGGAAACAACGTCGACGCGGGATTGGCCCCGGACGCATAGTCGCGGTCTCCCGCGCGAATGGGGGATGAGCGGCTATAGTCATAGGCCGCAAGCAGGCCGCCCGTTGACCATGTCTTGCCGCCCAAGAGGCCATATTGCTGCTGAAAATTGCCGCCGTCGGTCGATCCGCCGATGCGGGCCATCGCCGAAACGCCCTCATAGTCGCGCTTGAACAGGATGTTGACGACACCAGCGACCGCATCGGCGCCGTAGATCGCCGACGCCCCGTCGGCGACGATTTCGATACGCTCGACCGCTGCCACCGGGATTGCGCTGACGTCAATCACCGAGGAGACACCGGTGTAGGCGAAGCGGTTGCCGTTGAGCAGAGTCAGCGTTGCATTCGAGCCAATCCCGCGCAGGTTGAACGTCGATGCGCCATTGACGTTGGCATTTTCATTGGGTGCGCCCTGTCCGCCGCCGATGCCAGGATTTTGGCCGCCGCCGAAATTCTGCGGTAAACTTCGCGCGACCTCACCAAGATCATTCTGCCCGGCGAGACGAATGTCATCGCTGCTCACAACGGTGACCGGCGCCGCCTGCGGTGCGCCAGCGATCCGCGATCCGGTCACGATGATGGGTTCGGCCTCGCCCTCAGCGGCCGACGGGTCGTTGCCGCTTATCGTAATGACGACTGATCGAGCATCGAAGCGAGCCGACAGGCCGCTACCAATCAGTAGGGCCTCGATGGCCTCCCGGGGCGTCAACTCTCCCTTCAGCGGCGGCGCGGTCTTTCCTTCAAGATCGCGCGACGCCGCATACAGTTCGATGTCGGCGACCACGGCAGCGCTGCGCAGCGCGTCGCCGAGATTTTGCGCGGGCATATCGTAGGTCTGGCGCTGGTGCTGCGTGGCCAGCGCCGCCGTCGGCGAAAGACAGGCAGCGCTGCCGATCAGCAGCAGGGCCAGCGAACGGGACTTTTTCATCAAAATTACTCCCCCATGTTCTCGGCCGTGCTTCAGGCAGGCGGCCAGTGGGGGTGCGTTGACGGGGCGATGCGGGGCCCCTTAGTCTGATAAGGAAAAAATTATCGGCGGCGCAAATGAAGGGCGTCCGCCTCCGGAACCACGCTGAGGCCGAACAGGCTTGCAATACGGTCGGCGAAGCGTTCGGTCTGGCTGATTTGGAAGCGGCCCGACACCTCGAGAGCCGCCGTCGCAGGGTCGTCGATCATGATCGGCAGCACGGCGTAGCGGTTGGCCTCGGCGACCAGCCGGTCGAGA
>Ga0209257_1001030_pt1 | contig 37390 bp, 35 predicted proteins | sample AraplaCvi_mCL_r2_FD_184277 | JGI IMG/M metagenome (GOLD analysis project Ga0209257, IMG submission 184277) | Arabidopsis root microbial communities from North Carolina, USA - plate scrape MF_Cvi_mCL_r2 (SPAdes) (version 2) | ecosystem: Host-associated > Plants > Roots > Endosphere | place: USA...
TCGGGCTTGACGTTGAGATTGGCGATGGTGGCCATGGATTTTCTCCTTCGGTTGCTCGGGGGACATCCCCGATGGCGCCAGAAGAAGGGACCGCGAGCTGCCGTCACCGAGCGGAACGCGAGGGCGAACCCCGCATGGGGTTGACGGCCAGAGGCGAGCCGGGCCCGCAGAAAGGCGACAGAAAGGGGGTGGCCTTGAGCAACTGAGACAGAGCTGCCGCCGCGTCCATTCAACGATCCGCGCCGCACGCAAAGGCCGGTCCACCCGACCCACCCGCCCGATCCTGTCCGATCAATCGCAGCGATGCGCACCCCAATATTTGTCCCAGCGCGCGGTGAGGCCGCTGCGGATCATCGCACAGGAGATATCGCCCGACCGGGGCGATGTGCAGAAGGCGGCGGTGCGGGTGCCGCCGGCCCCGCCGCGCGACAGACAGCGCATGGCCGGTCCGCGGACGAGAATATGTCCCGTCCGGTTCCGGCCTTGCGGTTCACCGAGCAAACCAGCCAGATGATCACGCGCTGCGACCGCGTCGGCTTTCGGACAAGGATGCCCCGGACGGCAGCTGCCGTCCATTTCGCGCGCGGCCACCCCCGACAGGCGGACATGGGGCCCTTCGGCGCACCAGATCGGCCCGTCGCCATCCCAGACCGCAACGGGCGTACAGGTGAAGGATTGACCGGCCGGTATGACCGAGGCGAACAGGAACAGGCTGAACATCATTGCCGGGTCCGTAATGCGGACCACCGATCGATTCAAACCCCGAGCCATCGCAACGCATCAACGACGCCGCGCGAAGCGCCCAAAGAAGAACGCGCTCTTGGCGAGGCCGCAGCCGGGCGGCGTGCGCGCGGGCCTGTGGGCCAGCCGCCGTCCGGCAAGGATACCGAGCCAAGTGCGCTGCGCGGCCCGAGATAACGCGCGGCCCCTGGCGCCGCCTGCCGGCGCCAGAGCACGCCCAATTCAGCCGCGCTCGATCTGGCTGCGGCACTAGCGCAAAGTTCAGCCCTTATGACGAATGACGTGCCGCGGCTCTCCGCACAGGCCGCATGGTCCCTTCGAGCGCTCAAAACCACCAACACCGCCAGCAGCGCTCGTGGCAACGCTAGCTTGCGCAATCGACGAGAGATCGAGCCGGTCCGCAATGCACTCGTCGCAGAGAGGCGTCCCCTCCATCCGCCGGACGAGCGCCTCGACACGTTCTGCAATAGTTGAGCCCCTAGTCATCGCGCCGCTGTAGAGAGGTATCAACATTCTGGAAAGTCACCGGATCGGAACGCGAAATCGCAGTGATTTGGCATGGCGAGAAACATCGCAATCCCATCTGATCCGTTTCGGCGTTCCATGATATGCCCTTGGCATGACCTCTGGCCTTGAACGAGTCGCCCGCGCGCTTTGCGAGTTGGATGTAAATCCACCCGACGCGACGATGGAAGGCAAGCCGCTTTGGCAAGACTATTTGCCCGAGGCCGGGGCGGCGGTCATGGCGCTTCGCGAGCCCGACACGGCGATGGTCAGCGCCGCGCTCGCAGCCGGCCACATCGACCAAGAGGACGTCGGAAGAATCTATCGGGCTATGATCGATGCCGCGATGATCAAATAGTCCGACGGCAACATGCAGAGAGGTGAGAGGAATAGCCAAAACGAACCGACGTCGGTCGGTCGGTTTTAGGAGGCCGGATCATGGGTAGCGCAGATTCGCTGCCCCTGTCGCGCTATGACGAAACACAACCGATCGTCGATCTTGCCGCACCAGTTTGGTCTCGCTAAAAAACTGACCGTCGAGAACGGGGAGATCGGTGCGGTTAGCCCGGTCCCCGCGCCAGCGGGCCCTGACCTTCGCTGCGGCGTCGTGTCCCAAGACCTGGAACGCTGTCGCAATGGTGCGGCAGCGAGGGAAAGGCTTTGGATATGCAACACCAGATTTCCGTCATCACACTCGGCATCACCGATTTGCTGCGGTCCCGCCGCTTCTACGTCGAGGGATTTGGCTGGACGCCTGTCTTCGAGAATGAAGACATCATCTTCTATCAGATGAACGGCTTCGTGCTTGGCACGTTCGAGAAGTCGGCGCTTGAAAAAGACATGAACCGATCCGGTCTTACCTCGCCGGGCGCCTTTTCGCTGGGGCACAATGTGTCGAACCAAGCGGAAGTCGAAGACGCGATTGAGCAGCTCGTCCAAGCGGGCGGGCGTATCATCAGACCAGCAGACGCCCCGCCTCACGGCGGTTTTCGAGGATATGTAGCTGATCCGGGCGATCACGCTTGGGAGATAGCGTGGAATCCGGCATGGCCTATCGATGAGAATGGCCATGTCAGGTTTGCGATTTAGCGTCGTCATCCGCAGGCCTGTGGGATCACAGGCCAGCGGACGATCGACAATCCCCCCTGCGCCAAACATCCACCTGAAACGCACCCACCCATCCACGCGATTTGGCTGCTCGTAGACCGTCCGGCTTCTGGCTGAAACCAAGGAAAGCTGATGTCGGATCGCGATCCGAGGCATCTTTTGGCGCTGTCGTACAATTATCGGTCTGGTCACGACGCTATCCGCGCCGTGCGACCCAGGAGAGCTCTTCCTTTCAGGAAAATAGAGATCTTCATCTGACGCCCGCCCGATTTCGATCGGGCGGGCGTCTTTTTTGGGGATCCGCTCGACACAACTCGAGTCGCTCGTTTCGCTGCGATTGGCCGCTTGGAGACGGTCAGCTTCTGGACGCAAATCGCGAAGAGCCGACATTCTCTAAGGCGGAAGCCGTGATGAACTTGGATCCATTCCGTATCGGGCAGCGACCGGCTGGCATCGCGAGCGGGCAGCAAGACGGGAAGCTTTGTGTGACGACAGGCAGGACAGACTTGCTACATCGATGGCTATTCGCAATGCTGCTAAAGTTGTGATGTCTGCTGGTTCTTCGGGGGGAGACAAAAAAATGGGCACCGCGTCCATGGTATGGATGGCTGGAATAGCTGCTGCAGTGTTCGCATTTTCGCAGGCGGCCCCGTCAATCGGAGCACAGCCCGGCAGCGAGACTTCACAAAACTCGTTGTCCACAGTTCAGGACATGGGCCACCTGGCGATGGAGGAAGCGGGTTCGAGATCCCCAGACGAGCCCACAGCTAGCCAATTGTTCGACATTCAGAAAGCGGCCTTCTTTGCGGTGCTCCAAGCGGAACTCTTGAACGTCGACCGGCAATATCTCGCTTCCCCGAATTTGATAAATTGCGGCTTCCCTCAAATGGAAGACGATGCGCCGCGGAGCGAACGCTTCGCATTCGACATGGCTTATATCGAGAGTGAGCTCCGTCTTCATCGCTATCCGGCCTCGCTCTGGAAGCCAGCGATTCGAAACCACGAGCAATCGATCCTGCAGGCATTCGAGAAGAACCATGACGATCGGGTTTTTCCCGAGCATGAAGAATTCGCCCGCGAACTTAGCCGCTTGCTGAATCGGCAACGACCCAAATCCCTGCCGAAGGTCGAAGCTGTAGGGGAGTGCGGAGCCGGCGAAGATATTTACATCCTGAAATCTCAACCCACGCCGATATCGCTGCGGATCAACTCACGGTGGGCAACGCTGGTATGCATCGGACAGGGCATCACCCCTTACGACACAGAAAAATGCCGCGGCTGGCGCGCGTATCGGACGCCGACGAAATTGCCGATGGTTGGCCTTTACACGTTTCAGGCAACGTGGCCGGACGGCCGGATTACGCGCGGGGAACTGGACGTCAGCGATGCCGAGCTCGCGAAGGAGATCAACATAACGCCCGAGGGAGTGGTGTACGAATAATGGTAAATCTCGGGAGTTTCGATCGTTTTGCCAAGGCCTTCGACAAGCACACCTTGTTCGCCCTCATTCCGGCGCTGGCGATCACTTTTGTCCTCGACCTAGTGTTTTCGCTTCAGCCGCCTTGGCCGAAATCGTCCACATATATCACCGCGTTTCTCGAACTCGCCGCTATGTTCCTAGCGTACTTCGCGCCGGTGAAGAACAAGGTCAGCCTGTGGCGGATCCAGATCGCGCTATTCCTTTCGATCTTCGCCTGCTTCATAGGCTATTTCGTCCTCTATTCATTCTTCGTGTTCGATACCCCGTTGAACGGCGAGCGGGTCGTGGCGGGCTTTCAATGTACCAGAGAGGCCCTAGCGCTTGTACGATCGGACCTGATCGAGAGCTGCCCATTTCTCAAGGAAGAATTTCTCGCAAGCGCGCAGTATGAGACGGAAGCTCTATGGACGAGAAGCTCGATCGTGGCCGTCGAGATTGCTTTGTTTTTCTGCTGGTCGACGCTCTTCATCTTGACCACGTTCCTTTTCGGAATTTCGATCGCCTTCATGGCGCGGCAACCCGAGAAACGCTCTAGGAGAGCCTTAGACCGCGCCCCGCCGAGCGGTTGAGCGGACGAGAGCTTGACGTGATTTCTCGCAGAAGCGAGCTAACTCCGCAGGATGATGATGGCCGATTTGAGACAGGCGGCTTCTGGGCGGCAATCTGAGTAAGCGGACATTCGCTTCTACCAAGCCGCGACAACCTGAAAACGCCAACGGGCTCACTGGCAATCTACGCGAAAAGAGCAGGACGCCGTTCCATCGCAGACGATTGATGGCTTATTTGTTTCCAGGTTTGTCGGTTTCGTGTCTGGTCACGTGGGCGGCCGGCGGCATCGCGCCAAGCAGCATCTATTCTTTGGCATGTCGGCCCATCCGACTAAAGAAGCCGGGCGATATTGCCTGTCGGAAGGAAGTGAGCGAGAGGATCATTAGGGCATTCGGTCCCGTCGCCCTCGCTCGCAGTTGCTGTTCGGTTGCGTATCGCTGCGCGCGCCCTTGTTTCGGAAAGGTAAGGATGGACGTCGGCACTGCAGGTTTCGTAAATTTGGTCGGGCACGGCATTACGATTGAGGCCGAGCGTGAGATAGCGCCCGGCATAATCGTGTCGGGCCAAGCGCCAACCAACGACAGCTCATTCGGTAGCCGGACAGTTGGCCAACTACGCGAGACGCTGAATGTCATGTCGATGGAACCGCTCGCAGATTTTTCCCTGCGCATTATCGACGACAACGGTGGCCAAACCCTACCAGAGAAGGCGTGGAACGCGCTCTGGATTTTCCATCTGCTTGCGTTGGCTTGTCGGCGTCCGGTGATGCCTCTCTATTGCGCAGCCAATCATGGCACGCGATTCACGCTCGCAAATCGCAACCTCGTGATCCATCGCTTGCCGAGCGTCGCACCTGCCGGTGATAATGACCTGAGCTGGGCCACCGTGCATTTCGATGCGTTCCATGGCCTGCTCAATGAGAACCGTTTCCAGAAAGCTGTGCGATGCTATGGTAACGCGCACTATCTTTTTGACGACGATGCCAAGATCATGCTGCTCTGGTCGGGCATCGAGGGGCTGCTCGATGTCGATTCCGAGCTGCGGCGGCGCATCGCATTACACGCGTCCATCTTGCTTGACGGCACCCCGGCGGAGAAGGCGCTTTACTTCGAGCGCGTCAAGAAAGGCTATGACGTGCGCTCGCGCGCCGTACATGGCAGCATCGCGAAACCAGAAATGCTGCAACAGGGATATGAACTGGCGGGCGATGTACTGCTCACCCTGCTACGCAAATGCGTGGAACTTGGCCGGGTGCCGAGCGCAAAGGAGCTGGATGAGCGAGCGGCCAGCGTGTCGCTGGCCCCTAGCATCACCAGCGTTCACGACTGATGCCGAGCTATTTCTTCCCGTGCCTCGCGCTTTCTCCCGGGGATCTGCCGCGGACCGTCGAGACGGCGCGGGCCGTACTGCGCCAGCGCGAATGGGAAACGTCCACTTTCGATTTCGCGACGCTCGGGGCGTCGCACAAACTGCAATTTTCCTGGCATCTGCTCGACGTGTTCCTGAACGCGTGCCACCTCGAAATCGAGATCAAGGATGCGTCGGATTTCGCAAACGCACAGGATCGCGTCCGCGTCCTGCAGGTGATGCTGTACCTGAAATGGGTGTCGCCGTTCGTTATGCCGGTCGGAATGACGCACACTTTGCGCGACTACAGCGGTATCAACTATCGCGATTCCGTGACGATGCGCGCCAAGCTGCCGCCCGAACTGCAGAGCGGGTTCGTGTCGGCGGACGGCAAAATCGAAGGCTGGCTGCACGAGCCGACATTCCAGTCGATTACGGTGGGGGCGGAGCGAACGGTTACGGCGGAGGCGTTCGCCGATGCTGTCGATGCCGCAGAGCGCTGGACCGCACTGGAAGCGGCGCATCAGCCGCTCAAGGCCGCCCGGCTCGCGTTGCAGACGGCGCCGGCCATTCCGGACTTATCCTCATCGCTGCTACATATCTGGCAAGGGATCGAGGCGCTGTTCCCCAATGTCTCGACTGAAGTGTCGTTTCGACTCGGTCTGCTGGTGAGCCAGCTTTGCGCGCCGGTGCGGAGCGATCGCCTCAAAACCTATGAGGAAGCGAAGCGCAGCTATGGACGGCGTTCGCGAGCCGCGCATGGAAATGGCGGTAAGCTCAATCATCGCGATTGGGTCGATGCATGGGACTTGCTTATCCTGTGCCTGTCGGCCTGCCTTGCCCGTTCCGCGTCGCCGAGCGAGGACATGTTGACGCGCGAGCTGCTGGCCTGAAAGTCGCACGCGCCTGCGATAACTTTGTCACATTCGGCATTGAGGAATATGATGGACGACCGCCTCTTCATAACAATCGGGAAGTATTTTATCGCCTTCCAATTCATCGAGGGACTAATCGATCAAGCCTTATTGATGCTTTGGGGGCATGAGAATTGGACCGGCAGTCAAAAGCGGCTCGCCGCAATGTCGAATTTCCATAAGGTAGAAGCCCTCAGCCAAGAGATGCTGAAAAATGAGAGACTTGTGCGCGCTCAATCCCGCCCCGAATGGGACGACCTCGCAGCATCAACTCGCGATAGATTGCATCGCGAACGATCGACCAGAAATCGTATTGCGCACTCGCAGTATCTTTTCGATGCCCTGAAATTCGACGGCCCAGTTGTGCAGTCGGCCAGAGTGAAAGAAGGCTCGGAAGTCAGGTTTGAAACCGACATAATGACGGAGGAGAGTCAGAATGCGTTGGTCGAGAACATTCTCGATCTAGCTAAATCGGTTAGCGCTTTGCGTACACAACTAGTTCACGATTTCAGCGCCTCGGCGGAATAGATTACGAGGTCAGCAGGCCTAGGTTTGCACGGGCACTGGATCCTCGCCGCATTTCCGAATTGTAACCTCCTCCACATAGTCGGCTATATTCGGGACCCCGCCAATTACCGTCAATTCGACCACTGCCTCACGACGCGACCGCCCCTTTTTTCGCCAGTTTGAATACGGATACTGATCAATCGGAAGGAATGTCTCCGGGCCGCGAGGATGTGCGAACGGCATGGTGCAACCCGTGTTCATTGGGGCCAACTCAATCTGGTCACGATGATCATTAACCAGCATCGCTGTGTTAATCTTGAGAACGACGTGCTGTTGTTTCCGGTACGCGCCCGCGCACAATAACGTTTGCAGACGCTTTTCCGTCAGCCAGAAAAATACGCGCTCGTTCAGCTTTGCATGCCAATCAATCGGGCTAAGGCCGCCTTGAAGGCACTTAGCGAGGTGGTGGTCGTATAGCGGGATCTGATCGCGGATCGTTGCGGACCCAACGTTCGGGTGCGCGATCGGAAAGCTCGCTGGTCGCCGCTTAGTGGTGAGTTCAGCGCGCGTCTCCTGATCCACATCAAAAAGTTCGAGAAGGCGATTTGTCGGAAGAAGCCCGTACTTCTGAATCAGCGGCCAACTGTCCCTCATCGCCATGTGAAACAACGCCGGGCAATCTTTTAGCAGCTCACCGAGCTCTTCGTCCGTCACCAAGATCTCCTATCAATCACATTCCGCCAGTCAAACTTCGTAGATATCATTGTCACCGGTTGCCCTGCCACTCGCTCAACCTCTTCGATGAACCGCAGGGTTTCTTCCGTTAGCTGTTCAAATCGAAAAGCCTGGCGATTCTTCACCGAAAGGTAATCTACGAAGGTCAACGCGATATCGGTTGGACTGTTCAACAGGCATGAGCGATGGAGCTGAGCCCAGTCGAATTCGCCAAGGCGCCGCTGTCGCAATGTGGTGGTAGTCACCTCGTTTGTTCGGAGCTCTTCAATCGGAATACCGGACCGGTCGGAAAGGATCTCGTATGAGATTTCTCCGCCGCTGAGATCTCCAGACGGTCCTCCAACACGTATAGGATAGGTTCGAAACACGACGACGACTTTTCGGACACGGCGAGGCGCGATACCCGCATCGGCCAAACAGCCTGCGACAGTCGTGTCGCGGGAGGTGACATGTGGGTAGGGGCCGTGATGCAAACTAAGGCTCGTACCTTGGGTGCCCTCCAACAAAATCCTTTGACCGCGACAATACGCCAGCTCGAGTGTCCTTTGGCTTTCCCTGATATATGGTCTAAGCTCCGGAACATCCTTCGCTAGGCGCACGACAGGATCCTCCTTCCCTCCCCTTCCCATTATTTTTCGCGCCGAGGCAGATCCGACGCCCTGCGCGGTAGACCCCATGCTCGACAATTTCGCTACTTCGATGTCTCGATCGCGATCTTCGATGATCATCGCCTGCTCATCAATGATGAGCCGGTCGAACGGTATTTTATGGGTAGTGATTTCAGTGAGCAGCTTCGGTGGATAGATTACAGCGCCGGGTCCGAGTATAAGTTGGGCATTAGGCGCCCTCTCCGATCCCGACGGCAGGTGGAAGTATGCTTCAGGCTTCGGCTCCGCATACACTTTGTGCCCCGCGTTTGGACCGCCGACCCGAACGAAGATATCATATTCAGGGGCGATATGTCCGACTATGTTGCCTTTGCCTTCGCTTCCATACTGACCGCCGACGAGCACATCGACGAGGGGATCAACCGATCGCGGATACAATCCGAGAAGCGCAGTGGCCCGGACGAAAACCCCCTCAATTGTGCAGTAATCGGTGTTTACCACCGTGTCGGCAACCTGCTTCAGGGCTTCGACATGGCGCTCCGTAGCGTTCGCCGCCGCCTGGTCGAAGCTAACCCCCGCATCTGACGCGGCAGTGCGTTCTGAATATCGGCGGGCTAGAGTGCCGTCTGAGGCCGTCAAATGAATGTGGTGGACAACGGAACTGCCAAATACGGCACGAATGGCCTCAATTTGTCCCGCAATTCTTACAGCGTCGAGCACGAAAAGCCCTGTGGACAGCCCAGCCTCTGATCCCCGCTCTTCTATGAGCGAAACAAGCGCATTTCCTACCCAACGCCCACCAGTCGAGCGATCCAATCTCTCGCCGGCTTTCTGCAGTTCCAGTCTTTGGTCCTTGGTCCGCGGAGAGGCTTGAAGAATTAGTTGGCGCGTTTTGATCAAGATCGCGTCGTGACGCGCCACCAACGCCTGCGCGAGTTGCGTCTTGCCAGCCCCAATGCGCCCTGAAAGCAGCACTATCTGCAACCGAGGGCGTGGATTCATTCTTAGAAACCCATGTCTTGCTGGGTCTGCCTAGGTGGGAGATCGTAAATCCATACCCCCTTCTGCAATCCCTCAAAATTCTGTCTAATTATTGACTCCACAACCTCCCAATCCGCACCAGCTCCTCCGGTACCGATACGAGGCATGTGTACGGAGCAGTCGTGTCGCTTGGCGTACTCAGCGACACGGCGCAGACAATCATTCAACGCATGATATCGTATCCGGCTTGCGCCCTGCCCGTACCCCTCTTGTGCTACCAAACTCGCAAGGATCACCTCGCCTTTCGTGCGCGCGAAGTGCACCTCTCCTAGTCTTGCCGCGCGGGGAACAGTTTTGATCCATTCGCCAAACTCGGCTTCCGCGTTAGGATGTCTGCGAGCCATCTGCCGCGCTACACCACCGCCCCAACGAACGGCTCGATCGTTTACAAGCTGGCACACGATAATTGGCGGGATTTCCCGAGGCGACAGAATGTCGCCATGGATGAAGTGCATAAAGTCGGACAGCCGCCGCTCATTGTGACGAATTAGGCCAGCCACCCGCGGTAATGCTGTGCCTGGATAACCGGGGATACCGACACACTCGATCAGCGCCTCGCCATTTTGCCACCAACCTTCAACGCCCCGCGCCGAAGCTCCGATTGCAGTGCATTGTCGCACCACGCTAGTTGCTGGGACAATCTGCTCCCTAAGATCTCGAAGCGGAGCAGTCTCAGATGGGGCAGTATAATCTATTCGGTAGTCGTAAGTGTCTCCGGATGCATGGGCCGACGCAATGAACATCGTCACTGGCTCCGCGGTGACACTCACGATCCGAATGAGATACGCCTCGACCGACACGTCAAACTTCATCCGGTCCGCTAACAATGTCTCAAGCGGCGGCACTTCAGTCAGCTTTGGAAGGCTGCCGATCGGCATGACCATTTCGGCCGCGCCAATATTGCAAAGTAGCTCTAACTGCCAATCGTCGGAGATCGTCTTGTCGCCTCCCCGATGCCGCACCGCTTCACCATGATCGGGAAAAAACGTGTGCACAATTTCGTGGGCGATGGAAAAGCGAGCGCGAGCTCGACGCTGCTGCGGATTATATTCGATGCGAGTGCCACGCTCATCGACGATGGTCCGTGCATCCGGAACCGCCGCGCTGGCCTCGACTGGAATTCGCAGCACTTTGGCAAGTGCAATTGGGTTAAACGGGGGACCCTGCCATCCTTCGTCCCGTGCGCGCAATACGACAGCGCGCGCCATCTTTATGATCGCTTCGACCGGATCGGCATTTGGCGAGAAACGACGAACCGATTCATTGGTCCAATGCTTCACGCCAAACTGTCTCATTATCTGTCCAAGTCCTGAATTAATTCTCGGCAAGCTTGGCCGAGCGGGTACCGGATATGCGGGCCACGATGTGACGATCCATGCCCATAGACTCAAGTGCAGTCTCCGCAATACCTACTGCCTCTTGGGGACTTCGCCCAGACGCAAGCGCGTCGTAAAATCCCTTTGCGAACACGATCGCTTCGTCATCGTCGATTTCGTCGACCATCCCGATGATGAGGGGCCCAGTTGCTCTGTCCAAACCTTGCATTGCGCTACAAGCGTTCAATATCACGCACTTAAGGCCTTTCTGGACCTCGAGCATCTTCATCAGCGCACCAAACTCGAGGATGTGGACACCGTCCTCACCTTCAAGTTCGATTCCTTCAGCATTGGCGTGTCCCGCAAAGTGCACCACATCGAAGCTGTTCGAAAGCAGTCGATGTCGTAGCCTATCGACGGTGGCTGCCGTGAGGGTTGATATATTGATGCGGTCGCGGTCATTGCCCATCATCACGCGCTCTTGAATCTCACTGATCTCGCGATCAAGCCGCAAAGCTCGATCGTCCTTTCCGCGGGGGTTCGCCGTCACAACAAGAATATTGGTGTCGAGTATGTGCGTCAGGGGACGAAGTTCCGGTTGCTCAAGTTCAATAGCCGCTTGGATTTCTGGATCCGCCTTCAGCCACGCTTCTTTCAACAAGTCGAGCACGTCCACCGTGAGGCGATGAGCCTCAGTGCCACTTTTACGTTTCTCGTTGCCAAGTTTGATAGCCAATCCGAACAACTTATTGTCACCGAGCGCGTTGGCCAGTCGGAACGCCAATTGCGTTAGACCCGCATTCATCTCGCCGCGATCGAACGGAAGGTAAGTATCGATTCCGATTACTCGGCCGACACTTTCCAGAACCCTGTCAGCCACATCTCGACCGCTCTTCTCGAATGCCTCGGCGCTCTGGATTCCTCCAACGCTGAGTGGCATCTCCTTAGCCATGCGTCCAACGGTAGCCTGAGGAACCGTGGGACAAATGCAAATCTTGGCCCCGCACGCAATGCAGAGCCCAGGATATCGCGCAAGATATTCTACCTGAAAATCGAACGACTCTTCGCGCTCACTCAATGCCAACGAATACTCGTTCGCTAGGCCCATGATATACGAAAAAACATCCGCCGCCTCACCATAGAAGTAATGAGGGTATCTATCGAAAACGCGCACGGCTTCAGCAAGTTCTCCAATCTCCTCAAGTAATGCAATCGTGCTGAATCCAGTAGCGGCGTTAAGAGATCGGGGATAGATACTGCTGAACATCGCTTGCCATCCATTGAGGTCGGCGGGTCTTGAATCCCAATTTTCGCTTGTAAGCTCCCGAACCTTCTCGTGAGAAAGAACCTCGTCGGTGCCTCGTACGAGCTTACAATCTTGCTCGTTATGGGGGGCCTTTCGGCAGTACGGGCACACGTTGGGGTATTTGGCGAACAGCAATTGCTCAACGCTTTCGACACCCATTTTCGCGAGCAACGGGAAGTACCAGCCCAACGCTTTGCAAAGAGCGCCCGGCACATCGAATTTGTCCCGCTTCTTCTTCCGATCGATCAAAGTCAGCATACCGCAGACCTCGACGAAGTGCAGGAGCGTAGCCTCCCTGCTACGACCAAGATTGGCGTCCTGATAAATGTGTGCCGTCATTCGGTAGAGATCATCCAACGACAACTGCATCTTCGCCCCCCACGCGCTTCTAGAAGCCCCATTTTTCGTATCCGTGGTAGAAGGAGAGCATCTAATTCCTCGAATTACAAATCAAACTGTGTCCAATTTTCTGATAGGTGTCACCGCCAATCCGCATCCGGTCCAGGATCTAGGTACTAAGCCCATGCCAAATCGAAAACGAGGTCATAATCTTGAGCGATGGGAAGTCGCATTAGTCAAAGCGATGCTCGCCACCAAAAAATACAATGATCAAGACATTCTTGCCTACTTCACGAGACCAACTCGCTCGATTAATCACCGGCTAATTTCGGAGATACGCTCGGAAAAGAGGCACAAGGCTGTTAAATCCGCAAGCGCCGATCAACTGGAAGAGTATCTGAGCTGTTGGCCCGACGTCGATGGTGAAACGGGACTGAGTCTCCGTGGGGACGAGCTACTTGTTAAGTCGCGCGAGGCGATGATCGCAGCAGTCCACAATTTCAATTCAGCAGGCCTCCAGTTTCGTGCCGAGATATTTATCACGACGGCAATGATCGGCTGGACCTACCTTTGTCACGCCTGGTTCAAGCGCGAAGGTATCGACTACCGCCACAAAGCCAATGGCGTGCCGAAGATCTTAGCGAGCGGGGCGGAATCATATTGGGAGCTCGGCAAGTGTTTGAAAAACGACAGGTTGCCATTGAGCAAGGGCGCCAAACAGAACATCGCACTGCTGCTGGAGATCCGGCACGAAATCGAGCATCGATCCACGGATCGAATAGACAACGCGCTTGGCCCATTGATGCAAGCTTGCTGCATCAATTTTAACGAAGCCATCCGTTCATGGTTTGGCGCTCAATTCGGACTCGAGCGCCGTTTGCCGATTGCGCTCCAATTCGCGACATTTGATGCGGCGCAGGTAGCGGGCCTTAAAAAGCAGCCGGCTTTGCCAACAACGGTCGCGTCGACCATGGACGCCTTTCACGCCAAGATGAGTGACGGCGAATTGAAGGATCCAGCCTTCTCGTACCGTGTTGCATTTGTTCCAAAACTTGGCGCGAAAGCGAGCAAGGCGGACACGGCAATTGAGTTCATAAAGCCCGATTCTGAAGAGGCCAAGGCAATCAATGCGGTCTTGCTCAAAGAAATAGACAAATCGCGCTACACGGCGAGGCAAATAATCGAGGCGATGCGCGCCGAAGGGTACGAAAGATTCAATCAAACCGCGCATACATCATTGTGGAAAGAGCTTGACGCCAAAAATCCCACGAACGGTTTTGGCAAAGCGGGTGACTACAAGAACACATGGGTCTGGTTCGACAGTTGGCTCGCTCGTGTTCGGGCACATTGCCAAGAGAATGCTCCAAAATATCTCGCCGCGGCCTGACGCCCGCTTTCGAGAATGCTCGAGATCAGTTTCGGACAGCTAAAATGAGGCGCAAAGCGGTTCAATTTCGACGCGACGGGAAGGGCAGCAATCTATACTCTACCGACTGGGAGTGGTTTGGAGGGGCCGGAATGACGACCGAACAGCCGACGCGATACTGCGACCTCGTTATGAAGGGCGGGATAACGAGCGGGATCGTCTATCCCAACGCGGTTCTCGCGCTCGCTCGCGAGTTTAGATTCAAAAATATTGGCGGCACCTCCGCCGGGGCGATCGCGGCAGCGGCAACCGCTGCGGCGGCGCTTGGCGATCGCAAGCAGTCCCAATCGGGATATGCCGCTTCCGTGGGGGAGGGCTATTCCGGGCTGAAAAAAGTTGCCGACGATCTCAAGACGAAAGGCTTCATCTTCGGGCTATTCAAGCCCGCGCAGGGCGCCCGCAGTGCGTACCGATTGATCGTCACACTTGCGGGCAAGTCCGGGAAAGCGCGAAAATGGTTCACTGGCATTGTCGCGGTCACGATGATCGCGCCGCTCGAAATGCTGACCCTTCTCCTTATTTTGCTCGGTTTAGGCTATTTCGCTGCCGGGGCTGAGGGGGTCGTTGCAGCTGCCCTGCCTGCTCTTTTTTGCGCCTATTTCGGGGCCGCGATTTGCGCTCTCTTGAAGGTTGCGAGCGTCGTCCGCGCCAACAATATCGGCGTGTGCTCGGGTTTGGGTCGGCCCGGGATCATGTCTTCAAAATGGGTTCCGGCACGCTTTCGCAGGGTGGCGAAGCCGGGACTCACCGAATGGCTGCACCTGGTCCTTCAGCAGCTCGCGGGGCTGCCCGCGAACGAACCGCTGCTTTTCGCACATCTCTGGAATGCGCCGCGATATGAGGGCGAACCCGATACCGATCGCTCGCTTACCCTTCAGATGATTACGACGAGTATTTCGCATCACGAGCCGCGGACGCTGCCATTCGTCGAGGCGGGCTTCTGGTTTCTGCGCGAGGAATTCGATCGCCTCTTCCCTGCCGTCCTCGTCGACGCGATGGTGAAGGAGGCGGGAGACCCGATCAAAAGGGCTGATCGGGCGGGCATCGAGCGGTCCTATTACCGGTTGCCGACCCTGGAACGGATGCCAGTTCTCGTCGCAACGCGGATGAGCCTCAGCTTCCCGCTTCTGATCAGCGCCGTTCCGCTTCACGAACCGACGACGAGGGAGCGAAAGCCCGCGGAAATCGATGAGGGGCAAGGCGATGTCCCCGAGAACGCGGGCCCGCCCGAGCGGACCCTGAGCCAAAGCACCGAGGGTCTGACAACCGGCGGCGTGGAGACACCGTCGAAGATCGAGGGCTTCCGTCGCTGCTGGTTTTCCGATGGCGGAATAGCGAGCAATTTTCCGCTCCACCTCTTCGACTCGCCGCTGCCGCTTTGGCCGACCTTCGCCATCAATCTTCTGTACCCGAAGACCGATGACAGCGGTCTCGCGGCGGCCGCGCCAGCGAACAAAACGCCCACAAAAGAGGATGCCGAGGCCGCCGTATGGCTTCCCCTCCACAATAATATCGGGTGGCAGCGTACCTATCAGGAGATCGACGATCCGGATGCGTTCAAGGAGGTGGGCGGCTTCGTATCCGGGATTTTGGGGACGATGCAGGGCTGGCGCGATCTCTTGCAATCGCGCGCACCGGGGCAGCGTGACCGTATCGTCCATATCTCGCTCAATGGCGCCGAGGGCGGGATGAACCTCAATATGCCGCAAGAGGTGCTCGACAGCATCTCGATGAAAGGGACAGCTGCCGGAGAGCGGTTCGAGAAATTCTCATTCGCCAACCATCACTGGATCCGCTGGCGCAATGTGGCTGCGGCCTTCCAGCGCTATGTGATGGCACTCGCCGCGGGCGCGGCCGTCCAGCCCCAAACGACGGAAAAGCAGGAAGCATTTGCAACGGCGGCGACGGGAAAGCCCGATCCCGCATCCTATGACTTCCGGTCGACGCAAAGGGAAAAGGCAGCGCAGGATATGCTCGCGGCGCTTATCACTTGGGGCGACGAGTGGAACGACGAACTCAGACCCGATCTCACCAAGGGCGCCCCGCGCCCATCGCCGCAGATGCAAATTTCACCGCTCTATTGATCGGAGAAAAGACATGGCCTGGACCCAGAAGACGAAATCCGTCCCGATCAGCAGCACGGTTCCTCATACGACGCAGGTCCCGGCGCTGATCGGCCGTGCGCCCGGCATTCCGAGCTTCGATTTCAGCCCATTGGAGCTGTTCGGCGCGGCCGCGCGGTGCAGCTATCTGCATGTTGTCGACCCGTCGCTCGTCACGATGGAGTCGACGCTATTCTCTTCGATGATCGCGCCGCATGTCGACGATCATAGCAACGAGTTCTTCGTCCTCCCCTCGGCCGACACGCTGAAGGATTTTATGAAGAGCATGTTTGCCGGAAGCCTGGCGCAGGGCTTGGCGTATCTGGCGATGACGCGGGATAAATACAGCTGGGTCGATCACTTCGAGAGCTTGTTGGGGGGCGCGCCAAATACGGGCCGCGCACCGGATTTCGTATTCGGGGGATATGGAGTCGGCGTTGCCCTGATGGAATCGAAGGGGACGCGGAGCGCGTCGCCCACCGCATTCAACGCTACCGTGCGTGATGGCTATAAAGGGCAGGTCGAACCACACCTCGGCCATATGATTGGCGGCGCGCGCGCCACGCACGGCTACTGCATCGGCGCGAAGCTCCACTCATCGACGCACGCCGACCTCATCGTTCACCATACCGCCGTCCCGGCGGTGCGGGGCGATGATGCAGGCGATCCGTCGGAAGGGCTCGGCACGGTTCAACGGGGCAATTTCGCATCCGCGTTCGTTTTGGCCCATAGCGAGGTTCTAGGTGAGGCCATCCGCGGCGGAGACGAGCGGCTCGACTATCTCCCGTTCTTTCGTTTCCAGTGGAGAGGGCGGCATTGGCTCACATCATGGACTGTGGGCAGCTACTCTTACGGGCCAGGACTGTTTAGGGATCACTATCCGGAGTTTCCATTTTCTCGGTATCCGTGGGATCAGCCGCTTATCCCGCATGCATCCGGTTTTGCGATTGAAGAGCGGGTCGCGCTCAAGGTTCTGGAAACATATTTGAGCGAGGACATCATTCGCCCTGGCGAAGAAGACACGCTCGACCTTCCAACCTTCCACGACGAGCGTCGATCCTATGAAGGGGAGTATGACGACGGTGCAATTTTCGCCGATGGCCTCGCTATTGTTGGTAGGAAAGCGAAGATAGACGACATCAGACCGTCGATCTGGAGCCGGAGGGATCGGGAGATACTCTTATACTAGCCGACGCACGCCGCTCCCTGCACGGGAGACGCGAAAGCGGGGTGACCTCCCCGTCAACTCGGTCCGCTGTAGGCAGGGTCGAGGGCCAGATTGAGGAGATGGGCTAGACGGAACCCCGCTTTTGCGGCCTGTTCCGAGGCGATGCCCTGATGACGAGCGAGATAGGCTTGGTCGATCCGCTGGACTCGCACCGGTCTCGTCTTTTTGAGGGACGCGGGCGAGTATTGGCAGTTTGCACCCATGATCGTGCAGTAGGATGTGTCCGATGCGAGCGTGATGCGATAGGATTCGTTCGCCCAGTCGGCTGGCGTCGTCGCGACCCAAGCCTTGACGATGCCGGGATTCCGGTTGGCCTGGAGCGTATCCACCGCCCTATATGTGATGGTAAAGCGGCTCCACTGCGGCCTGAAATCGGCTCGCCTGCGGACCCGTTCGAAGAGGCCTGCGTCCAGCAGGCATTTGTCCCAGACCGCATGCAGATTGTCGGGTCTGTCCTCGCGCGAGCTGCCGCAATTGCCGACAAGAGCGATGTCGATCCCGTTTCCACCCTTGTCGTCCGCGAAGGAGACATGCAACGGCTGATGGAGATCGCCGATCCAGTGGCCAAGCGCCATGAGCGCGAAGGCGCGATCCTCGCGCGGCGTCGTTCGATCCTTGAGCGCTTTGAAGTCGCGATCGATGCCGGCGAGGATGCAGTCCGTCCCGGTCGGACAAGTGGCGCCGATCTGGCGAACGTCCCGCTCGACATTGATGAAATGATTGTCGGCATGACGGCGAGGGATTTCATCTTCCTCGAGGCAGCCGTAGTTGAAGGCGGTATAATGCTGGTCGGGCATTTCACCGCGCCCGCGGACCGTTATACCACCGCTTCGGCTCTGGAGAATTTCGCCAATGGCGGCTTGGCTCGTGTCGGTCAGGTTGCGGTAGGCGAGGTCGCAGATCGTCAAATGTCCGAATTTGCCCCAGGCTTTTGCCGGCGCCGCCGTCCCCACGCCGGCCCCCGTCGCTAGCGCTAATCCAATGATCGATATGATTGCCTGGCGCATATGACCGTCTCCCCCGTTCGATTGCTCCACTGAAATTTTGCACGCGGCGCACCGGATGGAATCGACGGGCGCTTCACATGGACTTCTCGGCCCTTGGGGTCAGGCCGGCAACCTCAATTGGCGCCAGAATGAACCGAGCCGGTTGCTGCTACGGCCATTCGTCGTCATGTAGGGTGCGAACTGAGGGGCTCATGGCGGAACAGAAACGAGTGAAGAGCTTGAGCAAGACCACCCAGCTGCTTCTTCTGGCTGGTGAAGGCCAACTCGCAGATTTCAAGCGCGCGCCGGACGGCATTAGTGCCGAGGACCTTGTCGCATTTGCCAATGCTGCGGGAGGCGGCACGATATTAGCTGGCGTGGGCGAAAAGAGCGTCGATGGCGCGCAAGTCGGCGTGGTTCTTGGCTGCGACGTCAGCGACAGCATGATCGTGCAAATTCTCAACAAGGCGATCAGCTGCCTGCCGCCCGTATCGGTAGATATTATAATCGAGAATCTGAGCGACAGACCGATCTTGCGGATTTCGATCCATTCCAGCCCGACCAAACCGCATTGCACACCCAAGGGGCTTTACTGTCGCCGAGACGGAGCCCGCAACCGCGCACTCCATCCTGGCGAGCTGCTCGATATTTTTTTGGAGACCGAGGCAAAAGTATTCGCCGAGCGCTTTGAGACCGCGGCAGCGAGCATCTCCGAGGAACTGGAGAGCCTTGAGGAATCGCTCTCGGCGACGATCAGAAATATGAGCAACGATCTCGGCTGGGCACAGTCCAATCTCGACGACACTTCGAGCACCATCGATACCGTGCTCGCTTATGCGAAACGGGTCGACGACGAAACGCAGGATATTGCCCGCCGATTGCGCACGATGTTTCGACAGGATGATCGAAAAGACCCCATTCGCGACCGGGAGTTGAAGAAACTCACCCAGAAACTCGTTGGTTTAATCAGCGAGGACAGGGACCTCGTAGAGGCGGTCCTCGCCAAGGGCGAACTAAGTTATGAACTGCGCGGCAAGGCGGCTCGCGAACTGACGGTCGAAGATGGCAAGGAGGCACTCGCCGAAGCGTCCAGAATCGTGCGCGATCAGGAAGATCTCAAGAATTACAAGATTTGGCTCGGGAATCCGGCTGACATTTCGCCGAAGAGACTTGACGCTGTGGCGTCCGCGCTCGGCGACACGGGCAACCCCGCCAAGCTCCGAAGAGACATGGCCAGCTCGTTTCGACTCGGTTATTGCCATTACAAGGGAAGCATCGTTGCGGTCGCGGGGCTGCGAAAGCCGCGTGCAGCAGCGCGAGCGAAGCTCTTCGAGCAACTGGAAGCTTCGGCCGATCCCAAAGCGATCAAGATCCAGTTGGACTGGGTTCACCTGGACTTGAAGCACCGCGGAAAGGGCCGACTGACCAAGCTCTTCTCGAAATTGCGCGCCGTCGTGAAGGGCCAGCCTTTATTCGCTGTGGTTCGCCGGAACGACGAGCTGGCACGGGAGATGCTCGAACATTTGAAGTTCGAGCCGGCAGAGACGCGGGCCGGCACAAGTGCCAGCGCGGAGGATGGAGATATGCTGTACCTCCTTTCCGAGGCATAGGTCGGGCGCATGGGCCAACCGAAGGATTGTCCGCACGACGATGTCGTCTGTGTCAATCAGCATGAATTTATCCGAAAGTATCGCTGCATAGATTGCGGCGAAGTCATGATGTGCTCCTGCGATGAGGACTTCGGGCGGCGTTTTCTTTCCCATCAGCTTATCGAGGGCTGCGAACTGGAAACGCAGGCGCGGGTGCCTGTAACGATAGGATTTCAGAGTAACATCTGCAGAGGCTGTCGAGGATTGCCGCTTGAGCCGGCACCAGCGGCCGCCATCCCCGGACGGACGAGCAAGGTTAAACGCTTCTATTGGCGTGAGTTGTTCTTTTGGGAGAAAGAGGCCGTAGCGGACTGGGACGCACTGCATCCCGATGCGACCGACCAAGAAATCCGGACAGCGCATGCGCGTATCGAGCACGAAGTGCTTGACGCTATCAAGCGACAGCACGCGACCGCTCCGCTATATGATACCACTGAGCCATCGCAGGCCGACATTCTCGATCGATGTCAGGTCGCCGTCGAATCCTTCTATCCGGAATATGCCGCTAGTCCTGAAAAAGGAGCGGTCGTATTGCTGGACGGGAAGACCGTCTCGGTCGAGGCGTTCGTGGCCGACCACTTCGAAAAGGCAGGCTGGTCGGTGATGGAATTGGAGAGCCGTCCCCTTCACGCCCTGTTCGGAGTGATGATGTGGATGGTGATTCAGGATCCGTCGGACCCCTTGAACCGGATGGTTTCCTTTGGATCGCGAACCGCGTTCGAGGCGCGGGTTTCTGGAGAGATAATCTGGACCCACCTCCCCGAGGATTTCGGCACGTCCGGCTACGGTCGGCGGCGTAAGGATGCGATCGAGGAGCATTTCGACTTCTTCTTCAGGCCTGACGGCGAAGCCGATGCCGCGCACATGCTTTGGTTGTTCGACTATTGGCGTTTCCACAGCGAAGATTTGCGACAGTATCTGTGGGCCCATCGCGATGCCGATATCGATCGCGCCCGTCGGCTCATCGAAATACTTCCGGCGGAAACGATCCTCTCCATTCTCCGCTACCTAGTCGAGGACTATTGGGGGCGCTTTGTCGGGTGGCCCGACCTCTTGGCTTGGCGAGTGGACGACCGGCTCCTGATCGAGGTCAAATCGTCATCCGATCGTCTGAGCGGCGATCAGATGCGCTGGATCGTCGACAATTTTGAAATTCTGCATTTGCCGTTTCTTATCGCAAAGCTGCATCGCCCGTCGCGTCAAAGGAAACGGTCGCCAGATTCTGACCACAGCTAGCCGCTGTTTGGCAGCGGCCTCTATGAAAATTTTGGCTCCGAATGTGCAGCGGCGCATTGCGCGAAACCGGTCCGACCCCATTGCGCGCACCGTCGCCTCGGCCCGACGCGATAGAAATATCGCTATGCCCGGCCGGCCGGAGCATTGCATTATGAGAGACAATCCGATCGATGATGTGGATGAGCTCGCCTTCTTTTTGAGGCCGTCCGCGCATCGCGATCATCGACGCCGACACCGGATGGCCTTAGATGTCGAAGCGATCGCGCACGAAGGTGCAGTTGGGAATTCCGTTTCGTCCCCGATCGTGACGAGCAGCACCACCTTCATCGGGGCCTGCCGAAGCGCGTCACTCATACCTTGTAGTGTTGAAGACGCTCTGGCCAGCCGCCGCTGGCCCCGTAAGCATTAAAGACCGAACGGCGGCTTTCGGCGCCTACCTTCTTGTCCATCCAATGTCCGACATCGGGCGCGTTGCTGCCATCCGCGCCACTCGTGCGTTGGCCCCACATGACTAACTCAATCCAGCTCCTGCAGCAGAAAATGGAGGCCGCGGTTCGCGCATTGGACTTCGAGGAAGCAAAGCGTTGTCGGGATATGATCAGCCTCATGCGCGGCGGTGCCACAGCCGAGGAGGCCGCAGCAGCCGATTTTTCCGGGTTGTACCGTCAGCAACCCGGCGCGATGGGCTTGGGCTCCAGCCAGCAACGCGTTTCGCCCTCTTCCGGTTGGAAGCCTCCACCTAAGCCTGATTTGATGACCTCGGGTCGATCCCATCGCAGCAAGAAGCGGAGCAAATGATCGGAAAGGCGCGCGATATGACGATGATGCTACTGAACGCGCGTGCGCCGGGCGCGACCGTGTGTCCAAGCGAAGTCGCACGCGCGCTCGCCTCCAGTGATGATTGGCGCGCGGCGATGCCAACGGTCCACGCGGCGGTAGACCGCTTACTGGCCGCGGACCTCGTCGCGATCAGTTGGAAAGGTCGGCCGCTTGAGAATCGCACTGGCCCTTATCGTATCGGCCGACCTGAGGGCTGATCTCAGCTGAAAGCTCAGGCTGAGACGTCGGTCTTCACCAGGGCTTCGATAATGGCATCGCAGAATGCTGACAGATCATCCGGACAGCGACTGGTTATGATGTTGCCGTCGACGACTACCGCTTCATCGACAACCGTTGCCCCGGCGTTCGCAATGTCGGTGCGGATCGATTTGTAACTGGTCATCCGCCTCCCCTTCGCGAGTCCCGCCTCGATCAAGAGCCATGGTGCATGACAGATCGCCGCCACCGGCTTTCCGGTCGCGGCAAAATCGCGGATGAGCGACACAGCCCCCTCATTCACGCGCAGAAGGTCGGGGTTGATTTGCCCGCCCGGCAAAACAAGTGCATCGAAATCGTCGATTTCGACGTCAGAAATCTTGAGATCGACCTCGATTTCGTCGCCCCAATCATCTTCGTCCCAACCGGTGATATCGCCCATCTCGATCGAGGCGATGTCAATATCGGCGCCCGCGTCCTGCAGGCGCTCCAACGGCACTTCGAGTTCAGATTGTTCGAACCCGTCGGCGGCCATGATGAGGATGCGGCGGGAAGAGAGGGGTTCGGCGTCGGCCATGATGGATGCTCCTTTTAATGCTATCCATCAAATGCACCGACACCAGCGTATGTTGCCTGCGGCCAAACTCAGGGCTCAAAAAGTGAGTGGCGCCGATCGCAAAAAAAAATGGCGGCCCCGAGAGGCCGCCAAGTCAGATGAATGAAGAGAGCTCTCCATTCGGGTCGCGGTGCGGCGCATATACAATCGTCGGACAGGCGCTAGCGGATTTACCATGCCGTAACGGAATTTCGCAGCCTGATGCATTTGAGCAACAGAATATCGCGCATCTGCTATCGCACTTCGCGTTCGACCAGCAATTCAGTCGCGGGCTTGCGCCGCAATGCGACGATCAGGACGCCGAGCATAGCCAGCCCTCCGCCGATGCCCATGCGCAGGTCGAAATGATCATGCGTGATCAGCACGCCGAGCCCGATCGTCGCGAGCGGCGTCATCAAGGTCAACGGGGCCAGCAGGTTCGCCTCGTAGCGATCGATGAGATGGTAATAGACCGAATGCGCGCCGATCGACACGATCAGCGCGGTGAACAGAACCGCGGCGATCAATGGCCACCCATTGGTTGATGCCGCGGCCCACTGCCCATCTTCCAGCAGTGCCGAAGCGAGGGTAAGGGCGGTAGCAGACACGAACCCGACCCACGCTTGGAACCGGAACGGTTTAACGCCATCCACCTGCTTCATCAGCACCGCGCCGGCGGCGCCGGCAAAGGCACTGGCCGCCACGAACCACAGCCCAGTCGACAGCGACAGGCCGCCCGGACGCCAGGTCACGATAAGAACCCCGATCAGCGTCAGCGCGATGCCCAATCCGCGGCGCCAGTGAATGCGCTCGCCGAGTACAAGCACCGACAGCAACATGGTGAAGGGGACGCCCAGCTGGAGAATGATCGCAGCGGCCGAGGGCGACACAGTCTGCAAGCCCACAAAGAGGAGAGAGAAGCTGCCGCCGCCCAGACAGAGGGCGATGGCCACGATCCGCCATGCGGGCCGTGGCATGGGCAGCAGCCAAGGCCACATCACCAACGCGACGACGATGAAGCGGAGGGCCGCATAGAAGAGCGGCGGGATCCCCCAATCGGTCACGATGATTTTGCTCAGGACATTGTTGAAGGCCCAGATCAGGCACACCGCAACGAGCAGAAGAAAATCCCGAATTCGCACTACCTCGACCTAGGCCGGAGCCTGCACAGCGTCTTCAAGGTTCGCAATACGCTCGGAACAGATGGCGTGCACCGCGCGGCCGAGTTCCTCAACGCGTTCGGCAAGCCACCGGAGTTCCACTTCGGTGATGCGATAATGCTTCGAATAACGCGCCTTCACATAAGCTTCTTTCAGCTTTTCGAAGCGCGCACGATCAGTTCGCGTTTCACGCGGCCATGCGTCAACGAGGCGCATATCAATGCGTTCAGCCTGGGTACGGAGGAACCCGAGATTGTGAACATGCGGAGTGTAAAATGTGCAGACCAGTAGCACTCCGTGATAGAGGCTCTCTGCGGCCTGATGCAGGACGAACGACGCCTGTTTGAGATTCCCGTCGGCCAAGCCCGTCTCATACATTCGATAGAAGGCGTTCGCCTGTGGAACCCATTCTGCCGAATATTCCCGCGCCATCCCCAGCGCCTGCTCGGGCGTCTTGGGCTTCGGCTTATGCAATTCCTTGTCGTCATATTCGTAGAGCGCGATGCCGTCCTTCGCGACGTCCATGAAGAAATAGCGCCCATGCGCGAGGCCGTCGTTCACTTCCTGGATGGTGTGGACGATGAAGTTCACCGGCGTGTGCAGGGTCTTGTCGATGGCAAGCTCGCGCGTGAGCCGATCCTCGAGCTTCAGCCAATAATCGACCCGCTCGGTCAGGCGCTTGTCGTTGACGATGATCAGGAGATCGAAGTCCGACCGATAGCCCTTGGCGGTGTGCGGCTCGTCGACCCAGCCGCCGCGCGCATAGCTGCCGTACAGGATGATCTTGTCGATCCGCCCCTTCTTCTTCCAGTTCATCGTGCCGAGCGCGAGGGCATCCTCGAATTCTTCGAAGATAATCTGCTTCACGCGTTCGAGCTCGCGCTGCTTGTTCGCCGGGAGATGATCGAGATCGGTTTTCATTGATTTCATCCTGTAATCCCGCTCGCCCGATGGCAAGCATCGTCGGGTCCAAATCTGAAGACAAGTTCATCCCGGCACGCGAAAGTCCCAGACCGGAATGCCGAACGCCCGCGCCTTGTCGACGAGATTGTCCTGGATGCCGGTACCCGAGAAAACGACGAGCCCCGCAGGCATGGCATCGATCAGCCGCTCGTTGCGCTTGAACGGCGCCGCCTTCTTGTGGCGATTCCAGTCGGGACGGAACGCGACCTGCGGCACGCCGCGCGCATCGGCCCAGCAGGCCGCGGCGCGCTCGGCGCCGGTCGGCGTCGCCCCGTGCATCAGCACCATGTCGGCATGACGGGCATGGACCTTGTCGAGCGCCGACCAGATGTGGCGGTGATCGTTGCACGCGGGGCCGCCGCTGAAGGCGATGCGCGTGCCCTCGGGGATCAAGGCCTTGGCTTTTTCACGGAGACGTTTGTCCATGAAGTCGCGGCTGTCGATCATCGCCGCGGTCATCGTCTTGTGACGGACGCGCGACCCGGTGCGCGGCGTCCAGGCCTTGCGGGCGTGGATGCGGAACTGTTCGGCGGCGCATTCGCGGAAAAATTCCATCGTGTCGCGGCGCTCGATCATCGTGATGCCCTCGGCGATCGCGCGCTCGAGCTCGACCGAGCGGATTTCGCTGCCGTCCTGCTCGCGCTGGAGCTGGCGCTGCGCCTGTTCGTTGCGGTCGAGTTCGCGCTCGACGCGCTCGCCGGCCCGGTGGAAGATATTGACGACGCCCCAGAGTAAATCCTCGAGATCGGGCTCGATGCGGGTGTCGACGAGGCAGCCCGCCAAGGCGTCGAAGATGTCGGCGACCGCACCGCCAGCGAGCCGGTCATCGGGAAGAGGCCTGGCGTCGGGTTCGTCCTCATAGGGCCGATGGCCGTAAAGCTGCATTTCCTGGAGGAGGTAAGCGCTGGCGCCGGGTTGCTGCGGCTCGCCGCGTTCGGGATGGTCGGACAGATCGGTCATGGCGTTTCTCTTGTCTGGGGGCCGCGCCTCTCGCGGCCTTCGCGGCGACGCCTCGGCGGCGGGGGGTGTGGGTTCGCACCGCGCGGGGCACCCGCGCGGCCGAAGCGCAGCGAAGGATGGCGGGCTCGCGGCTATTTTGTTTCGCGATGCAAAGGGGCGCGAGCCCCGGCGGAAAATAGCCGCGAGCAGAGCCATTGCGCGGCCCGCGCGCGCTGCCGCAGTCGCCCTCCAGCGAAGGCCGAGGCACGGCCTCCCGAGAAAAGCTGACCGGGCTTCGCCCTTTCCGGTCCCGCTAGATGCGATCCCCGGCGATGACGCTTCGCACGCCTGTCCGAAATCGATATGAGCTTTTCGGACATTCCAATGCTGACAAGCGCACTCTCGATGCCGCCCATGCGTGAGCGGTCAGGGCAGGCGCGGCGCGAAATCGGGTCCGCGCGCGCCTTATCCATGCGGCCTAAGCTGCATCCAGCATCCGCTCGGCGTCGACGACATGCATCTGCGCAGCGATCATGGTGACAAGCTGCGGGCCGCCCATCGCCAGGAGATCACTGTTGAAGTCGTCGAGCCGCGGATCGAGAGGCACCACATCGATTCCAAGCGGCGCAGTTCGTTCGGCGAGGGTAGCGAATGCGGCGCGTCCGGCCCCATCGCGTTCGCGCGCGACATAAAGGCGGCGAAGCGGCGCGGGAAATTCGAGCGCCGCAAGATGCCCCGCCGACAGCCCCGCGACGAGCGGCAAGGCAGAGGCGATTTCGCGCAAGGAGAGCATGGTTTCGATGCCCTCCCCGAATGCCATGACCTCGCCTGCAAGCCCGAACCGCACGCCGTGCCCCGACAGATGTCCCATCGCGCGCCGCGGATAAGCCACATCCGCCTTGGTCGATCGGGCCGGATCAAGCCATGTACGATGGACGCCCCTTAGCGAGCCCTCGAGATCGGTCACCGCAGCGATCATCGCTGGATAGGCCGGCTTGACCGATGTGCCATCCTCCTCGGACCGGCGATAATAGCAATGCGGATGATATCGCAGCGCGAGCAGATCGCCGCCCCGCTGAAGCGCACGGTTCGCCAGATAGGTGCGCACCGGCGTCCCGGCGATCGGCTTCGAAGCGGCCCACAGCCGGATTGCCGCCTCCGCGCTGCCAGCGCGCGCCCGCCGCGATCGGGGCGGGCGCGGACCCTGCGAGCCGGCATCGGATGAAGGCAGGCTCAGGAAACGCCGCGCCTCGGCGAGCGTTTCGCCGAGGTTCGCATGCGCGCAGCGGGCGGCGATCATGTCGAGCAGGTCGCCATAATCGCCGGTCGCGGCATCGGTCCATTTGCCCGCCAATCGGCCGCCTTCGCCGCCAACCAGACGCACGTACAGGCTCCGTCCCGCTGCATTGTTGATATCGCCGACCATCCAGTAATGGCCTTCGCGGCGGCCGTTCGAGAGATAGTGGCGGCACACCGCCTCGGCATTTTCACCGAGACGGCGCGCAAGTTCACGGACGGGATTTTCCATGGCGGGGCTCCTTCAGGCGGCCTTGCGATCGGCGACCCGCTGGATCGGAAACCGATCCACGAGCCGCGCGAACACGTCGGCGCCAGCAGCCCCTGCCGGCACGTAGAGCTTCAGTTTCCACGACACGATTTCGGAAATCAAGCCAAATGCCTTCAGCCGCTCGACGCCGAGATCGTTGAAGCCGCTGAGTTCGATCCGCCAGTCGTTCATCGCGCGAACGCGGCGCAGCATCTGCCCCTCGGCAAGATGCAGGACGGCCTCACCTTGCTGGAGGAGCTGCCACGCTTGATCCTTGGATAGCTCGCTCGGCGCATCGCGGATCACCGACGCCACCCAGCCCGCTGACACCTTGCGGCCGATGATGCGCTCGCCGTCATCGGTCTGGAGCCGATAGACGCGCGACGATTCCTTGGGCAATTGCCGCCAGATTGGCAGCAGCAGCCCCGACACCATGTGCAGCGTCGAGGTCTCAAAATCGGGGATGGTCGCAAGCTCGGCATTCCAGACGCTGGCGAACCGATCATGGTCGGCGGGCTGCCAATGGCTCATGACGAAATCGGCGAGCAGCAGATGGCTGGCTTCCAGCGGCCGATGCAGACGCACGCGCCGATGCACCGCGCCGTCATCGTCGACCACGCTGCGCGCGCCGAGCTTCACCGCCGCGCGCTGCGAACGCTGGTTGACGAGCAATTCGCCGCCGCGCTCGCGAACCAGCGCCAGCGCGTCGTCGAGCGCGAGCGGAAGCACCCGCTCCTTGCGCTCGATCGTGAGAAGCTGCGTTGCCGCCCCGGTTCCCGGATGCGTGTAGATCGTCTGCCGCGCTTTCACGGCGAAGCTTTCCGCGCGCAGGGTTTCAAGGCCGATCTCATAGGTGCCCGCCGCGACCGCCGCCTCGATGCGGCTCACGAGCAGGCCTTCGAAGGCCTCGAACAGGACGTTCTGCAGGTCGATCGTCAGCGCGAGCATGCGATTGAGAAAGGTCGTGATCGGCGGCAGTTCCTCGCGCAGGCAGCCATCGACGTCGATCAACGACAAGCCCGTCGCGCTCTCGAACGTCAGCAGCGAACAGCCTTCGACCTTGCCATCCACGATCAACACATAGAGCTGGCGGAGCGCATCGCGGGCGTAGAAGGATTCGAGATTATCCTCGGCGCGGAACATGTTCTGTCCGCCCGTCTGACGCTGGCCGCGCGTGATCGCGCCCATCGAATCGAGCCGGCGCGCGATCGTCGAGATAAAGCGTTTCTGCGCCTTCACGTCGGTCGAGACGGGCCGGAACATCGGCGGCTGTTTCTGGTTCGTGCGATTGGTACGCCCGAACCCCTGGATCGCGGCATCGGCCTTCCATCCCGCCTCGAGCAGGTAGTGGATGCGCCGCCGCTGGTTCTTCGCCCCGAGATCGGCATGATAGGAGCGGCCCGTTCCCCCTGCCTCCGAAAAGATGAGGATGCGCTTTTCATCGTCCATGAAGGCGTGGGTCTCGCCGATGTTCGCGCTGCTGGGGCGGTTCTCGACCGCGAAACGCACTTCCCCGCCGTCCCCGATCCGAGGCACGATCCGCCGCGACCGCCCCGTCACCTCGGCCACCTGCTCGGTCCCGAAATGCTGGACGATCTGGTCCAGCGCGCCGGGTACGGGCGGCAGCGCGGCAAGTTTCTCGATCATCGCGGCGCGGCGCCGGCAAGCTTCGCGGCTGACGATCGGATTGCCCGCCTCGTCATAGGCGGGACGCGAGGCGAGATTGCCCTCGCCATCGGTGCAGGGCTCGAACAATTGCACCGGAAAGCCGTGCGCGAGATAGTCGAGCACATATTCGCGCGGGGTGATGTCGACCGACACATCGCCCCACTCGTCCGCCGGGATCTCGGCGAGCCGCCGCTCCTGCAGCGCCTCGCCGGTCGAGACGATCTGGACCACCGCCGCATGCCCCGCCTCGATGTCGCGCGCAATGCTCGCGATCGCACTCGGGGTCTGCATCGCGGTGATGAGATGATTGAAGAAGCGCTGCTTGGTGCTCTCGAACGCCGATCGCGCCGCCGACTTCGCCTGCGCATTGAGCGTGCCATGCTCGGCGCTCGTCACCCCGGCCGCCTCCATCGCGGCGGCGAGATTGTTGTGGATGACCTGGAAAGCGCCGGCATAGCTGTCGTAGATGCGGCGCTGCTCGCCCGTCAGCTGGTGTTCGAGCAGCTCATATTCGACCCCGTCGAACGACAGCGACCGCGACGCATAGAGGCCGAGCGCTTTCAAATCGCGCGCAAGCACCTCCATGGCCGCGACGCCGCCCTCCTCGATCGCGGCGACAAACTCGCTGCGCGATGCGAACGGAAAATCGCTTCCGCCCCAGAGCCCGAGCCGCTGCGCATAAGCGAGGTTCTGCACGGTCGTCGCGCCGGTCGCGGAGACATAAACAACCCGCGCTTGCGACAAAGCGTGCTGCAGCCGGAGGCCGGCACGGCCCTGCTGCGACGGCTTCTGGTCGCCGCGCCCACCCTTGCCGCCCGCGGCATTGGCCATCGCATGGGCTTCGTCGAAGATGATCACCCCGTCGAAGTCGCGGCCCAGCCATTCGACGATCTGCTCGATGCGGCTCGCCTTGCCCTCGCGGCCCTGCGAGCGAAGCGTCGCATAGGTGGTAAACAAGATGCCCTCGGCCAGCCGGACTGGCGTGCCCTGACGAAAGCGCGACAGCGGCGTGACGAGCAGTCGCTCCTGCCCGAGCGCCGACCAGTCGCGCTGCGCATCCTCGAGCAGCTTGTCCGATTTCGAGATCCAGAGCGCGCGGCGCCGGCCCTTCAACCAGTTGTCGAGGATGATCCCGGCGACTTGCCGCCCCTTGCCCGCGCCGGTGCCGTCACCGAGAAACCAGCCGCGGCGGAACTGGACGGCCGCCTCATTGTCGTCGCTCGCCGCGCTCACGACGTCGCAGGTCTCGTCAACCGTCCAGGCGCCCGACAAGTGCCCGCTGTGCGCCTCGCCTGCATAGATGACCGACTCCAGTTGGGCGTCGGACAATAGCCCGTCGGACACGAGATTTTCAGGAAGATGGGGGCGATAGGATGGCCGCGGCGGCGCGACCGACGCCATCGCAGCCGACTGGACTAGCGCGGTCGGATGGGGTGACGCGCCCGCAATGCGCACGGACTGAAGCGCATAGGGCTCGTAAATCGCCTCGCCGAGCTGGCCGACGGGCGGCGACCACGTGATCTTCTCATAGACCAGCTCGCCCGCAGCGACGGACGCGGACTTCTCTGGTCGTATGGATCCCTTGGCAACAGGACTGAGAGCGGTCGGTGCGCCGCGGATGAACGGAGTTGCCGCTGCTGGCACAGGGGACGGCGGGGCCGGTCGCGGCGGCACATGGCTGGTCACCCAAGCTAGCAGCGTCGCCAGGTCGGGTGCTTCCCCATGGCTCGCTTGCAGCATGGATGGATCGGCTGCAGGCACCTTGTCGATAACAAGCAGGCGCGTCGCCGTCGTCGTCCCATGCTTGGCATAGACTTTCCCGGCGATCGCGGCCGAAAACAGGATTGTCGCCTGCTCCTGTAATCGGACAAAACCGGCGCGGAAAGCGGCCGCCTCGGGCGCGCAATTCGCCCCGACGATCGCGACCAGCCGGCCCCCGTCGAGGAGCCGCGCGAGCGCGGAGGCGATATGGCGAAGCGCGGTGCCTCGCATGGGACGATCGACGTGCGCCGTCGCCGAAAAGGGCGGGTTCATGAGAACGACATCGGGGACGAAATCGGCATCGAGACGGTCGTCGATCGACGCGCCATCATGCCGCGTGACCGGCACGGCGGGAAACAGCAGCTCGAGCAGCTCGGCTCGCCCGTCGGCCAATTCGTTGAGCGCCAGCGCGGCCCCGGCAAGTTCGGCGTGAATCGCGAGCATGCCCGTCCCCGCCGAGGGTTCGAGAACACGGTCGCCGACATGGATCGAGGCGGCGTGCGCCGCGACAACGGCGAGCGGCAAGGGTGTCGAGAATTGCTGGAGGGACTGACCTTCCTCCGAGCGGCGCGTCTGGGTGGGAATGCGGGCGGCAAGCCGCTCCCACATCGCAAGCACGCGTTGCGGCGAGCGGTTTTGCGCCGCGAGCGTGCCGCCGTAGCGGCGCAGCAGCAGGATTTGCGCTGCTTCGCACGCGTCATAAGCCGCCTTCCAGTCCCACGCTCCGGCAGCGTCGGTCGCGCCGAAGGCGCTTGCCATCGCGTCGCGAAGCTGGGCCGTCGAGAAGGACTGGCCCGTCTCGAGCAGAGGCTGGAGGGCTTCGGCGGCACCGAGCAGCCGCCGGGCGGGCGGCGCCTCCGGTTCGGATGCAGGGGAGACCGCGGCGCAGCGCGCCGCATCGGGGAAAGTCATTCGCATGGCTGAGATCCTCAGGAGAGCGGGGCAGGAATGAACCGCCCACTGCTCTCTCGGGGATCCGGGCCGTTCCCCCTTCCCGGCCCCGCCTCTCCCTCTCAACCGAAGCGAACACCGTCTTCGGTGAAGCTATATTCGTTGATGCGGATGCTCTCGTCGACGGCCTCGTCCGACGTCAGATGCTCATATTCGTCCTCAAGACGCCCGTAGAGCCAGCGGGCGAGGTCGCGTAGCGCCTCGCTCACATCCTCTTCGGCATCGGCGGTCATGTCCTGCACGACCGGGCTGTCGCGTTCGACCGCGATGTCCATGCTATATTCGTGATAATAGCGGCCGCGATGCGTGATGCGCGCGCTCAGCTGATAGAAATTGCGGCGCTGGATCGCACCGAGCGCATCGGCGATGCGCTGAAGCTCGACATCCTTGGGCGCGTAGCGGCGGATCGCCGCCGATGCGCCCCTGGCGTAGCTGTAATTACCTTCGAAGCAGGCCCCGTCGCCTTGGTTCCAGAAGCCGGAAAACCGGATGCAGGGCTCTTGGCGCGTCCCGCCGCCGAAGAGGCGCACCGGGACCGTGTCGAGACGGACGCCCACTATGGCGCAGACGCGCTCGAAATCCTCATAGACAAAGTCGAACCAGTCATAATCGAGACCGCTTTCGCGATACCAGGCGCGCGCCTTCTCCTTTCCGGCATCGGGCAGTTCATCAAGGCAATAGACGGTCGTTTCGATAATCGAGGGCATGATATCCTCCTCTCGGCAGGGGGCCGGAAAAGACGAAAGCCCGGCACGCGGGCCGGGCTTTCGCAGTCGGTGAACGATGGGCTGGACAGGCGTCAGCCGGAGGCATCGCCCGACAGGCGCGCGATTGCGTCCTCAAGCCATCCGGCCGTCGAGACCGATTCGATGTCGTCCGCCGTGATCAGCGTCGCGGCGCCGCCGAAACCGTCGGGCCGCATCTTCGAGCAGGTCCATGCGGCCTCGACCTCGACATAATCGAGCGCGGACCGCTGCACGATGTCCTGGAAAATGCCCTCGAACCCGATCGCCGACATGTCGAGTTCGAGCTCGACGTCGTCGGGTTCGCATTTGGCTATCTCCTCCCGGACGAGATCAGCAAGGCCGCTGCCGATACCCTCCTCTTCGGCGAGCAGCGCCTTCACCTCGGCAGTCGCGAGGTACAGCAAGTCGTTCGGACCATGGCTGGCGCAGAAATAGACATCGTCGCCGACATCTTCATGCTCGAACATCTGGCTGAGCACCTTATATTCGAGCACTGTCATCGCGGTGCGCGGGATATACGGACGGATGACGGTCTGCGAAAAATAGTCAGCCATGACCCGGCTCCCCGGATGCGGCCGTGCTTCCTGCCGGCACCGCCGGCGGATCGCCTTCGACGACCAGCGGCGGCACCGCGAATTCCGCAGCCTCGAAATAGGCCATCGCGGCCGCGATCGAGCCGAGGTCATTGAGCAGGCGGCGATCGAGCAGGACCCGGTCGCTTTCATCGACCATGTAACTGTCCACCGTGCCGCTCCCCCGAAAGATGAGCCGCTCGGGCGACCATTCTCCGGGATAGCTGCCCGACCAGCGGACAAAGGGCAGCCCATGCTCGACGCAGAAGGCCTCGAGATTGTCGATCTTGCCCCAGGCGCAGCTCTCATCGAACAAAGCAAGCGGTTCGCCGATGACGCGGCTTCGGGCGTCGAAGGGCTCGCCGCCCCATTCGGGCGACAGGCCCTCAAAGGCGATGATGGGGAGCATATCTGCAAAAACGGCGGCAGAGATGTTGCCGCCGATCTGGATCGATGCGGGAACGCGATCAGCCATGACAGCCTCCATCGTTCGAGCGGCGAATGGGATTTGAAATATTCATGTCAGGTCTCCGGAAAAAGGCTCGGCCCGGCATCGCTGCCGGGTCCGAGCTTCGATTGTCAGGGATGGATGGCAGCCGATTATTCGGCCGCGACAGGCAGTTCGGCGTCGATGGCGTCGTCGGGTCCGTCTGCATCTTCGGCGAGGAACGCAGGCAATTCGCCGTTGGCGGCATCGCCCTCCGCTTGGCCAGCCGCGGCATCATCAAGCCCCGGCGTGCGCATCGGCTCTGGGAGCCATGCCGCATCTTCGAGAAGCCGCTCCGCCTCGCGCGCCATGTCGGCCTTCTTGAGATGGTCAATCATCTCGGCAAATTGCGGCCCCCGCGCCGCGGCGACATCGGCAAGGATCCGCGGCTTGGTCACCGAGCGGAAATAGCCATCGACCGTCGGCCGCCAGCCCGCCGCAACGATATCGAGCCCGACCGCTCGCGCGAGCACATCGCTGTGCGCGATCCGGCGCGCGACGCCGTGTGCCGAGATGCGGCCATTGTCATATTTGGGGACGATCTCGGCCTGCGCGTTGACGCAGAGCGAGGCGCAATGGGCGAACAATCTTGCCTGCTCGTCGCCGCCCAGCGTGAGCAGAAAGTCCCACAGCTCCTTGTCCGACTGCGGAAGCCGCTCCTTCCACGTCACTGCGCGGGCATCGATCGCCAGCGCCGGCGCGCAATCGCGCAGGTTCGTCGGCGCGTTGCTGAAATAGACACGGTTCGCGGCGACCTGGACGCAGCTTTCGCGGGTGCCTGCATAGAAGCAGCCGAGCACGAGGCTATGGAGCACCGCGGCAAAGGCAATCGCCGGATCCTGGGCAAAGGCATCCTGGAGCGCGAGCGTGCGCCATGCGGTCAGATCGGACACGAGGCGATCGGGAAGCGGGCGGAGCCCCTCACCTTCCTCTTCGCCATCGCTGCCCGCAGCGGGTGTGCCGTGATCGCCCTCCTCGCCGCGACGCGGATCGGAGTCATCGCCGCCCCCTTCCGCTCCCGGGGAAGCCGCGCCATCGGGCATTTCCTGCTCCGGCTCATCCTCAGCCCGCATGAAGCCGCGCTCGATCCGCACCGAGCCGTCGCGGTCGATCGAGACGAAGGCGCCGGCGCGTTCCCTCTCGGCGGGATCGAAGACGAGCGGGCGGTCGACGAGCGCGCCGAGTTCGGCGTCGATCGCATCGATCCGCGCATGCACGTCGGCGGGCACATCGGGCGCGTCGGACCATTGTTCGCAAAGCGCCTCGCTTTCGGCCTCGAGCGCGGCGACGCGGGCCTGTTCATCGTCGGTCATCGCGACCTCGGCACGGTCGATCGCGCGCAGGTCGCGGGTCGCGTCCCACGGCAGGTCGATCGAGGTGGTCACCCATTTCCAGCCCTCGGCGAGAATGAGTGCCCCTTCGGCCTTGAGCTTCTCATCGACCAGCCGGTCGAGCAGCGCCGGGTCGGTGAGCCAGCCGCCGCCATCGGCCTCGAAAAGGTCGCGCACCACGCCCCCGCCGGCCCCGACATAGGCGTCGATGCCGACGAACGCCGCGCGCTTGTCGGTGACGCGCACGCTGTCCTCGGTCAGTTTCTGGCGGATGAAGGCCGGACTCTTGTTGAAGCTGTGATCGAGCTGCGCCCACACCTCTTCCTGCCGCTGATGATCGTCGGCGACGGTGAAGGCCATGAGCTGATCGAGCGTCATGCCGTCATCGGCGTAGATGTCGTGGAGCTTCGGTGACACCGCGGCGAGCTTCAGCCGCTGGCGCACGACCGCGGGGGTGGTGAAATGATGCGCCGCGATCGCTTCGACATCGTCGCCTTTTTCGACCATCGCCTGCATCGCGCGAAACTGGTCAAGCGGATGCAGCGCTTCGCGCATCGCATTTTCAGCGAAGCTATCGTCCTCGGCGAGAATATCGCTGTCCGCCGCGCGCACGACGCAGGGGATGGGCGCATTCTTGGCGAGACGCCCCCGCTTCACGAGCAGTTCGAGCGCGCGGTAGCGTCGCCCGCCTGCCGGTACTCCATACCGGCCCGTCTCCTTTCCCGTGGCGTCGCGTTCGGGCCGGACGTTGAGGCTCTGGAGCAGGGTTCGGCGGTCGATATCGTCGGCGAGCGCCTCGAGCGACACGCCGGCTTTCACCCGCCGGACATTGGACTGGGAGAGAAACAGCCGGTCGAACGGGATGTCGCGCGACGGGCTGAGGATGAGTTTCGGGGCCTGTCTGGCCATGGGCTTTCTCCATGACGGGCCGCCGCGAGACACTCTCCCGGCTCCTGGACCCGTCACGAAGGCGCCAGCCCCCCTCTTCCTCCCCGGGGCCGCGCAAGGCGGCACCCGCAAGCGGCGAGGCGCGTCAGCCGCGCCCCGAAAGCCGTTCGGCGGCGCGGCGGAGCCGTTGCTCGCCGAGCACGATCGACCCCGCACGCCGCGCCGCTTCGGCATAGGCCGAGAGCGGTTGGCGAGGCGTGAAGTGGAGATCGCGTTCGATGGTGAGGCCGAACGGGAGGCGGACGGATTCGAGTTCGGCCAGCGCGAAGCTGCCGAGCTCGGGGCAGCCGAAGCCGAGATCGGCCAGCCCGAAGAAGATGCCGTCGGCATCGATTTCGGTTGCGAGCCAGGTCGCCGCACCCACGGGGCTGAACAGGCGGACGACCGGCACCGGGTCGGGCTCGCGTTGGCCGCGCGATAGCGCGTCGATCCGGGAAGCCAGATTGGCGCGAAGCTGCACCTCGAGCGCGGGGGTCAAGAGTCTCATGGCATGCGTCTCCTGGGGCGTCCGGCAGCGAGCCTCTCTCGCCGCGCCCGGTCCGCCGCCCGGGGGACGGGCCATCTCTTCCTCGCGGGTTTCTGGCGCTACGGGGGCGGCCGCGGGTCCCGGACCGGGCGGCAACGGGCGGTAGCGCCGGCAGGCGCCCACCGGCCACGCGGGCCGCCCGCGCTGTTCCGGCAGACCACTTGCCAAATTGTTCCCTCTATGTTCTCATTAGGCCATGGACAATATCGATACCGCCCGAGTCGCCGAAACCATCCTTTCAGCCCCGGGCTGGGCGCGCGTCGGCATCACCGCGCCGACGAGCCACATCCGCGTCGAGGCCGCGTTCGAACTCGCGCGCGCGATCGTCGAGAGCGTGCGCGCCGGCGCCGAGCCGCAGAACCCGGATCAGTTCGGGCTCTCCCTGTGACGTGGGCGGATGGACAAAGGACGGACAGCATCGCGCGACGCATGTCTTCGAGGCCGCAGCGTGGTTCCGGGCGATCAAGCCCGTGTGCCGTTGCGGCCATAGCGCGACGTTCAATCCCTATGGCATCTGGTGGCGGTTCGAGTGCAGGATGTGGGACGGCAATCTCGCCAAGGCGCGCCAGAAATTCTGGTGCGTCCGCTGCGGCGCGCGGACGGGCAAGCGCGTTCGCCCGGTCCGGATCGAACTCGTCGACCCGGGCCCCGACGACATTGCGCTGCCCATGCCCGACGAACGCGAATGGAAGCGCGCGCTCAGCCGCTTCCGCGCCTGAGGAGTGAAACCCATGGATATCGAGACCGACGACGCGCTGATCGGCATCGGCAAGCTCCATCGCGTCATGGTATGGGACGGTCAGCGCGAACGCGAGAAGGAGATGCTCTGGGGTCTGCCCTCGCGCGATCCCGAAGTGTTTCAGATTCCGCTGCTCAAATCCGAGACCGCGATCATCGACCGCCCATGCCTGCTGCTCGCCAACGAGTTCGGGCTCGTGAAGCGAGGGAAGACGGTTTACGCCGCGAGCCTGATCACTGATGAGCCCTTCTTCTGCATCGCGGCGGTCTGGCGCCCGGCGCACCGGCTGTGGCCCGAGAGCT